>Ga0207927_1000943_pt1 | contig 12438 bp, 11 predicted proteins | sample NGESurdeep072012_2_FD_184456 | JGI IMG/M metagenome (GOLD analysis project Ga0207927, IMG submission 184456) | Arctic peat soil microbial communities from Barrow, Alaska - NGEE Surface sample 210-2 deep-072012 (SPAdes) | ecosystem: Environmental > Terrestrial > Soil > Wetlands > Peat ... | reverse complement strand
GTTCAAATGGCTCGACGACCCGGCCGCGTGCGAGGCGCTTCGCGTCCGCTTCGAAGGCATCCATCGCGAACTGCGCCGCGACACTGCGCGGCTCGCGACGGAGGCGATCGAGGCCGTTCTCACGTCCTGAAGACCGCAGAGCGATCGTGCACGCCAGAACCTTTCTTCGCGCCGAGAAGCTTCGCCTCATTGTCGATGTGAGCGGCCTGATGGCCGGCGTCGACGAGGTCGGGCGCGGCCCGCTCGCCGGGCCCGTCGTCGCCGCGGCCGTCATCCTCGACGAGAGGCGGACGATTCGCGGACTCAACGATTCGAAGCTGCTGCCGGCCGCGGAGCGCGAGCGGCTCGACATCGAGATCCGGCGCAAGGCCGTCTGCTGCAGCGTCGCCGAAGCCAGCGTTGAAGAGATCGACAGCATCAACATCCTGCGCGCCGCCTTGCTCGCCATGCGCCGCGCCGTCGAGGGCTTGCGCGAGCAGCCGTGCATCGTCCTCGTCGACGGCAACCAGCGGCCCGACCTGGCGATGCCGGTGCGCACCATCGTCGGCGGCGACGCCAAGGTGCGTGCCATCTCGGCCGCGTCGATCATCGCCAAGGTCTATCGCGATCGCCTGCTCACCGCCTTGCACGGCGAGCACCCGCAATACGGCTTCGACGGCCACAAAGGCTATTCGACGCCCGAGCACCTCGCGGCGCTGCGCGAGCATGGCGCCTGCAGGCACCACCGCAGAAGCTTCGCACCGGTGCGCGAGGTGATCGATCGGCTGTTCTGACTCGCGAATCGGGCGTGGCCGACAAGTTCACTCGTATCACCTCGCGCGACAACGCGTTGCTCGTGCACCTGCGCAAGCTCGCGCGCCATCCGGGCGAGTACCGCAAGCTCGGCCAGGTACTGCTCGAAGGCGAGCATCTGTGTCGGGCATGGGCCGAGCGCGGGGGCGCGAAGGCGCTGCATGCGATGCTGAGCGAATCGGCGTGGCAGGAAGGCCGGTTTCTCGATCTCGCCGATGCCGCCGCGGCGGCCTTGATCGTCTCCGACGCGGCGATGGGCGAGATCGGCACGCTCGACACGCCGGCGCCGATCGCCTTCGTCGTGCCGCTGCCGGCGCAGAGCGCGATCGAGGCGGACGCGCCCAGCGTCGTGCTCGATCAGATCCAGGATGCTGGCAACGTCGGCTCGATCCTGCGCAGCGCCGCGGCATTCGGATTCAGGCAGGTGATCGCCCTGCGCGGCACGGCGTCGCTTTGGTCGGCGAAGGTCCTGCGCGCCGGGATGGGGGCGCACTTCGCGCTGCGCCTGGTCGAGAATGCCGGCGAGGAATCGCTTGCGGCGGTGACGATTCCCTTGCTCGGCACGAGCTCGCATGCGACCATGCTGCTGCCCGACGCATCGCTCGCCTGGCCCTGCGCCTGGGTCTTCGGCAACGAAGGCGCAGGCATGAGTGCCAGCCTGCAAGCGCGCTGCGCCCTATGCGTGAAGGTGCCGCAACCGGGTGGCGAAGAGTCCCTGAACGTCGCCGCCGCCGCCGCCATCTGTTTCTACGAGTCGATTCGTGGCACTTAGGCTTTGAAATTGATCAGCGCATTCAGGAATTCGGCGCCCGCCTTTCCGACCGAAATCAGCGTATCCATTTCCTTCGAATTGGCGAGGTCGTTGATCTTCATCAGGAAGCTGCCGAGTGCCGCCGAGGTGAGCTTTCCCTCGGAGGCGAGCAGCGTTGCGCCCTCGTTGGTAAGCGCGGCGTAGCGACGCAGGTAGAGGCGCGTGTTCTCGCGCGCGACGCGCGAGTCGAAGATCTTCCTGATGCCGGCGTCGCAGAGCTTCTTCAGCTCGGCGGCCTTCTTCTTGTCCTGCTCGGTGGCGAGCTGCTTTTCCAGACCCTGCAGCTTCTGCTCGATCGCGAGCTCGGCTTGGCCGCCTTTCTCGACGTCCTGCAACATCGTTGCCGTCCACACCGAGATCGACTTGATCGATGCCGCCACGTCAGCGCGCTTTCCTTTGGTGTTGCCGAAGAAGAGCTTGGCCTTTTCCTTGGGGCCTAGCGCGGCGCCCTGACTCGTCTTCAGCTGTTTCTTCTCCTCGTACTCGACTGCCTCCTTCAGGGCCTCGACGGTCTTCTTCAGGTTCGCCGCTGCCGTCTTGTGGTTCGGCCAGTTCGAGGAATAGATGCCATAGATCTTGGCCGAAGCCGCGGCGATCGTGGCGATGCCGCCGAGCGCCAGGCCGACGCCCGCCGCCAGGCCGAGGCCGGTCGGCGTCGTCAGCGCGCCGAGCACGCTCGCGGCGATGGTGAGGGCGGCGGCGACGACGATGACGATCGCCAGCCCGGTGATCTTCAGCGTCGCCACGATCTTGGCGTTGCGCAGCGTCGTCTTGAACGTCTTGTCGACGGCCTCGGCGATCTTGCCCCATAGCTCGTTCATCTTCTTCTCGGCGACGCCCTTGAACGCCGCCAGGGCGTTGCCAATCATGACGTTGGCGCCCTTGGCTTCCTCGTCGAGCCACTTGAGCAGCGCCGCCTCGGCGGCCTTTCGATCGCCGCCCTTCATCAGCTCCGGCGCTTTCTTCTGGGCCGTCGCGTAAAGCGCACGCTCAGTATGGGCGAGGATTTCCTTGTATTCCTTTTCCTTGGCCTTCTTGAAGGCGTCCATCTCTTTCGTCCACATGGCCTTGACCATCTTCTCGATTTCCTTGCCCTCGGGCGTGGCCGCCTTGACGCCGGGGATTTCCCAGGTCGTGCCGAGCTGGATCGGATCGGCCTTGAAAAGCTTGCCGCCGTAGCTGGAAATGTCAAAGGTGTTTTCGAAAGCCACGTCCATCGCGATATTCCCGTTGTCGATTCCGGCGCCGCCGCCGGGTCAAGAACTGTATTCGCTACGTCCTCGAGGCAACCTGAGAAGAAATGCTCGCAGCGGCAGCATTTCGCCGCCGAACTGGATGCCCCAGTCGTGCCCTGGCGAAAAGCCCTGGTAGCGACCCATCAGGCGTGCGTCGCCGAGGCTCGACGAGCGCGATTGCGAGATCCCGGTGTCGCCATCGACGATGGTCGTGCGGAAGCGATCGAGGTACGGGATCTGCGCGGTCACGCCCCAATCCGTGTCGATGCCGTAGTCGAGCGTGAGCGTCGTGTTGCGATTGATCGTCTTCTGCTGGATCTCGCGGTCGGTCGGAAACGCGATCGCGCCGGGGCCGACGCGACCGGTGCCGGTGCGCAGGTCGTTCTGGTCGAAGAAGTCCTGGCGAAGGTCGACGCTGAAGCCGCTGCTGCCGCTGAAATCCTGGCTGGCCCAATCGGAGCTCAGCGTGCAGCCGCAGCTCGAGCAGGCAAGCGCGAGATGGGGACCGACGCTCGCTGTCAGAGCCGCCAGCAGGGCGGGGATTCGAATTCGGTTCATGAGCACCCCTGAGAGCGTCCACTGAGTGGCGGAGGACGGCGTCGCAGCCGCATCGGGCCGGCGCCGCACCGGTGCGGATCCAGAGGCGCAGGGCCCGTCGTCCGCGCTAGCCGGGATTCAGACGAAGGAGGGCGGTGCGCGCGACTGCGGCAATGACCCAGCAGACAGACCGTGCCGGGCCGCGAGACAAGGACGCGGTGTCTCGAACGAGAGAGCAAGCAGCGGCGTGGCCGTGGACGACGCGGCCAAGGGCCCCGCCGCCACGACGTGCAGCGAGCAATAGGGGCAGTGATCGAAGGCGTGGCTCGGATCGCGCGAAGGAACCGATCCGTTCGAGGAACCATCGACACGTCGCCTGTCGCGAAGGCGTCGAATGCCTCGCCTCAGTACATCAGGCGATCCGGCCGCAGATCGCGCAGGATCGTTGTCGCGATCTCCTCGATCGACTTGTGGGTCGAAGAGAGCCAGGCGATGCCTTCTTTCTTCATCATCGTCTCGCCTTGCTTCACCTCCCAGCGGCAGTTCTCGATCGACGCGTATTTGCTGTTCGGCCGCCGCTCGTTGCGGATGCGCGCGAGCCGGTCGGGGTCGATGGTGAGGCCGAAGCACTTGGCCTTGAAGGGCACGAGCGACCCCGGAATCCGAGCCCGCTCGAAGTCTTCCGGGATGAGCGGATAGTTCGCGGCCTTGACGCCGTGCTGCATCGCCAGGTAGAGCGAGGTTGGAGTCTTGCCGCTGCGGCTCACGCCGACGAGGATGACGTCGGCCGCGGCCAGGCTTCTCGTCGATTGCCCGTCGTCGTGGGCGAGGGCAAAGCTGATCGACTCGATGCGGTCGCTGTATTCCTTACTCTCGGAGACGTCGGAAAAGCGCCCGATGCGGTGGTTGGAGGTGATGCCGAACTCGGCCTCGAGCGGCTCGATGAAGGTGTTGAACATGTCCATCACGAGCCCGCGCGAGTGCTCCTTGACGACGGCGAGGATCTCCGGATTGACGAGCGTCACGAAGACCACGGGCCTGCGCCCCTCGACCTCGGCCGTGTGGTTGATCTCGCGGACAACCTGGTGCGCCTTGTCGGTCGAATCGATGAAGGGCCGGCGGACGTGGCGCGGCTTGATCGCGAATTGCGAAAGGATCGAATTGCCGAATGTCTCGGCGGTGATGCCGGTGCCGTCGGAGACGAAGTAGACGGTGTGCCGCGGCCCCGGCGGCGCGACCTGCGGGGTGGAAGAGGGGGCGGCCGGCGCGAAGTTCGGGTCGTTCATGTCGGCGATGATGACATTGCATTTGGAGTGGCCGCCCAACGCGGCGGCGCGGGCGGCTCGTAGAATCGAGGCCTGTTTCCGCCCGTGCCGCCGTGAACGCGCTCCTCATCGCCTCCCTCACCTGTCGTGCCCGCTGGCGACGCATCGTCGCCGCGTCGAGCCGCGCCGCAGGCGATTCGAGGCCGAGCCCCGCACGCGCCGCAGTCGTGGGTCGGGAAGCACCGGTTTTTCACGACCCTAGAGCCTTCCCATGTCATCCATCCACTTGGCGACCGCCCTCGTCGCCCGCTTCGAAGACCTGAGAATGACCGATGTCGAGGCGGTCGGCGGCAAGAACGCCTCTCTCGGCGAAATGATCAGTCAGTTGAGCGCGTCGGGCGTTCGCGTGCCCGCGGGCTTTGCGACCACGGCACACGCGTTTCGCGGCTTCCTCGCCGAAGGCAGCCTCGCCCGGCGGATCGCCGAGCGACTCTCGCGTCTCGATACCGACGACGTTCGCGCCCTCGCCGTCGCCGGCGCCGAGATCCGCGGCTGGATCGAGCAGCAGCCGTTCCCGCGCGCCCTCGAAGAGGCGATCCGCGCCGAGTACGAGCGCCTCGCCCATGACAACCCGCAGGCGAGCTTCGCCGTCCGCTCGTCGGCGACCGCCGAAGACCTCCCCGACGCTTCCTTCGCCGGCCAGCAGGAGACCTTTCTCAACGTCGTCGGCATCGACGACGTGCTCGCTAAGATGAAAGACGTCTTCGCCAGCCTCTACAACGACCGCGCGATCAGCTACCGCGTGCACAAGGGCTACGCGCATGGCGACGTGGCGCTCTCGGCCGGCGTGCAGCGCATGGTGCGCAGCGACCTCGGCGCGGCCGGCGTGATGTTCACGATCGATACCGAGAGCGGTTTTGCCGACGTCGTCTTCATCACCTCGAGCTACGGCCTCGGCGAGACAGTGGTGCAGGGCGCCGTCAACCCCGACGAGTTCTACGTCCACAAGCCGGCGCTTCGCAACGGCAAGCAGGCGATCATCCGGCGCAACCTCGGCTCGAAGCTCATTCGCATGGGCTTCGCGTCGGAGGAAGAGCGCCGGGCGAGCGGCAAGCTCGTGACGACGTTCGATACCGCGACCGAGCAGCGCAACCGCTACTCGCTTTCGGACGCCGACGTTGCCGAGCTCGCCCGTTACGCGCTCGTCATCGAGAAGCACTACGGCCGACCGATGGACATCGAGTGGGGCAAGGACGGCGCCGACGGCAAGCTCTACATCCTGCAGGCGCGGCCCGAGACCGTGAAGAGCCGGGGCGAAGGCCAGGTCGAGCAGCGCTATGCCCTGAAGGGCGCAGGCACCGTGCTCGTCGAGGGCCGCGCCATCGGCCAGAAGATCGGTACCGGGCCGGTGCGCCTCGTCGAATCGATCGCCGACATGGATCGGGTCGAGGCCGGCGACGTGCTCGTCACCGACATGACCGACCCGAACTGGGAGCCGGTGATGAAGCGGGCCAGTGCCATCGTCACGAATCGCGGCGGCCGCACCTGCCACGCGGCGATCATCGCCCGCGAGCTCGGTATTCCGGCGGTCGTTGGTTGCGGCACTGCGACCGAGGTGCTGAAGGACGGAGCCCTCGTCACGGTCGCCTGTTCCGAAGGCGACACGGGCTACGTCTATGACGGGCTGCTCGAGACCGAGGTCACCGAGGTGCAGCGCGGTGAACTGCCGTACTCGCCGGTCAAGATCATGATGAACGTCGGCAACCCGAAACTTGCCTTCGATCTCGCGCAGATGCCGAACTCGGGCGTCGGCCTGGCACGGCTTGAGTTCATCATCAACAACAACATCGGCGTCCACCCGAAGGCGATCCTCGACTACCCGAACATCGACGCCGACTTGAAGAAAGCCGTCGAAAGCGTCGCCCGCGGTCACGCGTCGCCGCGCGCCTTCTACGTTGACAAGCTCGTCGAAGGTATCGCGACGATCGCCGCCGCGTTCTGGCCGAAACCGGTGATCGTGCGCCTCTCCGACTTCAAGAGCAACGAGTACAGGAAGCTCATCGGCGGCTCGCGTTACGAGCCCCAGGAAGAAAATCCGATGCTCGGCTTTCGCGGTGCCTCGCGCTACGTGAGCGAGGCTTTCGGCGAGGCCTTCGCGATGGAGTGTGAAGCGCTGGTCCGGGTAAGGCGCGACATGGGGCTTTCCAACGTCGAGGTCATGGTGCCCTTCGTGCGCACGCTCGGCCAGGCCGCGCAGGTCGTCGGCATGCTCGCCGGGCACGGGCTGAAGCGTGCGGCGGCGGGCGGCAGCGACGGCCTCAAGGTCATCATGATGTGCGAGATACCGAGCAACGCCATTCTCGCCGAGCAGTTTCTCGAGTACTTCGACGGCATGTCGATCGGCTCGAACGACCTGACCCAGCTCACCCTCGGCCTCGACCGCGATTCCGGCCTCGAGTTGCTGGCCCGCGATTTCGACGAGCGCGACCCGGCCGTGAAGGCGATGATCTCGCGTGCCATCGCCGCCTGTCGCGCCACCGGCAAGTACATCGGCATCTGCGGCCAGGGGCCGAGTGATCACCCGGACTTCGCCGACTGGCTCGCCGACGAAGGGATCGGCTCGATTTCGCTCAATCCAGATTCCGTGATCGAGACGTGGCGGCGTCTGGCGACGCGCTGAAGGCCGAATCGCGGTTCAGAGCGTGAGCGCCATGTGCAGCTTGCTGTGGTACGTGCTGCCGAGCTTGAGGGCGCGCGGCAGGCTGCCATAGGCGACGAAGCCACTGCTTTCGTAGAGCCGGATGGCTGCGGTATTGCCAGTCGTCACGGTAAGCGTCAGCATTTCGAGCCCCGGCGTGCGTCGCGCTTCGGCGATGCAGGTGTCGAGGAGGTCGCGACCGACGCCGTGACCGCGCGCCTCGGGCCGCACCATCATGCCGATGACATGGCCGATGTGCTGCACCTTGAGGCGCAGTTCGCGCTCGCAGCCGATCGCCCCGACGATGTGCATGTCGCTCCAGGCGCCGAGCAGGAAGTGCCCGCCGCCGCGGCGATCGGTACCGAGCCGGTGCAGGTAGTCGGCGGGCTCCTTTTTCTTCTCGGCGGCGGGGTCGGAGGTGAATGCGTCGGGATGCGCGAGCAGCATCTCGTCGCGCATCTGCTTGTAGTCAGGCAGATCGGTGATAACGAGCGGCCGGATCGTCAGGCCTTCGATCATGCGCTCGGGCGCCTGCTGCTCCGGCCCGGTCGTCAGCCGCCGATGTAGTGCATCTCGACGCGGCGCAGGCCGGAGCCGGCCGCTGCTTCGGCATGGCCGCGCAGCTCGGAATAGTGATCGTCGCGGCCTTCCCAGACCAGGCCGATCGCGGCGGCGATCTCGACATCGCTGGCGCCGCCGCGAACGAGGCCACGCAGGTCGTGGCCGCGGGTTGCGAAGAGACAAAGAAAGAGCTTGCCTTCGGTCGACAGCCTGGCACGGTTGCAGTCTCGGCAGAACGCCTTCGTCACGCTCGAGATCGTGCCGATCTCGCCGGCGACACCCGGCTCGGCGTAACGCCAGCGCTCGGCGGTTTCGCCGACCGTCGAGACGGCGAGGCGCTGGAGCGCGAAGACATCGTCGATCCGCGCGATCACTTCCTCCGAAGGCAGCACTTCGTCCATGCGCCAGCCGTTGGTCGTGCCGACGTCCATGTACTCGATAAAGCGCAGCGCCGCGTCGCGGCCACGGAATCGACGCGCCATCGGCACGATCTCGCAATCGTTGGTGCCGCGCTTGACGACCATATTGATCTTGATCGGGCCGAGGCCGGCGCGCTCGGCCGCGTCGATGCCGGCGAGCACGTCGGCGACCGGGAAATCGGCGTCGTTGAGGCGGCGGAAGATCGCGTCGTCGAGCGCGTCGAGGCTCACCGTGACGCGCTTGAGCCCCGCTTCCTTCAGCGCCTGCGCCTTCTTCGCGAGCAGCGAGCCGTTGGTCGTGAGCGTGAGGTCCAACGGGTCGCCCTCAACGGTGCGCAGCTCGGCGAGCATGGCGACCAGGCGATCGAGGTCGCGGCGCAGCAGCGGCTCGCCGCCCGTGAGGCGGATCTTGCGCACACCGTGGGCGACGAAGAGGCGGGCGAGGCGCGTCACCTCCTCAAAGCTGAGCAGCGATGATTGCGGCAGGAAGGCGTAGTGCTTGTCGAAGACTTCCTTCGGCATGCAGTAGCTGCAGCGAAAGTTGCAGCGGTCGGTGACCGAGATGCGCAAATCGTGCAACGGCCGCTGCAGGCGGTCGAGCAGCTCGCCGGTCGGCGCCGCGGGCAGCGCCGGGATCAGCGGCAACGGCGCAAGATAGCGTTGATCGGCAACGGGAATAACTCGGGCGGCCATGCGCGCATTGTGCCTTCAGCCTCGCGCAGCGCCGGAGCGAGGCCTTCCGGCCTCACCGACCCCAGGGCTCGATTGGACCGGCAGCGACGGCAGACAACGGCTCCGTCGGAAGATCGGCACGACGTGCGCCGGTGAAGCGCTTGGCCCAATAGGCGAAGCTGAGATCGTCGGTGCGAACGTCCTTGCCATGGCTTGGCGCGTGGATGAAGCGGTTGTCGCCGATGTAGATGCCGACGTGCGAGAACGTGCGCCGCATCGTGTTGAAGAAGACCAGATCGCCGGGCTTCAGGTCTTCGCGCCTGACGGCGATGAGCCCGGGCGCCTTCGCCTGCTGGTCGGCCTGTCTTGGCAGGACAAGGCCGAGGCTGTTCTCGAAGACATAGCTGGTAAAGCCGCTGCAGTCGAATCCGGTCTCGGCCGAGTTGCCACCGCGCCGGTAGCGAACGCCGATGAAGTTCATGGCCGAGATCACGGCCTCGGAGGCGCGGTCATGGACCTGGCGCAGCAGGCCCGGAGCTTTGGCGATGGGAGACTCGCTTGTTGCGACCGGTGCCGATGCGGCCGCGGCCGCGAGGATGCCCCTGTCGGCGAGGAGCTTCTGTAACGGGTCGAGCGCCTCGTCGGGGCCGGCGCAGGCCGCACCAGCGGCGGCGAGGAGGACGAGGGCGCCGGCGACCGAGCGGGCTCGGCGACGGGGCGCGGGGGCGGCGATTCGCATCGGCGCGCAGCATAGGCGAGGCGGGGGCAGCGAGTCAACCGCGACGAGGCCGCTTTACACCCGGCTCCGGCCTCCCCTGTGCGATCCGTCGCTGCTATCGTTCACCGTCGCACAACGCGGGGACGAGTCATGTTCAGGGCTGTACTGCTCGAGAAGGACGATGCGGGTTTTCGCGCCGGCGTGCGCGAAGTCGACGAGGCCGGCCTGCCGGAAGGCGACATCCTGGTCCGGATCGCGCATTCGACGCTCAATTTCAAGGACGGCCTCGCGATCACCAACCGCAGCCCGGTCGTGCGCAGCTGGCCCATGGTCGCCGGTATCGACGGCGCCGGCATGGTGCTCGCATCGAGCCATGCCGATTGGAAAGCGGGCGACCGGTTCGTGCACAACGGCTGGGGCGTTGGGGAGACGCGCTGGGGCTGCCTGGCCGAACGCGCGCGGCTGAAGGGCGACTGGCTCGTCCGTTTGCCGGCCACATTGACGACGCGGCAGGCCATGGCGATCGGCACGGCCGGCTACGCGGCGATGCTGTGCGTGCTCGCGCTCGAGCGGCATGGCATTCGTGCTGGTGACGGCAACGTTCTCGTTACGGGCGCGACCGGCGGCGTCGGCAGCGTCGCGGTCGCGCTGCTCTCGCGCCTCGGCCATCGCGTCACGGCGGCGACCGGGAAGGGCGATCAGGCCGAGTATCTGAAGCGGCTCGGGGCCGCCGAGGTGATCGATCGCGCCGAACTCGCCGCGCCCGGCAAGCCCCTGCAGAAGGAGCGATGGAGCGCCGTTATCGATGCGGTCGGCAGCCACACGCTCGTCAACGCCCTGGCGCAGACGCGCTACGGCGGCGTCGTTGCCGCCTGCGGATTGGCGCAAGGCCCCGACCTGCCGGGAACGGTCATGCCTTTCATCCTGCGCGGCGTGACGCTGGCCGGCATCGACAGCGTCATGGCGCCGATCGCGAAGCGTCGCGAGGCCTGGGACAGGCTCGCACGCGACATCGACCCGGGCGCCCTCGAGCTCATCACCGAAGAGGTGCCGCTCGACCGGGCGATCGAGAAGGCCGAAGCCCTGATGGCCGGTCGCGTTCGCGGCAGAATCGTCGTGTCGATCAGCGCATCAGCTGAAGCAGGCGCCTGAATTTCGGATGCTCGCTGCTGCCGAGCCATTCGAAGACGACCATCTCGGTGGTCACGATGTCGGCGCCGGCGCCGCGCGCGCGCTCGGTCGCCGCGAGCCGGTTGTGAGGATGGCGCGAACCGACGGCGTCGGCGACCCACTTCACGGCGTGGCCGGCCTCGATCAGGCCGACGACCGTCTGCATGACGCAGACATGCGCTTCGCAACCGGCGACGACGAAGGTGTTGCGGCCGGCAGGCAGCCGGTTCAGGAAGCCGGGCTCGGCGGGCGCCGAAAAGTGGAACTTGAAGAGGGTCGTGTCGCAGAGCGCGCTGATCTCGGGAACGAGCGGACCGAGGCCGTCGGGGTTCTCCTCCGTGCCGATGACGTGGATGCCGAGCTCGCGCGCCGCTGTCGCCAGCTGGATGCAACGGCGAATGACGTTTTCGCCATCGTGGATCACGGGCATGAGCCGGGCTTGCGTGTCGATGATCAGCAAGGTGCAGTCGGCTGGATTGCAGAGCGTGCTCATCGGGTGACTCCTTGGCGAGCGTCGAGGCGATTTTCCTTCAAGCCGGCGCGGGGCACCCGCAGTTCGCGACAATTCGCTCTGCAGCCGCTTCGAGGAGACAACGCATGCCGATGACCGGCGCCGACTATCGTGAATCGCTTCGCCGCTACAAGCCGCACGTCTGGGTCGACGGGCAGCTTATCGAAAGCGTCGCCGACGCGGCGCAACTCGCACCCGGTATCAACGCCCTCGGCGTGACTTACGACTTCGCCCTGCGCGAGGAACTCGCCCCCTTGATGTTGGCGGTGCAGGGCTCGAGCGGCAAGACTGTGAACCGCATGCTGCACGTCGCCGCCAGCAGCGCCGACCTGCTCAACAAGCTCGAGGCGGTTCGCATCCTCTGCCAGGAAACGGGCTGCGCGCAGCGCTATCTTGCGCACGATGCGTTCAGCGCCATCGCGCAGGCGACGGCGCGTATCGACGCCGACAAGGGTACGCGCTACGCCGAGCGCTTCACAGCTTACCTACACGATTTCCAGGACCGCGATCTCAGCATCGGCATCGCCATGACCGACGCCAAAGGCGACCGCAGCAAGCGACCGCACGAGCAGGCCAACGTCGACAGCTACGTGCATATCGTCGAGCGCAGCGGAAAAGGCGTCGTCATCTCCGGCACCAAGGCGATCGTCACCGGTGCACCGTACATGCACGAGTTCCTCGTCATGCCGTGCCGCAACATGAACCAGGCCGACGCCGAGTTCGCCGTCTGCTGCGCCGTGCCCTGCGATGTCGACGGACTGACCATTGTCGCGCGTCCGGCCGGCCGGCCGGACGAGAAGGCGGCGCTCTTTTCCAACCGCTATGGCCAATCGACCGGCGTCGTCGTTTTCGACCGCGTCTTCGTGCCCTGGGAGCGGGTCTTTCTCGCCGGCGAGTGGGAGCACTCGGCGCACCTCACATACAGCTATGCGACGCACCATCGGCATACCTGCATCGCCGCACGCGCCGGCTTCGGCGATCTGCTGATCGGCGCCGGCGCCCTGATGTGCGAAGCGAACGGCTTCGACCCAGGCGCCGAATCGCATCTG
>Ga0207927_1000940_pt1 | contig 12462 bp, 9 predicted proteins | sample NGESurdeep072012_2_FD_184456 | JGI IMG/M metagenome (GOLD analysis project Ga0207927, IMG submission 184456) | Arctic peat soil microbial communities from Barrow, Alaska - NGEE Surface sample 210-2 deep-072012 (SPAdes) | ecosystem: Environmental > Terrestrial > Soil > Wetlands > Peat ... | reverse complement strand
CGGCGCGACGAACGGCTCTTTCAGGAGGCGCAGCTTTCCAGCGATGGTGAAGACTTTGTTGAACAGCGCGGCGGGCCCGGGCACGACGGCGCGGGGCGAGCCGCCGCGCACGATCCATCGCGGTGCCTTGCCGTCGGCGATGACGACTTCCGGCTCCAGGCCGAGATCGGCGAGGAGGCGCTCGGCGGCCTCGGTCGTGCGAAGGGTGTTCGGCCCGCACTCGAGCGTGAACCCATCCTCCCGAATCGTCCGGATGGACCCGCCCGCGCGCGGCGCGGCCTCGAGGACGAGCGTCTCGCCCGGGCTCGTGCGCCGGAACGCGGTTGCCAGGCCCGCGATGCCGCTCCCGAGGACGACGACGCGTGTCACGCCGCCGCCTTCTCGACGACGTCGGCAAGGCCGCGAATGAACTCCGGGTGGTCGTTGAGGCCCTCGGCGACGGCGTAGTGCGGAATGCCGAGGCGCGCCGCCAGGCCGCCGAAGAGGAGCCGGATCTCGTAGAGCGTCTCGACGTGGTCCGACACGAAGGCGATCGGCACGACGACGACCTGCTTCTCGCCCGCCTTCGCGAGGTCTTGGAGGACATCGGGCGTCGAAGGGCCGAGCCATTCCACGGGACCGACCTTCGACTGATAGCCGAGGCGCGACCGATAGCGGTGAGAGAGCGCCGCGTCGATCGCCTTCACGGTCTCCTCGATGTGGCGCGGGTACGGGTCTTTCTGTCTTTCGACGGTTTTCACCGGCAGAGAGTGCGCGGAATAGAGCACGACCATCCGAGATGGATCCGCGTCCGGCAGCGTTGCGGCCGCCGCGCGAATGCGGTCGACGTGCGCAGCGACGAAGCCCGGCTCCGCGTACCACGCGTCAGGCGCGTTGCGCCGCTCCGGCGACCAGCCCATCGCGGCGAGCGCACGCGTGACCCGGTTGAGGGAGCCGCGCGTCGTCGTCACGGAGTACTGAGGATAGAGCGGCAGGACGAGGAGACGCGTCGTGCCTGCCGCGCGCAGCTCGTGAAGGGCGGTCTCGACGAAGGGCGGCGAGCACGTCATGCCGATGCGCACGGCAGGCTCCGGGGCGCCCCCGGTCGTCCTGAGGGCGAGCGCTTCCTCGAGGAGCCGGGCCTGCCTCTCGGACCAGCGGCGGATCGGCGACCACCCGATGCGCTCGTAGATCTCGGCGGATTTCGGAGCGCGAAGCGTCGCGATCGTCCAGGCCACGAGCTTCCTCAAGGGCGCGAACCGGATGTTCAGGATCTCGGGATCCACGAAAAGCTCGTAGAGAAAGGGCTTGAGCTCCTCGCGGCTCTCCGGCCCTCCGAGCTGGACGAGAAGGACCCCCAGCTTCTCGCCGCTCACAGGGTCCGGGAAAAGATCTTCGGCGCGTCGGGAGCTTTTTGCTCGAGATAGGCGTCGAACAGCATGGCCACGTTCCGGATGAAGATCCGCCCGAGCGTCGTGACGCGGATCTCGTCCGGCGTCAGCTCGACCATCCCGTCCGCGACGAACTCGGGAAGCCGCGCCGCAGCCGAGGCGAAGGTCTCGTCGAACGAACGAAGGGAGTACGCGCGTTCGATCGCGCGCTTGTCGATGACACAGTGGCAGAGTAGCCGCGTGATGACGTCGCGCCTGAGGAAATCGGCTCCCGTGAGCCGGTGCCCCTTGACGGTCGAGAAGCGTCCTTTTTCCGCCGCCTGGTGGTAGGCGGCGTAGTCCTTCGTGTTCTGGACGTACATGTCGTCGATCGAGCCGATTGCCGAGACCCCAATTCCGTAGAGATCGCAGCCGGCGTGCGTCGTGTACCCCTGGAAGTTGCGGTAGAGGGTGCGGTTCTTCTGCGCCTTGACGATCTCGTCGTGCGGCAGCGCGAAGTGGTCCATGCCGATGTACGTGTAGCCCGCCGCGGTGAAACGCTCGATGCCGGAGACGAAGATCGCGAATTTCTCCGTGCCTTCCGGCAGATGGGCCGCCAGAACGCGCTGCGGCCGCTTGAGCCAGGGTACGTGCGCGTAGGAGTACATCGCGACGCGGTCCGGGTGCAGCGAGATGATGTCCTCGACGCTCTTTTCGAAGCCCGCGCGCTTCTGGCCGGGCAGGCCGTAGATCATGTCGAGGTTCACGGAGGCGTAGCCGAGGGCGCGCGCGGCCTCGACGAGCGTCTTCGTCATCTCGAAGGGCTGGACGCGGTTCACGAGCTCCTGCACCTCGGGGTCGAAGTCCTGCACGCCCATCGACACGCGGTTGAAACCGCGGTTCTTCAGGACGGCGAGGTGCTCCGGCGTCGTCACGCGCGGATCCACCTCGACAGCGACTTCCGCGTCCGCGGCGGGCCGGAACGTCTCGAGGACGTGCTGCGCGAGCCGGTCCGCCTGCTTCGGCGAAAGGTACGTCGGCGTGCCGCCGCCCCAGTGCACCTGCTTGATCTCTCGCGCGCGATCGAGGTGTGACGCGAGGATGTCGATCTCGCGATGGACGTCCGCCAGGTAGGGCTCGATTTCCTCGCGTGAGTCGCCTGCGCGGTCGGGTTTCGGGACGATCTTCATGAAGCAGCCGCAGAACCAGCACTGCTCGTCGCAGAAGGGGAGATGGACGTAGAGAGAGACCGGCGACCCCTTCGCGTTCGCGCGGGCGCATGCGGCCTCGTAATCCGCGAGGGAGGAATCGGTCCACTCCGGCGCCGTCGGATACGACGTGTACCTCGGGCCCTGGACGTTGTACTTGTCGAGCAGCTCCGTCGTCATCGGGAGCGTCTCGCCGCGCAGCCGGATCGGGATCGCGCTCACGCGCGCGAGGTTAGCACCGGCGCGTCGGTTTCCGGGTCCGGTGCCGGTGCACGAAGTACCCGGTCGACCGGTCAGGCCGGCAGCGGCGCGCGCGCGGCCGCGACGAAGGCGGCGACGTTCTCGGGCGGCGTGGACGGAAGGATGCCGTGGCCGAGGTTCACGATGTAGCCGACCGGGCCGGCCGCGCGGCGCGCGGCGAATACGGCCTCCCTCACGCCCTCCGGCGTTCCGAGGAGGACGCCGGGGTCGACGTTGCCCTGCAGCGCCTTGCCGTTCGCGCGCCTCCTTGCCTCGTCGAGCGGGAGCTTCCAGTCGATGGACAGGACGTCGACCGGCATTTGCGCGAACGAGTCGACGAGATGCGCCGAGCCCGAGGCGAAGAGGACGACGGGCACCTGTGAGCGCCGCGGCAGGTGCGACACGAGCCGTTCGGTCGCGGGGCGCGCGAAGCGGTCGTAGTCGGCGCGCGAGAGCTCGCCCGCCCACGAGTCGAAGATCTGGACGACGTCGGCGCCGGCCTCGATCTGCGCGGCGAGGTACTTGCCGCAGGCGTCGGCGAGCTTCGCGAGAAGCTCTTCGAGCACCTTCGGCTCGCGGTACATCATCGCCTTGACCGTGGCGAACGACTTCGACGAGCCTCCCTCGATCGCGTACGTCGCGAGCGTCCAGGGCGCCCCGCAGAACCCGATCGTGGCCGCCGTGTCGTGGACGATCCTCTTGAGGCCGCGGTGGATCTCCGTCACGAACGCGGTGTCGACGTTGGGATCGAAATCGTGGAGCCTCGCCACGTCCTGCGCCGTACGAACCGGGCTCGGAAGCTGCGGCCCTCCCTCGTCGAGCCGGACCTCGAGGCCCATGGGCGGAAGAGGGATCAGGATGTCGGAGAAAAAGACGACGCCGTCCATGCCGAAGCGCCGAAAAGGCTGGAGCGACACCTCGATGGCGGCCGGGACGTCCGCGCAAAGCTCGAGGAACTTGAGTCGCTTGCGGACCTCGCGGTACTCGGGCAGGTAGCGTCCGGCCTGGCGCATGAGCCAGACGGGCGGGAGATCCGTCGGCCGGCCGAAGGCGGCGTCGATGAAGCGCCGTCGGGACGGTCCCGGAGCGTTGGCGGGCATGGCGCGGGAGGTTAACATCGCGATGCGCGGCGAATCGTCAGGGCCCTGCGCCGGTCCACGAGAGGACGCTCGAGTGGAAGCCCGGGACGACTTCCGGCCGTGAGGTTTCCCTGATGCATCCGCACTGACCCTCGCCCACCGGGGGTTCCTATAATCGCCGATGTGACCGGGGCCGCGCAGATCGCTTCGACTCTCGGGTGGGTGGCCCTCGTCGCATACGCCCTTTCGGCGGTTCTTTACACGACGTCGCTTTTCCGGACGGCCGCGTGGGTCGGCCGGTCGGCGACCGCCTTTGCGGTCCTCGGCGCCGCCTGCAACTTCGGCACGCTCTACGCGCGCTCTCTTGCGCTTCACACGGTGCCGTACCGCGACCTTCTCGGCTCGATGAAGCTCTTCGGCTTCTTTCTCGCCGTGCTGAACATCGTCCTCGAGTTCCGCCACCGGGACCGCTCCCTCGGGCCCTTCCTGATGCCCGCAGCCCTCGTCTTCCTCCTGCTCGCGGTCGTGCAGACGACGCCCGTTCACAAGGACGCGCCGGAGCTGAAGGGCCCGATCTTCGCCCTCCACGTCACGCTCAACATGCTCGCGTACGCCGCATTCGCGGTCGCCTGCGCGCTCTCGCTGCTCTACGTGGTCGTGGGGCGATCGCTCAAGAAGCGCGCTTTCACGGGCCCCGCCTCGCGGCTCCCGAGTCTCTCGTACCTCGAGCGCGCGAACCGCACGTCGCTTTCCCTGGGCATCCTCTCCCTGACGGTCGGAGTTCTTCTCGGTCTCTTCTGGGCGTCGCGCATGTGGAGAGGAGAGCACCCGCTGTGGGCGCTCGACCCGAAGATCTGGTTCGCGCTCGCGACGCTCGCGTTCTACGTGTTCGTTCTCGTGCGCGCGCATCGGGGGGCCGCGCCCGTCTCGACGGCCCGGCTCTCGATCGCCGGGTTCGTCCTCGTCCTGCTCTCCTATACGGCCGTCAACCTCCTCGTCAGCAAGCTGCACGATTTCACGTCATGAACCTGCTCTTCGTCGGATGGGACCATCGCGCCGCGCCTCTCGACCTGAGAGAGAGACTCGCCTTCACGCCGGAGAAGGCGCGCGCAGCGCTCGACGGGCTCTTTCAGGAGCACATCCTGTCCGAGGGCGCGATCGTGTCCACGTGCAATCGCGCCGAGATCTATGGGATGTCCGACCGCGAGGACGGGCTCGACGCGCTCGCCGGGTTCTTCTCGCGGTTTCACCGCGTGGATGACGCGCTGCTGCGCCGGACGGCTCTCTCTGGCCATGGCGACGCGACGGTGAGGCATCTCTTCCGCGTCGCCGCCGGCCTCGATTCGATGGTCCTGGGCGAGGCGCAGATCCTCGGGCAGATCCGCGAGGCTCACCGCCTCGCGACGGCGGCGGGCACGGTGCGCACCGTGACGAACCGGCTGTTCATGAGCGCGCTCGAGTGCGGCAAGCGCGTCCGCGCCGAGACGGCGCTCGGCCAGAAACCGACGTCCGTCGCGGGTCTCGCGCTGCTCCTCGCGGGGCGCATCTTCGAGTCGCTGAAAGGGAGGAAAGTTCTCCTGATCGGCGCCGGAGAGACGGCCGAGCTCACGGCCCGGCTGCTCGCCGACGACGGCGTCTCGGAGATTCTCGTCGCGAACCGCTCGCACGAGAACGGTGAAGCCCTCGCGGCTGCTGTCCGCGGCCGGGCGGTGCGGTGGGAAGACCGCGCCCGGGCGGCGGCGGCCGTCGACCTCGTCCTCTCCGCCACGAACGCGACCGAGCCTGTTCTCACGGCCGGGGCTCTGCGCACCGCTCTTCATGGCGCGCCGCGCCGCGGCCCGCTCCTCGTTCTCGACCTTGCCGTACCGCGCGACGTCGAGCCCGAGGTGGGTGAGCTCTCCGACGTCTACCGCTACGATCTCGATTCCCTCGAGGAGATGGCCGCGGTGAACTCGCGGGCGCGCGCGGGCGAGGTGCCGCACGCGGAGGCGATCGTCGAGGAGAGCGTCCGGAAATTCCAGGAGTGGTGGGGCGGACTCCTGCAGGGCGACGTCGTGCGCGGCCTGAGGGAAAAGCTCGAAAGCATCCGGCGCGCCGAGCTCGAGAAACACTCCAGCAGGCTCGCCGCGCTGGACCCGTCCGCGAGGGCCGCGGTCGAGCGCCTCACGGAAACGCTCGTGGCCCACATCCTCCACGACCCGACGGTAGGTCTGAAGGAAGGGGACGGCTCGGAGCGTCTCGAGCGCGCCGCGGCCGTGCGCGCCCTTTTCCACCTCGACGAGAGGCAAAAATGACCACTGCCATCGCGGCGCGCCCGCTTCGGATGGGCACGCGTGCGAGCGCGCTGGCGCGCACCCAGTCGGGCGCTTTTGCGGCCGAGCTGGCGCTCCTCTCGGGCCGGCCCGTCGAGACGATCGTCATCCGCACGCACGGCGACCAGCTCTCGAGCGAGGGCAAGGCCCCGCCCGGCGGTGACGCCGCGGGCGTCTTCGTCCGCGCGCTCGACGAGGCGCTCCAGCGAAACGAGATCGACTTCGCGGTCCATTCCCTGAAAGACGTTCCGACGGCCGTCGCCCCCGGCGTCGTTCTCGCCGCCGTGCCGGAGCGCGCGGACCCGCGCGACGCGTTCGTCGTCGCATCGCGTCACCCGGGCGTGACGACGGTGAGCGCGCTTCCACCCGGCGCACGCGTCGCCACGTCGTCGCCCCGGCGCGTGTCGCAGCTCCTCAGAGTCCGGCCCGACCTCGCGACGGTCGCGATGGCCGGCAACGTCGACACGCGCCTCCAGCGTCTCGAGGAGGGCCGCGCCGACGCGCTCATCCTCGCGTGCGCCGGCCTCGACCGCCTCGGGAGGGGAGGCGTCATCACGCGCCGGCTGGAGCGGGACGAGATGCTCGGAGCGCCGGCGCAGGGCGCCCTTGGAATCAGCTGCCGGGCGGACGACTCCGAGACGCGAGAGATTCTGGCTCGGATGGAAGACCCGCCCTCACGAGCGGCCGCGGCGGTCGAACGCGACCTTCTGCAATTTCTTAGAGGGGGGTGCAGGGCACCAGTTGGTGCGAGTGCAACGCTCGAAGGTGGCCAGCTCGTCCTGCGCGCTCGTGTGCTGTCGCTCGACGGGCGAGAGTGCCTCGAGGACGAGCTGAGCGAACCGTTCGCACCGCCGTCCCCCTCTTCACCTTCTAAGAAATCTTCCTCTTCGTCTTCTTCTTCTCTCGGCCGCGCCCTCGCCGAGCGCCTTCTCGGGCGCGGCGCCGCGCGACTCATCGACGCGGCGCGCGAGCGGACACCGGGGTGAGCGGCAGAATCCTCCTCCTGCGCTCCGGCGCGGCCGGCTCCGAAGACGCCCTGCCCTCGGACGTGACCGTCCTTTACACCCACACCGTCGTTCCGCGCCCCGAGGGCGTCGCCGAGGCGCTCGCATTCGACGCGCGCGGCGCGACGCTCGTGATCTCTTCGAAGGAGACGATCAACTACCTGCTCCCTCTCTTCCGGGCCCCCTTCGCGCAGATGGTGGCGGTGGGGGAGGGCACCGGGGATTTGCTTAGAAGGGTGAATGCGGGCGGGCCGCTCGACGGCACTTCCGGCGAAGCGTCAACCTACAGTGGAGCTTCCGAGACGCAGATCGTCGTTCCGCCGGCCCCCGGTGCCGCGGGGGTCGTTCACTTTCTAAGAAAGTCTTCGGCTCCCTCTCTCGTGCGCGTTCTCTGGCCGCACGGCTCCGACGCGGCGCCCGAACCGCTGGAACAGGTTCGCGCGCTCGGCATCCAGCTCGTCGCTCCGGTGGTCTACGAGAAGCGTCCTCTGACCTCGTCCGAGCTGAATCCTTCGATCCTCTCCGATTTCCGCGCCGGCCGGTTCGCGGCCGTCGCCGTGGGTTCCACGGCGGGCCTCGACGTGCTGCTCGCCGCTCTGGGTCCGCCGGCTGCGCCAAAACCGAACGTAAGATGGGGCGCGCTCGGGCCCGAAACCGCCAGGGCCGTCACGGCCCGGGGGCTGCCTCCGCCTTCGATTCCGGCGCACGCGCGCATCTCCGAACTCCTCGACGTCCTTCGGAAGGAAACACGATGAGCTTCCCCCTCCACCGCTATCGCCGACTCCGCCGCTCCGAGAGCCTCCGAGCGATCCTGCGCGAGACGTCGCTCGCCCCTTCGGACTTCATCGCGCCGCTCTTCGTCGTGCCCGGCGCCGGCGTGCGACAGCCGGTGTCGTCCATGCCGGGCGTCGACCGCGTGTCGCCCGAGCTGGCCGCGAAGGACGCGAAGTCGCTCGCCTCGCTCGGAGTCCTCTCCGTGATCCTGTTCGGGATTCCCGAGGAGAAGGACGCGGTGGGCACTTCGTCCGCGGATCCCGAGGGTCCGGTCTGCCGCGCCGTGCGCGCGATCAAGGCCGAGAGCCCGAAGACCGTCGTCATGACGGACGTCTGCCTCTGCGAGTACACGGACCACGGCCACTGCGGCGTCATCGCGCACGACACCGTGGACAACGACGCGACGCTCCCAATCCTCGCGGCCGAGGCGCTCGCACACGCGGTGGCGGGCGCCGACGTCGTCGCGCCCTCCGACATGATGGACGGGCGCGTCGGGGCGATCCGCGCCGCTCTCGACAAGTCCGGCTACCGCGACGTGGCGCTTCTCGCGTACGCCGCGAAGTACGCGTCGGGTTTCTACGGCCCGTTTCGCGAGGCCGCCGAGTCGACGCCGTCCTTCGGCGACCGCCGCGCCTACCAGATGGACCCGGCGAACGTGCGCGAGGCGATCAAGGAAGTTCTCTCTGACGTCGAGGAGGGCGCGGACCTCGTCATGGTCAAGCCCGCGCTCGCGTACCTCGACGTCGTGCGCGCCGCCAAGGAGGCCACGAACGTGCCTGTCGCCTGCTACAACGTATCCGGCGAGTACGCGATGGTGAAGGCCGCCGCCGCGAACGGCTGGATCGACGGCAAGCGCGTCACGCTCGAGATCCTGACGTCCATGAAGCGCGCGGGCGCGGACCTCATCCTCACGTATCACGCGAGGGAAGCAGCGGAATGGCTGGCGTGATAGAGAGAACGAGAGAAAGAAAGAAGGCGAAAGATTTTCTTAGAAGGGTGACTTGCGCAGGCGCCGCGGGTTTCGTCCTGGCACTCCTGACGCGCCGACCCTCATTCACCTTCTAAGAAAATACGACCGACCGATGAGCGAACAGTCTGCCCAGAAGGCGAAGCCGGTCCGAAAGCGTCCTCGTAGAACTCTTCAATCCGAGGCCCTCTTCGCCCGTGCGAAAAAGCGCATGCCCGGGGGTGTGTCGTCTCCCGTGAGGTCGTTCGCGTCCGTGGGCGGGACGCCGTTCTTCGTGAAGAAGGGCCGCGGCGCCACGGTGATCGACGCGGACGGCAACCGATACGTGGACTTCGTCATGTCCTACGGCCCGCTCGTGTTCGGGCACGCGCATGGTCCGATTCTCTCGGCCGTGAGAAGAGCCCTGCCCCGTGGCACGTCGTACGGCGCGCCCACGAGGGGCGAGGTCGAGCTGGCCGAGCGCGTCACGGTGGCCTTCCCGTCGATTGCGAAGGTGCGCTTCGTATCCTCGGGGACGGAAGCCACGATGAGCGCGGTGCGCCTCGCCCGCGGCGCGACGGGCCGCGACCTCGTGCTGAAGTTCGCGGGCTGCTACCACGGGCACGCGGACTCGTTCCTCGTCTCGGCGGGCTCCGGCGTCGCGACGCTCGGCATTCCCGGCTCGCCCGGCGTGCCCGCGTCTCTCGCCGGCCTCACGCTGACCGCACGGTACAACGACCTGGCCTCCGTCGAGGCCCTCTTCGCCGCGCACCCGAAGCGCATCGCGGTGATCGCGGTCGAGCCGGTCGCCGCCAACATGGGTGTCGTCGCGCCGGCGTCGGGATTTCTCGAAGGCCTCCGCGCAATCGCGAATCGCGAGGGCGCGCTGCTGCTCTTCGACGAGGTCATAACGGGCTTCCGCGTCGCGAAAGGCGGCGCTCAGGAGCTGTACGGCGTGCGGGCGGACCTCACGTGCCTCGGCAAGATCCTCGGGGGCGGGCTGCCCGTCGGCGCGTATGGCGGCCGCTCGGATCTCATGGCGAGGATCGCGCCGGACGGCCCCGTCTACCAGGCCGGGACGCTCTCGGGAAACCCGCTCGCGATGGCGGCCGGGAAGGCGATGCTCGATTCCCTCACGCCCGCGGTTTACGCGAAGCTCGAAAAGGCCGCGGTGGAGCTCGAGCGCGGGATGAACGCCGCCGCGAGGAAGGTCGGCGTCGAGGACCGCGTCGTGATCAACCGCGTGGGGTCGATCCTCACGCCGTTCTTCACGGCGGGCCCGGTCCTGAACTTCGACGACGCGAAGACGTCCGACCTCGAAGCGTTCCGGAAGTGGTTCCACGCGCTTCTCGCTGGCGGCGTTTTCGTCGCCCCGGCGCAGTTCGAAGCGATGTTCGTGTCGACCGCGCACACGCCTCGCGACATCGCGGCCACCGTGAAGGCGCATGAAACCGCGCTTCGGGCGGCCTTCGGCTTGACAGCCGGCGGTTGACGGCCCCGCGGAGCCTTTTTGGGGAAAACCCGGTCTCGCGGCCGGGGAGCCGGGAAGTTCTTAAGCTTGTTCCTCGGAGTAATTTGATGCAACTGAATCAAAGCGTTGCAGGCTGCCGTGCCCCTACCCTCAGGAACGGATGAAAGCAGCCATTTCCCGCGAACGCATGTTCGTTGACGTTTCTTAGGTTTTTCTTTTCCGGCAAGGAGGCTGACGATGTCACTGGTATCACGCACGGCTCTCACGTTCCTCGCTGGTCTCGTCGCGGTGCCCATGACACCGGTGATGCATTCCGGCCCTTCCCCGGTGGCGAGTGAGGCGACCCCTGTCGCATATGACGCGACCCAGAGGGAGTTCTATCTCACGGCCGATCAGACCACATTCGTCCGCCCGGGCTACGTCATCAAGGTGAACAGCGTCACGATCGGGAGCGACCGCAAGCCCGTCGTGGACGTGACGATCACGGACGGCGCGGGGCAGCCGATCGACCGTCTCGGCGTTCTGACGCCGGGTGCGGCGGGAGCGAGCTTCATCGCGGCATGGTGGGATCCGGCAACGCGTCACTACACTGCCTACACGACGCGCGTCGCGACGGCCGCTCCGCCTGCCGATCCTTCGAGGATCGGAAACACTGCCATCCAGGCCGGCACGGACACGGGCGGCAAGTACACGGACCTCGAGACGGGCCACTACAAGTACGCGTTCGGGACCGCGCTGCCGGCCGGCTTCGATCAGACGAAGACGACGACGATCGGCATTTACGGCAACCGCGTCATGCCGGCCGACATCCTCGGCGGCAAGACCTACACCGCCAACATCGAGTACGACTTCCGGCCCGACGGAGCCGCGGTCGCAGACACGTGGGCAAAGATCAACCAGGCAACGAGCTGCAACAACTGCCACGATCCGCTCTCTGCCCACGGCGGCTCGCGCCAGGACGTGAAGCTCTGCGTCCTCTGCCACCAGCCCCAGACGGTCGACCCCGACACCGGTAACACGGTCGACTTCAAGGTCATGATCCACAAGATCCACGACGGCGAGCACCTTCCGAGCGTCGTGGCCGGAACGCCGTACGAGATCATCGGGAACGCCCAGTCGGTCCACGACTACTCCGACGTCAAGTACCCGCAGGCGGACACCCGCAACTGCGCCTTCTGCCACGAGGGCACGGTCGCGGCCTCCAAGCCCGTGCAGGCGTCCGTGTGGTACACGTACCCGTCGGTTGCGGCCTGCGGCTCGTGCCACGACGACGTGAACTTCACCACGGGCGTGAACCACGCGGCCGGCCCGGCGGCCGACGGCACGTGCACCACGTGCCACCAGCCCCAGGGCAACGTCGAGTGGGACGCCGGCATCAAGAACGCCCACGTCGTTCCGCTGAAGTCGGCCCAGCTCAAGGGCTATACGGCCAAGATCCTCTCCGTGACGAACGTCGGCGCCGGCAAGAAGATCACCGTGACCTTCCAGCTCGCGAACGGCGACGGCTCGTTCGTCGATCCCGGTGTCTACAAGGTCTCCGCAAACGGCCAGATCGCCATCATTCTCGGCGGCAACACGCTCGACTACGGTCCGCCCGCCGCGCCGCCGGCCCAGCCCATCCGCGAAGCGGCCCAGACGGCCACGTACGTCGCCTCGACCGGCGTCGCGACCTACACGTTCACGAACGCGATCCCGGCGACGGCCACGGGCACGTGGACGGCGTCCATCGAGACGCGCCGCACCATCACACTGAACCCGGCCCCGTCGAAGGGCCCGACGACGGAGAACGAGGGCGCCCCGAACCAGCCCTTCAACATCGCCGTCACCGGCGTTCTGACACCCCGCCGCACGCTCGTGACGCTCGCGCAGTGCAACACATGCCACGACCGGCTCGACATCCTCTTCTCGCACGGCAACCAGCGCATCGCGATCGAGCACTGCGTCATCTGCCACAACCCGAACGGCGACGACTCGCCGGTGCGTCCGGCCTCGGCGAACCCACCCGAGTCGATCAGCTTCGCCCGCATGATCCACCGCATCCACTCGGGCGACACGCTCACCCAGGACTACACGATCTAC
>Ga0207927_1000939_pt1 | contig 12472 bp, 19 predicted proteins | sample NGESurdeep072012_2_FD_184456 | JGI IMG/M metagenome (GOLD analysis project Ga0207927, IMG submission 184456) | Arctic peat soil microbial communities from Barrow, Alaska - NGEE Surface sample 210-2 deep-072012 (SPAdes) | ecosystem: Environmental > Terrestrial > Soil > Wetlands > Peat ... | reverse complement strand
TGCCGACTTCCTACGCGCGGTCACTCACTGACCGGCAACTGGTTTCAGCGGATCAGCGCAGCCCCAGGGGTGCGGCGAAGGCGGTGTCGGCCTGTGCCGGGGAGAGGACCTTGGTGGCGACCAGCCGGTTCAGGACGTGCCGCTGGCGCAGGCGCCCTGTGGACAGGTGGTCGATGGGGTCGTATGCCGAAGGGGCCTGGACCAGACCCGCCAGCATGCTGGCCTGGGCCCAGCTCAACTGAACAGGCATCACGCCGAAGTAGCCGCGGGCCGCCGCCGGCAGACCGTAGAAACCGTGGCCAAAATACACCTCAGCCAGGTACATCCGCAGAATGTCGTTCTTGGAGTAGTGCGCGTCCAGTTTGAGGGCGAGTTCGGCTTCGGCCACCTTCGAGAAGAGACCGTCGTTCTTGGGGAAGTAGAGGTTCTTGGCGAGCTGCTGCTCGAGCGTGGCGGCGCCGGTGTCGATGTTTCCGGTCATGGCAGCCAGGCTCGCCCGCAGCGTGCTGACCGGGTCGATACCGGGCGTCTGGGAGAAACGACTGTCTTCGGTGGCGATCAGGGCCTGCCCCACCCGGTCCGGTTTGGGCAATGCCACGAGCTCAGGGCTGTCAAAGGCGCTCAGATGCGCCCGAACCAGCTGGCCGGCGCCTGACACGCTCGGCGTCAATCGCCACAAGACAGCGACCCCCAGGACGGGCACGACCACTACCGCGGCCAGTGCCCCGGCCACGTAGCGGCGCCATCGATGCTTAGTCCGTGCCACTACAGCCACCTCTTCGCGCGTTCGGGGCAGGCGCGCGCCGGTCCTGCTCACCGACGGTAGGTGCCCTTTCTGAGCGTCAGGGGTGAACAGGCTGGGTGAAGCATGTGCGCAGGGGTCTCCCATGCCTCGCCCAGAAACATGTGTCAGGTTGGGTCATCATGGATGCCCTCATCGTCGCTGTCTCCCAATATCTTCTTTACTTCATTCTGGCCGCGGCGGCCGTCGCCTGGCTCTACCTCCCCCGACCGGACAAGGTGGGTATGGCGGCGCAGGCGATCGTGGCGGTGGTCATCATGGTCGTGTTGATCAAGTTTGCGGCGGCCATCTATACAGACCCCCGGCCTTTTGTCGTGGATCCGTCGATCAAGCCCTTGTTCGCCCACCCTGCTGACAACGGGTTCCCATCCGATCACACCGCATTGGCTGCGACGGTCGCCCTCGTGGTGATGATGTACCGCCGGTGGCTGGGGGCCGCCCTGCTGGCTGCGGGCATCGTGTTGGGGGCTGCGCGTGTGGCCGCGCATGTTCATCACGTTCCGGACATTGCTGCCGGGGTGCTGATCGCCCTTCTGGCCGTAGGCGCTGCTTCGGTCATCTGGCGGTACGTGCGGCCCCATCTGCCGTCGTCGCGGAGCCGCTCAGGGTTTCACGGCCCGGGTGGCGGCGGGCACTGATCACGAAGTAGGCCACGGCCCCGGTGAAGACCACCAGGGAGGTCCAGTCGTTGAGGCGAAGTCCGAGGATGTGGTTGGCGGTGTCGATGCGCAGGGACTCGATCCATGCCCGCCCAACGGTGTAGGCGGCGACGTACAGGGCGAACGCGCGTCCGTGGCCCAGCGTGAAGCGGCGGTCGGCCCAGATCACCAGGGCGGCCACGCCAAGACACCAGAGGGATTCGTAGAGGAACGTGGGGTGGAACGTGGCGAAGGCGCCGTAGCCGGGTGGCCGGTGTGCTGGGTCGATTGACAGCCCCCACGGCAGGGTGGTCGGGCGGCCGAAGAGCTCCTGGTTGAACCAGTTGCCCCAACGCCCGAACGCCTGGGCCACCGCGATGCCGGGGGCGATCGCGTCCGCCAGCGGCGGTAGGGGCACACCCGCGCGGCGGGCACCGATCAGGGCGCCGACCCCGCCGAGCAGAACCGCACCCCAGATTCCCAGGCCGCCGTCCCAGATCTTGAACGCGTTCCACGGGTTCCTGCCCGCGGTGAAGTAGAGCTCGGGGTCTGTGGCGACGTGGTAGAGCCGGCCTCCGACGATGCCGAACGGCACCATCCACAAAGACACCGACTCCACGACTCCGGGGGCGCCGCCGCGGGCTTTCCATCGCCGCTCGCCCATCCAGACGGCGACCCCGATTCCGGCCAGGATGCACAACGCGTAGGCGCGGATGGGGAAGGGCCCCAGGTGCCAGACGCCCTGGGGTGGGCTGGGGATGCTCAACGGGACGATCAAGGGACGTTCCTTTCGTACAGGCGGGGAGCAGGCAGCCCCGCGCACCGGTGGTGCGCGGGCGATTAGAGGACGGTGACGACTGCCACTACTGCGCCGACGAGAGTGATGAGGGCGGCGGCGCCCAGCCCGGTGGTCACGGACGCTCGCGGGTGCATCTCGCCTGCCGGGCTGGAGGACCGGGCCTTGGCGACCTGCAGGGTCTGGGCCACCGCGGCCAGGTCGATCACGGCAACCGTTACAGCCAGGCCGAGATGCTGGCGCACCATGACCACGGTCAGGACCGTGACAACGATCTCGCAGGCAAGCAACGCCCGCCAGTCCCGCAACATCCCTTGCCACTGGTTGGCTTCGACTTGGTCAGCTGGCATGTTGTCCTCGGTCATGCGATGTGCGCGGCGTGGGTGCGGGTGGGCGTCTGGGCTTGCTCGTCGATGACGGCAACGAGGCGCTCCAAGACTGGCAGCGCGTCGGTCAGTACCTGTCGATCTTGTGACTTCAAGGCGGCGATGGCGGACTGCAGCAGCGCGGCGTTGGTGCTTCCCCACTGCCGGACGAGGTGGGCGCCTTGGGGGGTGAGAACGAACGCCACGGTCCGTTTGTCTGTGGCGCCGGGGGAGCGGTCCAGCATCCCGGCGCTGACCATGGCGTTTGCCAGCGTGCTCACTGAGTTCGGAGCCAGGTGAAGCAGGCCGGCCAGGTCGCCGGATCTGGCGCCGGGGTGCTCCTGCACGAGGCTCAACAACTCCAGCTGTGCGACGCTCAGGGGCATGGTGGGCGTCCGGGCCCTGGCCGCGCTACGCATCGCGCGTCGCAACCTGGCGACGAGGTCGGCGACGGCTTCGGGCAGCATGGCCTCGGCGGGAACCCTTTTCATCGACCTCACCTCTTCATTGTGTTGGCGGACGTTGTGCACCGGACGTGGTGGGCCGGCTCAGCGTGGTGGCGCCCAGGGCGATCGAGCACACAGCCAGCCCGCCGAGCACGACCTGGGGTCCCACCCAGTTGTGCAGCTCGGCCACGTGCAGGCCCATGGCCGCTACCGCGACGCCGAACGCCGTGCCCATGGCGCGTGCCACGTTGACCATGCCTCCGGTCACGGCGGAGGCGCTGGCTGGGACCGCCGCCATCACGGTGGCGTTGTTCGCGGGGATCACCAGGCCCAGGAAGGCTCCCATGAGCAGCAGAAGCACGGCGACCAGACCGGGCGAGCGCCACAGCGCGATGTTGGTCACCACACAGGCGAAGACCCCCGTCGCGCCCACCGCGACTCGTTGACGGTTGGACGCTCGAAGGTACAACACGTTCGCACCGACAGCTGCCAGCGCGAAACCGGCAGGCAGGCAGGACAGCACCAGCCCGCCGGCGGCCGTGCTCATACCCCAGGTGGCAAAGAGGCTCGGATACAGGACCAAGGGGGCGAACAGCAGCAGGTACGCCAGAAGTGCCCCCGCCAACGAGGCACCGAGCCCGCCGCGCCGCAGCAGGCTGGTGTCCACCAACGGGGCCACCGCACGTGCCTCGGTCCGCCAGAACAGGACCACCGTCACGACCGCCACCACACACAGCCCCACCACCACGGCTGACGGCAGGGGCATACCGGACAGGCCGCTCAGCACCAACAGAGTCGACACGATGGCGGCCGCCAGCAGGACGAAGCCGGCCACGTCCTTGCCCCGCCCGGGGTTGAGGTCCCGACTGCGCGGCAGAAGAACATAACCGGCCACGATCGCCAGGACGCCAATCGGGACGTTCACCCAGAACACCGATCGCCACCCGTAGGCATCCACCAGCACCCCACCAAGGGTGGGTCCCAGGGCCAGGCCCAGCGCCTGGGCGGCCCCCTGAAACCCGAGCGCGGTCCGCACCCGGGACCGGGGGACACTGAGCACCACCAGCGCCACGCTGTTGGCCTGCAACAACGCGGCCCCAACTGCCTGGAAACTTCGCCCGGCCACGAGCCAGCCCAGGCTCGGCGCAAGGGCACACGCAGCGGAAGCAAGTGAGAACAGGCCGAACCCATATAGGTACAACAGTTTGCGTCCTCGCGAGTCCGCCCACCGACCCACCGGAACCAACAGCACCGCCAGAACCACCAGATACGAAAGCGATACCCACTGCACGCTGCCCAGCCCTGTGTTGAACTCTGCCTGCAGCTGCGGGTAGGTCAGCGTCACGATGCTGGCGTCCAGCTGCCCCATGAACGCGCCCAGGCACACCGCGCCGACCGCAGCCCACGGCGCGCGTGGGTGTTCGCGCACCCATTGCGGGCGCCGGGACTCTCGCGTCAACGGTCCTAGGTCGAAGTTGCTGATGAACACGATTCGATTCTGTCACAGACAGAAACCTAATGACGACACTTGCTTGGTCGTCCGTATTCGACTGCCCGGGACCGAAATGGACACTGATGGAACACCGCACCAGGGGCGCCTTCCTACCTGGCTCGGCGGGCGGATTCATCCCCTTGCGTCAACCGGGTCGGGGCGAAGTGAATCATCGGCTGTCTCCACAGCGGGACCGGTGTCGGGTCCTGCCCACGCAGCTGCGCGATGACGGTGAAGCTGCGTCGCATCAACAGCGCGGCGCTGGTGGCCAGCAAGATCGCCACAGGCAGCTCCACGAGCGCGGCCGCGACCGAGCCCCAGTGTTCAGCGGTGCCCCAGGACAGGCAGACGTCGAACCACACGTCGCAGGTCAACAGGGTTGAGGTGATGACCAGGGCGATAACGGCAACTTGCCGACGGAGCCAGACGGTCAAGACGGTGGCTACAAACGCGGCGACGAGGGCAATGTCGAAACCCACCCAGACGGTTCGCCAGGCGCCACCGGAGGAGGTCGCCGGCAGGGTGGCTGACAAGAAGACCAACCATGGCAGCAGGAACAGAGCACCAACCTCACCGACCGCCAGGACAAGCCTTCGTCGGCCGGGAGACCGCATCGTCGCCGGAGGCTGGTCGATGCTCTCTGCCAGCAGCCGCGCGACGCTGGCCCGCTGTTGCGCGCTCCAACCGTGGACATCGTCACGGGTGGGCATCGAGGCTTCTGTTTCACTCAAGCTGGCCTCCTGACGGTAGGGGGAGGAACCCGCATGATCCCCGGGCCGGATGAACGCCGGCGGAGAACTTCTGCAGCACCCGTATTGCCTGCAGGGAAATCATATGGACTTATGCCCTCCCCGGGAGGGCAACGCCCGATACGTCAACAGGGCATGTGAGTTCCTTTTCACTGCGCTGCCTAGGCTCGACGTATGGAACTCAGGAACCTTGACGCGGCCGCGATGGATACCTTCCCGCTCATCCAGGTTGAGGAGCTCGCAAGACTTCTGGCTGGCCCGGAGGCAGTCCGGCCTGTGGTCCTGGACGTGCGCTATCGGATGGGCAGCTCCACGGGGTTTCAGGAGTTCGAGGACAGTCACGTCCCAGGGGCGTCCTACGTCGGTATGGACACCGAGCTGGCGACCATCCGTGCCGACGGAGCAGGCGGTCGCCACCCGATGCCGACGGTCGAGACCTTTGCTGCCGCAATGAGATCCGCCGGCGTGACCATGTCTCGTCCGGTGGTCGCGTATGACGACTGGGCATCACTGCCGGCCAGTCGGGTCTGGTGGATGCTGCGGCACCTCGGCTTCCTGGATGTCCGTGTCCTGGACGGCGGCATCGCAGCCTGGACCGCCGCCAGTCAGCCCACTGAATCCGGTCCGGCCACACCGGGAGCCGGCGACTTCACACCATCCAGCATGGGTGTCGGCCACCTCCTGGACGCTATAGACGCCACGAGGTATGCCGCCGGGCATCTGCTGCTGGATGCTCGCCCCGCCGACCGCTTCCGAGGGGAGAACGAGACCATCGATGCGGTCGCCGGTCACATCCCCGGCGCCGTCAGCGCTCCGGCATTGACAAGCGTCGACAGGCACGGGCGTTTCCGGCCCGCCGAAGAGCTGGCACGTCGCTTCCATGAACTCGGCGCAGAGGATGGGAAGATCGTTGGCACGTATTGCGGTTCGGGTGTGCAGGCCACCCACCTGGCACTCGCCCTGAGCGTTGCCGGGATCACCGACGGCGCTGACGTCTACATCGGCTCCTGGAGCGACTGGATCACCAATTCAGACCGACCGATCGCTCTGGGCTGAGCTCTCTGGCAATCTCAGGACGGTCGCGTCTTCCCATTCGTGGCCGTCCTCGCCGCCTGACACGGCGGGCGTCAGCCGGTGGCCGGATCCGCGGGCGAGCAGTCCGGACAGAGGCCGAACACCTCCAGGGTGTGGCTGATGTCGGCATACCCGTGCTCTTTGGCAACAGCGTCGGCCCATTGAACGACGGCTTGGCCGGCGATTTCGATGGAGCGTCCGCAGGACCGGCACAGGAGGTGATGGTGGTGTTGCTGGGAGCATTGCAGATAGACCGTCTCGCCGTCCTCGCGCGTCAGCACATCTACGTGGCCGGAGTGCACCGAGAGTCCGAGAGTCCGGTAGACCGTGGCGAGTCCGATGTTGTCCCCGCGCTCTCGCAGGATCGCATGGATCTGCTGGGCGCTGCGGAAATCGTGGAACTCCGAGAGCAGGTCCTCGACAGCCTTGCGCTGCCTCGTCGTCCGCGTCGCGAGGAGACCCGTTGAGGTGGGCACCGGTTCACGGTAGTGAGGAACCGGGCCTGGCCGTGTGTGGCCAACGCCGCCTGCTGTGTTATCAATGGTTCCCATTACCAGCCGACGGTAACACGGGCCCGGACACGCCTGACTGTCGCGAGACGGTCAGCTGCCGGTGACGGCAGCCCGGTTCAACCGCGACGGCCACTTCGGCCTTATCTGGGACCAGGCACGAGACCGGCCCGGAGCGCTGGGCTCCGGGCCGGTCCTGTGAGCCGGGTTCAGACTGATGTGGAGCTGGTGTAGCGCAGGTAGGGCTTGACCACGTCAAGGTCCGGGAAGAGCTCTTTCGCAGCATCGGTCGGGATGTCGAGGTTGACGATTGCGCGGTCGCCGGGACGCCAGTCGACCGGCGTGGCGAACGGGCCGGACTCGTTGAGCTGCAACGCATCGAGCACACGCAGGATCTCGTCGAAGTTCCGGCCGACGCTCTTCGGATAGGTGAGAATCAGCTTGATGAGGTTGTCGGGGCTGATGATGAACACCGAGCGCACCGAGCTGGTGTCACCCTCGCCTGGATGGATCATGTCGTAGAGCTCGGCGACCTTCTTGTCCGGGTCAGCGATGATCGGGTACCCGACGGTGGTGTTCGAGACCTCTTCCACGTCCGGCTTCCACGAGTCGTGGTCCGCGACCGAGTCCACCGAAAGTGCGATCACCTTGGTGTTGCGCTTGTCCCACTCGTCGCTGAGCTGGCCGACCCTGCCGAGCTCGGTGGTGCACACGGGGGTGTAGTCGGCCGGGTGGCTGAAGAAGACCGCCCAGCTGTCGCCCTTCCAGTCCAGGAATGAGACCTCACCCTCGGTGGTGGGTGCGGTGAAGTCGGGTGCTTTGTCACCCAGGTGCAGGGAAGCCATGGATTCGCTCCAGTCTCTTCGCGCTCGTGTCGTGCCTGTGTGTCGACAGTATCCGGTGTACCTGGGGCTGCGCGGTGTGACAGCTGATCTACCCAGCGGGACTCCACAAACCAGGAATATACCCCATGGAGTATATTACAGACCTATCGTCAGGGCACCGTCTCGTCGTGTGAAGGCCGGCCGTCTCGAGGTCGGCAGAGCTTGGCCCACCACGTTCGACCACAGGGAACAGGAGGAACATGCGTCTGGCAAGATCGACGTCAACCGAGCCTGTGCGGACCCTTCAGGCGAGCGTCCTCGCCCTTCGCAGCTGGACGGTGCGCCAGCGCTTTGCGGCGGTTGGCTTCAGTGTCACTTTCGCCCTGCTGATCGGGATTCCAACGGTGCTGATCCCCAACCCGGTCTTTGGTCGCCAGGTCCCGGTCCACGTCTAATCGGGCTCAGGCCCGACCTCGGCTGCACGCCCTGCGCTGCGGTCGCGGCCGTGACCGTACTGGCCTCATTCGGATTGCTGAGTTCGGCCCCGCACGATGTCTCCACCGCGGTTTTGGCGCTGGGCGTCTCGGCTTTCGGGCTGGTGCAGCGGCTGAAAAACCCGAGTACCTGTCCCGCTTAGCGCACTTGTTTGTTGCTACTTGGCCCCCTGTTCCTGCAGCCAGGTGCGCAGGGTGGGGATGTCGATGCTGTTGCCCTTCTCCACCAGCGTCTTCAGCTGGGCGGAGGTGGGCGTGTTCAGCGGGGCGCCGAGCTTGCCCAGGATCTGGGCGGCGGTGATCGGCGGGAAGGCATCGACCACCTGCTGGACCGTCATCGACCCCTTGACGTCGGCCGGTGCTGCTGGAGCCGCGGCGCCCGCGCCGCTCTCCCCTGAGGGTGTGCCTGCCTGGGTCCCTGCCTGGGTGGTGGCCGATGTCTCGGCGTTGGCCCACAGACCGGCGCTCCTGAACCCGGCGACCATCAGTGTGGGAAGCAGGAGCAACGCGGCGACGTACATCGCGACCGGTATGCGGCGGGTGTGCAGCCGGGTCTGTGTCGGCACCGGGCGTCGCCCGCGGGGGATGGCGAGCTCGGGCACAGGCGCTGTCGTGGAGTCACGGAAGCTGGCTCGAAGTGGGCTTCTCATCTCGTGATCTCCGATGCGGTAGCGGCTTGCAGGTCGGGTTCGGTGGCGGGACGTGTGGTGCGGGTGCGGAAGGTTGGCATGGCCAGGGTGACGCTCAGGCCGTTCTGGCTGGGGCAGGCCCCGACACACTCGAGGCAGCCGTTGCAGGACGTGTCGGTGACCGGGGTCCGGGTGTTCACTGGGATCGCCATCGGGCAGGCCTGGTTGCACAGGTCACAGCCCATGCAGGCTGAGGCGTCACGTTGGACGGCGATCGGGCTGAGCTTGCCGGCCAGCGACTGCAGGGCCCCGAGTGGGCACGCGTAGCGGCAGAACGGCCGCTGGATGAAGAGTGCCAGGACGAGGGTGGCGACCAGCACGACGAAAGCGAGGCTGACCTCGAACTGGGCCACCATCAGGAGCGCGATCCACGGGTCGGCAACCCGGAATACCATCGTCCCGGTGACCGCTGCGCCGATGATCGCCCAGGCCAGCACCAGCCAGCGGCCCCAGCGCAGGACCCTGTCGATCCGGCGCCACCGCTCGATGCCGGCGCTGCGTTCCAGCCTGCGGCGCAGTCGTCGTAGCGGCGGCACCCGGTCGTGACAGCGCGCCCGGCTTTGTGCACCATTTCCTGCAGCGTGCCGAGCGGGCAGAGCCAGCCGCAGAAGAATCCCCGCCCGACAAGGGCCAGGACCAGCACCGTACCGGCCAGAACGAGGCTTGAGGTGTGCACGTGGGCCACCGTCCGCCCGGTGGTCCATACCGTCCAGGCGCCCTCAATCCCACCCAATGGGCACCACGCCTCCGCGGACTCGCCGCCCGACGTCACATGGCCCACCGCCTGCCAACCCACGACGGCGATCACCACAGCCTGGATAGCGTGCCGGGCCCAGCGGGTCTTTGCCCCCCAGGCTGCCGCTCGGCGTGGCACCCGGACCCGGACATCGGTGGTGTTGGGGCTCCGGTCCGTTCGTTCTTCTTGCATGGTCATCGACGTCTCCTCCTGGTGGGCCGGGCGTCAGGCTTCGCCCGGACTCTGCATCACCGCGTCAGGATGGTCGGCAAGTCAGGAGGACCGATGGATCGCAGATGGAGAAGGTATGGAGGCGGAACTCAGGTTGGTCGGCGACCGCCGTAGATCACGTTCTCCAGATGTTTCCAGTAGACGTCTACCCCCTGGAAGCCTGCCGATCGCAGATAGTCCAGCTGTTGGTCAAGGGGAATGACGTAGCGCACGTGGTTGTCGTAGCGAGACTGCTCTTGCGGCGTGCGGTGGAGGCGCTTGCCTGCCGCCTCGGGGTCGTCGCGATCGTTCACTCGCTCCCAGGTGGCTTCGACAACGTGATCCGGCGAGCTCACCGGGTCGTAGTTGACGTACCAACCGCCAGGGGCGAGGCGCTCGAGGATCTCGGCGAACAAGCCCTGCTTTCGGTGATCGGGTAGGTGGTGGATGCACATCGAGGTCACGATCGCGTCGAGCGTGGCCGGAATCGCGGCGGGCCAGTTGCTGGCCGACATGTCGAACTCGACGTACTGGAAGCGCCCCGCGAACTGCTGCATCTCGCGCTCGCCTTCACCCATCATCTGCGATGAGAAGTCGGTGAGAATGGCGGTGCTCCGTGGATACAGCTCGAGGAGCCCTCTCGCAGCCGCCCCAGTCCCTGCCCCCAGATCTAGGAAGGTGAAGGCGTCCTGCTCGCCGAAGGGGAGGAGCTCACCCATGAACCGCCACTGTGTCGCACGCTTTTGCTCACGCTCGGCGGTCTTCGCCGTCCAGTACCGGACGCCCTCCTCGGATTTCCAGATGGCTTCGTTCGTGTCCGTCGACTGGTCCATATCCAGAAGGCTAGCTGCCGTCACTCCTCGCGCCACACTCGTATGACCGCCCCACGTGAAAGCCAGAGCTTGAGCGGATGGGCTTGCAGTCGTCTGAGGCTTCCCCGTGTACTTAGCCAACTCTCAGGGTGCGTCAGTTGCCCGCGGCGGGCGACAGCGCTCGGTTGATCCCACGGCAGTGACACCCCCGAAAAGCGTTGTATGTGTTCCTTCGTCACGGCCTCTATGGACGCAGGTACGCCCAGCCCTGGCCCTGTCTGGCTACGAGGTGCCCGACTGCGGAGGTGACGGTGACGGCGCCAGGGATGAGGTCTTCGTCGTTCAGGTTCTGCGACCTCATGGAGTTGCGGCACACCACCAGGATGATTCCGGCGTCCAATGCTTCGGTGAGGGCGTTCGCCGTCACCTGGCCCGGAAGCGCCAGGCGGATCGCCTCGCCGTGCACCACGAGTTCGATGGGTGTGCCACGCTCGACTTCGGGTAGCAGGTTCAGCGCGTTGCGCAGTACTGCGCGGTGCTTGTCTGCGGAAGCTTCGGTGAGGTGCAGGACAACGCCGGTGGGGATCAACATGCTCCTGTCGGGGCCAGGTGCTCGTGCGTACCGATCGGTATGACGGGTGTCTGCCAATATACCTCCATGGGTATTCGAGCGGAGAAGGTGCCCATTGGCTTCGTCGATTTTTGGGGACCTTGGTCCCTAAGGAATATATCGATACATCGAGATACTTACATGTATCAGTAACTGAATCTGAGGAGGTTCGTGATGTGGGCACCGATGTACGGGGCGTGGGCCGTATTCCCGCTGCTGGGCTTGGCGATGATGATCGTGATGATGGTGTTCGCCACCACCATGCTGCGCGGCCAAAACCAGGGCTTCAGCCGTGCAAGGGCCGGTGTGCCGCAGGGCCGGGGAAGTGATCCGCAGGATGACCCCGCGCTGGAGGTGCTGCGTCGCCGCTACGCGGCCGGCGAGCTTAACGACGAAGGGTTCGAGCAGCGGCGGGCTGTTCTGGTGGCGCGGCGATGAGCCTGTCGACCCCGATCGCATTGCCCGCCACGGCGCCGCCGGCGTCGGTTGCGGAGTCGATCCGGGTGGCCGAGGTGCTGGCTGCGATGGCCCACCCGGCGCGGGTGCGGATCCTGACCGCGCTGGAGACGGTGTGCGTGCCGGTGAACTCGGTGGTCGAGGCGACCGGGCTACGCCAGCCGACCGTGTCACATCACCTGCGGATTCTACGAGAGGGCGGCTTGGTCATCGCCGAGCGCCGCGGGCTACAGATTTACTACTGCCTGACTGACCACCGGGTCGCCGAGACCCTGGACGCAGCCAGGGGCCTGGCCGGCCTGGACGAACCCAGGCGGCGATGAGCGTCGGCGCGGTTGTTGACCTCTACTGCCTCCCCGGCTGCGCAAAGTGCGCCTCGGTGCAGCGCTGGCTCAACCGCCTCGGGCGGCCCATGGTCATGCATGACGTCTCCGCCGACGACGCGGCACGGGCGGAGGTGGAACGCCTCGGGTTTCGTTCATTGCCCGTCGTGGTGACCCCCGACGGTCGGGCGGCCTGGGGCGCCGAGCCTGACAAGCTCATGGGGGAGTTGCCACAACTGGCCGAAGCCGAACAGGGCGCGACGATCTTTGGCAGGACCTGACATGTGGTGGGTATGAGGCGCGCCTTCAACGGCGACTCGACGTGTCCAACAGCCTTCACAACTGACCCAACTAGTGGTGTGTCTCCAAAATAAATAGCCGCAGTTTGGTAGGCTGTTCGCATGAACAATGCCGCAGCCCCATTGGTCATGTCCGCCGGTCAACGTG
>Ga0207927_1000938_pt1 | contig 12482 bp, 12 predicted proteins | sample NGESurdeep072012_2_FD_184456 | JGI IMG/M metagenome (GOLD analysis project Ga0207927, IMG submission 184456) | Arctic peat soil microbial communities from Barrow, Alaska - NGEE Surface sample 210-2 deep-072012 (SPAdes) | ecosystem: Environmental > Terrestrial > Soil > Wetlands > Peat ... | reverse complement strand
CGTATTCTGTTGATACTGGCTCCCTCAGGGTGGAAGCAATAACCGAAGAGGGCAAACCAACTAAGATTGTCATCCTCGACGAGCCGAAATCGGAAGAGCCTGTCCTGCAAACGGGGCCCGAACACTATGCCCCGACAGGGGCCAACGATATGTCGCAAACCGACGCGGCACAATCAGACCTTCCGAGCGACGAACAAGCTGCCCGACAACTTGCTCAAGCGCGTCAGCAAAGTGTTGAGCTGTCGGAGCAGCAGCATCAACTAAAAGAGGAAGCTGCGAACCTGTCCGACCAACTCGACAAGGCGCAGAACCAAGCGACAGAAATTCAAGCTGAAGACCAAAGGTCATACGAGGCTTCATTACGGAGTGCCGAGTCTGAAAAGACTTCTCACACCACCGAATTCCAACCCTCTGTTGATTTCGATCCAATCGCTGCCTTTGGCGGGTGGAGCGGATTTCTTCAAACATATTCCAACCGATTTTTGAAGCCTTCGACTCCCAGTCTTGCTCCACGGAGTAACTCGACTTACGACCCTTGCGCTCAAGATCAGAGGGTCATCGGCTATAACGCGGCTTGCGGTTCGCGTACCGCGCCATCGAACCTGCAAGCCCAGCAGCGTACGCCGTCCGGAGCTCAGGCACCAAAGTCAAGCGGCGCAGCAGGACCAAATACTCCGGCTAAAAATTGCTCAGGAGTAATCTGCTGCACGGCTCCCCAAGTTCCCAATCCAGCGGCCATCGCGTGCTTGAATGCGCCGCTATTCATACCGGGGACGACGATACCTAATAATTGCCAACGTTCGAAGGGGGGAGGCTATATCCCATTCTGCATCTAGAAGTGGAAGCCGCTGCCTGCCTGTGTCTCGGGTTATGAAGAGCTAGAAGCATCGAGTAACCGAACCCGATTCGGCAGTCCGCAAAGATTGATGGCAGAAGTAGCAGAGAAATTCAGGGGAGAGTCCCTGCCGCCAAGGAATTGGCGACGGGACGGAATCCAGAAGTACCGATTCAGCGGTCGAAGCGTTAGTTTGGAACCCCAGTAATGCGCTGTGGAGGATTCGATGAGCTTACAGAGACTTACGACTCTAGTTTCAACGGCTTGCGTCCTGTTTCTCGTATTTACAGGAGCGCTGGTTCCCAAGGTACATGCTGAACAATCATCAGTTCAGGTTACGTCCGATGCTGATTGCTTTTTGGTCGTCGATGGAAAAGTTACGGCTCGACTAAAGAGTGGTGTGGAGACGGAGATCAGTATGGACACCGGATCGAGAAAGCTGTCGGCGTATACAGCAGGAGGTGACTTGTGGGAGAGCGAGGTGAACGTCACTTCTCCATCGAATCCGCCGTTGTCACTACCACTAAGAGCAGTGGAGGTAAAGCGTGTTGCAGCGCAGGAAGACGTTGCGGCTTTGAAGTCAACTGTTGACCAGTTACAAGCGCACCTGACTGCCGTCGAGGAACAGAACCACAATGCGATGCGGAATGCCGAAGCTGTCAGACACGAGAGAATACTGATTGTTCAAGCCGTCAGTTATTATGCGGAGCGCTGGGGCACGGAGCTCGGACTTCAGGGCGAGCGCCATGCGACAAGCGAGCGGTTGACGCAGGACGCGGCAATCAACTTGATGTCTCAAAATCAATATACTCAAATGGGAGCCCTAGCTGAAATGGGGTTTGCCTGGTACTACGCTCATAAGGCTCACCGAAATGAGAAGGTCGCAGGAGCCGCAGCAGTACGAATGCGCGATCTCGAAGCTGCCTTGAAGGATCCGCTAGGCCATCCGCCCAGTCCTGGACAAGACAGCTATCTAGTAATGGTCCGAAAGACTTACGACGGAAAGCGTCCGGGTGAATTGATTACCTCTCCGGACTCCGTTATTTACCAAGGCGAACGGAAGAGTTTTCAGGTTTCCTGTAGCGGAGTTCGCGGGGTTAGCGGAAGCAAGAAACTCGAAATTCATTATGCGGTTGTTGATTCGAACAACTCGAAGAAAAGGCACAAAGGCACTGTGCATCTAAAAGCGCAAAACAAGTCTGAGAGGAAACTTTTGCTTACGGACGTATATCTCGCGTGCCCCAAGTTAACGCGGTAAGAATTAGGTCCGATCGCGAACAATGGGCGCGCTTGGCTTGTGCAGGGAATTAAGCAGAGCCGGTTTAAGCTAGCAGGACAGGTGTACAATTGCGTGTTTTTCTGAGTTAGAGAACCAAGTTCTAGGTGGAACGATGCAGCGATCATTGCCATTGCACCGCCGACTTCTTGCTTGCGCCATCGTTTGCTCGTTCTTTGGAGCGAGTTGCAACCGTCAAGCACAGCCGTCAGAACGAATTGACCAACAGTCTCCGTCTCAGCAGGCACTGACTAATCCGGCTGACACCGCCTTGCGGAAGACGTGCCTTGCGATAAACGAGTCTCTCGGGCCGTTTATGCACAAAAGGGCTGAGATGATGCTGATCTATGCCCACGTCCTCAATCGGCTGAAGGCCCGGCAAGTATCTTCGGCGCAAAGGATCGCGCGTGATGGGCTGCCAACACTTCGCGAGACAAGGGATCAGGCACAAAAGATCGAAAACAGCTTCAAGAGGATGGATCTTCCGCGAGAGATTGCTGAAGATCGTCGTAAGTTCTTGATGGATTACCTTGACTATGAAGCGGGGATCGCCGATCTAGAACGCGCGTACGCAACTGGACTGATCATGTTCGCGCAGAGGGGACAACCTGAGTTGATGTTGGTTCTTGTCGAGAGCGATAACAAGACGAATCGGGAACTGGAACACGAGCTAGACTTGAATAAGCAGTTTCGAGCCTACTGCTTTCTTGGCCCAAGCTAGTGGCTGCGCTGGTGGCCCACACATCCCGTAACCCCCAATTTTCTGAGTGGATTATGGGGTAACAAACTAAAGGTGGGATCCGTCGTTGCAGCAGGAGGGTCGCGCATGATGGACGATAGGGAACCGATCAGCTTTGCCAGTAAAGAGGATGCCAGGGCTGAGCAAGCTCGATGGACGAGGATGCTCCCGAACACAGCGTCGGCTTACAAACCCAGTGGCAAGATATCGCTTCCGGGTTGCGCGCTCCTGCTGACTCTCGGAGTAGGTGCAGGAGCGCTCGCGGCGGCAATGGCGGGTTCAATAGTGGCAATTGTAGGAGGGGTTGTCACTTCCATCAGCCTCCACATGGGGGCTTTCACTGTAGTGACGTTTCCGATAAGTGCGCTGGCAACTCTGCTCGGCCTGTTTGTGGCGACGGGGTTGGGCGCACTCGTCGTGGGATCGAGGTTCACCCTGAGAACTAGGAACCGTAATGTCCACATCGGCGGCGCAGTCGGGTTGCTTTCCGGAGTGGCTGGGGCGTTTGTCCTGTGCCGGATTGTCCTTCCGGGAGTGGCGGAGTTTCTAGTCCCTCTTCTTCCTGACCTACCAAAGACGATTTTCGTAACCGGCGCTGGCATGACACCGGTCATGATCACATGGGCTCACGAGACACTCCAATCGACTTCACATGCCGGCACGGAAACTTGGATTGCGTTTTTCCTTTGTGCTGCCATCGGTGGCATTTGGGCAATGGTGGGCTCGATGGGTGTGGTCCAGGGGATGAAGTTCTGTGAATCTTGCAAGCAGGTCATGGATGAGCGATTGTTAGCAATTCTTTCGCTTAACGGTGTCAAGAGCCTTGTTCATGCAATGCAAGATCGGGCTCCGGCTAAGGGTGACGTTCCCGGTTTTGACGGGGCGGGACCAGCCACGGTGCACATCTACGAGTGCCCTGTCTGCGGCGCTGGGTACGTTGAGGCGACACTGAACTTTCTAGCAAGATGGCCCACACCGAACAAGAAGGACAAGTATGACAAGATGTCGAAATCTTGGACTGTGAGTTCGCGTGCCGTTACCAAGCGCGACATTGAATTGCTCGAACGTGGCTCCTGAACGTCGGACGGGGGATCAAGTGGGCTGTCAATTGAACTCGATTCACTTTTTCGGGTTGGGGTTAGTCGGCAGATGTGCGGAATAAGCTACCTGTCACGAGTTCGTCCAAAGGAGAGCCCGTGGACTAAGGAAGACCTCTCATGTTCGTGAGAAGGACGATTGGATTGCAATTGATTCTCACCCTGAACGGCGTGTTTGCCGCCCAACTCACCGCTCAGTCATATCAGTGCAGATCTTCTATTTTCACGTTCCACTTTCACCCACCGGCGAGTGTCAATTTCTGAATTATTCAGATTTCCTGTAACATTCCACTCCCTTCCTTCATAACAGGACAGGAGTGTTCACGTAGTTTCCGTTGGATTGGCACTCGTGGGCACCCCAATGGAGGAAGCTATGTCGAGTATTTGTCACTGCGCGTTCAAACGCCACGCAGCCGTATTGGCTGTGTGCCTCGGGCTATCGCTGGCCGCCACGGGACAAGGCTACAACAACAGGATCACCTTCTCCAATATGTCGGGCGACGACGCACTGGTCAAGGTGGTTGGACCGGAGACCGAAATAGTCTCTGTGCCAAATGGAGGGAGCGGCGCCGTTCGGGTCCCGGCGGGCCAATACTACATCCTGGTCCGATACTGCGACAGGAGTCAGCGATGCAGCTACACGCGCGGCAACCCATTCAGTGTAGACGAAACGCTTAACCAATATTCAGACATAACCATTACCCTGCACAAGGTAGTTAACGGTAACTACGGGACCAGGCCCTCGTCTGGCGCTGAGTTCATGAGTCACTGAGAGGAGCCGCTGCGCTGGGCTCTCTGGACTGGATGAATTTGTGCGCGGCGTTGCAATTCAGCCCGCGTTGTCTCTCTAGGAGGTGTCAAGTGATCGCCAAGCGAGGTTTCCTGAGGCGGGCAGTCCTGCTTACACCGGTATTCTTATCGGTCGCCTTATGTGCTGGCTGCTCCAGCGGGCCTGGAGCAGGTAATGCTGGTGCGACCGGCAGCGGGGGAGGAAGTCAGGTTGGCGCCGGACCGGTATCCGTCACTGTGACTCCCTCCTCAGCTACCGTTTCGACGGGACACTCCCAACAGTTCACGGCGGCGGTCAACCCCGCGGGAAATTATAGCCTGCAATGGTACGTCAATGGCCAGTACGGTGGAGCAGCGGAGACAGGCACAATCTCGCAATCCGGGCTATATACGGCGCCGAAGATCCCCCCTAGACCTAATACGATTAAGGTAACAGCCACCTGCCTCTGCGGTATGCAGACCGTGTCCGCAGATGTACAGGTGCAACTGATGCCCGGTGCTACTGATTTTTCGGCACTGCCCGATCAGATTCGCACCAACCTTACCGCCTTCTTCGTCTCTGGAGTCGCAACAACGGGAGAGACTGTTACTGTCAACGGCACGGCTGCAACCTTAGATGGCGCGGGCAATTTTGTCATATCCGTCCCCTTGCTGGTTGGAGCCAATCGTATCGAACTGGATGTCCAATCCACGCAATCACCGCCGATATCGATCGTGAAGACCGTAACTTTGGATCCAGCCTTCTCGACGTCTGGGAAGAGATTACTGTACGTGAGCTCAGTCAGCCCGACTCTTCCGGGAACTCTTGTCGTTGATGTGGACAATAATGTCTTCCTCGGTTACATTCCCAACAAATACATCCGCGGAATCTCGCCCGACGGCAGACAGATCTACATGCATGACTTGTCGGTGCTGAGCACTGCAACTCATCAAGAATTGCAGGCCCCAGCCAGTCCACTTGCATTTTCTCAATATATTCCAAGTGACGGCTTTCTGGTTTCCCCTGACGGCGCCCGCTTGTACTCAAGGGACGAAGTACTCGATTTGGCGACCAACAGTGTTCTCCCGACCAAGTTGCCGGTCAACATCGAAACCGGCTATTCCTTCGCAGGTCCAAACCAAGGAGGTCCAGCAATCACTCCGGACGGAAAGTATATCTATTGTCTCGGTTATGGGTGCGAGGGTTTTGACGGCCTAGTCAAGATCAATACTACTGATAACTCGATCACTAATACCGGAATTAACCCGTTCGCGTATGGTGCCTATCTCAGCGATATTGCAGTTAGTCCTGACGGAAGGTCTATCTTTCTGACCACATATGGATGCTGCTATCCAGGCGCACAAGTCTATGATGCCGGGTCGTTCAAAGGACTCTTTACATCCGCGATCTTTTTGGGTGATTTCGCCGGGGATATTGCGGTCTCATCCGATGGAAGCAAGGTAGTCTTCGGGAGTGCTGGGAACCCAGCATATCAGGGTGGAGCAGTGACCATCGTAGACGTCGCATCATGGACCACGAAGACCTCTATTAGCGTCGACTTAGCTGATCACATTGCGATTTCAAGTCACGATGAGGTATTTGTTTCTTCAGGCGATACGCCGGGAGTTCTGATGTTTGCGTTGAACACGGACGGGACGTTGTCGTTGCAGCGTCAGTTCGCACTAGGTATCAATCAATTTATATCGTCGTTTGGCGCGCCAAGGAACGATGATATCGAAAAGCTAGTTTTCAAGCCATAGGTGCTGTTGTACGAGGGTGAGCGGAGGTTGCCATGCGGAGGCTGTGGCTGGCAGTTACGATCGGCGTCTCGCTTGTTTTCATGGTTGGTTGCTCCGGACGCAGCAATGACATCAACACTCCTGGAACACCATCTGTGAGTCTGGATACTCCTTCGTCCGGAGCAAACTACTTGACGGGGCACGTTGACCATGCTGATCCCGGCAAGTACAAAATAGTCATCTATGTACTGACTAATCAATGGTATGTGCAGCCTTTCGTAGACGCTCCGTACACTGACATTGCAGCGGATGGATCCTGGTCGAGCTCTACTCACCCTTGGGAGAGCATCGTAGTCATGCTGGTCGATCCCAGTACGTATGCCCCGGCTGCGACAGAGATCATGAACCCGGCCATCGATCCCCATGTTGCAGCTTGGACCATGTACCCTACTGGTCAAGTGAGCATCACCTTCTCGGGTCACACCTGGGGGATCAAAACGACTGGCGGCGCTGCCGGAGACCAGTTCGATCCCGGCCCAAACTTTTGGTCCAACGACCCCTCGGTAGTTAGCGTTGCAAACGACGGCTTGCATCTGAAGATCAACCAAGTCAACGGGGTGTGGCAGTGCGCAGAAGTTTATCTCACTGAATCGCTCGGCTATGGAATATACACCATGCAGGTCAGCTCCCGGCTTGATCAGTTTGGCTCCCACACTGTAGCGGCACCACTTTTTATCTATGCCGCACCTGGACAGGAACTCGACAATGAATACAGTGCTCCCGGAGGTCTGGTTCCGAGTCCAAACAACGCTCAATTTGTTGTACAGCCCTACACAGTTCCCGGCAACATTATTTACTACAATGAACCATCAAGCTCGCAGGTCACTTCGCAAATTGAATGGCGTAGCGATCATGTAACCTTCCGGGCGTGGAATGGCTGGTCGAATGCTCCGGCGCCCGGCAACATCATCTACGAGTGGATCTATACTGGCGCGAATATCCCCCTGCCGGGGCAAGAGCGTGTCCGGATCAACCTGTGGCTACTGGGCGGTCAGCCGCCCCTTAGCGGCGGCGGGGACGAGATGGTGATCAATTCGTTCACGTTCCAGCAGTGAGTTTCGCCTTCAGTGTTGGCGTGCCAGCTACGCGCCCTTTTCGGGAGCTTCCGTGTGCTGACGCGGCAGTATTCCGCACCAACCCGCTTCTAAAGCTGCTAAATTCTTCTCGGCGGCGTCGAGCACGCCCAAAATGACCGCATGTTCCTGGCGAGGAATTCTGCGTGGCTCCATACATTAAGACCACTCACCGGCATCAGCCGTGTCGCATCCAGCATTCACGCCAGTTTCCAGTCTTCGTGCGTTCAGCCTAAGTCTGGTTAGTGATCGCTGCATCCCCTGGCAACGTGGGCTGCGGAACGGGCCAACCATGTCGGTGTTTGGGGCGCCTCCCGCCACGCGATCACCGTACGTTTCGTGGCGATGATGGTGTTTACCATCGGTCAGCACGTCCTGCCAGCCTTCTCTGGAATGAAGATTTTATCTAGCCCCAGACTGATGTTCGCCAGTCAACTCCTGCTCTTCCTGGGGTGCCCACTCCGGGTGGGCAGCGAGGTGATCGCCTATCAGGAGATTCTCGCAGCCGCATGGAACTGGCTCCCATACTCCGCCATGCTGGAACTCTCGGTCGTCACTCTCTTTGCCGTCAACTTGATAGCGACGTCCTTGAACGATCCGCCTGTCCTTGCAGGCCGTGTGCGCAACCACCTCGAAATCCTCATAATTGCTGGCTGTGTGACGCATCGTCCAGCCACAGTTACCGCAACATTAGGCGCGGACGGCTAAAGGAGGTTATGAAATTCTGGAACTACTTGAAACGGGGCATCCGGCACAACCACCGATTCCCCAATTTGATCAATCAGAGATGCGGCAGTGTTGCCGATGAACTTCGCGCCTTCGCGGACGTGAACAAGTCGACCGGGATTCAATCCCATCAGGCGGACACAGGTGGTATCGGCAGCAACGGGATCATCCGCAAGCACAATCTTGCCGAAGCGACGTGGGGTACCGTTGAGAGGCCCGTTTCCTTCCATCGCCACGATCCCGTCCGCAATAACGAAATGGGCTGGAACGGTTGCGCAAAGATCGAGGATGCTCTCCTGAATGCCCTTCCAGTGGAGAATATTCTTCGGCCATCCATATCTCGCACCCGGTACTACGCCGAACATGTTCTTCATGCTCAGAGTGACGCCGGACCAGTGATGGGTCTTTATCTTCGGCATGGAAACGAGGAAATCCGCTTCCAGCACAGTTCGAGGGAGCCAGAGGTCCTTCATGCCGGTATAGCTCGCGCGTAACGGAGTGCGAATAAGTTGGTCGCGGTTCAGGTCGACAAACCGGATCTTCTCCTCTCGCAGAACTCGCTCATAGCCGCTCTGTGAAAGCAGCAACTGCGTGTCGCGCTGGTGTCCCGGTCCCTCGGCGACCAACACGGACTTGGCGCCCAGCCGGCGGAATGATTCAGCCGCGGCGAGAACCAGCAATGGATGCGTGTTGATTGCATTGCCGGGAATGTAATCGACTAAGTTGGGTTTGAGGAGCACCGTCTTGCCTCGGACATCAATCGGAAAGAGGCGGAGCCCAGCGGTGAGAATTTGATCAAGCTGCTGGGAGTATTGCTGCGCATGGAGGATAGCAACTCGAGATCGCTTCGGGCGTTGATCCGAGTGATAGCTGGGCAGAAGAAACGGAGCGGTGACCGTTGTGCCCGCAGCCAGGGCCGCGCTGCCAATGAGAAAGTCGCGACGAGTGAAGCTCACGGTGCCACTCCAAAGGCCGACAAAGCGCGGCGATGGTCCAGAGCTAGGCAGACCAGCGCGAGCGTGCTGGTGTCCTCTATGCTTACGAGGTCAGGAAGTGCAACAAGAGAACTGCGAAGCCGGGCAATCGGCTGGCGGTGGGCGGCAAGCGCTAGGATTGCCCAGCTGAGACTCCATGGTGCGGTAAGAGCCGGAGCGAGACGCTCCAAATACTGAACACCGTTCTGCACAATCGGGTGCTGTCCACGATCAGTCAAGGCCAGGAGTGCAATTGCCGTATCGTCAGGATGCGGTGCAAGGGCAGTTCCATAGACGACTCCGTTCCCGGCGTTCCAACCACCATCAGGGCAGGCACGATCAAGCAGCATCTCGACCCCACGCTCAACGCGGAACGGGACTTTCTCCAGCCCGCCGCAAGAGCAAGGAAGTTGGTTCAAGGCGAGGATCGAGAATGCGGTTGGAACAACCCAGCTGATCGTTTCCGGAAACCATGGCCAGCCATACTTGCTGGGGTCGAAACGAACGTGGCGATCAGCGGTGCGGAACTTCCATTTCCAGAACCAATTCCCTTCCCTGCCAACGCAGTTCATGAGCCAGTGAAGGCCTTTCAACCGGGCTGGTATTGCTGTTACCAGATCATCGAGGGACATTATCGCCAGCGAAGTGACCCATCCACCCTCTTGATCATCTCCGGGGAATACTGGCCAACTGCCATTGGGGTTTTGGGTGCGGAGCAGAAAGTCCTGAGCACGTTCGATGTCCCCTACTGGCGCCGAGCCGAGGACGAGCGCGGAGTAGCACGTCGGCTCAATTGCTGGCTGCGAAGAGGATGCGAGAGCGGCCCATCCTCCACACGGGAGCTGTCGTTGAGCAAGTTCAGCTAACAGGGTGCTGAGCACAATGGGGTCGGTCGTCACAGTGGGCACTTTGTAGTGCGAAATCTCTTTGCTGTCAAAAGGCAGCGCTAAGACGCAGATTTGTCAGCTGAAAGTCCAACCATTGTGCGGTTCGAGAGGCAGAGAATTAGTTGCCCAGCCAAAGTGTAATCGGTGAAATAAATTTAGTAAGCGCCTGGCGAAGGAAGGCTTCACCGAGTGATCAACCCAGGCCCCCCGCTCGCAGCCCTGACTCTTGGGAGGGGAAACCATCCGGTTGCCCAGCCAAAGTATAATCGGTGAAATAAATTTAGTAAGCGCCTGGCGAAGTAAGGTTTCACCAAGTGATCAACCCAGGCCCTCCGCTCGCAGCCCTGACTCTTGGGAGGGGAAAGCATCCGGTTGCCCAGCCAAAGTGTAATCGGTGAAATAAAAATGGCAAGCGCCTTGCGCGACCGACCTCATGTACTGACAGTCCGGCCTGCGGACCGCCTGTCCGCGTCTGACTTCCAGAACGAATGAGCCCCGGGTTGCCCAGCCAAAGTGTAATCGGTGAAATAAATTTAGTAAGCGCCTCGTGGCCGACCTTATGTACTGACTGTCCCTGCGGATCGCATGCCCGCGTCTGACTTCCAGAACGAATAAGCCCCCGGTTGCCCAGCCAAAGTGTAATCGGTGAAATAAAGTCCAGACTTCTGAGTTTCACGATCCGATTGGAGCGGCAGTTCTACTGACATGAGACGGCGAGTGAACAGAATCATGGGATTAGACCCAACGAGATGTATTCGCCGCCTCGAACCCGCGCACCCGACGTGAAGCCGAACCAACATATAAGGCTGCTGGATCACCGCAAAGTCCGCGCACCAACAAATGCAAAAGAAGCGCTTCCGTTGTAGTTTTCACGACGAAAGGAAGTCGACGTGTTCTCGTCTGCAAGCGAACTCGCCACGAAGCTCCGCGCGGCACGCTACATCATCGATCCAGTCACCCTGGAAGTGGTGTATTTGGCGGCCCGTATGCGGAAGCCACTGCTGGTGGAAGGTCCGCCAGGATGTGGCAAGACCGAGTTGGCCTATGCGGTAGCGGCGGCGGCCGATACGGTTGTTGAGCGACTTCAGTGTTACGTGGGAATCACCGAAGAAAAGGTCATCGGAAAATTCGACGAAGCGCTGCAGAAGCTCTTCCTGGACACACAAGCCGCCAACCTCGGCCAGGACTGGGAGCAGATCCGGAACCGGCTGCATTCGCTGGATTTCTTTGCGGAGGGGCCACTCTTGCGCGCTCTGCGCCGTGAGGCGCAGCCGTGCGTGCTATTGGTCGACGAGCTCGACAAGGTGGACCACAACATCGAAGCCCTGCTGCTCGAGATCCTGAGCGCCTGGCAGATCACCGTGCCCAAGCTGGGAACGGTTGGAGCATCGACCATCCCCTTTGTTGTCCTGAGTTCGAACGAAGAACGACGTCTGGGCGACCCTCTGCGGCGACGGTGTTTCTATCTGCGCTTCGAATACCCATCGGTCGAGCGTGAGCGGGAAATTCTAGCGGTCCGCAGCAGCAGTGAAAGCCTGCATCTTAGAGGCCAACTAGCTGGGCTGGCACATGCTCTGCGCGGCTGGAACATGGAAAAACCGCCCTCGATCGCGGAGATGCTCGATCTGGCGCAAGCGCTGGAGATCCTGGGTGTTGAAGAGATCTCCCATGAGCAACGAGACCTTCTGTTACCGCTTTTGGCAAAAACCGAGGCCGATCGTAAACGCCTGTTGCTGCGTGCCGGGTTTGAAGGTCTGGTCGCCGATTCGAAGCGCTATCGCGACGAGTTGATGGCCGTGGCAGAAGAGGGCTTGCCGGTGGCGGCTGTGGAGGCCGCGGCATGAAGTGGGCGAGGGCGTGTTTCCTCGTGTTGCTGGTGGGAACCGCAAGGGCACAAGTGCCTGACGCACGCGCACCACGAGACGTGTCAGCAAGGTGGGCTGAGTATTACGCCGCTGTCTATCAGGTCCCGGTGGAGTTGGTGGCTGCGATTATCGACGAAGAATCGGGATGGAATCCGTATGCGGTATCGAAGAAAGGCGCGGCTGGGATCATGCAGTTGATGCCCGCAACGGCTGTGCGCTTCGGAGTGCGCAATCGATTTCTGGTGCAAGAGAACATTCGTGGTGGTGTCGCATATCTTGCCTGGCTGAATCAGAAGTTCAACGGAGACCTCCGATTGATCACCGCAGCCTACTACGTCGGCGAGAAGGAAATCTCTTCGCGGGGACTGGAGTATTCCTCCCCCGATGTTCAGGGGTACGTCAAACGGGTCGCGCAACGGTATCGCGTGCGAAGAGTGCTTAG
>Ga0207927_1000937_pt1 | contig 12483 bp, 14 predicted proteins | sample NGESurdeep072012_2_FD_184456 | JGI IMG/M metagenome (GOLD analysis project Ga0207927, IMG submission 184456) | Arctic peat soil microbial communities from Barrow, Alaska - NGEE Surface sample 210-2 deep-072012 (SPAdes) | ecosystem: Environmental > Terrestrial > Soil > Wetlands > Peat ... | reverse complement strand
GTCTTTACTGAAATGCAATCCCACCCGGAGCTGATAAAACCCTATCTGGCTTCTTTTTGTTAACTATTATGTCCCTTTATTTATGCGCATCTGTATAGCGATTTTTCCACTCCGACTAGTTACGGTAATTACATTGTTCTCAACGGATTCGGTCCGCATACATTTACGCTACCCAATCCGCCCCCTCCAAACGGCAGCTGTGTTGCTATTGGGAACGTCGCCACTGGTGGGGGCGCCAATGTTTTCTTAACTGTCAGCTCGAACGGTTTGAACGTGGACGGAAGTACGACTCTACCGTCGCAAGCTCGCCGGGTGGCTTACCTGTACTGCTCTGACGGATCGGGTTACTGGAGGCTGAATCGTAACCAGGCTGGCGTTAGCGATATAGGCCCAGCGCTTTATACAACTGACAATGGAACTGTGAACGTGCTTAAGACAGCTTTTGTGAATGGTCTGAACTATGGGATGATCCACGGTTCCATGATTTACCTGTTGCCGGCGAACGCCAATACCTCCGGCACCCCAACGTTGAATGTTAACCAACTTGGGGCATTTCGCATCGTCAAGTTTGGCAATCAGCCTTTAGGTCCAGGCGATCTGACTCACGCTGCACTGGCTCACCTCATCTACGACGGAAATGTTTGGCAATTGCTCAATCCTCAAACCAACCAGGGAACTGTCACGTCCGTGACCGCAACCGCGCCATTGGCTTCCAGCGGCGGAACCACTCCGATCATTTCTTGTCCCACCTGCGTCACCGCTCCGACGCTTACCGGCACGACTGCCGGCATCGGCGGCGCCCCGTTGGCAGCCGGAACCTGCACGACCGGATCCGCGACTGTAACCGGCGCGACCGTAGGGCATCCAGTCTCTGTGAGCGCTTCGGATGGATCGCTTCACCAACGCCTTGATTATCCTGAGCGCGGCGGTAACAAGTTCCAACACCGTCACGGTTCAATTGTGCGCGACGGGCAGCGTGACGCCTGCGGCAAAAACGTACAACATAGCGACTCAGTAGCCTGTGGGTGCGCGCCAATGCTCAGTGCGGGTTCAGGTCGACGTCCTTGATTGGCAGGTCCCAGTGCGCATCAAGTATTTCAAAGCGCCGCTGCTCTTCTTTCTTGTAGGTTTCCTGGTCGGGATAGAGTTGTTTGATGAGCGCCTTCTCGTCAAATCCGTCATTGGCGACGGTCGCATTCTTAAAGACAATTGTTACGCGGTAATCCCAGCGTCCGTCCTCCGTCGTGTGATAGCGTGGAGTGACCGCCGACACACTCAGCATGCGGCCCATCTCAACCTGCTTTTTCAGAACGGGGTAGTGGTTCTTCCGGAAGAGCGTGATGAACTCATCCGCATATCCCCATTTCACTTTGTAGTAGTACTCAACGACAAACGGCTTGCCTTGCGCGCTTCCCGTGGCGACCGTGTCCTGCGTTGGTGTTGCGAGCATGGGAATGGCAGCGCATATCACTGACAGAAGAACCAACTGGAGGACGCAGCATGACTTCCTTGACTGTAATGCGAACATCGCTTTCTCCAAGGATGGATATTTGTTATTTCGCGCGGCCAACTGAGACTGCACCATGAACTGCCTGTCTTTCTGGCGTGAGGCTACGGATTTGGCTTCGCTGCCGGCAGTTCGGGTAGGTACTTGACCAGCAGAACTTCGTTACCTTTCTCGCCGTAGATGAGTTCGTCGACAAGATTCTTAGCCAGCATCACTCCATAGCCGCCGGGACGCATCCCTTCTTGATTCCGCCTGATCACGTGCGCTATGGGATCATCGGGTGGATTGCCCACGGCAGCGTGCCGAACTTCGTCCAGGGTAAATCCGTCGCCCGGATCCTTGATCCGCGCCATGACCATGTGCCGGGTCCGCACGTAGCAAATCTCAACATACTTCTCCGGGTCGAAGTGTCCGCCATGCTCCATCGCGTTCAGTAGCATCTCGCGAAACGCCACGCCAACATTCTCTCGTTCCTCATCGGGCAAATCGGCTATTTCGCGCATGAATTGGAGGAGTCGTTCCGCCGTTATCATGCTGCAGCGCACAGCCAGGGTAATTAATTCCGGCGTGGCCGACATGATCTCGATGCCATCGTCCCACGTCGGCGTCTCCAGTACAGTCCGTACCGTATCTGCCAGCGTCTCAATCGAGAACCCCTTCGACAAATAACCGAAAGCATGTTCCCGCATGGAGGCAATGACGTCGGCCGGTGTGCTGTCATCCGACAAAATGATGATGCGTGTATGTGGCTTGACCCGGCGCAGTCGTCGAAGAAACTCCACATCCTGAGTTCCCGACGTCTCACGGCTTGTGACAATCAGATCGAACTGGCGTGCTTTGGCCAGTGCCAGCGCGTCGTCCAGGTTGGCACTTTGTTCCAGGGTCCAGCCTTCTGGGGCAAGAACGAGCGACAGCGCGGCCTTAACTTCAGGGTCGTCGCCTATCAAAAGCGCAGCCCGTGACGTGAATGAGCGCTCCTTATCAGTGGATGGCACGCTTCTGGTATCGTCCATGGCTCAACAATTCACTCCGCTGGGAATCCTCTAATTGTATGGGGATATCCAGTCATTGTGCTGCCGAATTCCGTAAAAAGTAGTACCGCCGGCGTCCGGCTCGACTCCAAGTTTCAGTAAACACGAAGGCGGTTCCTGCTGGTGGTTATGTATAATCCGCCTCTTATGGCCAAGTCTATCGCGCTGATCTGTGCTGTTCTGATCTGCGCAGTCCGTGGGGATGCACAGGGCTCGCCGTCATCCCCTGTGATGGCGACACCCGCACAAATCATCGGCGATCCGGCGCAGAGCGAACTGCTTTGGCAAAAACTCGAAGCCGAAGTCCAGCAGGTGAATCGCGATCTCGATGGCACCATGGGCGTCGCCATTACCGACCTCACCGACGGTCGCACCCTGCTGCTCAACCCCGATGCGGTATTTGCCCAGGCTTCGTCCATCAAGGTGGCTGTGCTTGCTGAACTCTACTGCCAGCAGCAACAGTCCGAGCAGGGTGCAACCGGAAAGGCGAGGCTCTCCGACTCGTACACCGTGAGTGCCAAGGACCTTGTCGCCGACAGCTCTATCATGGGTGGGTTGACGCCAGACGTGACCCGCGTTACCAACCGCGATCTCGCGACCTTCATGGTCGCAGTCAGCGACAACAGTGCTACCAATGTCCTGATTGATCGGGTGGGCATGGCGAACGTCAATGCCATGCTCGACTCGCTCGGCCTCAAGCACACTCGGCTTCAACGTAAGATGATGGATGTGAAGGCGGCTCAGGCGGGCCTTGAGAACCTTTCCACGCCGCGCGACATGATGACGCTGTTCGTCGACCTGTACCAGGGGAAGCTGCTGAATAAGAGCCTCTCCGCCGACTTCTTCAAGGTTCTTGGCACGCACAAAGAAAGTGACATCCCGCGTTACCTTCCCGACGAGATCGTCGTCGCCAACAAGCCGGGCGAACTCGGAGGGGTACGCAATGATGTCGGCATCGCATTCGTGCCCAACCGGCCATTTGTGATCGTGGTCATGACTGCTTACTTGAAGCACGAGCGCGACGGAAACGATGCCATCGCCAAAATTGCCGCGGCCGCCTATGACTATTTCGACCGGGTGGGACGGTCTTCTGAGCATGGCCGCATCGTCACCGAGCGGAATTCCCACTGATGTTCTCCTGCCGCACAGCCTGGAACCTTGCCAAGAACCGATATACGGAGGCGCTTGATGCCCACAGGCGTGCCGGCAAGGAACTGCTCGACCTCACCGCATCCAACCCCACGACTGTTGGTCTTAACTTCCGTGCGGACGAACTGCTGCACTCCCTCGCGTCTCGTGAGACCTTGAATTACCAGCCTTCGGCCCAAGGGCTGCCTTCTGCGCGCGAAGCGATCGCTGCTTACTATTCCGAGAAGGGAATCGGCCTTTCCGCCGAAGACCTCATTCTCACCACCAGCACCAGCGAGGCTTACTCGTTCGTCTTCCGGCTGCTCTGCGACCCAGGCGACGTGGTGCTGATTCCGGCGCCAAGCTACCCTCTGTTCGACTTCCTGGGCGACCTGAACGACGTAAAGCTTGTGTCCTACGAGTTGGTGAACGACCACGCCTGGCAGGTCGATTTTGAGTCGCTGCGGATCGCGATGGCACGGGCCCTGAGCGACGGCGCTAGGTGCCGGGCAGTGCTGGTCGTTCATCCCAACAATCCCACCGGCTCGTATGTGAAGTCCCACGAAGTGGCGGAACTGAATGGTATCTGTGCGGCTCATGAGATGGCCATCATCGCCGACGAAGTCTTCCTCGATTACTCGTTGGGCGCCCAGATCCCTCTGACCTTTTCGGCGAATACCGAGGCGTTGACGTTCACGTTGAGCGGACTCTCCAAGATATCGGCGCTCCCCCAGATGAAGGTGGCGTGGATTGCCACGACCGGACCTGAAGCCATGAAGAGGGAAGCCCTGGCCCGGCTCGCCGTGATTGCCGATACCTATCTCTCTATGAGTGCTCCCGCGCAGTTGGCCGTTCCGACCATGCTGGGAGAGCGGCACCAGATTCAGCCGCAACTCCTGCAACGAATTCGAGCGAACCTCGCCGAACTCGATGCCGGGCTGGCCACGCAAAGCCTTTGTCGCCGGTTGACCGTCGAGGGTGGATGGTACGCGGTGCTTCGCGTCCCGGTGCTTGGGTCGGATGAGGAATTAGCCATTTCCTTGCTGCGCAACACCGGAGTATTGCTGCACCCCGGGCACTTCTACAACTTCCCGGGTGATGGATATCTGGTTGCGAGCCTGATTACACCGGATGTGGAGTTTGCCGAAGGCGTCAACCGGGCCTTGCAATTCATTGCGAGACGCTGATCCTAGCCGGACATTCGCTTCCTGCGCCCACAGGGCTGCACGCGAACCCGCGAAGGTGCTAGTCGTCGTTTGGCCTAAAAGTGTCATTCTTCGCGCCTTTGACGGGTAAAATTGCGGTCACATTACCTCGGCTTCGCTTGTCTCGCACGAACTGCTGACTGTCACTAGAAAGGAACCGTCTGACCCAAAATGACCGTTTTGGGAATGGCGAACGGTATAATTAACCCACCGTGCTCAAGTACTCAATCGTTGTACCGTTTCATAACGAAGAACAAAACGTCACTGAACTCTACGACCGCCTGAAAGCGGTGATGGAGACCACGCAGGAGCCGTTTGAGTTGGTGTTTGTTGACGATGGCAGCAAAGACCAGACTTTCTCCCTGCTGCAGCAGATCGCAGCCGTGGATCGTCGCGTGGTGGTGGTGAAGTTGCGCCGGAATTTCGGCCAAACTTCCGCACTGGCGGCGGGTTTCGACCATTGCCAGGCCGAGTATGTCTTGGCCATGGACGGCGACCTGCAGCATGATCCCGATGACATTCCGCTGTTCCTGGAGCAGTTGCGCGCGGGCTATGACATTGTCAGCGGCTGGCGCAAGGAGCGTATCGACAACTTCGTGATGCGCAGGATTCCGTCGCGGATTGCGAACTGGCTCATGGCCAAGCTGAGCGGCGTCGATATCCATGATTTCGGGACCACTTTTAAGGCCTATCGCCGCGAAGTTGTACAGGAAGTTCCGCTCTACGGCGAATTGCACCGTTTCATTCCGGCGCTGGCGTCGGCATACGGTGCAACCATTTGCGAGATTCCCATCCGCAATATCAGCCGCGAGCATGGCGAATCGCATTACGGAATTGGTCGCACGTTCCGCGTGTTTTTCGATCTCATCACCATCCGGTTCCTGCTCAAGTACATGTCGCGGCCGCTCCACTTCTTTGGCGGATTTGGCGCGATCAGCTCAATTACCGGGCTTCTTATCGCATTCTGGATGCTCATTGAAAAATTCATCCGCCACGTTGACGTGATGGACCAGCATGGTCCGATGATGGTCTTTGGCGCGGTGCTGATTGTGGCCGGTGTGCAGTTGGTGGCGCTCGGACTCCTGGGTGAATTGCAGGTGCGGCACTTCCATGAGCCAACGAAGCGTGCTCCATACTCCGTGGACCGCGTACTCCGTACGTCGCCTAGCGAATCGGCCCTGGCGGAATAGCATGTCGCAGTCCAAAGTTATCGTGTTTACTCAGCAGGACTGCCCGTCCTGCGGCTGGGTGAAGAGTTTTCTCACCGATCGCGGCGTGGAATTTGAAGAGCGCAGCATCGACTCCGGATTTGCCGTCGCGCGGGAATTGACCCAAAAGTATAAGAGTCAGTCGACTCCAACCGTCGTCATCGGAGAGCATGTCCTGATCGGTTACGACCCTGAACGCCTCATTCAACTTCTCGGCCAGTAAGCCTCATCCCGTCCGCGGCTACCTCTACATCGCCGCGGCGACATTTTTTTGGGGACTCTCGGCTGCCATGGGCCGAGCGGTTTTTACCGGTCGGGTCTATCTCGGCGGCCAATATCTGGGCAAGATCGATCCCCTCGTCATCGCCCAGAGCCGAACCACGATCTCCCTGCTGGTTCTCGCACCTGTCCTATTGCTGAGAAATCGTTCGTCTCTCCGAGTCCGGGGCACGCATCTGCTTCAGTTCTTCCTGCTCGGCATTGTAGGACTGGCGGCTTCCAACTATTTCTATTACCTCGCCATCGACCGTACCTCTGTAGCCACGGCGATCGTGCTGCAATACGTCGCTCCCGCCTGGGTGCTCTTGTACATGTTGGCGCGTGGACTGCAGCGCCCCACCGCCCAGCGTGTCCTGGGCGTCGTATTGGCAGTAATTGGCTGCGCGTTTGCCGTGGGCGAGATTGCCGCTCGGGGCAGCTTCCCCTGGCTCGGCCTCTCAGGAGTGCGATTCAATTCGATAGGAGTAATCGCGGCAGAACTGGCGGCGATGTCGTTCGCGTTCTACAACGTCTATGCGCAGCACTTATTGCAGACCTACCGGCGGTGGACCGTGCTGGTCTATGCGCTCTTCGGTGCAGCCAGTTTCTGGATCGTGTTGAACCCGCCCTGGAAAATCGTGGCACAACATTACAGTGGCGGCCAATGGGCATTCATGGCCGTGTTCTCGATGACCTCGATGCTGATACCGTTTTCCTTCTACTTCGCCGGATTACAGCACCTTGATCCCACTCGGGCCATTGTCACCAGTTGCCTGGAACCGGTATGGGCGATTCTGCTAACAGCAATTCTTCTGGGCGAGCTGGTCTCGCCAATTCAGGTCTTGGGGATGGTTATCGTGTTGTCAGCAACCGTGCTGATTCAACGGCCCGACCAGTCTCATCGCGAACCTACCATCGCGGTCGAACCCATCGAGTGATGGGTTCAGCGCATCAGGCAGGCAACTGAGTAGTCCTATTTCCTGGCATGCTCCGCCGAATGTTCCGCTTTAACATGCGGATGATCTTCGGCGTACAAGGCATCGATCTGTTTGTGGTACCGCTGTTCCAGATGCCGCCGCCTCAGCTTCATGCTCGGCGTCAATGTCCCATCGGCAATGCTGAGCTCTTCCGGAAGAACCAGCACTTTTTTCAGTTTCTCGTACTGCGCCAGGTTCTGATTCAGCTCGTCCACAATGCTCTTGTAAAGCGCCTGCACCTGGTGTGACCGCACCAGATCCTTTCGCGAAGCTGTTGAGATGCCATTGGAGGTTGCCCATTCCTCCAGCATCGGAAAGTTGGGCACAATCAGCACCGACGCAAATCGCCTCTTATCGCCCACCACGGCCGCTTCCCCGACATAGCGATTCGCCTTAAGGGAATTCTCGATCGGCTGCGGCGCAATGAATTTCCCGCCTGAAGTCTTGATTAGATCTTTCTTCCGGTCGGTGATGGACAAATACCCGTGTTCATCCAGATGGCCAATGTCCCCGGTCTTGAACCAGTCATCTTCAAACGCGCCGGCGGATTCCTCAGGCATATTCCAATAGCCCTTGAACACCGACGGTCCGCGAACCAGCACTTCTCCGTCAGCCGCGATCTTCACTTCCAGGTTAGACAGAATCTTGCCTACGGTACCTAGCCGGTGCTGGCTCGAAACGTTCACCGCGATCACCGGCGAAGTCTCGGTCAGCCCGTAGCCTTCGTCGATCCGAATGCCAATGTCCGCATACCATGCGGCAAGTTCACGCCCCAACGGCGCTCCACCCGACAGAAACAGCCGGGCCCGTCCACCCATCCCCTTCCGAATCTTCTCGAAGACCAGCCGGTTCGCGGCTTTCCAAGCCAGCGATTTGGGGATGATGTCGTCCAGTATCTTCTCCCGATGCTTTTGTCCCACCCCGAGTGCCCAGTTGAAGATCTTCAGTTTCGTTCCCTGCGTCGTCTGCAATACCTTGTTGTGGATCTTTTCGTAAACTCGCGGCACGGCGACAAACAGGGTGGGGCGGACCTCGGCCAGTGTCTGAGGCAGGTCATCGAAGTTGGGACAATAAGCGATGGTGACCCCGCATTGGAACAGCAGGTAGTCAACATGGCGCGCAGTGATATGCGACAGCGGCAGAAACGAAACGGCAACATCGTCCGGCCGCATATCCACCAATTCCGAAGTCATGCCCAGGTTCGATGCAAGGTTGCCATGCGTCAGGATGACCCCCTTGGGCGTTCCAGTGGTGCCTGAGGTATAGATCAGCGTCGCGACATCGTCAGGTTGAATTGAGTTTGCGATCACCTCAATCGCAGCGTTATGCAGGTCCTTGGCGCCGCTCAGAATGTACTGCATCTGCGGAACGTCCGGCAGGTCCTCGACCTTGTCCATCACCACAATGCGTTCGAGCTTCGTCTGGGCCCGAATGGACTCCAACTTTTCGTACTGCTTCCGCGACGACACGAAGGCAATGCGCGCCTCTGAGTGTTGGAGCAGGTAGAGCATTTGCTCGGCCATAAGCGTGGCGTATATCGGGACCACGATGCCACCCAGCAGCAGCGTCGCAAAGTCGGTGACCGCCCACTCCGGACGATTCTCGCTGAGAATCACCACCCGATCGCCTTTGCCAATTCCCCATGATTGCAACTGGCGCGCTATGGCTGTGACCCAGCGATGCAACTGGTTGGCCGTGATGGGTGTCCATACACCATCGACGTGGTTAAGCATTACGCGATCGTCATTACGACTTGCGACCGTAAAGAACACGTCATTCAGAGTGCGAATATTCATCACTCACCATCCATGGCTACTTCGAGGTAGCCCGCATCCCGCTTAGCAGGATGTCCAAAACCGGATCGGCAACGTGGGCCAGCGGGTAATCCTTCTCGCTGAGCACCCACGAGGTCACCATCTCGTCGATGGCTCCAAAAAAACAGTTGGCCGCAATCTTCTCCGGCAGGTCGCTGCGAAACTCTCCGTTCGCCTTGCCATCGGAAATCGCCTGCCGCACCAGGCTGAAATACTCCACCAGGTGTCCGTGTGAGAACTCCGACAAGAACCGCGTGCTCTGCCGCAACTCCATCTGGAAGACGACCGCCATATTGCGGTTCGCTCCCAGCGCTTCAAAGTGAAGATAGGCTAGCCGCCGCAACCGATCTGACGGAGTCGGTAGTTTCTCCAACTCAGTACGCGCCGTCCGCATGAAACCGTCGAACGCGGTATTGATCGCCGCCGCCAAAATTTCGTCTTTGTTCTTAAAGTACAAATAAACCGTGCCATCGGCCACATCGGCTCGATCGGCAATGTCGGAAACGCGGGAGACAAAAAATCCTTTTTCCGCAAACACCGCGACTGCAGCGTCCAGAATGCGCTGATACTTATCGGCGCTCCGGTTTGTATTGCCGGCTGACACTAAAGTGTTCGGCTCGGGAGAATGAGGGTCGCGTTTTGCCACGGGGTCGTTACCGTAAACCAAGTCGATTGTTTGTGATGGCTAGAGCCGGAGCTTTGAGAGCATGCAAAGCAACGACTCGCTTGGCGGAAAGTTCCGCCGAATGAATACTCATTCAATTTATCCCCGCATCGGGAATTGCGCAATTACACGCATCACAATCGCTCGTTAATTCCTATTTTGGGACAAATCCCGTTACCCGTCGGCTTCCACTCGAATCGCTTTCGTTCCCCGGTCGCGTCGGTTCGTGGGACAATGACGACACATTTTGCGATGTCCTTCGTCACGACAAAACTTACCCAGAGGAGAGTGTTCATGAATCGTTTGCTAACCGCGGTCGTTCTTGCTGGCATGTTAGTGCCAGCAATTCGCGCCGCCGAAAAGCCTGCTGATACTCCACCCCCCGCCGTCAAGGTCGGAGACGTGGCCCCCGATTTCACCTTGGCCGACCAGAACAACAACAAAGTTTCGCTGCACGACTTCAAGGGCAAGAAGAATGTAGCGTTGGCGTTTTACATTTTCGCTTTCACCGGTGGTTGAACCAAGCAGATGCAGGCATTCCAGCAAAACCTCACCAAGCTGGAAGCTGCAGATACCCAGGTCCTGGGTGTAAGCATGGATTCTCCCTTCTCGAACAAGGCGTGGGCAGAAAAAATCGGCGTTACGTTTCCGCTTCTCAGCGACTGGGGTGGTGACGTCACCAAGGAATACGGACTGTACAACCCCAAGTACAAGGCCGCGCGCCGCGTGAATTACCTCATCGACAAGAATGGCAAAGTGGTCGAGATGCAACTCGACTCCGAGGCCATCGATCCATCCAAAGTCGTCGAGGCGTGCCAGGCCAGGAAGTTGAACCGGTAGGCCACGGTGATCGGACTAGCGGTCACTCCGTTCGCGGATGAAACGCCAGGGGAGATTCCAGTGCGCGGAACACTGCACCGCGCTTCTGACTCCTCTGGCGACTTCCTTGTGTTGACTCATGGTGCGGGCGGAGACGCGAATGCGGCGCTGCTGGTGGCGTTAGCTCAAACGTTCGCCTCTGCCGGGATCAGCGTCTTGCGGTGTGATTTGCCTTTTCGACAGCGACGTCCGCAGGGACCGCCCTCGCCTGCGAATGCGAAGGAAGATCAGGAAGGACTACGCCGTGCCGTAACGCTAATGAAAGACCAGTTGCCTGGACGTGCGTTCCTAGCGGGAAGTTCCTACGGAGGCCGCCAGGCCAGTCTCTTGCTCGCTATGCATCCGCAGCTAATCGAGGGACTTGTACTGCTGTCGAATCCGCTCCATCCGCCGGGAAAGCCTGCGCAATTGCGAACCGCTCACTTTTCGGAATTGCGAACACCATCGCTGTTCGTCAGCGGCACCAAGGATGTCTTCGGCACCATCGAAGAACTGGAGGCTGCGATCAAGCTGATATCCGCGCGCACCGAGCTCGTCCAGATCGACGGAGCTTCCCATGGCCTTTCCAAGAAGGGAGGCGCGGAGGGCGTCGCCAGCTTCGTCGGATAGAGGTTCCGGGACTTCTTTGGTTGAGGAACGTACGCCTCACATTCTTGAGTTGGCAAGAAGTGGTCTCGTTAATCCGATTTGAGGGGGCACGGCTTCAGCCGTGCCGCTCGAAGCACCGTAAAGACAGGGGCTTCAGCCCCTGAGGAATCTCGCTTTTCGCCCGTCATTCGTTCATGAGACAGCTCACCGCTTGACCATCTCAGGATCCACTCGAGTCGGGCAGCGGCGTAAACCCGATAGCCTCGAGTTGCAGCCGCAGCTGCTCGGGTGATGCTGCCACGATGCCCCTGATCCCCAACCCCTGAGCTGCCCGCACATTGCCCTCGCGGTCATCCACGAACAGTGCTTCCACGGCTGCAATGTTCAGGCACTCTAAGCAGTGCTGGAAGATGCCGGCGTCGGGCTTCGCTATGCGAATCTCCGACGACAGCGTCAGGCAATCGAACTTCTCGGCCCATCTGGGATCTTTGCGTATCATTCGTACCATGTCGTCGTGCATGTTAGAGAGCATGGCCGTTTTTATTCCTGTCGAGCGCAAATGACCCGCCCAGCGCAACACCGACGGGTTCAACCGGCTCCACATGGCAAGGTCAGTCTCGCGTAATTGTTCAATCTGGTTCGTGCTGAGTTCGACTCCCGCCGCGCGTGCGACTCCGGACCAGTATTCATGGGCGTCGAGGTCGCCACGATCGTATCCACGACGCAGCGCGCCGTAGAGCTGCCGGAATCGATCTTCCGACAGGCCAAACATTCCGGCCATCGCAGAAATCGACGTCGGATCGGGCGGCTGAGAAATCACGTCGCCATAATCGAGGATCACGGCGCGAATCGGACCAGCGGAATCAATTTTCTCGGTTGGGTCAGTGGGCAAGGTCAGTCAGTCTCGTCGTGCGCTCCACAACTGCAAGCGCCACGTGCGATTATCGTACCGCAATTGCGCCTGCAAATGGCTCCTCAACTCGGCCTCGAAGCGCTCTGTTTTCTGCCATGTTTTTGTTATAATCACAGAGTCGCAACGCTGCGCGCCCTTAGCTCAGCTGGATAGAGCGTCTGGCTACGAACCAGAAGGCCGGGAGTTCGAATCTCTCAGGGCGCGCCATTTATTTCACTGACGCTGTTTGAGTTAGCAGCATCCCGCCGTTTTCTTCGCCACCGCTCAGAATCGCACTGTGCCCAATTTTGTGCCCACCCAGCCGCGAAATG
>Ga0207927_1000935_pt1 | contig 12491 bp, 9 predicted proteins | sample NGESurdeep072012_2_FD_184456 | JGI IMG/M metagenome (GOLD analysis project Ga0207927, IMG submission 184456) | Arctic peat soil microbial communities from Barrow, Alaska - NGEE Surface sample 210-2 deep-072012 (SPAdes) | ecosystem: Environmental > Terrestrial > Soil > Wetlands > Peat ... | reverse complement strand
CGACAGTCTGGGCGAGCTCCGGTTCGGCCGCGACTACGACCCGTCCTTCTGGAACACGGTCTTTGACGACGTGGACGGCGCCAACGGCCTCGGCGAAGGCCTGAACCTGATCAGCTCGCTGGGCAGCGGCGCGATCACGGTCGCGCGGGACAACAACTCGGTCGGGTATTTCCTGCCGAGCAACCTCGGTGGCCTGTATGGCCAGGCCATGGGCGCGCTCGGCCAGGGCGTCAACGGCCAGAAGTACTGGGGCGGTCGCCTCGGCTTCGCCGCCGGCCCGTTCGATGTCAACGCCGGCTACGGTGACACCAAGACCAACCAGATCGTGGGAAGCAACCCCGACTTCAAGATGTGGAACGTCGGCGGTTCCTACGATTTCGGCGTCGCCAAGATTTTCGGCTACTACAACAGGAACACCTGGAGTCCGCTGAGCCAGGGCGTCTACGAACTGAGCCTCTCGGTGCCGCTGGGCCAGGGTGAATTCCGGGCCAGCTACGGCCACGAGAAGGCCTCGGGGATCGTGGCCCTTAACGGCCACAGCGCTACCCTGTACTCGGTTGAATACGTCTACAACCTGTCCAAGCGCACCGCGATGTACACGACGGCCGCCCGCATCAGCAACAAAGGCAATGCGGCCTTCTCGGTACTCCCGGGCACGGCGTCGCTCAACCTGGCGGGCAACTCCTCGACCGGCTTCAACGTCGGGCTGCGTCACTCGTTCTGATCGCGGTTTCCGCCGCGTGTCATCAGGCCGCCCTTCGGGGCGGCTTTTTCTTTGGCGCACGCGCATCGTGCCCAACCCCCGTGTTTCCCCGCCGGTGGTTTTCCCCTTTGCGTCGGGCACGGCATTTGCGGAACATGTCGCAGGTGACACCCGCTGCGCACGATGGCGTGCTCTTGCCCCGATCCGGGCGGCCACCAGCCACCTGTGATGGAGTGCGGGCGACGAACGACGATTCCTGATGCTCGCTTTCATCCTTCGCCGCCTGCTCCAGGCTCTGGTCGTGATGCTCGTGGTGGCCTTCATCGCGTTCATGCTGTTCCAGTACGTCGGCGATCCGGTCACCAACATCCTCGGCCAGGACGCGACACCAGCGCAGCGCCAGCAGTTGCGGGCCGATCTCGGCCTCGACCAGCCGTTTCCGGTCCAGTTCGCTCGTTTCATCGGCAATGCGGTGCGCGGCGAATTCGGCTTGAGCCTGCGCCAGGGTCGCAAGGTGTCTTCGCTGATCGCCGAGCGCTTGCCCGCAACCCTCGAGCTTTCCTTGCTCGCGGCGCTGATCGCGCTCGTCGTCGGCATCCCGATGGGTGTCTACGCGGCATTGAAGCGCGGCACCTTTCTTTCGCAGGCGATGATGACGATCTCGCTCGTCGGCGTCTCGCTGCCGACATTTCTGATCGGCATCCTGCTGATCCTGGGCTTCGCGGTGACGCTGAAATGGCTCCCCAGCTTCGGCCGCGGCGAAGTCGTCAGCTTCGGCCCGTGGACCACCGGGCTTGCGACGGTCGACGGCCTGAAGCACCTGGTCCTGCCCGCCATCACCCTGGCCGTGTTCCAGCTCGCGCTCATCATGCGTCTCGTCCGCTCGGAGATGCTCGAGGTCCTGCGCGCCGACTACATCAAGTTCGCACGCGCGCGCGGCCTTCCGGATCGAGCCGTCTATTTCGGTCATGCTCTCAAGAACACGCTCGTTCCCGTGATCACGATCACCGGCTTGCAGCTCGGTTCGCTCATCGCTTTTGCGATCATCACGGAGACGGTGTTCCAGTGGCCCGGCATGGGCCTGCTCTTCATCCAGGCCGTGACCTTCGCCGACATTCCGGTCATGGCCGCCTATCTTTGCCTGATCGCGCTGATCTTCGTCGTCATCAACCTCGTCGTCGACCTGCTCTATTTCGCTGTCGATCCGCGGCTTCGAATGGAGAGGTCCGCTGGTGCCCACTGAACTCTCTCTCTTACTCACAGAAAGCTTCGCATGAAGAAACTCGCTTCCCTTGCTCTGGCTGCCACGCTCGTTCTCGCCGCCGGCTGGGCGCACGCCGTCACCCTGCGCGTCTCCAATCAGGGCGACGTGCAATCGATGGATCCGCACTCGCTGAACGAAAGTCTGCAGCTGAGTTTCACCGGCAACGTCTACGAGTCGCTGGTCGAGCGCGACAAGACGATGGGGCTGGCGCCCGCGCTCGCCACCAAGTGGACGCAGCAGACCCCGACCGTGTGGCGGTTCGATCTGCGCCAGGGCGTGAAATTTCACGACGGCACGCCTTTTACCGCCGACGACGTGGTCTTCACATTCAAGCGCGCGTCGGGTGACGGCTCCGACATGAAGGGAGTCACCAACCCGATCAAGGAAGTGCGCAAGATCGGCGAGTACGCGGTGGAAATCGAGACCACGGCACCGTACCCGATCCTGCCCGACACGCTGACGACGTTGGAGATGATGAGCAAGAAATGGTGCGAGGACAACAAGGCGGAGCATCCCGTCGATCGGCGCAAGGGAATCGAGAACACGGCGAGCTTCAAGGCCAACGGCACCGGGCCGTTTCGCCTGCGGGAGCGCCAGCCCTCCGTGCGGACCGTGCTCGTTCGCAACTTCAACTACTGGGGCAAGATCGAAAGCAACATCGACGAGATCGTCTTCACGCCGATCGGCAACGACGCGACGCGGGTGGCGGCGCTGCTCTCCGGCGAGACCGACGTCATGGAGCCGGTGCCGCTGCAGGACGTCGATCGCGTCAAGGCGGCGGGCGGCTTCACCGTGCTCCAGGGTCCCGAGCTGCGGACAATCTTCCTCGGCATGGACCAGAAGCGCGACGAGCTGCTGTTCAGCAACGTCAAGGGCAAGAACCCGTTCAAGGACGTTCGCGTGCGTCGCGCCTTCTATCAGGCGATCGACATCGAGACGATCAAGACGCGCGTGATGCGGGGCGCTTCGATCCCGACGGCACTCATGGTCGGCGCCGCCGTGCGGGGCTTTCAGCCCGACATGAACAAGCGTCTGCCGTACGACCCCGAGGCCGCGAAGAAACTGCTCGCGGAGGCCGGCTATCCGAACGGGTTCGAGGTCACGATGAACTGCCCGAACGATCGCTATGTCAACGACTCGGCGATCTGCCAGGCCGTCGCGGCGAATCTGGCGCGCATCGGCGTCAAGATCAATCTCCAGGCCGAAACGAAGGTCACTTATTTCCCGAAGATCCTGCGTCGCGACACGAGCTTCTACCTGCTCGGCTGGACGCCCAGCACCGTCGATTCGCATGACGTGATGCAATCGATCATGGCCACTCCCACCGACAAGGGCCAAGGCCAGTTCAACCTCGGCGCGTACAGCAATCCGAAGTTCGACGAGCTGACGCTGAAGGTCCAGTCGGAGACCGACCAGAAGAAGCGCAACGAGATGATTCGCGAGGCCTTCAAGATCCACCAGGACGACGTCGGCCACATTCCGCTGCACCAGCAGGCGCTGGCGTGGGGCTTCAAGAACAACGTGAGCCTGGTGCAGCTGCCGAACGACTACATGTATTTCAAGTGGATCACGCTGAAGTCGAAGTAGCCGGCTCCGCGGTGCCTGATGCTGCCGATGGCATCGGGCCAATACGTCGCGACCTGCCGCCGCCCGCCATCGCCCCGGCAATTTCGCCCGGGTGGTGGGCGCGATTTCTCGACGGCGACTTCTGGCACTCGTTTCGCAGCTCACCGGTGGCGATCGGTTCGGCCGCCGTCGCGCTCATCTGCATCTTCTGCGCCGTCTTCGCCGGCTGGGTCGCGCCGCACAATCCGACCGACCTGGCGACCCTCGAGCTGGGCGACTCGATGTTGCCGCCGGCGTGGATGGCCGGCGGAACAGCGAAATACCTTCTCGGCACCGACGAGCAGGGCCGCGACGTGCTCTCCGCCCTCATGTATGGTGCGCAGATCTCGCTTTTCGTCGGCGCGGCGTCGGTGCTGCTCTCGCTTCTGATCGGAGTCACCCTTGGCCTCGTCTCGGGCTACGCGGGCGGGCGGCTCGACGCGCTCATCATGCGCGTCTGCGACGTCATGCTTTCTTTCCCTTCGATCCTCATCGCGCTCCTGATCGCCGGCGTCGGCCATGCGCTGTTTCCCAATGCCCACGATACGCTGGCCTTCGGCGTGCTCATCATCGCCATCGCCCTGCCGGGTTGGGTGCAGTACGCGCGCGCCGTGCGCGGCTCGACCATGGTCGAGCGGCACAAGGAATACGTGCAGGCGGCACGCGTGATCGGTGTTTCGCCGCTGCGCATCATGCGCAAACACGTGCTTCCGAACGTCATGGGGCCGGTGCTCGTGCTCTCGACGATCCAGGTCGCCACGGCCATCCTCGCCGAAGCGACGCTGTCCTTCCTCGGCGTCGGCGTCTCGCCAACCTCGCCCTCGCTCGGCACCTTCATCAACGAAGGCCAGAAGCAGCTCTTCAGCGGGGCCTGGTGGCTCGTCATATTTCCCGGTTCGATGCTGGTCATGATCGCCCTCAGCATCAACCTGTTCGGCGACTGGCTGCGCGACGCGTTGAACCCGCGCCTGCGTTGACGGTCGAAGCGTTCCCACCTCTGACAAGGAGTCGACCATGCGTCATTCATCGATTTCGCTTCCGACCGTCGCGGTGCTGGCTGCCTGTGCGCTCGCGGCCTGCGCCAGCACCGATTACCACTTTTCCCAGCTTTACGGAAATCGCTACTTCCGGGCGCCGATCGATACCTACCCGGTCTCGATCGTTCGTGTCGACGGGAAGGACAACACCTTCAAGCCCGCCCTCGTGGATCCGGGGTTGCGGCAAGTCACCGTCCAGGGCCCGCCGGGAGGCGCCCGCGGCGTCGGGCAGGAGAGGACGCTCGCGCTCGAAGTGGCGCCCTGCACGCGCTACTACCTCGTCGCGGTGAAGCAGAACAAGCTGGACTCCGATTTCACCGTGCGGGTCGATTACCAGGAGCCGGTAAGCGGCTGCACGCCGCCTCGTTCTTCCTGATCCGCCTTGCCCATGCCCGACCCGCTACTCGACGTCCGCCACCTCCGGGTCGAGTTTCCAACGCGCCGTGGCACGCTGGTCGCGCTCGACGACGTGACATTCGACATCGCGCCGGGCGAGATCCTCGGCGTCGTCGGCGAGTCGGGAGCGGGAAAGTCTCTGACCGGCTCGGCCATCATCGGTTTGCTCGACCCGCCGGGCCGCATCGCCGCAGGCGAAATTCGATTCGATGGTCGTCGCATCGATGCGCTGCCGTATGAGGAGATGCGCAAGGTGCGCGGCCGGTCGATCGGCGCGATCTTCCAGGATCCGTTGACTTCGCTCGACCCGCTGTACACCATCGGCCGGCAGCTGACCGAGACGATCCAGACTCACCTGCCGGTGAGTGCGGCCGAAGCGCGGCAGCGAGCCATCCGCCTGCTTCAGGAAACCGGCATTCCCGCCGCGGAAGAACGGCTCGGGCAGTACCCGCACCAGTTCTCGGGTGGCATGCGGCAGCGCGTCGTGATCGCGTTGGCTCTGGCCGGCGAACCCCGCCTCATCGTCGCCGATGAGCCGACGACGGCGCTCGACGTCTCGATCCAGGCGCAGATCATCTTCTTGCTGAAAAGGCTTTGCAGGGAGCACGGTGCGGCCGTCATGCTCGTCACCCACGACATGGGCGTGATCGCCGAGACCTGCGATCGCGTCGCCGTGATGTACGCGGGCCGCATCGTCGAGATCGGGCCGGTCGCCGCGGTGATCCACGCGCCGGCGCATCCCTACACGGCCGGGCTCATGGGCTCGATTCCGGCGATGGACGAGGATCGCCCGCGCCTCTTGCAGATCGACGGGGCGATGCCTCGCCTCACCGCGATTCCGCCCGGCTGCGCCTTCAATCCACGCTGCGTGCACGCTTTCGATCGATGTCTTGTCGAGCGACCCGATTTGCTGCCCGCAGGCGCGACGCGGGCGGCTTGCTGGTTGCACGCCGCGCCGCTGCGGGCCGCCGCATGAGCGCGCTTGCGTCCGAGAGCTTCGAGCCCCTCGTCGAAGTCGAGGGGCTCACCAAGACCTTTGACGTGTCGCTGCCCTGGCTGAACCGCGTCGTCGATCGCAAGCCCAGGCAATTCGTCCACGCGGTCGACGACGTCAGCTTCACCATCCAGCGGGGCACGACGCTGGCGCTCGTCGGCGAATCGGGCTGTGGCAAGAGCACCGTGGCGCGCCTGCTCGTCGGCCTCTACGCGCCGACGCGAGGCCGCATCGTTTTCGGCGGCGTCGACGCGACGGCCGTCGACGCGCGGCCGAGAGTCATGCGTCGGCGCATGCAGATGATCTTCCAGGATCCTTACGCGAGCCTCAATCCGCGCTGGAAAGTGCGTGACATCGTCGCCGAGCCCTTGCGCGAACACGGCCTCACCGAGCAGGGCCGCACCTCGGGCGCTGACCGCGAGGCGCTGCTCGAGGCGCAGGTCGGTGAATTGCTCGGCTCGGTCGGGCTCGCGGCGGCCGATGCCGATAAATTCCCGCACCAGTTCTCCGGTGGCCAGCGGCAGCGCATCTCGATCGCCCGCGCGCTCGCCACCGAGCCCGAGTTCCTGGTCTGCGACGAACCCACTTCCGCGCTCGACGTTTCGGTGCAGGCGCAGGTGCTCAACATCATGAAGGACCTGCAGACCAAGCAGGGCCTGACCTATCTCTTCATCTCGCACAACCTCGCCGTCGTTCGCCATGTCAGCGACCGGGTCGGCGTGATGTATCTCGGTCGCGTCGTCGAGATCGCCGACAAGGCGGCGCTGTTCTCGAGGCCGCATCATCCGTACACGCGAATGCTGCTCGATGCCATTCCCGACATCCACATGAGCGGCCGGGCGCGTACGCCGGTGCAGGGCGAGGTGCCGAACCCGCTTCATCCACCGAGCGGCTGCACCTTCCATCCGCGCTGCCCGCATGCCAACGAACGCTGCCGGGTCGAACGGCCGCAACTCCTCTCGTTCGGCAGCACGCGCGCGGCCTGTCACGCGGTCGAGGAAGGCCGGATCTGAAGGCGCCGCCCGCGACCTACGCGGGCGGAAGCAGGTGTTCGCCGCGCATCAGATCCGCCGGCGTCTCGCGGTCGCGGATGAGCCAGGCGTTGTCGCCATCGACCATCACCTCCGCGGCGCGGCCGCGCGTGTTGTAGTTGCTCGCCATGCTCATGGCGTAAGCACCCGCGGAAAGAACGGCGATGTAGTCGCCCGGCGCTACGGCAAGGGCTCGGCCGCGGCCGAGCCAGTCGCCTGATTCGCAGATCGGCCCGACCACGTCGCAGACCAGCGGTTCGCCTCGACCGCGCTCGCATTCGACGATGCGCATCCAGGCGTCGTACATCGCCGGGCGCATGAGGTCGTTCATCGCCGCGTCGACGATGCAGAAGTTCTTCGTGTCGCCCGGCTTCACGTAGAGCACTTCGCTGACGAGCACGCCGGCGTTGCCGACCAGTGAGCGACCCGGCTCGAGGAGCAGCCTGCGGTGGCCGTGGCCGCGCGCATCGATGCGCTCGAGTAGCCGGGCGACAAGCTCTTCGGCAGCTGGCGGCGTCTCTTCGGCGTAGGTGATGCCGAGGCCGCCGCCGACGTCGACGTGGCTGAGCCATATGCCTTCTGCCTCGACCGCCTCGACGAGATCGAGCAGGCGCTCGAGCGCTTCGAGATAGGGCTCGGTCGCGGCGATCTGCGAGCCGATGTGGCAGTCGATGCCGACGACTTCGATGCCCGGCAGGCGCGCGGCACGGCGAAAGGCGGCGAGGGCGCTCGAATGCGCGATGCCGAACTTGTTGCCGCGCAGGCCGGTCGAGATGTAGGGATGCGTCTTCGCGTCGACGTCGGGATTGACGCGAAGGCTGACGCGGGCGACGCGTCCGCTCGCCGTCGCGATGGTGGACAGCACCTCAAGCTCGCCGAGGCTTTCGACGTTGAAGCAGAAGACGCCGGCTAGGAGCGCGCGCGCCATTTCCGATCGCGTCTTGCCGACGCCGGAAAAGACGATGCGACCGGCGCCGGCGCCGGCGGCCAGTGCCCGCTCGAGTTCGCCGCCCGAGACGATGTCGAAGCCGCAACCACGGCGCTCGAACCACTGCAGCACCGCGAGGCTCGAATTCGCCTTCATCGCGTAGCAGAGCAGATGGTCGCGACCGGCGAGGGCGCGCTGATAGCCGCCGAGCGCGCGCGCCATGGCCGCGCACGAGTAGACATACAGGGGGGTGCCGAATCGACCCGCGAGCTCGCTCAGCGCGGCGCCTTCGAGATGAAGCGTGTCGCCGCGATAGGCGACATCGGGAGCGCCGGGCAGCGACATCAACGCGAAGCCGCCGGTGACGCCGCGACCGCGGAAGCCGAGTCTGAAGCCGCCGTCGGCGCGACCAGCGCGCCCTTCAGGCCGCAGGCCGAGAGCGACGCAAGCGCCGCACACAGCAAGACCGCACGCGCGGCTTGCCGGGCCGGCACCACTACACTCGGATCGCGCTGTCGCATCCGTCGATTTTATCGAGCATGACTTTGGTCCCCGAACGCCTTTCCGATGCCGAATACGATGGCCGTGCGCGGGCCGCGCTCGCCGCCGTCGAAGCGACCGTCGATCGCCTGCTCCAGGACGACATCATCGACATCGATGCGAGCCGCACCGGCGGCCTGCTCGAGCTCGCGTTTCCGGATCGCGCCGTCATCGTCATCAACACGCAGCCTCCACTGCACGAGCTCTGGCTGGCGGCGCCCTCGGGCGGCTTTCATTTCAAGCCGGTCGAAGGCCGGTGGATCGACGCTCGCGACGGCGGCGAGTTCTTTGCCGTGCTCTCGGTGTGCGCGAGTGAGCTGGCCGGCCGCGCACTGCGCTTCGAGGGCTGACTCCGCGCTCGGCTCCTAGGGCTTGCGGCGGAACAGGTCGAGGATGGAGTTGCGCTCTTCCTCGGTCGGCGCGGCGGGAGCCTTCTCGTCGAGGCCGACGCTGCTCACGCCGGCGCCGCGCGCATATTCTTCGAAATACCACTCGCCACCGACGTTGACGACCCCGTCCGGCGGTGCGGGCTCCTGGACCGGGACACCCTTGAGCTCCGTGCTCATGAAGTCGATCCAGATCGGTAGCGAAAGGCCGCCGCCGGTTTCCCGGTCGCCGAGTTTTCGCGGCGTGTCGTAGCCCATCCAGACGACGGCGACGACGTTCTTCTGCCAGCCGGCGAACCAGGCATCCAGCGAGTCGTTCGTCGTTCCGGTCTTGCCGTAGATATCGGGCCGCTTCAATGTGGCGCCGGCTTTCGCGGCGGTGCCCGCGTGGGTGACCGACTGCAGCAGGCTCGTCATCACGAACGCATTGCGCGCGTCGAGCGTTCGCATCGATTCGTCGAGTGCGGGGATTCGTGCCTCGCTGATGACGCGGCCCTTGGAGTCGGTGATCCGACTGATGAGCACCGGATTCACTCGAAAGCCGCCGTTGGCGAAGACGCTGTACGCCGACGCCATCTGCAGCGGCGTCACCGAGCCGGCGCCGAGCGCCATCGTCAGATACGCCGGATGCTTTTCCGGGTCGAACCCGAAACGGGTGATCCATTGCTGCGCGTAGGCCGGACCGATGGCCTTGAGGATTCGGATCGACACGAGGTTCTTCGACTTCATGAGGCCCTGGCGCATCGTCATCGGACCTTCGAACGTGCCGTCGTAGTCCTTCGGCTCCCAGGGCTGACTTCCCGTCGCGCCCGCATCGAAGAACAGGGGCGCGTCGTTGATCACGGTGGCCGGCGTGAATCCCTTTTCGAGCGCGGCCGAATAGATGAATGGCTTGAAGCTCGAGCCCGGCTGCCGCCAGGCTTGCGTCACATGGTTGAACTTGCTCTTCGAGTAGTCGAAGCCGCCGACCATGGCGCGGATGGCGCCGGTGCGCGGGTCCATGGCCACGAACGCTCCTTCGACTTCAGGCAGCTGCGTGATCGACCAGTCGCCCTTTGCGCCGCGAATCAGGCGCACGACCGCGCCGGGCCGGATCTGCGTCTTGGGATTGGCCCTGGCCGAGAGCGCCGAGGCGGCGGGCTTGAGTCCTTCGCCGACGATGCTGGCGGTCTCGCCGCTTTGCAGCACCGCCGTCACCTTCTTCGCCGACGCCTCGGTGACGACCGCCGCCTTCAACTCGTCGTTGTCGGGATAGTCCTGCAATGCCTCGGCGATGCGCGTGTCGAGTTCCTTGGCATCGGCGGGAAGATCGACGTAGTCTTCCGGCCCGCGGTAGACCTGGCGCCGCTCGAAGTCCATGATGCCCCTGCGAAGGGCGTGATAGGCAAGCGATTGCTCGGCGGAATCGAGCGTCAGGTAGACGTTCAGGCCGCGCGTGTAGGCGTCGGGTCCGAACTGGCTGAAGATCATCTGTCGTGCCGTTTCGGCGACGTACTCGGCATGCACCGCGACTTCGGAAGGCGTGCGGTACTTGAGCACCTGATTCAAGGCCGCGTCGCGCTGCTCCGACGTGATGAAGCCGTTCTCGAACATGCGGTCGATGATGTGGCGCTGCCGGATCGTCGCGCGATCGGGATTGACGATCGGATTGTTCGCCGAAGGCGCCTTCGGGAGGCCAGCGAGCATCGCGGCTTCGGCGATCGTGATGTCCTTGAGCGGCTTGCCGAAATAGATTTCGCTCGCCGAAGCGAACCCGTACGCGCGCTGGCCGAGCGCGATGTGATTCATGTAGACCTCGAGGATCTGGTCCTTCGTGAGAAGGCTTTCGATCTTGAAGGCAAGCAACATTTCGTAGATCTTGCGAGTAAATGTTTTCTCGGACGACAGATAGAAATTGCGTGCCACCTGCATGGTGATGGTCGAGGCACCCTGCGCGTTGTGTCCTTCGCCGAAGTTGGCCAGGCCCGCTCGGATGACGCTGACGTAGTTCACGCCACTGTGCTGATAGAACTTGGCGTCTTCGGCCGCAAGCACCGCGTCCTGCATCACCTTGGGGATGTCGGCGATCGGCACGAAGTTGCGACGCTCCTCGCCGAACTCTCCGAGCAGGACGCCGTCGGCGGAGAAAACGCGCATCGGCAGCTTCGGCCGGTAGTCGGTGAGGCTGTCGATTTCGGGCAGGTTGGGGTAGGAGACGGCCAGTGCGATCGCCGCGACGAGGACGATCGCGACCGCGCCGGCAACTGTGAGGCCGACGAGGCCGCCAAGTGCGCGGAGCAACCAGCGCAGCCACGGTGGAAGCGAGGATGCGGAACGCCTCGCAGAAGAATCGCCCGCGGATCGTCCCTCAACGCTGTCGGATTCGGTCACATGTCTGCCTGCATCGAGGCTGCATTATAGAAAGCGGCGATTGCGCAGGCGGTCTGCGCAAACGTTCCTGGATGCTGGAAATGGGTACCGAAAGGGCCGGACCCGAGCTGGCTTTTCAAGGCCGATGGTCAGCGAGGCTTTGCGTGTGAGATTTGCAACGCGCGCGCACCTTGCGCCCGGGTTTTTGCTTTGGTAATCAAAGGCTTTACTGCTAGCATCGAAGTAACTTATTAACACTCCAGCGCTCATGATTTAGGCAGCTGGAAAAGGGGCGTCGTGAGTTTTCTAGACACCTTGTTGGGTCGCAAGCACCCGCCGATGATCGGCCTCGACATCAGCTCCTCGAGCGTCAAGCTGGTCGAGCTCGGTCAGACCAGCGGCGGCGAGTACGTGCTCGAGCGTTTCGGATCCGAAAGCTTCGAGAAAGGCTGGATCGCCGACGGTCAGATCGAGAAGTTCGACGAAGTCGCCGAGGCCGTGAAGCGGTTGGTCACCAAGAGCGGAACGAGAACGCGGCAGGTCGTCATGGCGATGCCGCAGTCAGCCGTCATCACGAAGAAGATCATGCTGCCGGCCGGCCTGCGCGAAGAGGAGCTCGAGATCCAGGTCGAGTCGGAGGCCAACCAGTACATCCCCTTTTCGCTCGACGAGGTCAGCCTCGACTTTTGCGTCATCGGCCCGAGCCCGACTTCGGTCGGCGATGTCGAGGTGCTGATCGCCGCGTCGAGAAAGGATCGTGTGCAGGATCGCCAGGGTCTTGCCGAGGCCGCCGGGTTGAAGCCGGTCGTGCTGGACATCGAGTCGCACGCCTCGCGCCTTGCGATGAGCCGCGTCGTGGCGGCGTTGCCGAACGAAGGCAAGGACGCGCTCGTCGCGCTCTTCGAGATCGGCGCCGATACCACCAGCCTCAAGGTGCTTCGCGACGACGAAATGCTTTACGACCGCGACCAGGCCTTCGGCGGATCGCAGTTGACGCAGCTCATTTCGCGCCAGTACGGCTTCTCGTACGAGGAGGCCGAGCAGAAGAAGCTCGCTGCCGACCTGCCCGATGACTACGAAACCTCGCTGCTCGCGCCTTTCGTCGACAGCCTGTCGCAGGAAATCGGCCGTGCCTTGCAGTACTTCTTCACCAGCACGCCGCATCACAAGGTGCACTACGTGATGCTCGCCGGTGGGACGGCGACCTTGCCCGGCCTCAAGGATCGAGTGACCGAACTCACCGGCTTCGCGTCGATGG
>Ga0207927_1000934_pt1 | contig 12495 bp, 7 predicted proteins | sample NGESurdeep072012_2_FD_184456 | JGI IMG/M metagenome (GOLD analysis project Ga0207927, IMG submission 184456) | Arctic peat soil microbial communities from Barrow, Alaska - NGEE Surface sample 210-2 deep-072012 (SPAdes) | ecosystem: Environmental > Terrestrial > Soil > Wetlands > Peat ... | reverse complement strand
GGGTATCGGGCAGCGATCGCGGCGAGCCGCGCGCGCAGCTCCTCGTGCTTGAGGGCGAACGGCGAGACCTCGACCGTGTGCGGCCACGCTTCCCACAGCGCGGACGCATCCGCGCCGGCACCGCGAGCCGGCCGCGTGGAAAGAGCCGCGAGAAAGGCGGGAACCGCGAGAACGAAAAGGAGTGAACGAGCGGCGTGCGTCCAGCGAACGAACATGAGACCGCGATTGTAGATAATCGGGGACAGCGTCATGCGCTTCGCACCCGGCTCGCGCCTCGGGGCCTACGAGATTCTCGGTCCTCTCGGGGCCGGAGGCATGGGCGAGGTCTGGCGCGCGCGCGATACGCGCCTCCAGCGTGAGGTCGCCCTGAAGATCCTGCCCGAGGCATTCGCGCAGGACGCCGACAGGCTCGCGCGGTTCACGCGCGAGGCGCACGTCCTCGCGTCCCTGAATCACCCGAACATCGCCGCGATCTACAGCTTCGAGGAGATCGACGGCGTCCGCTTCCTCGTCCTCGAGCTCGTGACCGGCGAGACGCTCAAGCAGCGCATCGTGCGCGCGCCCGTTTCCATGGACGAGGCGCTGCGCTTCGCGCTCCAGATTGCCGACGCGCTCGAGGCCGCGCACGGCAAGGGAATCCTCCACCGCGATCTCAAGCCCGCGAACGTGAACGTGACGTCCGAGGGGAAGGTCAAGCTCCTCGATTTCGGCCTCGCGAAGGCTTTCGCGCTCGGGACCGCCTCTCCCGACATCTCGCTCTCGCCAACGCTCGACGCCGACCCGACGCGCCAGGGTGTCGTTCTCGGGACAGCCAGCTACATGAGCCCCGAGCAGGCGCGCAGCCGCGCTCTCGATGCGCGGTCGGACCTCTGGTCGTTCGGCTGCGTCCTCTACGAGATGCTCGCGGGGAAGAAGGCGTTCGACGGCGAGAGCTTGTCGGACATCCTCGTCGCGATCCTCGACCGCGAGCCAGACTGGGCCGCGCTGCCGCCCGGGACGCCGCCCCCGCTGCGCGACCTCCTCAAGCGCCTCCTCCAGAAGGACCCCGCGCGGCGCCCCGGCGACGTGCGTGAGACGCGCGCCCTCCTCGAGGCCGCGGCCGGCTCTCGAACGACGGCCATTGTTTCCGTGTCCGGACACTCCGGGTCCTTCACGCGCCGCGGAAGCGGCCGCGCGCTCGTCGCCGCGGGGGTCACGCTCCTCGCCGTCGGGGCGGCCCTCCTCTGGCTGTCGATCCGCGAGCGCGACGGGACGGCCTTGCCCGCGTCGAAGATGCTCGCTATCCTCCCGGCGACGGACCTCACGGGCCGCGAGGACGGGCGGCAGCTCTGCGACGGCGTGTCGTTCAGCCTCGGCGTGAAGCTCCAGGGCGTCCCGAACCTCGCGATCATGCGGCCGTCGAGCTCGGCGATGCTCAAGGAGACGGACGCCGCGAAGTGGGCGCGCGACACGGGTGCCAACCTCCTCGTCCAGCCCGCCGTCCGGCAGATGGGCGACATGCGTCAGCTCTCGTTCTCGATCTCGCTCGCGGGCTCGCCCGTCCAGATCGCGGCGGGCGAGGTGACGGGCCCCGCGGCCGAGCATTTCCGGCTCGAGGACGAGCTGACGCAGAAGCTCGTGGCGGCCCTCCGGCTTCACCTCGCGAGCGGCAATCCCGTCCGAACGCCGGCGCCCGCGTCCATCCCGGCGGGTCCCCCGCAGACGGACTACGTCGTCGCTCTCGGGCACCTGGAGCGCTACGAAGACAGGGCCTCCGTCGAGAAGGCGATCTCCCTGCTCACGCGGATCCCCGGCGGCGAGAGCTCCGCGCTCGTACAGGCCGCGCTCGGGCGGGCGTATCTCGCGTCCTACAACCTCACGAAGGACGTGACGGCCGCCGGCCTCGCGCAGCAGGCGGCGCTGCGCGCGAGCACGCTCGACCCGGATCTCCCGGAGGCGCAGGTGACGCTGGGAGAGATCCTGACGGCGACCGGCCGGAGCGGAGAGGCGGTCACGGTCATCCGGAAGGCCCTCGACCGGGACCCGAACTCCGTGTCGGCGATCCTCGCCTTGGCCGCGGCGCTCCAAGCGGGCCAGGATCTGGCGGGGGCCGAACAGACACTCCTCCGCCTCGTCGAGCTGCGGCCCACGTCGTGGAGCGGTTTCAACCGGCTCGGAGGGCTCTACTTCCTGAGCAGCCGGTATGAAAAGGCGGCCGAGGCGTTCCGGCGCGCAATCGCCCTGAACCCTGACGTCGCTCGGGTTCACTTCAACCTCGGGGCGGTTCTCTTGCGCCTGGGCTGGTTCGAGGAGGCTCGCGTCGCTCTCGACGACTCGATCCGGATCAGCCCCGTGCCCCAGGCGTATTCCAACATCGGAGTCGCGCACTATCTCCTCGGCCGCTTCCCCGAGGCTGCTGCTGCCTTCCAGCGCGCCGTGGACCTCGCACCCAAGGACTACCGTTGGCACATCGATCTCGGCGACGCGCTTTCGCAGATTCCGAACCAGGCCGGGCGTGCGCGCGCCGCTTACGAGGCGGCGCTCCCGCTCGTGAACGCTGAGCTCTCGGTCAACCCGGCCGACGCCCTGAACGTGGTCCTCCTCGGCCGGTGTCTCGCCCGTACGGGAGCGCCCGAACGGGCCTGGTTCGAGATCCGGCGCGGCGTCGCGCTCGCGCCGGAGGACCAGGAGGTCCTCGAGACCGCCGCCGCCGCCGCCATGGTCCTCGGGAAGAAGGCCGAGGCCCTCGCGTGGCTCCAGAAGGCCGTCACCCGCGGGTACGGCCTCGTCGAGATCCAGCGCGACCCAGACTTTGCCGCTCTCCGCGGCGAGCCCGAGTTCGGAAGGCTCGCGCTCGCCGCGCCCGCCGCACCCACCGCCTCGCCCTCAACCCCGAGCACAGGAGTGAAACAATGAGAACGAACGCACGCTCCCTCCCCGCCCTCGCCTCCGCTCTCCTTCTCGCCGCATCCGCCGCAGCCGTGTCGGGCTGCGCCAAGCCCGAGGCTAAACCCCCGCAACTCACGGCCGGCAACGTAGTCACCGTGGTCGTTGTATACGACCAAGGTCCCCCGGCGACGGCTGTCATGCTGGACATGGGTCCGGACAAGACGAGCACCCTGTACAAAGACAAGGACAGGATTCAGTGGGTCTCGCCAGACGGCGTCGTCCACGTTACGTTCGGGGACTTGCCGTTCGACGGCCCTCCGAAGCACGAAAAGAAGGTCCTGAAGTCCGGGATTGCGAAAAAGACGGGCCAATTCCCCTATACGGCCGAGCTCTGGCTCGACGCCGAGGGGAAAGACAAGGTCAAGATCGACCCGCGCATCGTGATCATGCCCTAGCAGGCTGCTGAAAAAGGGCGTTTGAAATTCGCTGCGGGGCATTGACTGCTGCGCGATGAGGCCGCACCTTGAGGGCATGCGTGGAGACATCGAATCGCAGAGAGATCTCGTCGTAACGGTAACGCCCGAAGAGCTCGTGCCCCGCGATCATCCGATCCGAGTGATCAAGAGGATGGCCGACGAAGCCCTCAAGAAGCTCGGGCCGAAGCTCGAAGGGCTTTACTCGGAGAGAGGGCGGCCGTCGATTCCGCCCGAGATGCTCTTGAAGTCGCAGATTCTCATCGCGCTCTACAGCGTCAGATCAGAACGGCTTTTCTGCGAGAGATTGCAGTACGACTTTCTGTTTCGATGGTTCCTGGATTTGCCGGGGGTGGGGACGGCCTTCGATGCGACGACCTTCTCGAAGAACCGCCAGAGGCTCTTGGAGGCCGAGATCTTCGAGGAATTCTTCGGCGAAGTGCTCGATCAGGCCCGTCGGCGCTTTCTTCTCTCGGACGAGCACTTCACGGTGGACGGCACGCTGATCGAAGCCAACGCCTCGTTGAAGAGCTTCCGGCCCAAGAAGGGTAATGGCGGCGACGAGCCGCCAGCCACAGGCGGCAGAAACGCCGACGTCGACTTCCGAGGCCAGAAGCGGTGCAACGACACCCACGCTTCGAAGACGGACCCCGACGCCAAGCTCTACAGAAAAGGCAACGGCCAGCCGTCGCAGCTCTGCTATCTCGGGCACGTCTTGATGGAAAACCGAAACGGCCTGTGCGTCAGAACCAGCGTGACCCCGGCCGACGGCTACGGAGAAAGGTCGGCGGCTTTGGACATGGTCGATGCTCTGGGCTCGGGCAAGCGCATCACGCTGGCCGGCGACAAGGGCTACGACACAAGAGATTTCATCGAAAGTCTCAGAGACAGAAACGTCACCCCGCACGTGGCCCAGCACACGAAGAGGCGGCGCAGCGCCATCGACCGAAGAACGACCAGGCACGAAGGCTACGCGGTAAGCCAGAGAATCAGGAAACGCGTCGAAGAGATCTTCGGCTGGGGCAAGACCATCGGAGGCCTGGCCAAGACGCGCTTTCGAGGCTTGGCGCGAGTGGCCGCTCACGTGCTGAGCGTGATGACGGCCTACAACCTCGTCCGAATGGCGCGAATGGAATCCTCCACCGCCTGACCCTGCGCGAAAAGCCCAAGTCGTCACCGCAGGAGAGCCGAAAACGCGAGCGAATGGGGCTCACTCTCCTCGCAGAAATCTCCTCTTTCCGCTTGACGAGTCCTCTCCCACACAGACCGCTCGCGAAAACACCCACTTCTTCAACAGCCTGCTAGTGAGCTTCAGGGTGCATTTTCAGTGCAAACGGTACGCCGGTTCGGTGGGGCCCTCCCTGGTTCGGGACTTTCGAGGAGCGATGCAAGGAAGGGCCGATAAGGGGATATTTCTTACGACGGGCGGGTTCTCGGCTGATTCTCGGAAAGAAGCGTCACGGGATGGCGTTCCACCGATCGAGCTCGTCGATGGCGAGCGCCTTCTGGATATGCTCTGCGAGTTTGAGCTCGGCGTAAAGCCGATTCAGACCTTTGAAATCGATCAGAGCTTTTTCGTTGAGTTCGGCTTGACTCCATCATCCTGAGCTGGAGATTCGATGCGTCGGAACAGGCTGATTCTTCTCGTTGTCGGAGTGGCCGTGTCGTTCCTTCGCCTCCGGCCAGCGCAGCGGCTACCAGAGCGTCGAGGGCGTCTTCAAGACGACGTTCTCGAAGAGTGAGCGCGGCAAAAACGATCTCGCCGATACGGGTGGCTGGCTTGGACCCGGGATCGTCGGACTCGTGATTGTTTTTCGGCCGCAGCGGAAGGGTTGAAGCGCGCTTGTTCGGATAGATCCTCGGCAAGCGGTTGTGGAGAGGTATCAGGTGGCGCCACCCTCTGGTTTTGCGGCTGGGCCCGCTTGTGCGGCAGGTCCCGTCGACGACGACGAACGTGACGCGGCTTCCGTCGCAGGCGGGGGCGGCAGCGACGGTATGAGTGTCTCGATGTGGTCGGCGAGTGTTCGGCCCAACTCGGTCCAAGCGAACATTGCGTGCCCATCATGACTAACGCGCGCGGTGCGAATTAGCTGCTTATCGAGAAGGCGCGGAATAGCCGCGTTCAAATGTATATTGTTCGTCGGAAACCGAAATACCTGATCCATTGTGTACTTTGCAAAAACCCTCAAAAGCGAATGCTCCTGCGTCGTCATGGATGCAATAGACATGGCGATTCGGGCATCGCTGATGTGGTCGATTTCACGCAAGCGCGCCTCGATTTCCTCAGTGAGAATGGATCGAGCGTTTTCGGGCTCAGAGAAGTCGACGTGCTTGTGCGGCACGGTACTGACGTCGAAGAGAAACCTCTCCCTGTCATCTCTAATCAGAAGCACCTCTGCGGACTGCCGGCACGCTAGGGCGAGACCGACCTCGTACATGACGTTTCCATTTCGATACGACTGCCCCGTCTTCGAGTCATGACCGACCGTGGACACGTCAGCGAGGATCATGACGGAATGGGCGATTCCTTCTACGATGTCAGTCAGAATCGAATCGCCGCTCTTGGACAGGTCGACTCTCGACGCTTGGAGTCTGTTCCCGCGGTACGTTACCGCCCGGATCGCGGGCTCGATGACCTCCCCGAAACGGTGTTGATAGGGCTCTCCAAAGCTCATGGCGACAAAGATCTCCGACCGAAAGTTGCTTTGCCAGAAGGTCCGAAGGTAGAGATTGGGGTGCATGTTCTCTTGGGTTTCCTCGGAGTGGCGAAGGTGACTACCGTCGAAAAATCACGCGATCACTTCAGAGTGTCCAAATGCATTCTGGCGCAAGTCCCTCGATCCGGGAATAGACTCTTTCACACTGCTAGAGTCCCGCGTTGTAGCCGTGGACGAGCTCGTTCGTGGACTCCATTCCGACTCCGCCACAAAGCTTCATGAATCAGTTAGCCGCCGCTCAGCTCTAGAGTGTTGGTGCCGAATGACGCCAGACCCCTAGGAGGCCCGCCACTCGGTGCCTTCCCCCCGCGCGGCTCCCGCGTCTCGCGCTAGCTCTTCCGGTAATGACAGCCCCGTGAGACCGGATTCTTGAAGGCAGCCGTCGCGATCAGGTGCGCGGCGCGCACGCCGTGGAAGAGGTCGACGATCTCCTTCGAGATCCGCGTCACCTGATAGAAGCGCAGGATGCGCTTCTCGAGGTCGCGCAGGTCGGCCACGGCGCGCGCGAGCCGCGCCGTCGTGCGCACGATGCCGACGTAGTTCCACATCGTGGTGCGGATCGTCGCCCAGTCCTGCTGCAGGAGCGCGGGGTCTTCGTTCTGCGCTTCGCCGGGCGACTCCCAGTCCGGGATCGCGCGAAAGACGTTCGCCGGGTTCACGCGGCCTCTCTTCAGTCCGCGCGCGATGGACGTGCCCGCCGCCTCGCCCCAGACGAGGCCCTCGAGAAGTGACGTCGACGCCAGGCGGTTCGCCCCGTGCACGCCCGTGCAGGACGCCTCGCCCACGGCGTACAGGCGCCGGATGGTGGTTCTGCCCTCGAGGTCCGCGAGGACTCCTCCGCAGTGATAGTGCGCCGCGGGCACGACGGGGATGGGCTCGGTCGCGATGTCGATGTCGAACTTCTCGCACGTTTTCGCGATCGTCGGGAAGCGCTCCTTGATGCTCTGTCCCTCGTGGACGCGGTAGTGGTGGGCGAGGTCGAGGTAGACGCAGGGCTCGCCGCGTGACGTCATCTCCTCGACGATCGCGCGTGTCACGACGTCGCGCGGAGCGAGGTCCTTGAGCTCCGGAGCGTAACGCCGCATGAACGGCTCGCCCGCGCGGTTCACGAGCACGGCTCCTTCGCCCCGCAGGGCCTCGGAGATGAGAAAGCCCTCGGCTTCGGGGTGGTAGAGCGTGGTCGGGTGGAACTGCACGTACTCGAGGTTCAGCGTGGCCGCGCCCGCCCGCTCGGCCATCGCGAGACCGCCGCCGATCGCGTGGCGCGTGTTCGTCGTGTGAAGGAAAAGCCGCCCGACTCCCCCCGTCGCGAGGACGGTGAAGTCCGCGAGGACCGTGTGGACTTTTCCCTTCCCGTCGAGGACGTAAGCGCCGAGGCAGGGGTCCTGCAGGGCGTACCGCTGGGCGACGTCCCGCGAGTGATGGCGCGCCGTGATGAGGTCGATCGCGTTCGCCTCCGTGAGGAGCGTGACGTGCCTCTCGGAGGCGAGCCGGGCGAGGAGAGCCGTTTCGATCGCCCGCCCGGTCGCGTCGGCCGAGTGGACGATGCGCGCCACCGAGTGCGCGCCCTCGCGCGTGAAGTCCAGATCGCCGTGCATCGTGCGCGAGAAGGGCACGCCGACCGCATCGAGAAGGATCTCCTTCACGACCTCGGGGCCGCGCCGCGCGAGAAACATGACGGCCTCCGGCTGGCAGAGGCCCGCCCCGGCCCTGAGGATGTCCTTGACGAGAGAGCGCGGCGAGTCCTTCTTGCCGAAGTAGATGATGCCGCCCTGCGCCCACGCCGTGTTGCAGTCCTCGGGCTGCTTCGCCTTCGTGAGGACGACGACCTTGACCCCGCGCCGGGCGAGCGTGAGCGCGGCGGTCAGGCCCGCGATGCCCGTGCCGAGCACGAGAACGGGCGTGTGAAGGCGCGACGGGAAGGCTTTCATTTCTTTTTTTTCGCAATTCTGAGAAGGCGCGTGAGGGGCTTGCGCGCGGCGCTCGCCTCGAGCCGCGGCTGGGGAGGGCCCGCGACGATGTCCAGCGCGATGTCGATCGCCCGGGCCGAGTGCGTCAGCGCGCCGGCCGACACGAAGTCGACTCCGGCTTCCGCAGCGGCGCGGGCCGTCTCGGGGGTCATGCGGCCCGAGGCTTCGGTCGTGACGTCGTGACCCGTCGCCTCGTTGAAGAGATGGACGTCCTCGACGGCCTTCCGGATCGCCGCCGTCGTCATGTTGTCCAGGAGCACCCGCTCGGCGCCCGCGTCGAGCGCCTGATGCAGTTCGTCGAGGGTGCGCGCCTCGGCCTCGAGAAGGAGGCCGTGCAGGCGGCGGTTCAGCGCACGAAAGTCTCCCGCGCGCCGCGTCGCTTCCCACGTCGAGCCGGCGCCGTCCGCGTGGTTGTCCTTGACGAGGAAACCGCCGGAAAGGCCGGGACGGTGATTCGTGCCCCCGCCGCAGCGCACGGCGTACCGCTCGAAGACGCGCAGGGAGGGGGTCGTCTTCCTCGTGTCGAGGAGGACCGCATTCGTGCCTTTCAGCGCGTCGACGTACGCGCGGGTCATCGTCGCGATGCCGGTGAGCCGCTGGACGAGGTTGAGAGCCGTGCGCTCGGCCGCCAGCACGGTGATCGCCGGTCCCTCGATCTTGGCGAGGACGGCGCCCGGTTCCACGAGGTCGCCGTCCATGACGCTGAGCGCCACGCGGGCGGCCGGGGAGAGGAAGGCGAAGAGGCGGGGTAGGAACGCAGCTCCCGAGACGACGGCGCGCTCGCGGCAGACCATCTTCGCGGCCACGCGCGCAGCCGGTCCGAAGACCGCGAGCGACGTGATGTCCTCGCCCTCCTCGGCGAACGCGCGCGTCAGGAGGTCGTCGAGGGCGGCCGTTAGGGATTTCGGGAGGTTCATCTCTGACCAGAATACTTGACGAGGGCGAGAGACAGCGTAAGGGCATAATTCGATGTTTGCGCAGCCATCTTCTCGAGGAGGAATTCTTGAAAACCCGTCTCGATCTCGTCCTTGTTTTCTGTCTTCTGTCTGCCGCCGCTCGCGGGGACGAAGGCATGTGGATGCCGCAGCAGATCCCGCAGCTCGCCGAGCGCCTCAGGGCGATGGGCTTCCGAGGCGATCCGCAGGCTTTCGCCGATCTCACGGGCCAGCCCATGGGAGCGATCGTGTCCCTCGGCGGCTGCAGCGCGTCGTTCGTCTCGCCGGACGGGCTCATCGTCACGAACCATCACTGCGTGCAGGGCGCCCTCCAGTTCAATTCCACGCCGCAGAAGAACCTCATGGAGGACGGCTTCCTCGCCACGGCGCGGGAACAGGAGCTGACCGCCGGGCCCGGCTCGCGCGTGTACGTCACGACCTCGGTTGTGGAGGTCACCGACGAGATCGCCGGGAAGGTCGACCCGAAGCTCGGTGACCGCGCGAGGTACGAGGTGATCGAAAAGCGCATCAAGGAACGCACGGCCGCCTGCGAGAAGGACGGCCAGCGCTGCCGCGTTGCGTCGTTTTTCGACGGTCTGAAGTACTACGAGCTCGCGCAGACGGAGATCCAGGACATCCGGCTCGTCTACGCGCCGGCGGAGGGCATCGGCAACTTCGGCGGCGAGACGGACAACTGGCAGTGGCCGCGCCACACGGGCGACTGGTCTTTCTACCGGGCCTACGTGTCGCCCGCGGGCAGGTCCGTGCCGTACGCGAAGGAGAACGTCCCGTTCAAACCGAAGCACTGGCTCAAGGTCTCGACCGAAGGCGCCGGTCCCGGCGACCTCGTCTTCGTGGCCGGGTATCCGGGGCGCACGGAGCGCTTCGCGACGTACGCGCAGACGAAGGAGCTGGCCGAGTGGGCGTTCCCGCGCACCGTCCGCCGGAATACCGAGCTGATCGCCCTCCTCGACGAAGTCGGGAAAAAAAGCAAGGAGACGGAGCTTCGTGTCGCGACGAGGAAGCGGGGCCTCAACAACGCACTTACGAACCGCAAGGGCGTCGTGGAAGGTTTCAAAAAGGGCAACCTCCTCGAGAAGAAGGAAGGCATGGAAAAGGCCCTCGCCGCGTGGATCGGCGCGGATCTCGAGCGCCAGAAAAGGTACGGCGACATCCTGCCGGCGCTCGACGCCGTTCAGGCCGAGAAGGTGAAGACGCGCGAGCGGGACACGACGCTTTTCGACCTCCTCGGCAACGGCAGCTCCCTCCTCCCGGCGGCCCACACGCTCTACGCGCTGTCGCTCGAGCGTCCTAAGAAGGACCTCGACCGCGAGCCTGAGTACCAGGAGCGCAATTGGAGCCGCATCCGTGAAGCGCAGGACCGCCTGCAGCGCTCGTACGACCCGGTCGCGGACCGCGCGCTCCTCCGGTACATCCTCGTCGAGGCGTCGAAGCTTCCCGCGGGTCAGCGAATCGAAGCCCTCGATAGGAAAGCCGGCTTTTCCGCCGGCATGTCCGATGTGGACGCTGGAAAGAAGATCGGCGCACTTCTCGATCGTCTTTATGCGGGTACGAAGCTCGGCGACAAGGCGGTGCGCCTCGCCCTCTTCGACAAGTCCACGGCCGAGATCCTCGCGACGAAGGATCCGATGATCGAGCTCGACGCCGTCCTCGACCCTCTATGGCAGGCGAACCGCGAGCGGGCGAAAACGCGAGAGGGGGCTCTAGAGCGTCTCGGCTCGCGCTACGCCGAGGCAGTGCTCGAGAAGAGCGGCGGCCTCACGGCGCCGGACGCGAACGGCACGCTGCGCGTGACGTACGGTCGCATCCTCGGCGTGCTGGAGAGGGACGGGCTCATCTACTCCCCGCAGACCACGCTCGCGGGCGTGGCCGAGAAGGCGACGGGTGCCGGTGAGTTCAACGCCCCGATAAAAGAGCTCGACGCCATCGCAGCGCAGAAAGCCGGGAAGAAGACTCCCTACGCGGACCCGAAGCTCGGAAGCGTGCCCGTGAACTTTCTCTCGACCGTCGACACGACGGGCGGGAACTCGGGTTCGGCCACGCTCAACGCGAAGGGCGAGCTGTGCGGCCTCCTTTTCGACGGCACGTTCGACACGGTCGCATCCGACTATCTCTACGACACGGAAAAGACCCGCTCCATCCACGTCGACACCCGGTACATGCTCTGGATCATGTCCGAAGTCGACGGCGCGACGAACCTTTTGAAGGAGATCGGCGAAGCCCCGAGCCTCGACGTGGTGGTCCCCCGGACACCAGTTCCAACGCGAGACGGGCGTTAGCGCCCCTTCAGCGCGGCGATGAGGAGCAGCAGGAGAAGGACGGCGATCACGGCGCAGCCGATTTTCGCGATCGACCATGGCGCCTTGCCTCCGACCTGTCCCGTGACGCCGTTGACGAGGAAGCGGTACGGCGTCCCGGCGTACTGATAGGCCGCGATCCAGATTGGCAGCAGGGCGTTCTTGTACGTCACGGCGGACCAGGCCGTGCGCACATTCAGGTTCCGGCAGCGGTCGCCCGGGACCTCGCGGCTGCACGCCGCGTAGATCTCCTGGCTCATGCGCTCTTTTGCCCGCAAGAGCGCGTCCTTCACGCCGAGCGCGTACTCCTCGGCGAGGAAGCCCGAGAGGTACGACGGCTCATAGGAAATCAGGTCGTGCGTGGGAAAGGGCTCGATCGAGCCCGCGAGATCGGGCGGCAGGCCCTTCGACGCCGGCACCGGCACGTCGTCGAAAGCGTGCTCGTGGACGCCCTCGGCGCTCTCCCAGCGGGTGCGCGTCTCCTGCCGCGTCACCCACCGGCCGTTCTCCTCGACCTGAACCGACACTTGGGTGTCGTAACCCGCCTCGGCCGTCCAGGCCGAATGCGTCGCCGCGTCGAATGTCCAGAACGGCACGTAAACGCCGGTGAGCTCCGAGAGCGAAGACTTCGCCGAAAGATCGTTCGGCCGGAACCACAGGCCTGAGAGCCACTGACGGAACTTTCCGGCAGCGGCATCGCGGTCCACCCGAAAAGGGAGAAGCCCTTCGGGCCGCACCATCGACTCGTTCGCCGGCGCCTCGACGACCGAGGGCGCTCCGCAGAACGCGCAGCGCGAGGCGGCGACGCCGGCCGCGAACGTCGTCGTCGCGCCGCAGCCGCCGCACGTGACGGCCTTTCGCGCCATGCCCCACCCGAGGTCGTGCGCGCCGGCGAGCGCCTCCTCGATCGGGTGTTCGCGCACCTCGGCGGCCGTCCGGGGAAAGTGCCGTTCGGCTCCGCAATAGGGACACTTCAACGAGGCGGCGCCGGGGTTCCAGACGACGTCCGCTCCGCATGCAGCGCACGGGAATTTCCGAAGCTTCGCCGGAGCGGCCGGCGCCGCGTTTTCCTCCATTCCGGATTTCCAGGTCAGCGGGCGGGCGGCGGCGGAGGGGGCGGCGTGGGCGGAGCCGGAGCCGATGAGCCGGCAAACTCCTCGAACGTCGAGAGAGGCGCCCATCCGGCGGCACCTGGTTTCCACGCGAGCGTCCCC
>Ga0207927_1000927_pt1 | contig 12546 bp, 13 predicted proteins | sample NGESurdeep072012_2_FD_184456 | JGI IMG/M metagenome (GOLD analysis project Ga0207927, IMG submission 184456) | Arctic peat soil microbial communities from Barrow, Alaska - NGEE Surface sample 210-2 deep-072012 (SPAdes) | ecosystem: Environmental > Terrestrial > Soil > Wetlands > Peat ... | reverse complement strand
GGTGCGGCGGTGCCGAGTGGGAGCGGCTGCTACGGAACGATCGCCACGACGACGTGTACCGACACCGCACTGGCCGCGAATACCGGCTACACCTACGGGGTCGTCGCGCTCGTGGGAACGAACTGGAAGAGCGCCGTGAGTTCGACCTTCGTAGGGACCACCAACGCGACGTTCGTCGTCACCGCCATCACCAGTACCAACGCGCCGGGCAATACGGTCGGAATGATGGGGGTCGGGGACACGTTCGCCGTGACCTTCAACTACCCCGTCAACCCGAGCACGATCAACACCGTCGCCGGCTCCTCGACGATAACGCTGGTGGGAAGCGGAAATAGCACCACTATCGCCGTAAGCGGACTTACTTCGGCGAGTGGCTTTGGGGTGACCTCAAACTATGAGAAGTCCGGCAACACCAGCACGGGCGCCGGAACGCTCAGTCTGAGTAACTCCAATACTACGGTGACATTCACCGTCACGGGAGGTCTCACTAACACCGGCAATATAAAGACGGGCTCCCCAAGCACCTTCACGTTCGTGCCGCTCTCGACCATCGCGGACACCAATGGCGACACTGCCGCAATCAGCTACAACCAGTCGGTCGCGCTGCAAGTCTTCTAGGAGAAGTCCGGGGAGATCCCGGGGAGACGGCCTCCGGCGCACGGGGTCGTACGCGCCCCGGAGCGGCCCGGTTCATTGACTGAGCGAGGGAGACCAGGGTCATCGGCCTGGAAATCCACGAACCGCTCGCCGTCACGCCTACGTCAAGGGAGAGTGACTCGGCTCCAGTGCGTGGCACCGTCACGGGTGCGCCACAGGAGATTGGGATAGCTTCCTCCTGGACCCTGGCTGAGGGCGACGCCAAAGGCACTGTTGGTGAACGTGAGCGAGATCCAGTCATTGGCGTTGGGCATGGACCCCACGGCGCGCGGCGGCGACGATTCACTCGCGACCTCGAACAGGGTACGAGGGTGCCATTGATTGACGAAGAAAGCCGCCCCGGTCGAGACTGGATCGAAGGCGCCAAAGGCGAAGTTCGACAACTGTCCGAAGCGGTTCGCTGTCCAACTCGCTCCACCGTTCTTGGAGTAGACGATGTCCCCGCGCATCATGCCCTGACCACACTGAGCCCACAGCACGAGAGAGGAAGTGGGCATCAGCCCGCAGCTGGCGACACTCGTGAGATCATGCTGAACCCGGACGGTGAACGACCGCCCTTCGTCGTGTGACGTTGCCAGGAACGGGGAGAAGGGGCTCGACGTCTGGTCCTGTGTGGTCAGCCAGACGTTCGCTCCGTAGGCGGCGACGTCGAGGTTGCCGAGCCAGTACCTCTCCAACTGCTTGGGCAGCGAGACCGGCGACCACTTCGACGTGGTGACCGGCGAACGACTGAGTCGGACCTGTTCGCACTTTGGTCCCTTGGTCGGGCACTGGTCGCTGAGGGCGTAGATGAAGTGCTCAGATGTCGCCATGCTGTACACGTAGGAATTGGGGAAGATCTGGTCATGGTGCCATGTCCGTCCGCCGTTGAACGTGGCGAAGAGCGCGGCGGTGGTCCACTTCGGACCGGTACTCGCGAACTGAACGGCGTAACCGTCCATTGGATTGGCGAAGTACAACTGACTGATCGGCGAGGTGTTCATACCGAGCACGGGCGTAACTGGCGGGACCGAGACGTTGGTGAAGGTTCCGCCGCCATTCGTCGACCGTTCGAGACGTAGGCAACGTCGTAGCGTGCACGAGTTCGACTCCCAGAGAACGTAAAGGACGTTGGAAGACCCGGCGCGCGCCACGATCGTCGGGGAAAATGTGATCGCGTTGGCGGCATTGCCCGCAGTACCGGGTCCGAACGTCACGATCGAGGCTGCGAGGAGGCTGCACGCGATGGATCTCGCGATGAGTGAACTCATTCGAGAGTTCGACGGTCTAGGAAAGACGGGCATTTGTCGTCACCATAGGCTCGGCGCGCATTCTGGGACCGTCGCCGAAAGCGAAGCGAGTGGCGGCGTGTCGTTGGTGACGTGACGTCGCGCCGTGGTGACATCGATGAAGGACGGTTTCTCGTGTCGAAAAGAGTACTGTCGTGGCCATGAGCAAGCGGCTAACCCCACCATTTCGTGCCGACCACGTCGGCAGTCTTCTCCGTCCACCGGAACTGCTGAAGGCCCGACAGGACTTCGCCGAGGGAAGAATCGACCACGACGCACTGAGTGAAGTCGAGGACAGTGCCATTCGCACGGTCGTCGCCCTTCAAGAAGAAATCGGTTTGCAATCCGCGACCGACGGTGAGTTTCGCCGGTCGTCCTGGCACATGGACTTCATCTATCAACTGGGAGGCATCACCAGGTCCGATGAGCAACTGCAGGTGGCCTTCAAGAACAACGAGGGCACGACGTCGTTCACGTCGGCGGCCCTGAAGGTGAGCGGTCGCGTGGGCATCGACACGACGATCTTCGGTGACGCTTTTGAGTTCTTGAAGTCAACGGTGACGACGGCTGTGCCCAAGCTCACTATCCCCTCTCCGAGCATGGTGCACTACCGCGGAGGTGCAGCCGCCATTGACCCGGACGTCTACCCCGACGTCGACGGGTTCTGGGACGACCTCAGCGCCGCGTACGCCGAGGAGATCCGCCGTCTGGGTGCGTTGGGTTGCCAGTACCTGCAGCTCGACGACACGTCGCTCGCGTACCTCAACGACCCCACGCAGCGCCAGATGATCAGCGAGAGAGGTGACGACGCCGAGCATCAGCATCTTCGCTACATCAAGCAGATCAATGCCGCTCTCGTCTCAAAGCCCGAGGGTATGGCCGTGACGACGCACTCGTGCCGAGGGAACTTCCAGTCCTACTGGGCAGCCGAGGGTGGGTACGACTTCGTGGCTGAAGCGCTCTTTGGCGAGTTAAATGTCGACGGGTTCTTCCTCGAATACGATGACAGTCGCTCGGGCGGATTCGAGCCGCTTCGCTTCGTGCCCAAAGACAAGATGGTGGTCCTCGGGCTCATCACGACCAAGCGCGGCGCCCTTGAGTCAAAGGACCAACTGAAGCGGCGTATCGAGGAGGCGAGTCAGTACGTTCCTCTGGACCAGCTCTGCCTATCGCCGCAGTGCGGCTTCTCTTCAACGGTCGAGGGAAACAGCCTTACGTTCGACGAGGAAGTGGCGAAGCTCCGTCTCGTCGTCGAGACGGCGAACGAGGTCTGGGGTTAACCCGCTCGACGTTCGAGAGTGATTGCGGGCTCGTTCCCAACGGGCAGAGGTTTCGAAGCTTGAAGGGCGTCAGCTAGTAACCAGGATCAAAGCGAAACCGTCGTAGCCCTTGCTGCCGACCGTCTGCACCGCGGTCGCGTCGACCCGCTTCTCGGCGCTGACGAGCTCGAAGAACGCTTGCACGCCGTTCACCCGAGGATCCGTCGACGCTGCGTTGCCCACCTCACCATTGCGCACCACGTTGTCGGCGACGATCATCGTGCCTGGTCGAGACAGTTCCAGACAGAGCGTGAAGTACTCGGGGTAACCCTCCTTGTCGGCATCGATGAAGATGAAGTCAAAAGGCTCGGCGCCTTCGCTGATCAATTCGCGCAGCGACACGGCGGCGGGGCCGACGCGAACGCTCACGTTGCCTGAATGCCCGGCGCGTTCGATGTTCTTGCGCGCGACCTCGGCGTGCTTCTCTTCGAGTTCCAGGGAGATCAGATCGCCGTTGGTGGGTAGCGACCGGGCGAGCCAGATCGTGCTGTAGCCGCCGAGCGTCCCGATCTCGAGGATGCGTCGCGAGCCGTGTCCTCGGGCGAGAAGTTCCAGCAACTTGCCCTGATTCGGCACGACGTTGATCTCGGGCAGTCCGGCCGCAGTACTGTCGGCGAGCGTTTCGTCCAGTGAGCTCTCTGGCCGCACGAGCAGGGAAACCAGGTAACCGTCGACGTCAGTCCAGAGTTGAGTGTCCATCACGCAATCCTTGCAGACGCTGGTGGGAGAACACCCAGGAAGTTGCCATTCGTCGCGCCGACGTTCACGACGTTGACGGACCGGTGAGGAACGCCTCTCGAGCGGCGACCGCCAGATAGAGATCGTCACCCGTTTGTTCCCAACACCCGTGAGCCGTGTAGACGAGCTTGGCCACGTGCTCGTCGTCACTTTGGGCGGCGCTCGCTCTCACCTCGGCGGGGTCGCTCACGTTCGACCCGCTGAACTCTTCGAGCTGGTCACGAGACCACAACGGCGGGGCGCCGATTGAGAGATACGCCGCGCTGAGCGCCTGGAACGCGAATCGGTTCAACTCCTCGACGTCCTCGGTCCAGGGTCGCAGGGCCCGGATTGCCGAGAGACCCGTCACACCATGGAGGGCGGTGAAGTTGCCCGTCGACGCGAAGACCTGCAGTGCCGCGGAGGCGAGTAGCTCTTGAGTGTCGGCACCGACGTGAAGTGCAGCGACGGCCGCGTCAAAGCCGTCTCGACGTACGACGTAGCGCATCTCCTCGTCGATGGTCGTGGACTCGAATGGCGTCGACCACTCCCCGGACCGTGACAGCGCCGCCAGTATCTCCTCGGGATCGTGCGACACGGCGTCTCCCGGGACCAACGGCTTCAACGGTCGCGCCACTTCGGCGAGATAGGCGAGGCCCGCGGCGATCCGTGAAGGCGACGCCACTTCGATCGCGTACGCGAGCCGGATGGCGCCGTGAAACCCGGCGCCGCCGATGCCGGGTAGCAGCACCGACAGGTGAGATCGCAACGTCGCGTCGACGCCGTCGTCGTTCACGCAACGAACGAAGTAGTCACGCAGGTCGGGCGCCGCAGTGCTCTCGCCGATCGCCGAGCGCCATGTTGATCGCTCCAATCGGTTTGACACGTCGCCCAGTGGAGCGATTCGGGTGGCGTACTTCGCAGCGAAACGCTGCAGTTCGGCTTCGTCCGCGCCGAGATGCGCCTTGGCGACGAGGGCCATCGGCAGGTGATTCGTCAGTCCTCGGATCGTCGTGGGCTCCGTCGCGAGCTCGTCGTCGAGGAGGCGTTGCAGCACCGACGCGTCGTTCGGACCCATGGCGGTGACGTTACCCGGCGAGGGGACGAATTCGACGAGTCTCAGACCCAGCCGGCGATCTGCGCGTGACCCTCCGTGGCGACGCGCTCGAAGACCGCGCGGTCGTAATCGTAGGGCGAGTCGGCGACCGGCCAGTGGACGACGAGTTCGTCAAAACCCATGGCCCGATAGCGACCGGCCCAGTCGATGAACGCGTCGAACGACGCCAGTGGTTCCTCGCCGCCTTCGAAGTCGAGGAGTAATCGCTGCATCGAGGATGCCGCTCGTCCCTGGCGCTCCAATTCTTCGTTCAGTTTCGTGACTCGGGTCGCGACCTCTTCTGACGTGGACCGGTCGGACGATCCTGCGGCGCTGCCAATGCTCACCCAGCCGTCGGCGATCTCGGCGCAGAGCGCCAGGCTCTTCGGTCCGAGTGCGCTCATGATGAGGGGAGGGCGGGGCGACTGGACCGGTCCGGGGTACTGACGAGAGTCGACGACCGGATAGAACGGCCCGTCAAGCGTGCTCACCTTTTCGCGTAGCAGCTGGTCGAGCGCGCGGGTGAACTCCTCGAACCGGCGGTGGCGCTCGTCGGTGCTCCAGGCTTCGTGGCCGAGGACCGTGGCGTCGAATCCTCTGCCCCCTGATCCGATACCGATGATGGAACGACCGTTCGATATGTCGTCAAGGGCCAAGAGGTCTTTGGCGAGGACGAGTGGATGTCGGAAATTTGGCGTCGTCACCAACGGGCCGAGTCGGATGGAGTTGGTGGTGGTCGCCGCCGCGACCAGCGTCGGCACCATGGTGAACCACGCCTTGTCGCGAAAGCTGCGCCACGACAGGTGGTCGTAGGTGTAGCCCGCGTAGAGACCGAACTCCTCCGCGCGCGCCCAGTGCGGTCGTACCTCGGACCAACGCGGCGTCGGCAGGATGACCACACTCAGTCGCATCGGGCCATGTTACAAATGCCGACGTCGACGTCCGCGTGCGAGCGGCTCGGACGAGCAGTCTCGTATGGAAGACTTCGAAAATGGTTGACGTCTGTTACTCCTGCGCGCAGACCCAGAACGGCGTCGAGACGATTCGAGAGAACATCTGGGCAGCGCCGGGCTGGCGCGTCGCGCACTCGTTCAACGCGAGTTTGGCCGGTTGGCTCGTCGTCGTTCCCGATCGGCACATTGAATCGCCCGACGAGATGAGCGTCGAGGAGGCGAAGTCCCTCGGACCACTACTGCGCGACGCGTCCATCGCACTGAAGCACGTGACGGGGTGTCAGAAGACGTACGTCATCATGTTCGCCGAGGCGGAAGGCTTCTCCCATCTCCACTTCCACGTCGTCCCTCGGCTTGAGGACCTTCCGCCCGACCGCAGAGGGCCCAACGTCTTTGCGTACCTGCGAGAGACGCCGCTCGACTTTGACGCCCAGGACCGCGTCGCCCGAGCGATCAGGGACGCGTGGCCGGCGGGCTAAGTGTTCGTCGTTGGTCTCCCTCGATCGCCCCGAGCCGCAGACGTCGCCTCGTGATTCGGCCGTTTTCGGGCGCGGTGCCGTTTTGTGACGTTCTTTAAATTCTGGTGAGAGCCGCGAACCGCGTGAAAGACTGGTGCCATGGCCATGCGTGAGGAGTGCAAGCACTTTCAGAGCCGAACCTACGAGTCGGGCGAGGTGGCACGATTCTGCGTGCTGGGTAACGCCCCTGATCAACCCTGGTCGTGTCCCGAGAACTGTCCCACCTACGAACGCCGGTTTGCCGACGTTGGCTGGGTGCACGGTTCGCTCGTGAAACCACCCGTCGAGAAGGCGCCTGAATCAGACGTGCCAGTCGAGCAGCGTCGCGAGATCCTCGACAAGGCCAGTGAGATCGTCAACGCCGTGGCGCCCGAGATGTTCGAGGAACGTCGCCGTGAACTCGACGAGATTGCCAAGCGAGACAACCGCGGCTGGAAGTTCTGGCGCCGCTAATTTCCGGTGAAGACCGGTGGACGCCGCTCGATGAACGCGGTCATCGCTTCGCGCAAGTCATTGCTCTGTAGGTATATCGTGTTCCAACGCGCGACGAACTCGAGTCCTTCGTCGATGGTCTTTCCGTCGTTGGCCGCCAACACCGCCTTGGTGCCACGCACGGCGAGCGGGGAGTTGGCGGCGATCTCTCGGGCGAGGGTGTAGGCGGCCGCGAGTACGTCGTCGGCGCTCTCACCCTCCACTGAATTGATGAGTCCGATCTGTGCCGCCCTTTGGGCGTCGATGTCCTTGCCGGTGAAGGCCAGCTCGGCCATGTGGCCGGCACTGATGATCCGGGGGAGTCGCTGCAGGGTCCCCAGGTCGGCGACGATGGCGACCTTCGCCTCGCGCACGGAGAAGACCGCGTTCGCGGCACCGAGGCGCACGTCGCACGCACTGATCAGATCGACACCGCCGCCGATGCAGTAGCCGTGGACGGCCGCGATCACCGGGATCGCCAACGACGCGATCGAGGTCACCGAATCCTGCATCGTGCGCACCGCCTGGTAGAGGTTCGCGTTGCTCGTCGCCGTGGAGGTACCGCCGCCGTCACCCGACAGTGCGCCGCCCATCTCCTTCAGATCGAGGCCCACCGTGAAGTGGGGTCCCTTGGCGGCGATGACCAACACGCGCACCGAGTCGTCGGCGGCGACGGCCGCGGCCGCCTTGGGCAGGTCGCGCCAGAGGGCGCTGCCCATCGCGTTGCGAGCCTCTTCTCGGTCGAGCCACAAGGTCGCGACGTGACCGTCTACTTCGAGCGCGAGCACTTCGGACGTGAACACCATGACCTCCTTGTCGCTGGCCAGCCTACGTCCGCGCCGCTGAGCCATCGAACCGCGCCGTTACACTGCCTAGGTCCTCATTATCTATGAAACTCTTCGCTGATTCAGCCTCTTCCTTCATTGCCAACCGGCCCGACGCGGCCGCGCGCCTCGTCGCCTGGGCGGACTTCGAAGCAGTGGGACTGCCGACCACGAGCGACGAGGTGTGGCGCTACGCCCCCCTTGGTGACCTCAATCTCGACCGTTTTCGCGTGGCTGCAGAGCCCGATCGGTTCGCCGACTCGGAGTTCGCGACCGAACTTCGTGCCCGCGCCGGTCTCGTCATTCGTGTGGTCGACGGCTTCCTCGTCGACGCTGGTGAACCGCTGGAGGGTGTCGACGTCGAGTCGGTCGAATCGGCGTTGTCGCTCAGTGGCGAGACGTTCGTTCGTCGCTACACGAACGACACGTTCGCACTGCTCAACGCGGCACTCGCCCCTTCTTCCACCGTGATTCGAGTGGCGCCGGGCGTCAACGTCGAAAAACCGATCGTGGTACTCAACGTCACCAATTCGACGTCGGCGTTTCCCCGCACGCAGATCGAGATCGGTCGTGGCGCGAGTGCGACGATCGTCGAGTACTACGAAGGTGGCGACGAGGCGCTCGTCGTGCCGCTCAGCGAGTACGAGATCGCCGAGAACGCGTCGTTGCAACTGATCACCTACCAGCGCCTTTCGGCGAGTACCTGGCACGTTGCACGAACGACCGGCTTCCTGCACCGCGACGCACGGCTGCGCCAGGCGGTCATCGGAATGGGTGCCCACTACGACCGTTCGCGCAACGACGCCGAGATGCTCGAAGCGGGCTCGGAGAACGAGCTTCGCACGACGTTCCTGGGTTCGGGCAGCCAGGTCCACGACTTTCGCACGCACCAGTTGCACAAGGGTGCCCGCAGCCGCTCGACGCTGCTGTCGAAGGGAGCGGTCGCTGACGACTCGCGCTCGGTCTACACCGGACTCATCGAGATTGAAAAGGGTGCCAAGCGCACCGACGCGCGCCAGACCAACCACAATCTCCTGCTGTCACCGACGGCGCACGCCGACAGCGTCCCCAACCTGGACATCCGCGAGAACGACGTGATGTGCGCGCACGCCTCGAGCGTGGGTCCGCTCGACCAGCTGCAGCGTTGGTACCTCGAGTCGCGCGGCGTCACCCGCGAGGACGCCGAGCGACTCATGATCCAGGGATTCTTCAACGAGATGCTCACGGCCCTGCCGGTCTCGTTGGCCGAACTCGTCGAGTCCGACGTGACGTCGATTCTGGCGGCCGTCAACATGGTGGCGCCGTGAGTTCGGTTGACATCGGCGCCCTGGACGACTTCGTCAGCGGCGAGGCGCGCCAGGTGCGCGTGAAGGACCGCGTGCTCGTCGTCGTGCGCATCGAGAGCGATGTCTACGTGCTCGACGACCGCTGCAGTCACGAGGAGTTCAGTCTCGCCCTCGGTGAGGTGATCGTCGAGACGTGCGAGATTGAGTGCGCCCGTCACGGTGCCATGTTCTCGCTGAAGGACGGCGAACCCCTGTCGTTACCCGCTACCCGCCCGGTCGCGCACTACGACGTGCGCCAGGTCGACGGTCGGGTGGAGGTCGTGGTGCCATGAACTCGACACTGAAGATCGCCGGACTGCGCGTGGAAGTCGCGGGCAAGGAAGTGCTTCGCGGTTTCGACCTCACGATGCGTTCGGGTGAGGTACACGTCATCATGGGACCCAACGGTTCGGGTAAGTCGACGCTCGCGCACGCCTTGACGGGCCACCCCGGCTACACGGTCCTCGACGGATCGGTCACGATCGACGACGTCGAACTCCTGACGATGTCACCGACCGAGCGTGCGCGACACGGTCTCCTGCTTGCGCTGCAACAGCCACTCGAAGTTCCCGGTGTTCGTCCCATCGATCTGCTGGTCGCGGCCGGTGCCGATCCAGTCGGCTTGCGCGAGCGCATGAGCGAGGAAGCCCAGTTGGTGGAACTACGAAATGACGTGCTCGATCGCTTCGTGAACGTCGACCTCTCGGGAGGGGAGCGCAAGCGCGCCGAGATGGTGCAACTCGCGATACTTCGACCGAAGTTCGCGGTGCTCGACGAGATCGACTCGGGTCTTGACGTCGACGCGCTCGGCGCGGTCGCGCGCCGCCTTTCGTTAGCCACGACCGAGTGGAACTGCGGGGTACTCGCGATCACGCACTTCCGTCGCCTCCTCCAGGAGTTGACGCCGACGATGATCCACGTGGTGAGCGGAGGACGCGTCGTCGCGACCGGCGGTCCCGAACTCTCCGAAATCCTTGAACGAGACGGCTACGAGCCGTTTCGCGACCCGTCCGCCTGACACGGGACCGCGTCAGGCGATTGGTAAGGTTGCTGAATGTCTGACGGTCGTCACAGTGCGCCTCGAGGTCGATCCAAAATAGAAGAAGAGGCCAAGCGCGCCGCGCTCGCGAACGAGCAACGCCTCATCGCTCTCGGTGACGCCGTCGACGAGCGCACGGGCGTTCCTCGCCGGAAGCACCGACCCCACAAGCCTGGTCGGCGCAAGCGCCGCGTCATCATCTCGGGTGTGGTCGTGCTGGGTCTGCTCATCGCACTCGTCGGTGGGGGTTACCTCTACGCGCAGTGGCGCTTCAATCAGATCACCAAGCTCAACGTGCCGAGCATTTCGTACCCGGTCCCGGGCAAGCCGTTCAACATCCTGGAGATCGGTTCGGACTCCCGCGCAGGTCTGAGCGGTGGTGTCGCGGCCCAGACCGGAGCGACGACCGGTACGGTGTCGGGCCAGCGGAGTGACGTCGTCAAGATCATGCACGTCGATCCGGTCAACAACACCATCAGTATCCTCTCCATCCCCCGCGACACGTACGTCACCCTGCTCGCCAACCAGAACCTCTACGGCAAGTTCAACCGCATCAACGTGAACTACGGCAAGGGGCCGTCTCTGCTGGTCCAGACCATTGAGGCGAACTTCGGCATTCCGATCAACCACGTGATCCAGGTCGGTTTCGCGGGCTTGATCAACGCCGCTGACTCCATCGGCGGGGTCTATCTCTACTTCCCGTACCCTTCGCACGACCCCTACTCGGGACTGAGCATCCTGCACCCCGGATGCCAATTGGTGACCGGGTTTCAGGCGCTCGCCGTGGCCCGCAGCCGCCACTTCTATTACAACGTTCGCGGTGTCTCCAAATGGCCGGGCAACAACTACTCCGACAGTGCGCTCTACAACATGGGCTGGGTCTCTGACCCGACGAGTGACTTCGGTCGCATCGACCGTCAAAACGCCTTCCTTCGCGCCATGATCAGCCGGGTGAAGGGAATGGGATTCACGAATCCATTGGCTATCAACAACTTCCTGTCCAAGCTGCCCCAGGGGATCGCGATCGACAACACGTTCACGCTGAAAGAGCTCGTCGGTTTGGCGCTCCATTTCCACAGCTTCAATCCTGCGGCGATGCAGACGTACACGCTGCCCACGACCCCCGCCGTTATCGGGGGCGCCGACGTGCTGATCACGCAGGAGCCGCAGGCCGAGCAGATGATCGTGAACATCTTCGGGTCCGAGGAGATTCCGCCGACGAACCCGCCGCCGAACGCGCTCGGGGCGACCCCGATGCCGCCCCACATCGTTCCCGTGACCACGACGACGCAGCACACGACGACGACGCTGAAGGGCAAGAAGAAGAAAGTGCCGACGACCACGACGACCAACCCGACGTTGGCGGTCCCGTCATTCGACCCGAGGCCCTGCGCCCCTTAACTCGCAGTCGTTACCTCGTCGAGTCCTTGACTGAGCGTGTTCCACGCCAGGATGGCGCACTTGATGCGCACCGGGAACTTGACGACGCCCTGCAGCGCAGCGATCTCACCGAGGGAGCGCAGATCGACCTTCTCGGGTTCGCCGTTCTCGTCGAGGGTCGTTTCGTGCAACGTCATCAACTGCTTGAACTTCTCGATCGTGGCCCGCGCCTCGTCGAGCGACTTTCCCTTCACCGCGGCGCTCATCAGCGACGAGGAGGACTGGGAGATCGAACATCCGTGACCTGACAACTTGATGTCGGTGATGACGCCGTCGTCAACGTTGAGAAAGACCGTCACTTCATCTCCGCACAAGGGATTGAAACCCTCGACGCGGATCGCCGGGGGTGACGTCAACTTGCCGCGGTTGCGCGGAGAGCGGTAGTGGTCGAGGATGATCTCCTTGTAGAGGTCTTCGAGGTTCGACATCGATCTATCCGAACATCTTGATGGCGTGGGCGAGAGACTCCAGCAACACGTCGGTGTCCTGGACCAGAGAGTACGGACCGAACGAGGCACGAGCGGTCGCCGCCAGACCGAACCGCCGCATCAAGGGCTTGGCGCAGTGGTGGCCCGGACGAACGCAGACACCGAACTGGTCGAGCACCTGGGCGACGTCGTGGGGATGCACGCCCTCCACGTCGAGACTGATGACGCCGCCGCGGTCCACCGTGTCGCTCGGTCCGATGACCCGTAACCGTTCGGGGAACTCCAGGGCGAGACGCGTGAGGGCGTCGCCGGTCAGTGCGTGTTCGTGGGCGACGATGTTCCTCATGCCGAGGTGTTCGAGATACTGCACCGCGGCGCCGAGTCCCGCTGCTTCGGCGATGGGTGGTGTTCCGGCCTCGAAACGTGTCGGTCCGTCGGCCGGCGTGTAGCCGTCGAGACGGACGTCGGCGATCATGCCGCCGCCGCCGAGG
>Ga0207927_1000923_pt1 | contig 12598 bp, 15 predicted proteins | sample NGESurdeep072012_2_FD_184456 | JGI IMG/M metagenome (GOLD analysis project Ga0207927, IMG submission 184456) | Arctic peat soil microbial communities from Barrow, Alaska - NGEE Surface sample 210-2 deep-072012 (SPAdes) | ecosystem: Environmental > Terrestrial > Soil > Wetlands > Peat ... | reverse complement strand
GAGCGCACCATCGCTTGGCTCAATCGCTGCCGAAGACTCGCCAAGGATTGGGAGAACTTCAACCGCAAGGCGCTCGCGTTCTTGCGCCTCGCCTCAATCCGCCTCATGCTCAGAAAACTCTGTAATCAACGCTGAAGTCTCCGGACGGACTCTAAGGGCTTCAAGGCGAGCCTTGCGGAGCAAATGAGCCTTCGGACCAAGGATTGTCTCAGCAAGGCGACCCTCTGCGCCACCCTGAGCGCCCTCAAGCGGTTCTTCATCTGGCTGGCCGGACAGCCAGGGTACAAGTCCCGAATTTCCTACTCCGATGCCGAATACTTCAACTTGTCGGCCAAAACTAGGTGCCGAAATTAGTACATGGCGAGCTTGTCGTTGTGGTACGGCGACGAAGTAAGTCCCGGCTGCCCGGGCAGCACAGAGTTGTGCCAATATTGTAGGCTGGCTGCGTCGGCGATCCCTCGCAACTCAGTGCGCCGCGTCGATGATGCCATCGATCAAATTGAGGCCAAGCAGGAATTCCGAGGACAGGTCGGTGCGTCGCAGGGGCGTCAGGACGATCGGTGCGGCGAGCGCCAGCGCCTCGGCACGCCGTGCCGCCACCGCCTCTTCGATCGTCACGCGGCGAAAGCGGAATTGGGCGCCGGGGCGCAGCTGTGCGAGCCGTCCCACATCCGCCTCGATCACGTTGGCGATCTTTGGATACCCGCCGGTCGGCTGCCGATCGGCCATCAGCACGATTGGCTGGCCGTTGCCCGGCACCTGGATGGCGCCGAGCGCGATGCCATCCGACACGATGTTGAAACCCTTGGAGTGGCGTAGCGGTTGCCCGTCGAGCAGATAGGCCATCCGGTCGCTGCGTACCGACAACGTCCACGGGCCTTGCAGGAAGGCCGCCATCTGATCGGCCGTGAAATAATCGCTCTGTGGTCCCAACAGCACGCGAATAGTCTCGCCGGCCCGTTCGAGCCAGGGTGCCGTGATGATTGCGATCGCTGGCTCGACGAGGCGTGGGCCCGTGAGAGGCAAGAGGTCATCGGCTACGAGCGCTCGCCCGCTGAGGCCGCCGAGGTGCGAGCGCGTGTGGGTCGCGACCGAGCCCAGCATCGGCGCTACGTCGATGCGGCCGGCGACGGCAGCGTAGCACCAGGCTCCGGCCGCGCCCGCGCGGATCGCCAGCCTTTGCGACGGCGCCAGCCGCACGACAGCGGGCATCGGCAGCTCGCTGCCGTTGAGTTGCAGCCGGAAGGCGCCACCCGCAATCGCGAGCGAGATGGGTCCGCCGTCAACCGTCAGTTCTACGCCGCCGAGTGAAACCTCGATCGCCGCCGCATTGGGCGGTGCGCCCACGGCCCGATTGGCGGTGGCAAAGGCGAGCGGGTCCATTGGGCCGGCCGGTGTCACGCCATAGCGGAGATAGCCGAAGCGCCCGCCGTCCTGCAGTGTGACGCCGGGACCGGCCGCGATGATGCGCAGAGCCTTCTTCACCGCAGTCGCTCCCGCTGCGATACGATCTCGCCATTCTCGGCGCGCGCCTCCAGGGCGTCGAAGGCTGGGCGATCAACCGGCGCAAACCGCAGCGCATCGCCCACGTCGACGAGAAAGTTTGGCTCGCGTGCCGGCGCAAACATGCGCTCCGGCGTACGGCCAAGCAGCCACCATCCGGTCGGCATCGCGAAGGTGGTGATGAGCGTGAGGCCGCCGCCGAGCAGGATCGTGTTCGGAGGATGTGGCGGGCGTGGCGTGGGGCGGCGCGATACCGCGAGCTCGCTCGGCAGACCGCCGAGATAGCAGAAGCCCGGCGCAAAGCCGTACATGTAGACCCGATAGGTCGTTCCTGCATGCAGCGCGACGATGCGTTCCGCACTAAGCCCGGTCATCGCGGCGACCGCGGCAATGTCCTCACCCAGTTCCGGATCGTAGCAGCACGGAATTGTCCACAAATGGTTCGGCGCGCATGACAGTGCCGGTGGTGCGATCTCGATACCACGCACGGCATCGACTAGCCGGCTGCGGTCCAGCAGCAGTGGATCGTAGTGGATCATCAGCGAGCGATAGGTCGGCACCGTCTCGCGCAGGCCGGGCAGGGCTAGCGTCGCAAGCGCGCGGTCGAGTGCTAGCACGCGCTCATTAGTGGCCGGATCGACTTCACTGCCAAATTCGACGACGAGCGCCGCTTCGCCGGCATCGAGCAGGCGAGGCGCCGTCGAATTCATGGTGTTACGGGCGCGAAGGGCGCGACCGTGATTCCGGCCGCACGCAGCCGCGCCCGCACCTGTTGCGCGGTGTCTACCGCATGGGGTGAATCCCCGTGCACGCACACCGAGCCGATCGGCGTCGGCAGATGCGTTCCTGCTTCTGTGATGATGGCGCCGGCTTCGATCATGGCGCTCACGCGAGCGGCCGCCGCCTGCGGATCCTCAATCAAGGCGCCGGGCTGGCCGCGCGGGATTAGATGGCCGTCTTCGGCATAGCCGCGATCCGCATAAATTTCCGACACCGTACGCAGGCCGGCCGCGGCAGCGGCGAATTCCTGCTGCGAGCGCGCGATGGTCAGAAAGGTGAGCGACGGATCGACCGCGCGCACCGCGCGCGCAATGGCATCCGCCACTGGCCGGTCGGTTTCCGCGATGTTGCCGAGCGCCCCATGCGTCTTCACATGGGTGATGCGGTGGGCCGCATAGACGGCGAGCGCCTGCGCGGCGCCAATTTGGTAAGCGATCAGTCGCTCGATCTCGCCGGTCGTGAACGGAATGCGCCGGCGCCCGAATCCCCAAAGGTCCGGAAAGCCCGGATGCGCGCCGATCGCCACGCCGCGCTGCTTGGCCATCCTGAAGGTTTCCGCCATGATCTCTGGATCGCCCGCATGGAAGCCGCAAGCCACGTTGGCAGAGCTGATAACCGCGAGCATCGCCGTGTCGTCGCCGCAGCGATAGGAGCCGAACCCTTCGGCCAGATCGGAATTTAAGTCGATCGTCGTCATCGTAACACCTCGAGGCAGTACTAAGTCGGTCCGCCCACGATCATAGACCGAGATAGACCCGGCGTAGGTCGACATTGTCCCGGATCTGTGCGGCCGTCCCGCTCATGAGCACGCGTCCGGTCTGCATCACATAGGCACGGTCGGCGATCTCCAAACATTCGGTCAGGCGCTGTTCGACGATTAGGACCGTGGTGCCGGCTTGGCGGATGACCTCGACCGCAGCAAAGATCTCGTCGACCAGCTTGGGCATGATGCCCTGCGAAGGTTCGTCAAGCATCAATAAGCGCGGCCGCGTCATCAGGGCGCGTCCGACCGCTAGCATCTGCTGCTCGCCGCCCGACAGCGTCTCGGCGCTCTGGTTCAGCCGCTCGGATAGATGCGGGAAAAGTGCCATTACACGTGCGAGCGGCTCCTCACGGTCGGCCCGGTCGCGATAGAGATAGCTGCCGAGCCGCAGATTGTCGTGTACCGACAGTCGCCGGAACAGCCGGCGATTTTCCGGCACCAGTGCGATCCCGCGAGCGGTGATGACGTGGGGCGCCAGCCCGTCGATCCTTTCGCCGTCGAATACGACTTGGCCCGAGCGAGGGCGCTCCATGCCGGCGATCGACTTGAGCAGCGTCGATTTGCCAGCGCCATTGGCCCCGGCAACGCAGACGATCTCGCCTTTCGCAACCTCGATGCTCACCTCGGAAATGGCGATCAGTCCCTGGTACGCCGTGGTGAGATCACGCACTACGAGCACGATGACGCTCCCCAAGATAGGCGCCGATCACCCGTTCATCGCGTACGATATCCGCCGGCTTGCCTTCGGCCAGCACGCGTCCCAGATCGAGCACGATGGCGCGGTCAACCAGCGGCATGACGATTTCCATCACGTGCTCGACCATAAGAATGGTGACGCCGCGATCGCGGCTGCGGCGCACCAGCTCGACGCCGTACTGTGCTTCCGAGGGCGTCAGTCCGGTGAGCACCTCGTCGAGCAGGAGTAGCTTCGGTGAGGTGGCGAGCGCACGGGCGATTTCGAGCCGCCGTTTCTCCGAGGGGATCAGCTCGCTCGCTGGCGCGTGTGCCCGATGCAGCAGGCCTGTGAATTCTAGCACCTCGAGCGCCTTGTCGCGCGCCTGACCGATGGAGGCCGTTCGCACCAGGCTGCCGACGATCACATTGTCGATCACCGACATAGATTCGAAGCTCTTGACCACCTGGAAGGTGCGCGCGATGCCGCGCTTGCAGCGCGCGGTCGCCGGCAATGCCGTAACGTCCTCGCCGTCGAACCGGATCGTGCCATCGGACGGCGGCGTCGCCCCGGCGATTAGATTGAACAGCGTCGACTTGCCGGCGCCGTTCGGGCCGATCAGGCCGACGATCTCACCCGGCGCGACCGTGATGGAGACGTCGTTGTTGGCGACCACGCCGCCGAAGCGCTGCCAGACGTGGCTTGTCTCAAGCAACGGTGTGGTCGTCATGCGGATGCCCGGGCGCGGCGCCGTCGCGCGAACAGCCCGACGATGCCGTCTGGCCGCGCCAGGGCCACGCTGATCACCAACATGCCGTACACGATCAGATCGATGCCCTTGCCAGTTCCGCCCATATAGGAGCGCGTCAGCTCAGTCAGGGGAATGAGGACTGCGGCGCCAAGGGCCGGTCCCCACAGCGTGCCGATCCCGCCCAGCACAGCGGGCAGGGCGATCAGCAGGGAGAATTGAAAGCTCATCACGCTGCCCGGATCGATATAGGCCACGAACTGGGCGTAGAAGCTGCCGCCGACCGCAGTAAAGAAGGCCGACACCGCAGCCGCCGCCATCTTGGAATGAAATACTACGACGCCGAGGCTTTCGGCCGCGTCCGCATTGTCTTTCACGGCGCGCCACCAATAGCCCCATTTGGAATTCTCGAACGCCCAAGTCACGATCCAGGTTACGAAGGCGAGCATCAGCGCGAAATAAAAGTAGGGTAGCTTGCTGCGGGCGAATTGGAAGGTGACCCAGCTGTCGAGGCGCACCGGCATGTCGACGCCGAGTGCGGCTCCTGCCCAGTCCCAATTCAGGAACAGCAGATAGGCCGTCTCGGCGATCACGATGGTGGCGATGACAAAATAATGGCCTCGCAGGCGGAAGCAGGGATAGCCGAGCGCGAGCGCGATCAACGCCGCGATGAGGCCGCCGCCGAGCATTCCGAACCAGGGCAGCACGCCGAATTTCGTAAAAAGCAGCGCGGTCGTGTAGGCTCCGAGTCCGAAATAGAGTGCGTGGCCGAGCGAGATCTGTCCGCAGTAGCCGCCGAGGATATTCCAGCTCTGCGACAACGCCGCATACATCAGGGTCAGCACCAGAATGTTCTGGATATAGACGTCCTTTACAAACAGCGGCAGCGTCGCCACACCGGCGACCAGCAGTACGGCGAGCATGAATTCACGAAACCGGCCCTGCGCGAAGGAAGCGGCGTCCATCAGATTGACCCGAATAGCCCGCGCGGGCGCAGGAACACGACCGCCAGATAAACCGAGTAAATTCCGACCGATTTCAGCGATGGCGGCAGGATCATAGCGGTTATCGCCTCCACCAGTCCGATGATGATGCCGCCGGCGAACGCGCCGAAGACGCTGCCGAATCCGCCGAGCGCTACGGTCACATATGCGATCAGCGCGAATGATGAGCCGACGTCGGGATAAATGTAGAAGAACGTTGCCATGATGGCGCCGGCGAGGCCCACTAGCGCGGCGCCGAGGCCCCAGCCGATCGCAAACACTCGGTTCCTGTCGATCCCCACCAGCGCCACCGCGCCGGCATCCTCGCGCGTCGCTTCCAGCGCGCGCCCAAAGTCGGTGCGGTTGATGACGAAATACAAGAGGCCGAAGGTCGCGATGGAAACGACGGCGCCCGCGAGCTGCGGAACGGGCAGGAAAATGTCTCCAACCGAAAGCGTCTTGCCGCCGAGCCAGGAGTTCGCGATGCTTCGATAATCCGGCGTGAATAGGAACTGCGCAAGCCCCTGCATCAGGATGGCGAGGCCGAATGTAGTGAAGATCTGCACCATGCCGATATTTTTTTTGGCCCGCATGGCGAAACGCACGATACCGAGGTAAACCAGTGCACCGAACACGAATAGAGCCGCCGCCACCAGCGGCGCCGACAACAAGGGATCGAGCCCGACCAATACGGCGAGGCCGAAGGTTGCGTACATGGCGGTCATCAGGAACTCGCCATGGGCGAAATTGACCACGTCCATGAGGCCGAAGATTAACGCTAGGCCGACCGCGATCAGCCCGTAGAGCAGCCCCATCAGCAACCCGCTGGCGAGGCTCTGCACGATGGTTTCTGCGCTTAGCATGAGGATTGGGCTTGTCGGCGCCTCATCCCTTGTTCATCGGCCAGACCGCCTCGGCGACCGCCGCCTGTACCGGGAAGATGGTGACAAATTTACTTCCGACCCACTGCAGCAAGACCGGGTCGGCGTAATTGTTCTGGCCGTTTTCATCGAACTTCACGCGCTTCCAGGGCATGATCGTCTGCTCGCCGGGCATATCCGTGGCCGCGAGCGCCGCTCGGATCTTCTCGCCGTCGGTCGACTTCGCGCGATTGATCGCGTCGGCGAGTACGATTAGACCCATGAACTGCCGCGAGCTGTAATCGTTGAAATCCTTGCCGGATTTGGCCTTGAACAGGTCGTTTACCTTGCCGACCATGGGTCGCTTGGCAGCGAGATCGAGCGAAAAGCTGCCACGCGAGATCACGCCTTGGAGCTTGTCGCCAACCGCGTCATACAGCGTTTTTTCGGCGAAGCCTGCGTCTTGCGCGACCATCGCCTTCGGTTTGTAGCCAAGCTCTCCCATGGTCTTGACCAGGAGAATTCCGTCTGTGGTGTAGCTCGACGGCATCAGCACGTCGGCATTGGCGGCTTTGAGCTGCTGCACTTCCGCCGTGAGGGAGGGCGAATTGGCGCGATATTTAATGTTGGCGACGACCTTGTAGCCGCGCTCACCGGCCAGCTTGAGCTGTGCATTGGAGGAATCGGTGCCGAAGATCGTGTCCTCGTGAAATAGCGCTAGCGTTTCGATCCGCTCGCCTTTCTTCTTCAGGGCATCGAAGAAGTCAAACATGGCGGCTGAAAACATCTCGTCGTGGGCGCCGGCGCGGAAATAAAACTTGAGGCCTCGGCGATGCAAGCTGGGCGATGAATTGTCTGCCGAGAGAAATGGAATCTGATATCGCTCGGTCGTATCGCTTACGGTTACCGCGACCGCACTTTGATAGGTGCCGATGATCGCGGAGACCTTTTCCTGAGTGATCAGGCGTTCGGCCTCGGCGCGGCCTTTCTGCGGATCAGCCTGATGATCCGCGAACACGAGCCTCACCTTGGCACCGCCGAGTCCAGGCAGGCCCGCAGATCTCGCCAGCGGTAGGTCGAGATCATACACGTTGTTAATGATATCGGCGGCCGTATTAAATGCATGCTTTGCATCGACCCCGATCTGCGCGCTCGAGCCCGAAAACGGATAGATCACGCCGATGACGACGTCCTGAATTGGCTGCGCGCGAGCACCGGTCGACGCGGTAGTGACGATGGCGGCGGTCCCAATCAGGAGATCGCGACGGGTGATGGTCATGGTATGGCTCCTCTGGTGTAACCGTTCGGTTGATATCCTGCGCCCGGCATCGGCTGTTTGCCAAGGGCTCCGAAATAGGTACCACTGCCATTTGCACGGGGAGGCGGCTTTCTGGTCGGTCCGCGTCGCTCTCGCTGGCGCTGGCTCAAGAGCGGAATTGGGTCTCTCTGAGGTCAAAAAATGATGGCCAAGTCGGCATATTGTTCACAGTCCATCCTAATTTGTTTGTGCACGGAGTTGCAGGGACCTCGATCGGCGGTATGGTCGTCGTTACCGAGAAGGGACCGAAGATTATGACAAAATACCAGCGCGATTTTCTTCAGTTCTGAGGCTTGCCGGTCATTCTTGAGAGCCATCCCACGTAGCGCTGGGCGTCGTTCCAAGTCACGTTGATCGTATGGAGCGACGCTTGCTCCAGGAGGGCGTTCGATCGTCGCCCTGCCGTCGACCGCGGGCGGCGGCAAGTATTCACGCATCGTGCCAAAACTCGACGATGCAGTGATCACTACCCCAGGCACTTTGGTGGGATATGTAGTGACCGAGTACGGTGTGGCAGACCTCCGTGGAAAGCCGTTGATGGCCCGTGCAGAGGCGCTACTGCGCATTGCCCATCCAAGTTTCCAGGACGATCTTTCGCAGCGCGCGGCGGTGACCTGACCGGGCTTTTTTAGACCAAGCGTTGTGAGAAAATGAGGTTGGAAAGGAGCTGGTCATGCCGAAGAAGAGGTTTAGCGCGGAGCAGATCGTAACGTTGCTTCGTCAGATTGAGGTGTTGTGGGCGTTATGTTGTCGAGTTGTACAACACCAACAGACCGCACTCAGCGCTCAATTATAGGCCACCGGCGCCACAGACGTTCGCGCCCTTGGCTGCCCATCTAGATGAGATCATGCCGATGCAGTAATCTCTATCCCGCTGGTTCAAAAAATCCGTCAGGTCAGTCTACGACGCAAAGCAAACAGACCATCCGATTCAGGTCCCAAAATTCAATTTTGGTAATCAATCCAAAGACCGCCAACACACTCGGCTCAAGATTCCGCCGACGCTGCTGGCACTTGCCAACAAGTTCATTGAACGTCCGTATCTGGGAGTGCCGCTAACGTAACTTGTAGAGCGCATGCCGCCGGTTGCGGGTGAACGGCCTCACCTCACTGGGCCAGCGTCCCGCTTCGACAGCCTTCGCCCATTCGCGGCTCACCAAAACGTGAGGACCGTCGATCTCATAGAGTGCACTATGGCGCGGGCCATCCTGCGCGACCCGTTTTTCTTGGCCGCCGATGCTCATGACGAACGGCTCACCCTCCATGCGCACGACTGCGTGCACGCCCGGCACCTTCAAGAGATTGGGCACGTGCTCTATGTCGTAGACCTCATTAAAGAGGGCCTCCTTTTCAGGGTCCACATCCATGCTGGCGACGAAAAGATATTTGGCCTTGACCGGCATCAAACCCTCCCCTTGTTACAGTTTACCGCATTTCAGAGCGCAACGGTAGCAGATTGGCTGGGCACGCGGCCAGCGCCGACGAGTTGGTCGAATAAAAATTCAGTTTGCGACGGCGCATGAGTCCGCTTACGGCACATCTGTATGGACCTAAGCGTCACCGAACCATTTTGGTGTGACCATTCGCCAATTAATTGACGCCGCGTTTGGTCAAGCGAACCGGCGTAACGGGTGCCGATCTAATCGCTGCGATACTTGCCCAAGGACAAACCTCGGTTCCGAAAAGAGGAATTTGGGACCGTGCCGGAAGCAATCATCAAGGCAAGCAACCTTTTTGCTGAAGGCGGGGATTTTGTAATTGAAGATGACAACGGCCGCAAAGCCTTAAAGCCCCGAATCGGGCTCCCGATCATCACTGTGGTCGTCGTCGATGGGTGACGAAAACCAGCTAGAGCGAAGATCCGCAGCGTTAGCGTTGCCTTTAACCAGAATGCAGATGCCCCCGCCCCCCGGCTCTATAACGGAGTAGGTTGCGATTTCGCCATTGATGGTCACGGTGTACAGTTTTGCTGTCTCATCGAATGTCCAGTTCCCATCGACGCTGCCACTCTTTGCCGAATTGTCATACAAAACAGCGCTGCCATTTTCGGAAAAACCTAGTTTCTTGGTTCCATCAAAAGATGCAACGTAGGAGCAGGGCAGAAGCTCATCCCAGCCTGGGAGTGCTACCAATTGCTCGGCTGCCCTATGTCGATGCAGCGTCAGATAGACAATGCTTATCCCTGCGCAAACCCAAAATACCCGCCACCAATATCGCGTCCTGGATGGCGGCTTACGCATTTGGATGAAATCTGGTTCGGCGGGGATGTCGATCACGACGGGCAATTTTCGCGGATCGTATTGCTCTGGCATGGAGCAGTATGTGCGTTGTGCCGACGCTGACCTTTGATCGCTTGTTTGCATTCTTGGTTCTTGGGCATGGCGGGCCAAATGCCAGTCCTTTCTGGATAATGTTGTTGCGCAGTTCGGGGGAATTTGAGCACAGAATGATCAGGGCAGCCCTGCTGAGCGCTGGTCACGCCAAGATGCTACGAGGTCCAATTTCTGCTTCCGGCCAAAGCTGACGTAAAATCATCGATCACATTTTAAAATGAGCGATCAAACCGCCCTGGGAACGGGCACCAGCATCGAAGGAGGAGTGGCGATCATCCATACCGTCATTCATTACGTATCAGCGCATTCAGACTTAGCGTATGAGACGCTGTTCCTTGCTGCATTTCTTGAAGCGGTACCCATCGTCGGTACGTTCATTCCGGGTTCGACGATCATTCTCAGCCTTAGCGCTCTGATTGCGACCGGCGATCTCAATCTAGTTGTCGTATTGTGCTCGGTGATCAGTGGGGCGGCTCTAGGCGATGGCTTGGCATTTTGGTTCGGCAATCGCAATCCAAGTCGGATTCGTAAGTTTTGGCCGTTAAATAAACATCGGGTCCTCATTCACCGGGGTGAGATGTTCTTTCAAAAATATGGGAAGGCGGCTGTCCTTCTTGCACGCTTCCTGCCACCCGTCAGAGCCTTTGTTCCTGTAATTGCGGGCGCGATGGGTATGACGCCGAGGCAATTTTATCCCCTCAATCTCGTTGCCATTCTACTTTGGGCGGCGGTACATGTATTTCCAGGAGTGCTCGCCGGCAAAGCCTACCAGCGCGCCGGTGCGATCGCCGGACACCTGACGTTACCAATCATATTAGGAATCGCGGCCATCGGATTTCTGATTTGGGGAATTCGGCGATGGCTTAAGGTCGCCTAGATGGCAAATCATATTCTCGTCCCGCCTTCACGCTGTTGGATCTCACTCGTCTGATGCTCGAGTTCGGCATTGAGTTCAGCTCCAACGAGTACGACAACGAAGGTGACCCATATCGGTGGCTTTGCTTTCGGCGCCAGCTTTGCGCTCATCGTACAGAGTTTTATGCGCGGCACCCAAACGGCGATTTCGCGCTGGAGCGAAATGCATCATGCTTGTTCGTATCGTCGGCATGTGCCGATTATCAGACCACGCGAATGGCGAGAGTGGTAGGCCACTCAAGAAACGAGGGCAGCATCGTCAAATGCTGCCCTCGCTACGATCTTAAATTACGCCGCACGGTGAGACAAATTCTCACGCCGCTTTTAGCAAGCCCTCTGACTGCATTGCTTCCTTCACTTTCGGGCGTGCGCCAACGCGGTCGAGATAGGCTGAAAGATTTTTGTATGCGGAAATGTCGATATTGTGCATGTGCCGCCAGTTCAGGATCGTGAACAGATAGGCGTCCGCAACCGTAAAATTCTTGCCAGTCAGATAATCCTTGCCTGCAAGACTTTTTTCCAAATACGCGAACTGCTTGGTCAGATTGGTTTTCACGATAGCTTTGTAGGCGTCCGGTGTCGCCGGGTTGAATAGCGGCGAGAAGCTCTTATGCAGTTCGCTGGCGATATAGTTCAGCCACTCTTGCACCTTCAATCGCTCTTTTGTTCCGGGGGCAGGGGCAAGCGTCGTGTTGCCCGCTTGGTCGGCGATGTACTGCACAATGACCGCGCCTTCCGTCAGCACGTCACCATCATCAAGCCGCAGCGTGGGTACTGCGCCCTTGGGATTAATTGCTAGAAAGTCCTCACCGTCGCTGGTCTTTTTGGAAGGAAATTCAACCTTGGCGAGATCGAATTTGGCGCCGGCTTCGAGCAGGACGATGTGGGGTGACAGCGAGCAGGCGCCGGGTGCGTAATAGAGTTTCATCGTGTCTCCTAAGCTTTAGAGGGTGGCGTCGGAATAATGTAGTTCCATCTATGAATGAAATTCGCATTTGCCACCCTAATGCGAGGGAGGAGAATGAAATTACACCAATACCTTCAGTCGTTTCATCTCGCGTGCGCCGGTCGATCTAACCCGCAATTGACGGCCCTCTTGCCAAGAAAAATGGGGGCAACGCCCACGCGTCACCCCCACAGTCGTCAAATCAAGCCGCCCGTTTCCCCTTGGTCATCACCGCAGTCTTGCTCATCTGCGCCAGCACGCCGTCGAGCTCGCCAGCCTCCACAGCTGCGATGACCGTCTCGATCGTTGGGATGAGCTTGTCCTTCTTGCCCACAGCGATCGCAGCCTTACCCTTTTCAAACTCAATTGGTTTCGCACCATACCTGACGGTCAACACCACCGCACCGGTCGGATCAATTCTCCATCATGCGCGGACACGCTTTCGAAGTTCGTGTAATTTTTTTACCCGGCTTCGTCGGTAATCCACTTTTGACGTGTCAGCGTGAATTGCGGGTCCTGCACCAGCGCGATTTGCTGCTGAAGCCGAACGATCAGTTTGTTACGCCGCTGAATTGCCGGATCAGCGGCTGTAAGCCGGAGCAGCGCTGCAAACATCAGTGATTTGAGTTGCGTCATTTTTTTGCTCCTGGTTTGAGATCTTAGGAGCAATTGTTGCTTCAGAATGCCGTTTTTCCTACCGAAAAGACTTCGGCGCGCTATTTCGCCCAAGATCAGCTGAATCTGTATCAGGGCGTCATCGATCCCATGGGCGGGAT
>Ga0207927_1000920_pt1 | contig 12617 bp, 8 predicted proteins | sample NGESurdeep072012_2_FD_184456 | JGI IMG/M metagenome (GOLD analysis project Ga0207927, IMG submission 184456) | Arctic peat soil microbial communities from Barrow, Alaska - NGEE Surface sample 210-2 deep-072012 (SPAdes) | ecosystem: Environmental > Terrestrial > Soil > Wetlands > Peat ... | reverse complement strand
GTCGCTGTCGCCGCACAGGCCTCCGCGATCAGGCAGCGCGCGTGCGGCCAATCGAAGGCCGGCCCGGGATCGGTCTTTCGCCCCGGAGCGATGTCGCTGTGGCCGACCAAGCGCGCGGGTGTCAGCTTGGGGTAGGCCGCGCACAGCGCCGCTATGGCATCGGCAAGTGCTTGATACTGCACGGCCTCGTAGGCAAGCGTATCGGTGCCTTCGAGTTCCACGCCGATCGAAAAATCATTGCAGGCCTCTCGGCCGTTGTAGCTGGATTGTCCTGCGTGCCAGGCGCGCTGCGCGAAGCTCACGTACTGTGTGATATTGCCGTCGCGCCTGATGACAAGATGCGAAGAGACGCGCAGCGGAGCGACTTCGGCAAAATAGGGATGCGCTTCGGGCGGCAATGCGTTGGTGAACAGCCGATCAATCCACGGACCTCCGAATTCACCGGGCGGCAAACTGATGCCATGGACCACGATCAACTCCGGCTCGACGCCCGCGGGCCTCAAGTCGCAATTAGCGGAAGCTATTTGCCGGACACCGCGCAGCAGTCCGCTCTCAAGGTCGACCTGCACTTGCGCATCCTCATGGACCAACCCGGCCGATAGCATATGCGACAATCAGGCGCATATGCACCGAGAGTTCACCGCGTGCGGCTGACCCGCGTCCATGTGGAGGCCGCGTTGAGCCCCGGCAGCGTGATCGAGCTGCCGTCCGCCGCCGCCGCTCATCTCGCCAAGGTGCTGCGCGCGCGCAGCGGCGATGCTCTGGTGCTGTTCGCCGGGGATGGCCTGGAGTTCGCCGCTACCGTGGCAAGCGTGCGCGGTTCGCAAGTGACGGCGGCGGTGGGCGAAAGCCGGGAAGTCGATCGCGAGTCGCCGCTCGCGGTCACGCTCGTGCAATGCGTTCCGCGCGGCGATCGCATGGATTTCATCGTGCAAAAGGCCACGGAACTCGGCGTTGCGCGCATCGTTCCGGTCTTGAGCCAGCGCAGCGTGGTGCGCCTCGATGAGCCCCAAGCGGCATCGAAAGCCGCGCATTGGCGCTCGATCGCCGTCAATGCCTGCGAACAGTGCGGCCGCAATCGCCTGCCGACCATCGACGCTCCGCGGCAATTGATCCGTTACCTGGGAGATTCGCCGGCCGACGGGCCACGGCTGCTTCTCGAGCCGGAATTCGAATCGCGCGGCGCTGCCCTCGATGTCGGCGCGAAGGTGCAAATCGCGATAGGACCGGAAGGCGGCTTTGCCGCCGAAGAGATCGAGGCGTTTCGCATATCGGGATTCAGCGCCGTGAGATTGGGGCCCCGCATCTTGCGCACCGAGACCGCCGCAATCGCTGCGCTCGCCTGGCTGCAGAGCGGTTTCGGCGATCTCCAGGCGTTCCCGATCAAGGCATGATCGAAGTTTCCTCGGCAATCATCTGCTCGAGCCTCTGCAAATCGGGAATCAGGGGCGTTTCGTTGATCATGCGCACCTGACAAATGACCGGCGCCCGTTCCGAGAAGCTGCGCGACGGATCCGGTCGAATCACGTCCGCGTTGACCCGAACGAGTTGCGGAAATCCCTGGGTCAGCATGCCAAAATATCCGCCCGGCAGCTTGCCGCTGGAGCCATGAAAAATCACGATTCGGGTGCGGTTGGTAACGCTCGGCAGCGACTGACCGAACGCGCCTTCGAAGGCCACCACCGGCACGCTCTGCCCGCCCCAACTCACCAACCCCAGATACCACGGCGGCGCATTGGTCATTTCGGCGGGCGCTTGATAACCGATGACCTCCGCAACGCAGGCGCGCGGCACGATCAGCCGCTCTCCCATCAGGGGTACCAGCAGGCTATACAGCTCATCTCGCAAATCGGACATGGATTCCCTATCGCGCGACGGCGCTGCGGCGGCTGACGAGCGGCTCGATGGCGTCGAGCAACTGGCTTTCCCGATAAGGCTTGCCGAGGTAGTCGTTCACGCCCAGCTCGATCGCCCGCGCACGGTGTTTTTCACTGACTCTCGAAGTGATCATGACGATCGGAATATGCTTGAGGCGCGGATCGTTGCGAACGTGGGCAGCCACTTCGTAGCCGTCCATGCGCGGCATTTCTATATCCAGCAGGATGATGTCGGGCATGTTTTCCTGCAGCAGCGACACCGCGTCCATGCCGTCCTTGGCCGTCAATACGCGCATGCCGTTGCGCTCGAGAAGGCGCTGCGTCACGCGTCGCACCGTGATCGAATCGTCGACCACCAGTGCAAAGGTGCGCCGGTCGCGCTGATCGAGCACCGCGGTATCCGTGGGACGCGCCCGCCACTCCGAGCGCACCAGCGAACCCATGTCGAGAATCACGACGATTCGTCCGTCGCCGAGGATGGTGGCGCCGGAGATGCCGCGAATTCCGGAGATTTGCGGCCCGAGCGATTTCACCACGATTTCGCGGCTTCCCACCAGCTCGTCGGTCACCAGCGCGGTGGAATGTTCACCGGCACGGATCAGCGCCACGGGCATCGACACGTCCGCTTCGGGCAAGGGCGTGGGGCCGAGGCCGACGAAAGATCCCAGCTGTTGGAACCGGTACTTTTGGCCGCCGTACTCGAACGGCGGCGCATCCTTGCCGAGATGCCGCGCCACGATGTTGCGCGGCAGGCGCACCACGCCTTCCACGGTGGCCAACGGCAATGCGTACACTTCCTCCGCTACGCGCACGATCAGCGCCTGACTGATCGCCAGAGTGAACGGCAGACGAATCGTGAAGCGCGATCCCTTGTCGGCGGTCGATTCGATGAACAAGCCTCCGCCGAGCTTCTTGATTTCCGTGGCGACCACATCCATCCCGACGCCGCGGCCGGCCGCCTGCGTGACGCGTCCAGCGGTGCTGAAGCCCGGTTCCAAAATGAGCTGCATGGCCTCCTCGTCGGTGAGTTTCGACTGGCGGTCGGTGAGCCCGAGCGCGACCGCCTTTTCGCGGATCAACTTGACGTTGATGCCGCCGCCGTCGTCGGCGGCGACGATCACGACTTCGGCACCGTCGCGGGTCAAGCTCACCGATATTCGCCCCACGTCCGGCTTGCCCAGCGCGGCGCGCTGTTCCGGCGGCTCTATGCCGTGCACGACCGCGTTGCGCAGCATGTGCTCGAGCGGCGCAACCATGCGTTCCAACATCTGCCGGTCGAGTTCCGCGGCCGCCCCCTGAACCACGAGCTCCGCGCGCTTGCCGGTGTCGTTCGCAGCCTGGCGCACCAGACGCGTCAGGCGCTGCACATGACGCTGGAAAGGCACCATGCGGGTGCGCATCAGGCTGTTCTGCAGTTCGGTGATCACGCGCGCCTGCTGCACCAATAAATTCTGAGCCTCGCGGGTCAAGGTCTCGAGCAATCCCTGGATGCTCGCGACGTCGCCCGAGGTTTCGGCCAGCGCCCGGGCAAACTGCTGCAGAGCCGAATATCGGTCGAGTTCGAGCGGGTCGAAATCGTCGCGTCGCGGCGCCTCGTCCTGGTGCCGGTTCAATACCTGCGCCTCGGTCTCGATCTCGAGACCACGCAGCTGTTCCTTGAGGCGCGTGACCGTGCGCGCCAGCTCCGCCAGATTGAAATCGATGGAGTTGACCTGCTGGTCGAGCCGCGCGCGGAAAATGCTCACCTCGCCCGCGTTGTTGAGCATGGTATCGAGCAGGTCGGCATCGACCCGCGCCATTTCCACCCTCTCCGCCGGTAGGTTCTCGCGTCCCGGCAATACGAGCGCGTTGCTTATTTCGAGATTGGAGATCGAATCCTCGGATATCGTGAGCGTCGCCGACTCCTGCGGCGCCTGCCCCGAATTCAAGCCGCGAATCTGCCGCAGCAGTTCCATGGCCGCGGGCGGCAGCTTGCCCGCGCTCACCAGGTCGCGCATGCGCGCAAGCTCATCGAAACTGGCTTGCATGACCGCGTGCGCGTGATCGTCGGCGGCCACGGCGCCCCCGTCGATTTGAATGACCAGGCTCTCCAGCTCATGGCTCAAATCGCCCATCGCGGTAATGCCCGCCATGCGCGCGCCGCCCTTGAGGGTATGCAAGTGACGCTGCAGCTCGGCCACTCGCTGCTTGTCCTTGCGGTCGAGATTCCAGCCGGTCAGCGAGGTCTCGGCCGCCTCGAGCAGCTCGGTCGCCTCTTCGCTGTAGATATTGGCGATTTCGTGATCGAACTCCTCCGCGGCGGGGACCGGCGTCGCCTCCGCAGGCGGCGTCTCAACTGCCGCCGGGGTCGCCGCCGGCGCGGCGCTGGTCGAATCCGGCAGCTTGGGGACCAACGCCGATGCGCTGGTATCGTTGGCGGCGTGCGCCAGGTCGGCATCGAGTTCGGTTTCGAGTGCGTGCAGCCGTGCGAGCAAGACCGGCTGGTCGGTAAAGAATGCCGTGGACTCGTTGATGTGAGACACGACGTTATCGATCGCGCGGACCGCATCGGCCAAGGTCGCCAGCCCGGTGTCCGATAGTCCGCGGCCGCTGTCGAAGACTTTGCGCATGAAGTGATTGAGCGGCTCGGTAATGCGGATGCCGTGGCGCGCCTCGGCCATCTTCGAACTGCCGCTCAAGGTATGGATGGCGCGGTATACGGACTCCGGCAGATCATGCGGTGCCGGCTGGCCGGTGCGCTTGCGCACGTAGTCGCGAATCTCCGCGAGATGGCTCGAGGTTTCCTTGCTGTAGATCTCGTGCAGTTGCGGGTCCATGACCGCCGGGCGCTCACGCTCGGCGGCACGATCCTCCGGCGCCAGCGCCGCGCCCAACTGCTCGGCCTCACGGCCGTCTGCGTACGCGAAAGCGCGCCCCATGACCTCATCCAGCGGCAGTGCATTTGGTCTGCCGGTTTCAAGCTGCTCCACCAATTGCGGCAGGGCCGTGACTGCGCTGCGCAGCAAGGTCATCATGCCCGGGGTCCGGGACAGCATCTTATCAATGATGCGATTCAACAGATTCTCTATCGACCACGCGAATTCGGCGATCGAGCCTGCGCCGACCATGCGGCCGCTGCCCTTCAACGTATGGAAGCTGCGCCGCAATGACGCCAGCGAATCGAAGTCCATCGGATTTTGGTCCCACAGAGGGAAATGCCGTTGGATCGAAGCAATCTCCTCCTTGGCCTCCTCGATGAACAGCTCCAGGAACTGCGGATCGATCGCCGGCGCTTCGGGGCCCGCGACCAGCGGGATGGGCGCCTGCACGCCCTTGCTGCGATCCAGGGCAAGCGTGGCCTGTTGATCGACCTTGACGGTCTTTGCAACCTCCTCGGCCGTAAGCTCCACGTTCGGCACCCGAGACGGCGCCTGTTCGGCGAGCGCCTTGATGCATATTTCGGCGTTATCGAGCATGTACCAAGGATCGGCGCGCCCGCTCTGCAGCGTCTCCATGTAGTACTCGATGCTGACGATGGCGTCGGCGATGCGCTCAAGGCGCAGCGCGTCCGGCGCGGGCGCGCCGGGTTCGACGAGCTTGCGCACCTCTCCACCGATCGCATCCATCAATTCAACCGCCCTGCCCTTGCCCAACATCAACAATCCGGCGGTGATGCCGCGCAGCAGCTGCGGAACGTTGTCGAGGCCCTGCGGCGCCAGATCCGAGGGCTTTTGCACGGCAATCGAAACCGCTTCCTTGATGCGCGCCAAATTGACGATGCATTCCCGAAGGACCGCTTCGCTGACCTGGCGGAAATCGAAATCCTGGCCGGCAGGGGGCGCGAGCGCCGCGGCAGCCGCCGTGTTGGGCAAAATAAGACTCACCAGCTGATCGTCGAGGTTGTCCTCGACCGACAGCAGAACGCCGGCCACCTTGACCAACGCGGCCTCGGGCGGGTTCCTGCCGTCGCTCAACAACGCCGATAATTCCGCGATTTCCTGTTGCACGCGTTGCCGCAGCTCCCCAAGCCCGAGCACACCCAGGGTGTCGCTGATCTTCTTCAGCAATTCGAGTTGCGGCGCAAGCTCTTCGTTGCCGCCGCCGCGGCGCACGAAGATATCGAGGACGTCCTTGACCTTGGACAAATCCTCCTTGATGGCGGCGGCAACCGTGCGCATCAATTTGGCGCTGGGCGCCGACAGGCTTTCGCGCTCCTGGTCGATCGAATCGTCGACCGGCAATAGCTCGGACAGCTTGAACGAAGCGCGGACCGCCGCGATGCGCCCGCCGCTGGCGGTGGCGCGCGCCACGTAGTACAGCAGGTTGTTCAACAGGTCGACCGGCGGCTTCTCGCAATAACGGGCCTCGTCGAGTTCGTACAGGACTTTGATTTGCCGGTCCGCTTGTCCAAGCAACCGCTTCAAGGTGGCGCTGCCTTCCAGGCCGTTGGCGCGCAGCGCCTCGAGAATCGCACCGACGACCCACCACAGCTGAAAGACCGGCTGAGTGGTGGCGACCTGTTCGAGCTTCTCGGCAATCTTCGCCAGGATCTCCAAATTCTGGACCGCGCGCTCGCCGCGAATGTATCCCAGCAAGCCCACTTGAAACCGGGGCCGCAGGCTTCTGGCCCACTGCGCCACCGTAATCACCTGTTCGTCTTGCCGCTGCGGCTGCGGCTGGGCGGGCTGATCGGACTTCAGGTTCAGCAGCAGCAACGTCCCCTCGGACAACAGCGGACTGCCGCGCACCGAGCGCAGATCATTGAGCAGCGGCAGCAGCACCAACGCAAGGTCGCGTCCGCCCGAAAGCACTCTCTCCAAGTAGGTCGGCAACTGCATCATGGCGCGCATCAGCGCGTCGAGTCCGTCGCCATGACGCTTTTGTTCGCTTCCGGCGCCGCGCAAATAGCGCGTGACGTGCTCCATCTCCTCGGCGAGCAAAGCCGCACCGTAAACTTCCACCAGACGCAGTGCACCGTGCACCGAATGCAATTGCTCGGCGCATTTTTCGAGAAATACCAGCTGATCGGGACGTTCCACATACGCCTCGAGCGACGCGCGGGCCTCGTTCAAGGTCGCCGTCAATTCCTTGGCGACGATGTGCAATGTTTGAGAGCTGATGTCGGTCATCGAAATCGTTGAACTTGCGCCGCTAAGCGCCGGCGCCGCTCGCCTTGCGCAGCGGTGCGGCCTTGTCCGCTTTGACCGGTTCCTTGAGCGCCGGGACGCCGGCGGGGGCGTTCTTGCCGCCGCTGCCCGCACCGCCGGCAGGGGAACCCGCGGGGCTGGTCGCGGCAACCGCGCCCACGGCGGTCGTACCGCCGCCGTAGTCCGGCAGGCGAAATCCCGCCACCGATTTGCGCAACTGCTCCGACAGCGCCGCAAGCTTGGCAATCGACGTGGACGTCGCGGTCGAGCCCTCCGCGGTCTGCGTTGAAATTTCGCGAACGACTTGCATGTTCTTGGAAATGTCCCCCGAGGCCGACGCTTGCTGACGGGCGCTGGCCGATATGTTCTGCACCAAGCTCGCGATCTGATTCGAGACCTGCTCGATCTCCTCGAGCGCGGCACCGGCGTTCTCGGCCAACAGGGCGCCGCCGACCACGTCCGTGGTGCTGCGTTCCATCGACACGACCGCTTCATTGGTATCCGTCTGAATGGTGCGCACCAGAACCTCTATTTGTTTGGTCGCGTTCGCCGCGCGCTCCGCAAGACGCTGCACTTCATCCGCCACGACCGCGAAGCCGCGCCCCGCTTCGCCGGCCATCGACGCCTGAATCGAGGCGTTCAGAGCGAGAATATTCGTCTGCTCGGCGATATCGTTGATGAGTTCGACGATATTGCCGATTTCCTGGGAGCTTTCACCGAGCCGCTTGATGCGCTTGCTGGTCTCCTGAATGGTTTCGCGAATGGCATTCATGCCGTCGATGGTGCGCCGCACCGCATCGCCGCCCTTGTGAGCGACGTCGACCGAATGCCTGGCGACGTCCGCGCAGCGCTCGGAATTGCCCGACACCTCCTCGATGGAGGCCGCCATATCCGCCATGGATTGGCTGGCCGCGGCGATCTGCCGAGATTGCGCACTACTGGCCTTGGCCATATGCGCCGCCACCGCCTGCGTCTGCTTCGCCGCGCCGTCCAATTGAATCGCACTTTCGTTGATGGTTGTGACCAGCTCGCGCAGCGCCTCGATCGCGTAGTTGATCGAGTCGGCAATGGCGCCCGTAATGTCTTCCGTAACCGTCGCCTGCACGGTCAGATCGCCGTCCGCCAGACTCGATAGCTCATCCAGCAGGCGCATGATGGCCTCCTGGTTGCGGTCGTTCTGGCGCACGCGCAATTCAGTGGTGCGCCGCGCATTCGCCGATTTGAGAAACAACCAGGTAAAGACGCCAAGCAGCAGCGCGGCCGCCCCCAGGAGCGCCAGTATCAGAGGTTTGTAGCTCACCCGCGATTGGGGCACGGATGGCGCAGCGGCGATTTGCGCCGTCATCCCGCTCGCGAGCGCCGGCAGGGAGCGTGCCGCTGTCTGTGCCTTGGACAAGGGTTCGGCCGCTCCGATGGCCTTGCGTACGCTCGCTCCGAACTGCTGATTGCGCTGTACCACCGTCTTCAATCGCAGTTCCGCGTCGGCGCCCGTGACGCGGGATATCGCCAACCCGGACTCCTCTCCGGACAGGCCCCGCATCACCTGCTTCAAGAATTCCAGGCTATCGGCGAGTCGCCGCGCGGTCGGCGCCGCATCGCTAACGCCCAACGCCAGGCCGTTCAGCTCCTGTTGGATGCGCTGGACGGAAAGCTCGAAGCGCTCCAAATGGCGGCTCATGCCATCGAGCTTCTGCACACCGACGGCGCTTGCGAGATCGCCGAGTTCCGACAGCAGCTTCGGGGCCAGCTCCCGCGCCTCCTGATTGGCGGCCTGAATGGTTTGCACCGCAGTCCGCGCATCGGCAACGGCGCTCACCGCGTCGGCGAACTTGCCGAGCGCCGCATCGAGCCCCGCATCGCGTTGCGGCGAGGCGCCGCTCGCGGTCAGGCTCTTCAGGCGCGTCATGCTGGTGCCGAGCTCGTCGAAATCCTTCGGTTCGCCGCGCAGCGCGTTCTGCGCCTCGAACGGTATGCGCTCGATCAGCAGCCGCAGTTGATCGGTCGACGCCGCCTCCGGAGCCGCGCTTTTGGTCAGCAAGGTGAGCACCGCGGCACCGGCGAGACATGCCACGATCAGCGCCAGCAATGCCGGCAGAGGATTGAATTTTGAAACGGCGTTTTGCGTGCTCATAGGCGTGGATCCGGCAGCGCTCAACTCGCAGCCTGCAGAAAGCTCTGGCTCTCGACCAAATTCTTCAAATTGAGCACCGGCCACACTTCCCCGCCGCGGCGAAATGCCCCCGCCAGATAGGCCTCGCAGCGAATCATCGTGGGTGGCGCCTCCGCATCGAATTCAGGTTCCGCGAAGCGCCGGAACCCCAAGACCTCGTCGACAATGAGCCCCGCCGGAATTTCCCGGTGGTTGACCGCCACCACGCGAGTATTGCGCTGCGGCACGGTCGCACCGCTGCCGAGGAATTGCCGCAGGTCGATCATCGGCAACAACTGTCCGCGCACATTGGCCAGCCCCTTCACCCAGCTTTTCGACCCCGGGATGCGCGTGATCACGGCTGGGTAGCCCAACACCTCCCGGGTCTCCTCGCGGGCGGCCAGGAACGTCTCTCCGCCCATGCGAAATGCCACTCCCACCCATTCGCGGCCGGCGGCCGAGTCCGGCGCGGCGGCCGCCGCAACCGTGCGGCTGCGCTTTTCGAGTTCCTTGAGCAGTTCGAACGGACGGTCACGCAGGCCGCGCAGAGTATTGTCGCTCCCGCTCATCGTACTGGTCATACGGCCAGCGCAGCCTGCGCCTTCTCGACCAAAGCCTGCGCCGACACCGGTTTGACGAGATAATCCACTGCCCCCTGGCGCAAACCCCAGACGCGATCCGTCTCCTGGCCCTTGGTGGTCACCATGATGATCGGGATCAGCCTGGTTTCCGGGTCGTTGTTCAGCGTCCGCGTCGCCTGGTAACCGTTCACTCCGGGCATGACGATGTCCATGAAGATAAGGTCCGGCTTCATGGCCTTCGCCTTGCGAATACCCTCTTCGCCGTTCTCGGCCGCCGCCGTCCTGAAGCCGTGCTTTTCCAGGGCCTTCTGCATGACGAACACTTCGGTGGGTGAATCGTCGACAATAAGAATCAGTGCCATTCTTGTATTCTCCGTCATTTGGCGACGTGTGCTTCGATGGCGCCCAGTAGTTCGTCCTTGGTGAACGGTTTGGTCAAATAGTGCTCGGATCCCACGATGCGGCCGCGTGCCCGGTCGAACAAGCCGTCCTTGCTGGATAGCATGATTACCGGGATCTGTTTGAAGACCTTGTTGTGCTTGATCAGCGAACACGTCTGGTAACCGTCGAGGCGCGGCATCATGATATCCACGAAAACGATGTCGGGCTGGTGGTCGGCGATCTTGGAAAGGGCGTCGAAGCCGTCGACCGCGGTGAACACCTCGCAGCCTTCCTTGGTCAAAAGGGTTTCGGCGGTGCGGCGGATCGTTTTACTGTCGTCGATCACGAGAACTTTGAGGCCCGCGAGTTTCGGCTTGCCGTTGGTGATCATGCTCTCCATGGAACGGACCTTGAGGACGTGAATCGACGTGCGTAGGTGCTGGAATCTTGTGGCTTTTTAACATATCCGGGGCGCGCAAGCCACGGTATGGGGTCGACATTTCGCGGTAATCGAGGGTAAACAGCGGTGGCGTGGTTCACAGTTTTCGGAACACGACCGATGCGGCGGCCGCGTCCGCGTGCGTTAAACTTGAAGCGGTACTCCGGCCGTCCAGGATCTTCAGGGGAATGAGCATGTCTTGCGGTGTGCGTCTGGTCGTGGTCATGGACCCCATCGAGGCCATCAATCCGCTGAAGGACAGTACTTTGGCGATCCTGCTCGCAGCGCAGGCAAGCGGCTGGCAGTTATTCTATGCGGAGTTGAAGGACCTGTGGCTGCGCGACGGCATCGCCTGGGGCCGCCTCGCACCGCTCAAGGTGTTCGACGATCCGCAGGTCTGGTCCGTGCGCGCCCCCGGCGTCGCCGCCGCACTGGGCGAGTACGACGTCATACTGATGCGAAAGGATCCGCCGTTCGATACCGAATACATCTACTGCACCTACATACTGGATCGCGCGCGCGATCAGGGGGCGCTCGTCTACAATCGTCCGCAGGGCCTGCGCGACATGAACGAGAAGGTCTACACCGCCTGGTTTCCCGAATGCTGCGCACCGACCCTGATCACCCGTGACATGGACGACATGAGCGGGTTCCTGAAGGAGCACGGCAAAGCGGTGTGCAAGCCGCTGCACGGCATGGGCGGGCGATCCATCTTCGTCCTGGAGCAGGGCGACAAGAATCGCAATGTGGTGTTCGAGACATTGACCGACTACGGGCAGCGCTACGCCATCGTGCAGCGCTACCTGCCAGAGATCGTGACCGAAGGCGATTGCCGGGTGATCCTCATCGACGGCGAACCCGTTCCCTTCGCGCTCAAGCGCGTACCCGACGCGGCGGACCACCGCGGCAATCTCGCGGCCGGGGCCCGCGCCGAGAGCCGCCCCATCAACGAGCGCGACCGCTGGCTGTGCTCCATCATCGGGCCGAAGCTGCGCGATGCGGGAATGATCTTCGTCGGGTTGGATGTCATCGGCGACTATGTCACCGAAATCAACGTCACCAGTCCCACCGGCATCCGCGAACTGAACAAGAAGCACGGCATCGACATCGGCGCAACGCTGGTGAAGGCGATCGCCCGCACCCTGGGCGCCGCGTGAACTCCAACATCCTTCAAATCGGGCTGCCGCCGGCAAACGACCGGATGCTGACCACTTGTTTCCTGGCGGCCCTGCTGCACGGCATCGTCATCCTGGGCGTCACGTTCAGTTCGCCGTATGGAGATGCAAATGGAGGCGACGGGGCCGCTTTGGAAGTGGTCCTCGTCAACGATCAAGCGCCGAGGGTTGCGGAAAACAAGAACGGGCAATATCTCTCCGAGCGAACCCAGCTCGGATCCGGCAACACCAACAAGCGCGAGCGCACGCTGATACCGAAGTCCTCGCCGATGCCGGTCGAAAGAGCCGGCATTCCGAGCGGCGACGGAGTTGCGGCCGCGCAATCCGCGCATGAGGTCGGCGACGACGAGCTGGTGGCGACGCACATGCCGGCGGCAACCATTCTGTACTTCGCGGGGCCTAACGCCGCCGCCGAACCCTCCGCATTGCCGCTGTTGCTGGAAAAGAGGCCGGATTTGGGCATGACGCCCAATGATGATGGCGTGGAACTGCGTATGCGCGGCGCCGCCAAACAGCAGTTGTGGATTGCCGCGGATACCCGCGAATCGGACGTTGCCGTTTACCTCGACAGCTGGCGGCGCAAGATCGAACGGGTCGGGACCATGAATTTTCCGGATGTCGCACGGCGGCAGAAGCTCTCGGGAACGCCCGTGATCGAGGTGACGATCGGCGCCGACGGCAGACTCGTGCAGTCCATGCTCCGGCGCAGCAGCGGCCACGCCGAACTCGACCAAGCCGCCATGCGGATATTGAAGCTCGCCGCCCCTTACGACCCGTTCCCGAGCGCTCTCGGCGCGGCGCACGATCAGATCCGCATCGCCTACGAGTGGCAATTCCTGGGTGGTGCGGCGCAAGGCTTGAGCGTATTTTATTCGGACTCAAACAGCCC
>Ga0207927_1000917_pt1 | contig 12634 bp, 12 predicted proteins | sample NGESurdeep072012_2_FD_184456 | JGI IMG/M metagenome (GOLD analysis project Ga0207927, IMG submission 184456) | Arctic peat soil microbial communities from Barrow, Alaska - NGEE Surface sample 210-2 deep-072012 (SPAdes) | ecosystem: Environmental > Terrestrial > Soil > Wetlands > Peat ... | reverse complement strand
GCGAGACCGAGCGTGATGGAGTGGGCGACGGTGAAAGACGAAACCACGCCGACGATCGGAAGGATCGCCTGCGATGGGTGATCGACCGGCTTCCAACCCTCGGGGGTTCGCCGCAGAACGGCAGGCAGGAGCAGGCAAACGAGAAAGAGCACGTGGTCGTAGCCTGTAAGGATATGGTGGGCACCTTCGACCAGAAACGCCCAGCGCGAAGGCGCCGCGTGCGACGCGACGCCGGCAACGGCAGCGGTACTCGCCCCACCCCCGGACGCCATGCCCGGCTTGCCAGCCGCAAGCTGCGACGGGTCGAGCACGAGCAGCACGAGCGGCTGGTCGGGCCGCTGGATCTTGGCAAGGCCGCGGTGCGTCGGATCGACCTCGGCAAAGAGCGAATAGACGATCGTCGGCGAGGCCGGCAGCGTGCACTTTGACGTCAGATAAAGCACCGCGTAAGCACCGTCGTTGCGTCGTTCCAGGCCGTGCCCGATCGGGCGCAGCTCACAGCCCGGGATTGCCAGACGTGCCAAGGCATACGACTCTATGCGCGGCCATGCCGCCTTGACCTCACCCCAGGTGAGTCTGCCGTCGTCGTCGGTGTCGAGGTCGAGGGCGATGTCGAGGTCGCGCAGCGCGATGTCCCATCGCACCGCTAGCGCGCCGGGCGCCGCGTCGAGTTGAAGGTAGGAGTCGCTCGACTTGTGCGCGCTCGCGACGTTCGACGCCACTAGCAGCGAGCACAGGACCAGCAGCCGGCACGCCGATCGCCGCAGCGCGGCCAGGAAATCAGAGCGACGCATCGATACGCCGGTCGTGGAGGCCGAGCGATGCCTTTAGCCGGCGCGCTTCGTCGCTCGCGCCTTGCTCTCCGCTCGCCTTCGCTGCCTGAGCGAGCACCAGCACATCGAGAGCTTCGCGCTGATGCTCGACATCGCCACGAGCGAGTTGCAGCGCCCGCCTGGAATCATGCTCGACGAACAGCGCGAACATCGCTTGTTCGCGGCCATGGAACTTCTGCGCGTCGGGCCGCTGATTGGCCAGTTCGATCCGGTCGCGCATCTCGGCAACGTCCCGGGCCGACGCCGGCGCGCTCGCGCGAGTTCCGGCGATGGCGAGGCGAAGCAGCACGGCATCGGTCCGCGTTTCATCCTTGAGTACCTTGAGTGCATCGTCCGGCCGGCGCTGCTCGATCAGGAAATCTGCATAGTCGACGGCCGCGTACGAATCCGGTCCGAGTTGAAGCGCGCCCTTGAACGCCGCGTCGGCGGCGCCGCTACGGCCATCGCGCTCTTCGAGCTCCGCGAGCGAGGTCAAGAGCCAGCCGCGCGCTGCCGGCGGTAGGCCGGAATCGGCAAGCAGACTCTCGAATGTCTTTCGCGCCGTGCCGACGTCGCCGCGCAAAGCGGCGTTTTCGGCCAGGCAGGCACTCGAGTGCAGTTGAGCCCCGGCGGAGCCGACGTGGCGACACGCTTCGTCCGATTGGGCGTAGCGGCCCTGGACGCGAAGCACGGTCGCGAGCGTCAACCAGGCCTGGGCCATGCGATCGCCGCCCGGTCGGCCCAGCAATTGATGCAGGCTCGCCACTGACGCGTCGAATTCATGCAGGTATTGCTGCAGCGTCGCTCGCATGAGTAGCACCTCGCCCGGTGCGGTCGCGGCATCGGGCCACGTGCGAAGTGCGGCGAGCGCCAGGCCCGCGAAGCGCGGATCCCCGGCTTCGCGGGCCCGCTCCAGATCGCGACGCGCGACGGTCACCGCCAGCCGCGCATCGCCGGGACGATCGGCCAGTTGTTTCCTCAGGCGCCGGTCTTCGTCGCGGCTGCCGGCCGACGCAGGCAACACCTCGATGACCTGGTCATCGCGACTCGGCGTGATGGGCTCGGCCATGACGCCGTGAAGCCAGAGCAAAAAGAAAAGACCGATGGCCAGGGCCCCGATCCATGTCTGCGTCATTCGCATCGAATGATCGTACGTGGAGGCGCGCCGCAGCGCGCCTCCACGCCGTTCCTCAATCCACCGGTTGCGGTTCGCTGGTCTCGTCGGTCGGTCCGGTGACCATGCTGGTGTCGACCGGCTCGAGCGCGTCCGCCGTCGAAGTTGGCGTAGCGACCAGCAGCTTTAAGTAGGCGATGAAGCCGTCGATCGACTGGCTGGCGCTTGCCGGCACCTGGCTCGTCGCCGGCGGGTTGGAGACGAAGTCGCTGCCGCCGCAGGCGGCGACGACGGCGGCGACGATGATCGCCGCAAGGCTGGCTTTGATCCTCATGGGTCTGCTCCTTACTGTGCGCCGGGCAGCGGCGTGCCGATGTACGGGAATCCGGGCAGCAGCGGACCTGCGGCCTTCACCTTCGGACCGGCCTGGTCGACGCCGTCGTGCAGGTTGAACACGGCGGCGCCGAGCGGGACGGCACTCGGGTTGCAGGCCGTGCCAAAGCCGTAGGTATTGCCGGCGCCATTGGCGACACAGAGGCCGCCCATCACGGCGACGAGCGAGATGTCGACGACATCGTCATTGGGCCGCCGACCGTTCGGATATCCCGCCAGGTCTCCCCCCGGGCCCGAGAGCAGGCCGCCGAGCAGGCCGAGGCGGTTCTGCGAGGCGTAAGGCGTGGCCGGGATCGCCGTGTTGAGGCGCAGCATCTCCGAAGCGACTCCGATGGCGGGCGACGCCGTGAATGCCTTCGGCTCGTTGACACCGGGGATGCCGGTCAGGAAGGTCGTGACGAGGTCATTGCGCGGGAAGTTCGACGGTGCGGCAGAGCCGGCCGGCAGCCCGAGTGCGATCTCAACCAGCGCCGGCAGGGTCGGGTTCGTCACGTAGGCGGCGAACTGACCATCGTCCTTCGGCTTCGAGTTGTTGAACTTGTCCTTGTCGGGCAGGCCGATCACGACTTCGTTGACGAGCGGCATGCCGAGGCGTGAAACCTGAGTCCAGGCGCCGCCGACGATCGCCGAGGTCTGGTAGCCGCTCTTCGCTGCGCTGCTGAGGAGCGAGCCCTGGCGCAAGCTCGCCGTCGTCCAGCCCCCGATCACCGGATCGGAGCCGGCGACCAGGCAAGAGGTTGGCACCTCGAGTGCAATGGTCGTGACGTTCTTGGTCATCAAGCTGTCCGTGCCGGCGTCCTTCATCGTCGGGTCGAGCAGGAATGCGGCGCCGCCGGATGCGTTGAGGAGGTCGAAGATGACGCCGAGGTTGACGGCGAACGGATCCTTGCGCTGGCCGACGAACACCTTGCCCGGTGTCGAGCAGCCGGGGATGTTCACGCCGTAGATGAACTGGGCTGCGTAAGCAGCATAGCCCGGGATCGTCTTCGTGCCGATGTTGTCGGAGGGCTTGGCGAAAGTCGTTCCGCCGCCCGATGCATTGGTAACGGCCGCCGCAGTCCCAGCGCGGCGGTCGCCGGTGACGAGGGTCACGCTGTACGACTCCGTGACGTTGAGGTTGGGGTCGTTCGGGACGCTGACTCGTCCCGATTGAGTAAGAGGGATGGGCACGCTCTTGCCGCCGATGTTGAGCGCCGTTCCCGCCAGCGCGTTGCTGAATCGAAACTGGAACGTCAGGTGCTCCTTGCCGTCGCCGACGTTGTCGATCTCGATCTCGTACAACGCGTTCGGATCCATCTTGAAGTAGTTCGGGCCGCCGAACGGATCCTGGAACGGTTGATAGTTGGCGATCAGCGTAACGAAACCGGCGCGCCCGGCCTCGTAGCTGTTGAACATGTAGAAGTCGGTGCCGTCGACCTTGGGCGCAGTCGTGATGAACGGCGCCTCGCGATGGCTTGACGCCTGTGCTGGAAGGCAAGCCAGTCCGTAAAGCGCTCCGACCGCCGCGAGTGCAGCCAGCAGGCGGGCGTGGGGGGGAATGAATCGTCTCATGATGTTCCTCGCTCCTCGATGAATGAACGCCGGAAGCCGGCCGACCCGGCTTTCCCGATCGACGAACGCGGCGACGCGAATCGTCTGCCGCTCGGTACGCACCCTCCTCTTTACCGGATGCACAATGGCGCGAAATTCGCCCGCCTTCGCGCGGTAGCGCTCGCGGCGAACGCCGCAAAGTCTGCGACGGCGTAAGGTGTGAGGCGGAACCCTCGACCAAGCGGCATCGTCCCGTTCCAGGAGCAGCGCGTGAAACTCTTCAGCCTCGAGTTGCGCCCGGCGCGCCGCAGCCCCGCCCTCGCCGTGGCCATGGCTGGCCTGACCGCCTTCGCGCAGACGTCGCACGCCGGCGAAGCGTGCCTGGCTAGGAGCGCGGCCACCGTCACGCCGGTCGTCGAGCTCTACACCTCTGAAGGCTGCAATTCCTGTCCGCCCGCGGACCGCTGGATGTCACGGCTCAAGGCCGACCCCAACGTCGTCGCGCTCGCCTTCCACGTCGACTACTGGGATCGGCTCGGCTGGAAGGACCGCTTCTCGAGCGCCGCCTTCACCGATCGCCAGGCAACGCAGCAGACAGTCAACGGCGCCCGCTTCAGCTACACGCCCCAGGTCGTCGTCGACGGCCAGGACCGGAAAGACTGGCCGTCGCTCGCAACGCCGATCGCCGAACGCGCGACGGCGCCGGTCGAGCTGGCGCTGGCGCGCGAGGGCGAGCACGTCACCGCGACCGTCGTCGCCACGCCGCGAGCGCCGAAGCGCCTTGCCGCGTACTGGGCCGTCACCGAGCAGAACCACGTCACGTCCGTCAAGGCCGGCGAGAACCAGGGCGTCACCCTGCATCACGATTTCGTGGTTCGCGAATACCGTCTGGTCGCTGCCTGGACGGCGAGCCCGGATGCGCCGCGTACGCTGGGCTTCGACCTACCAGGCGCCGGCGACGCGGCGCATCCGCGCCTGGTCAATCTCGTCGTCGTCGACGCCGAGACCGGCCGGCCGGTACAGGCGTTGAAGATCGGCTGCTAGGGCACTGCTAGGGCCTATTGACGCGACCGGAGGACTCACGGCCCTCAGTTTGGCGCGCGCAGCGCGGCGCGTAGCTCGGCGCCGATCTCCGGCCTGCCGGCAAAGGGGTCCGTCGGGTTCCTCGCCTGCACGACGTCCTCGAGCCGCGTCTGCACGATGCCGAGCGCCTTGGGGTGGCTGTAGATGTAGAAGCGGTCGGCCTCGATCGCCTCGAAGACGAACTGCGCCACGTCGGCGGCGCTCACCTTGCCCTTGGCGACGGCACGGTCGTTCATCGCCTTGCCGATCAGCTGGCTGCGCGTGAGCTTGTTCGCAGCTCGCAATTCGTCGGGCCGATTGCGCTGGCTCTCGGTGATGCCGGTCGGCACGAAGAAGGGGCAGAGCACCGACGCACCGATCTGGTCGGTGACGAGGCGCAGGTCCTGGTACAGCGTTTCGCTCAGGGCGACGACGGCGTGCTTGCTGACGTTGTAGACGCCCATGTTGGGCATGTCGACGAGGCCGGCCATCGAAGCCGTATTGACGATATGCCCCTTGTAGGCAGTGTCCTTCGCCGCGGCTTCGAGCATCATCGGCGTGAACACGCGGACGCCGTGGACGACGCCCATGACGTTGACGCCCAGCACCCATTCCCAGTCGGCGAGCGTGTTCTCCCAGATCAGGCCGCCGGCGCCTACGCCGGCGTTGTTGAAGACGATGTGCGGGGCGCCGAAGCGCGATGCGACGGCACGGCCGAGCGCCTCGACGTCGGCGGCCTTGCTGACGTCGAGGCGCTGCGCCAGCACCTTCGCGCCCGTGGCTTCGATCTCGGCGGCGGCGCGCTCGAGCGCGTCGGCCTGCACGTCGGCCATGACGACGTTCATGCCGCGCCGGGCGGCGATGCGCGAGGTCTCGAGGCCGAAGCCCGAGCCCGCGCCGGTGATGACGGCCGTACGGCCCTGGAAGTTCTTCATGAGCCTTCTTTCCTGGCGACGATGGCCTTGACGTGGAAACCGATTCGCGGGAAATGGACGTGGACGGTGCCGGCGCGATCGTCCTCGCGCTCGACGACGGCCTCATCGTCATCGAAGCCGACCAGGGTTCCCGCGACCTCGTCGTGCGCGTAGTCGGCCGGGACGACGCCGACCTGCGTACCCGCTTCGATGCCGGCGCCCGACGCCACCGCACACGGCGCAAAGCCGGTCGTGTCGCGTGCCAGCTCGATCGCCCCGGCGCCGGAGAGCCGCTTCGATTTGCCGTGGCCGAACGCGGCGACGCGCTCGTACCACGCGAGAACGCGCGCGAAGGGCTCGAGATGGGTGGCGATCGGCGGCGCGCGGTGCACGAACCAGATCGATTGCGCCGCTGCGAAATCGGCGATCGACGGCAGGGCGCCGAGCAGGAACGGCCGGGTATCGGCAAGCATGGCCTCGAGCCGGCTCGTGTACGTGCGCAGATGCGCTGCGGCATCGGGGAGCGGAGCCCGCCGCAGCGCCGGCAACATCGCGCCGCGATCGGTAGCCAAGGCGCGGAGAAATTCGGGCGGCACGCCGGCGAAGATGTGGGCCGCGCCGGCGGGCTGCATCGTGAACGGCACGGCGGTCCAGAACAGAGCAGTGTCGGCCCACTGGGCGACGATCTCGTCGAGGCCGCGCGTCGCTTCGGGATAGAGCGGCGGCTCGGGCGCGAGCCGGTCGATGACGCGGCACATCAGTGCGGAGTCGCAGTACACGTCGGCACCGATCTGCATGAAGGGCGTGCGCCGGTAGCCGCCGGTCAGCGCCACGACGTCGGGCTTGGGCAGCATCACCGGCACGTCGACCGAGAGCCAGTGCAGGCGCTTCATGCCGAGGACGAGGCGGACCTTCTCCGAGAAGGGCGATCCAGCGTAATGGTGCAGGACGATATCGTTCATGAGTGTGAGCTCGCAAAGGTCGGGCGAGGTTGCCGCGGCGCGAAGACGAGACGCAGCGTGTCCTCGACGTCGCGAACTTCGGCGCCCGCGAGCGCGCGCCTGTCGACGAGCAGCCGGTGCAGCCTCGGCAGGTGATAGTGCGGCACCGCCGGGTACAGGTGATGCTCGAGGTGGTAGTTCACGTGATGCGGAAAAAGCGCGGCCCGGCCGAGCGCGTTCGCGAGGCCGCCGCTCGTATGGTTCGTACGTGCCGCGGTGAGCGGCGACGCGAAGTCGTGGACGGCCCCGTGCTCGCAGATCGCGCGCAAGCGAAGGATCGGCTGCAGCACGGTGAGCATGGGCACGACCCAGAGCACCGCGTATTGCGCCAGGCCGCGCCAGCCGCCAATGGCCAGACAGGCAAGCGGCATCGCGACCTGCCACGCGACGACGAGCCAGCGATCGGCACGGGCGGCGGCGCGCAATTTCTGCGAGGTATCGTCGAGCGGCCGTGCCGCGCGGTTCGTCGCATCGTTTTGCGCCGGCGCGCCGAAGAAGTAGGCGAAGGTCTTCCAGGCATTCCAGCCGATCGCGTCCTGACCGAGCTTCTTCCACAGGTACGCGACACCGCGCGGATAGCCGCCGTGAATGGCCGTGTCCGGGTCCTCCTCGGTGTAGAGGTTGTTGTGGTGCAGGCGATGGATGACGCGATACGTGCACATCGAAATCGCGCCGGCCATGCCGAGGAGGCGGCCCAGCCCGTCGTTCAAGGCGCGATTCGCGAACAGCCGGTAGTGGGCTGCTTCGTGCGCGAGGATGAAGAGCGCGTGCTGCTGGACGCCGATGACGACGACCGACAGCAGCAGCCAGGGGCTGGGCCATACCCATACGCCGAAGGCGACCGCCAGCGCGACGATCCCGAAGGTCTGCGCGACCGCCGCCGCCGAGCGCGCATCGTCGAGGCGAGTCAATGACGCGAGTTCCTCGGCCGAGAGAAGCCGGCGCGCCGTCGCGTTGCCCGAGCCGGCCGCGCGCGCCGCGATTGGCCGCAGATCCTCGCGGAACTCCTCGCCCGAACGGCCTGCGGCATGCATATCGGCTCAGGCCAGCCTGACCAGTTGCTTGCCGAAGTTGCGTCCCTTCAGCAGACCGAGAAAAGCCTGGGGCGCCGCCTCGATCCCTTCGGCGATTGTCTCCCGGTACTTGAGCTTGCCGGTCGCGACGAGGGTGCCGAGCTCCTTCAGCGCCTCGGGCCAGACATCCATGTGCTCGCTGACGATGAAGCCTTCGACCGTCAGGCGCGATTGGAGGATGAGCTGCGGTTGATGCAACGGAATCGGCTCGCCGTCGTAGCCGCTGATCATGCCGCACAGGGCGATGCGGCCGAACGCATTCATGCGCGCCAGGGTCGCGTCGAGCACGACGCCACCGACGTTCTCGAAGCAGCCGTCGACGCCGTCGGGCGTCGCTTCCTTGAGCGCCTGGTAAAGCGACTTCGAGTCGCGGTGCGCCTTGTAATCGACGCAGGCATCGAAGCCGAGCTCTTGCGTGACATACCTGCACTTGTCGATACCGCCGGCGATGCCGACCGCGCGGCAGCCGCGCGTCTTCGCGAGCTGGCCCACGGCACTGCCAACGGCGCCGCTCGCGGCGCTGACGACAAGGGTCTGTCCGGCCTTCGGCTGGCAGATCTTCATGAGGCCGTACCAGGCCGTGACGCCGGGCATGCCGACGGCGCCGAGGTAGGCCGAAAGCGGAATGTGCGTCGCGTCGACCTTGCGCAACAGACCCGGCATCGAGCCGTCGACCATCGCGTACTGCTGCCAGCCGCCCATGCCGGCGACGGTGTCACCCGCTCGATAGTTCGGATGCTTCGACGCCACGACCTCGCCGACCGTGCCGCCTTGCATCACCTGGTTTAGCGCCTGGGGTTGCGCGTAGCTCTTCGCATCGTTCATGCGGCCCCGCATGTACGGATCGAGGCTCAGGTAGTGGATGCGCACCAGTACCTGCCCTTCGTTCGGCTCGCCGACCAGCGCCTCGACGAGGCGGAAGTTGTCGACCGTCGCTTCGCCCGAAGGCCTGGAGACGAGATGAATCTGCCTGTTGGTCGTTGCCATGACATTTCCTCAATCGGATGCGTTGAGCCGCCGGATGCGCCGGCCGCCGACGGCCAGCGCGCGCATGTACTTGAACGTCCCCGTCGCCTGCGCGACGAGCTTGCCGTCGCCGCCGACGACCTTCGCCTCGCAGAAGGCGAGCGACGCGGTGCGATGCAGGCGCCTCGCGGTGGCCAGGAGCCGGCCTTCGCCCGGACGCATGAAGCTCGTCTTCATCTCGATCGTGACGACGCCCGACGAGTCGACCGTGCCGTCTTCGCTCGGGCTGCGCGCCGCGTGTGCCATGACGACATCGAGCAGTGTCATAGTGACGCCACCGTGCGCGACGCTCCACGAGTTGCATAGTTCGTCGCGAAGCTGCAGCGCGATCTGCGCTTCGTCGCAGTCGAAACGGACAAGCTCGAGCCCGAGCAATTCGGCGAACGGAATTCGGACGGCGAGCTTCATGCAGGCGCATGCGGCCGGCCGCGGGGAGCGCGGCGACACCATCTCCTAGGCCGCGATGATCGCCGAGACGCCGCCGTCGACGGGCAGCACCTGGCCGGTGATGTGCTTGCCGGCCGGCGAAGCGAAGAGCAGCGTCGCACCTTTGAGGTCGTCATCGTCGCCGATGCGTAGCAGCGGCGCGTGGCCGGCGAGACTCGCAGCACCGATGCGCTCGATCGTTCCTTGCGTCATCTTGCTCGGGAACATGCCCGGCGCCAGGGCGTTGACGTTGATGTTGTACTTGCCCCATTCGCCGGCCAGCGTGCGCGTGAAGTTGATGACCGCCGCCTTGCTCGTGTTGTAGGCAACCATGCACATGTCGGCGCTGTTGCCGGCCAGGCCCGCGATCGAAGCGACGTTGATGATCTTGCCCTGCTTACGCGGGATCATGCTGTGCTTGCCGATCGCCTGGCTCATGAGAAAGATCGAGCGGATGTTGAGGTTCATCACCTTGTCCCACGCTTCGAGCGGGTGATCCTCGGCGGCGGCGCCCCAGGTGGCGCCGGCGTTGTTGACGAGGATGTCGACGTGGCCGAGCCGCCCGATCGCGTCCTCGGCGACCCGAACGATCTCGCTTGGCTGGCTCGCGTCGGCCGCGATCCAGAGCGCCTCGATGCCCTGGCCCTTCAACTGCGCCGCCGACTCCTCGAGGTCGCCGGCCTTGCGCGAAGTCAGCATGACACGCGCGCCGGCCTCGCCGAGGGCCTCGGCGATCTGCAGGCCGAGGCCGCGCGAGCCGCCGGTGACGAGCGCGGTCTTGCCAGAAAGATCGAAGAGCTGGCGAACATGGGTGCTCATGGCGTGACTTCCGTGATCAGGGATCGGTTCGTTGGCGTCTCAGGGCTCGGCGGAATCGCTCATCCGCGATCGGATCCAGATGAGGACCATCCCCGCCAGCGCCGCCGTAGCGCCGCCGATGGCGACGCCCCAGCCGAAACCCTGGCCGCCGCGCTCGAGGGCGATGCCGAGGCCGGCACTCAGCAGGCCGCCGTAGATCAGCACCCAGACGAGCACTTCGACGCGCGCGACCGGGATGCTCAAAACGACTCCTCGGCCATCGTCCGGCAAGTGTCGTCGCGTGTCTCGACGACGGCCAGCCAGGCGGCGACCTTCGGCAGCTCGTGGCGGAAGAAATAGCGGCAGGCGGCCAGGCGCCCGCGCTGCGCTGGATCGACCGGTGCCGCGACAGCGCGCGTCGCGACGTCGAGCCAGATCCAGGCGAGCACGACGTGGCCGAATGCCTGCAGGTACGGCGTCGCATTGGCGAGCGCCTCGTCGGGCGAGCCGGTCGACCAGGCGGCGCGCGTCGCCGCTTCGAGATGATCGGCCGCCGAGGCAAGCGCCTGCGCGTGAGGAAGAAGCGATTCCGCGGCGCTGGCGCGCCCGACCGTCTCGTCGATCGCCTTGCGCAACGCGACGAGGCCGGCCCCGCCATCCATCACGACCTTGCGCCCGAGCAGGTCGAGCGCCTGGATGCCGTGCGTGCCTTCGTGGATCATGTTGAGCCGGTTGTCGCGCCAGTACTGCTCGACCGGGAAGTCTCGCGTGTAGCCGTAGCCTCCCAGCACCTGGATGGCAAGGCTGTTCGCTTCCAGGCACCACTCGCTGGGCCAGCTCTTGGCGATCGGCGTCAGCACCTCGAGCAGCAGATGCGCGCGCGCCTTCGCCGCGCCGTCGCCGGTATGAAGCTCGTCGACAAGACGAGCGCAGTAGAGCTCGAGCGCCAGCGCCCCTTCGCAATAGCTTTTCTGCGCCAGCAGCATGCGCTTGACGTCGGCGTGCTCGATGATCGGCACCTGTGGCTTCGACGCGTCCTTGCCGCCGGGACCCATCGGCCGACCCTGCGGCCGCGTCTTCGCGTAGTCGAGCGAAGCCTCGTAGCCGGCGAAGCCGAGCATGGCGGCGCCGAGGCCGACGGCGATGCGCGCCTCGTTCATCATGTGGAACATGCAGCGCAAGCCCTCACCAGGCTCGCCGACGCGGTAGCCGACGGCGCCGGCGCCGTCCCATCCGCCTCCGGCCGAGGCGTGAACGACGAACTTGCCCTCGCCGAAATTGAGCAGCGTGTTCGGAATGCCTCGGAAGCCGAGCTTGTGGTTGAGCCCGGCGAGCGACACGTCGTTGCGCTGGCCGGTGAGTTGTCCCCGCTCGTCGACCAGCTTCTTCGGCACGATGAACAGCGAGATGCCTTTGGTCCCTGCGACAAGCTTGCCGTCGTCTGCCGGAATCTTGGCAAGCACGAGGTGAATGATGTTCTCCGCAAGTTCGTGCTCGCCGTTCGAGATCCACATCTTGTTGCCGCGCAGGCGGTAGCGCGGTCCGAGCGGGTCGCTTTCGAAATCGGCGCCGTCGGGGATGGCACGCGTCGCGATGTCGGACAGGCTGGAGCCGGCCTGCGGCTCCGACAGGCACATCGTTCCCGAAAAGCGCCCGGCGAACTCGTTCCTCGCGAACACTTCTTTCTGCAGCGGCGTTCCGTGCGCCATCAGCAGGTTGGCATTGCCGCTGGTGAGCATGGCGCCGCCGCCGACGCCGATCCCGGCCTTCGAGAAGAAGCTGTTCGCCGCCATATCGACGACGCAGGGCAGCTGCATGCCGCCGATCGCGTAATCCTGCGCCGCAGCCAGCATGCCCGACTCGAAATAGGCCTGCGCCGCCTCGTGGCTTGCCTTCGGCAGGTGGACCTTCTCGCCGTCGAACCAGGGCTCCTCGATATCGGACTGTCGATTGAAGGGGGCGAATTTCTCGCGCGCGATGCGCTCGCAGGTGTCGAGCACGGAGTCGAAGGTCTCGCGCGAGTGATCGGCGAACCGGCTGCGCTCGCGCAGCGACTCGATGTCGAGCCAGTCGTAGAGAAGAAAGTCGATGGTCCGGCGGTAGCTCATGCGACGGCGAGCAGGTGCGCGATCGCCGCTTCGGCGATCGCGCCGCCCCACTCCTGGACGAAGTGGCCGCCTTCGGCCACTTCCATCGGTGGCGGACAGCCGCGGATCGTCTTTTGCAGCGCCCGCATCGGCGCGGCGCCAAGCACGGGATCTTTCATGCCGATCGCCATAAAGCTGCGCCCCGACCAGCGCTCGCGCCAGAACTCGGCGGCGGCGCGGCTGATGGCAGCGCCCGGCGCGTCGGCGCCATCGGGAACGAGATTCGGAAAGGCGCGCAGGGCCGCCTTGTAGCGAGCATCGGGAAACGGAGCGTCGTAGGCCGCGACCTCGGCGGCGGTCATGTCGGGCTTGCCGCGCTGGATCAGCTTGCCCACCGG
>Ga0207927_1000914_pt1 | contig 12660 bp, 9 predicted proteins | sample NGESurdeep072012_2_FD_184456 | JGI IMG/M metagenome (GOLD analysis project Ga0207927, IMG submission 184456) | Arctic peat soil microbial communities from Barrow, Alaska - NGEE Surface sample 210-2 deep-072012 (SPAdes) | ecosystem: Environmental > Terrestrial > Soil > Wetlands > Peat ... | reverse complement strand
GCTTGAGCGCGAGATCGTTACCGAGTCCGTGTTCGACGATCAAGGTCTCGAACGTGCACCGCTCGGTACCGTCACCGCTAAGCGCGTGCGTGTACCGCGCGCCCGCGGCGTCGAACGAGTAACCCCCAACTTGCTCGGCGACCACAAGTACCTGGTCGTTCGCGACGAAGACGAACTCCGCTTCAGCATCGATGAACCGACGGATGAGCCACGGACAGGCGACGCGGTCGGTCTTCGGCCGTGCTCTGGTGACCCGCTTCATTGCCCCTCCTCGCCGATCCGCCTCGATGGAATCGCTGAATGGGACGTGTCGTTCTCGCCAGAGACAAACGAACGGTGCGCCCAACTCCACAGCGCGACGTCGTAGCCACCCTTGACGACGCCCGCTACCAGCAACGGCGTGCCGAGGCTGATCGACTGCAAGACGCCGCCGAGCAACGGGGCGAACGGGCGAACCGAATAGCGCGCAGCGTTGGTCGCCGCCGCCGCCGCCGTGTGCTCGGGTGGCGTCGTGACCTTCATCACCAGCGCTTGACGGGTCGGAACGTCCATCTGGGACAGGGTGGTGCGCATCAACAGCAGTACCGCGGCTACCGAGAATGAAGGCGCGAACGCCATCGAAGCCAACAGCAAGTTGCTTGGCAAATGGGTCCCCACCATGGTCGGGATGAGCCCGAAGCGCTTCGCGAGCAAAGGCGCCACAAGCACCGACACCGCCTGTAGAACCGAGACCGCAAAGAAGAGCCACCCAAGCGTGGCGAGCGACGCTCCGTAGCGGCTGCTCAAGTAGTACGACAGGAAGCCCGTCGTCACCAAGCCGCCGCCTGCGGCGTCCACCGAGAACAGTGCCGCCAGATGATGAACCACTGTGCGCGAGGGTCCCAGCTTGACCCGAGCCCTCGTGAGTATCCGTGCACCATCGGACGCCTCCGCGTCCGCTTCGACAGACGGCGTAAGGCCCTTCGCGCAGAGCACACCCACGAACCCGACCGGCACGAGCGCCGCGAACAACCACGCGTGGGCGCTGCGGCCCGTGCTGCTCGCTCCCGCGACCACCGCGCCGAGGGAACCGAGCGCCCCGAACGATGCACCCGCCGCGTTGTACCACCCGTAGACCCGACCCGTTCCCGCGTCCTCGCCCGCCAACATGACTTGTTCGAGAGTGGTCGCTGCTCCGTTGTCAACCACGTCGGTCGACAACGTGCCGGTCAACGCCACGACGAACAAGACCCACAACGGAGGATTGGTCGCCACCACTGCACCGGCCACTGCAATACCCGCGAAGAAAAGGCCGTATGACCGCCGCCGACCGAATCGGTCACCAAACGCGCCAACCACCAGCGAAGCCGCGGCACTCCCACCGATCAGCACTGCGAGGAGCACACCCGCCCGCACGGGACTCACCCCTCTCGTAGCGAGCAGCGAGCCGAGGACCACTGCGGTAAACCCGTAGCCGAGTCCGCGTACCGCCTGACCCGCCACTAACAGGCGAGCATTCCCACTGAGAGGAGTTCCCACAGACCCAGTCTCCACGATTCGCGGGCACGAAGCGTCAACCCTCGCCCCGCACATCCCTGGTATTGCGTGGACGGTTCACGTGAGCAACCATGACGTCGGCCACTCCAGGAGGAAGCCGTCCACCATGCCGACGTTATGTCACGGGAGCCGAATTCCGTGTCATCGGGTGTCAACCCGCGACATCTGCACCGGCCGTACTCGAACATTGACGTCATCACAAAAAGGGACTTGCAGCCCTACTCGCGAAGGATTCAACTGCTCACGGCGAGGTCATACTGAGGGCGAATGCCTCTTGGGGGTTCGGACCTCACTGTCCGCGCTGTCCGAAGAGGGCCTCGAGTGGAGGTTGTGAATGATGCGCACCGTATTCGTCAACCCTGAGCGTTGCATTGGCTGCCTTCAATGCGAAGTCGCCTGCGCCGTAGAGCACTCGGCCAGTCAGGATTTGGCACAGGCATTCCATGAAGTGCCCCGCCCGCGCAAGAGAGTGCACGTCGAAGCCGGTCCGGTTCCGGACACTGCCTATCCGAACAAGTGCCGCCACTGCGATCCTGCGCCGTGCCAGCGTGTCTGTCCGACGGGAGCGATTAGCCGCGACGCCAGTGGAGACTTGGTGTTGATTGACGCGAGGCGCTGTATTGGCTGCGCCATGTGCGCAGTCGTGTGTCCCTTTGACGTACTGACCTTTCATCCGCTCGCGGGCACGTTGACTCCGGAGTCGCTGGTCGCGGTGAAGTGCGACGGCTGCGAGCAGCGCGTCGGTCGAGGCGAAGTGCCGGCGTGTGTCGAGAGTTGCAAGGTCGACGCTCTCGTCTACGGCGAGATCAACGAGCTCATTGCGGCGGGTCGGCTCCGCGAGAGTGGGGCCGTCCTGGCGGCGGCGGGTTCAACTCCGACGCTGACCGCGGACGGCGACCCCTTAGCGGGGTGGCGTTCGTTCGGCGAAGCCCGGCTGAGCGTGAACGGCGCGGCTCAGGGCGCGTGGGTTCATCGTCGACGCGAGAACGGCGCACGCGCGAATCAAGACCGAAACGCTGCAGCCAACCAGGCACTCAGTGGCCTGAAAAGAGAGGAAGGGACGTCATGAGCACGACCTACGACGGCGGGCGGCAGCTCGGCCGACTCACGATTCACGACGACGCACAGCAGATGATCGAACGAGCCCGCGAGGAGGGCGTCGAGACGGTCTGGGACCGGCTACGCGCCCAAGAACCACAGTGCGGGTACTGCCAATTGGGTCTGAGTTGTCGCAACTGCGCAATGGGGCCGTGTCGGATTGATCCATTCGGTGAGGGACCTCAAAAGGGCGTCTGCGGTGCCGACGCCGACGTGATAGTGGCCCGCAACCTCGGTCGCACCATTGCCGCGGGGTCGTCATCGCACTCAGACCACGGACGCGACATCCTCGAAGTCTTCAGCGCGATGGCCCACGGCGAGACCAGCGGATACCAGGTGACTGACGAGGCAAAACTGCGGCGGATCGCCCTCGAGCTCGGCATCGCCACCGAGGGTCGCGGCACGGACGAGGTGGCGGTTGATTTGGCGGACGAGTTGATGGCGAACTACGGCACCGCCAAGGGTTCGCTCTCCTTCGTCGAACGCGTCCCCGCGCTGCGACGTGAGAAGTGGGCGGGACTCGGCATCACGCCGCGCGGCGTCGACCGCGAGAACGTCGAGATGATGCACCGCACCCACATGGGCGTCGACAACGACTACGTGAATCTGCTGCTGCACGGGTTGCGCACCGCCCTGTCCGATGGCTGGGGCGGGTCCATGATCGCGACCGAGTTGTCCGACATCATGTTCGGCACTCCAACGCCCGTAACCTCAGAGGTGAACTTGGGGGTGCTCGAGACCGACATGGTGAACATCGCGATGCACGGCCACAACCCGCTACTCTCTGACGTCGTCGTCACGGCGGCGCAGGACCCGGAGCTCGTCGAGCTCGCGCGCTCCTACGGGGCCACCGGCATCAACATCGTGGGCCTCTGCTGCACGGGCAACGAGATGCTCATGCGCAAGGGCGTCCACATCGCCGGCAACCATCTCATGCAGGAGTTGGTGCTGGTGACCGGCGCGCTGGAGGCGATGGTGGTCGACTACCAGTGCATCATGCCTTCGGTCGTCGACGTCGCCAAGTGCTACCACACCAGGGTCATCTCGACGTCGGACAAGGCGAAGTTCTCCGGTGCCACGCACGTCTCGTTCGATCCACACCGAGGCGCCGAGATCGCCCGGGACATCGTTCGCATGGCTGTTGAGGCGTACCCCAACCGCAATCGGGACCGCGTGAGGATTCCTGTCGCGCCGGTCCAAATGATGGGGGGGTTCTCCGTCGAGGCGATCCTCGGCGCGTTGGGCGGTACACCCCAACCACTCGTCGACGCCATCGTCGCGGGGACGATTCGCGGTGCCGTCGCGGTCGTGGGTTGCAACAACCCGAAGTTGGCCCAGGACTTTGAGCACATCGAGCTCACGCGCAAGTTGATCGAGAACGACATCCTCGTCCTCGTCACCGGCTGTGCCGCCGTCGCCAACGGCAAGGCGGGCCAGATGATGCCCGCCGCCGCCGATCTCGCCGGACCCGGACTCGGTGCGTTGTGCAAGTCGCTCGGCATTCCTCCGGTCCTGCACATGGGTTCGTGCGTGGACAACAGCCGCGTCGTGCAGTTGGCCGCGGCCCTCGCCAACGCCATCGGCGTCGACATCGACAGTTTGCCCCTCGCCGGGGCCGCTCCGGAGTGGTACTCGGAGAAGGCGGTCGCCATCGGCACCTACGTGGTTGGTTCGGGCATCACCACGGTGCTCGGCGTTCAGCCACCCATCTTCGGCAGTGCCAACGTCGTCAACCTCTTGGCCGGTGGCCTCGATGACGTCGTCGGCGCCAAGTTCGCCGTCGAGCCCGACCCGTACAAGGCGGCACTGCTCATTCGCCGCCATATCGAGGCGAAGCGCCAGGGGCTGGGCCTTACGTTCATCGCCCCGGAAGATATTCATGACGAAGAGTTCGCGACCGCCGGCGCGATGGTGGGGAGTTGAGAACGTGTGCGCGGCGCGTAGCGAGGAGTTAGCGTCGGACGTCAATCCCGACCATGGCGTCCGAATCGTCGTGGTCGGCAAAGGCGGGGTTGGTAAGTCAACGTTGACCGCGATGCTCGCGCGGTCCATGGCCCGCCTCGGTGCCCAGGTCATCGCCGTAGATTCCGACGAGCAACGCAATCTGGGAGCGACCCTCGGGATTGACGTGGCCACGATGGCCGAGGTCGTGCCCTTGGCATCGTGCGCGGACTACATCGAGGAGAAGACCGGCGCTCGACCCGGCGAGGGTTCGGGAACGATGCTGCGACTCAATCCCGACACCTCGGACGTCGTTGAGCGGCTCGCGATCAGGGCGCCCGACGGAGTCCGCCTCTTGGTCATGGGCGGTGTGCGGCGCGCCGGTGGCGGGTGCCTCTGTCCCGAGAACACCCTGCTCGCCGCCGCCATCGCCAATATGCGTCTACGCGGAGGCGACGTCGTCATCATGGACACCCACGCCGGAGTTGAACACTTCGGACGCGCCCTGGCGAGGGGGTTCGATCGCGCCCTCGTGGTGGTCGAGCCGACCTTCAACTCCATCCAGGTCGCTCTGGAGACCGCCCGCCTGGCGAAAGAACTCGGCATCGAAACGATCGATCTCGTCGTTAACCAGTGTCGAAAGGACGGTGACGCCGCGAACGCCCTTTCGTGCGTTGAACGCCTAGGTGGTTTCGAGTTCTCATCGATCACCGAGCTCCCTTTTGACGAGGGCGTCCTCGTGAGCGAACCCTCTGTTGGCGATCTGCCGGATGACTCGCCCCTCGCCAAGGCGGTACGGAGTCTTTCCTACGTGCTCGTGAACGACGGTCGGAGCGCAATTGACGCCGGCGACCGCATGGTGGCGAACCGCTGATGCGCGCCGTCATCATCGGCACCGGACCCGCGGGCATCACCGCCGCCGAAACGCTGCGTCGCCAAGATCCGACCGGCTCGGTCGTCGCGCTGTCGACCGAGCCGTACCCCCCGTACTCCCCCGCCGCAATGGCCGACCACTTCCTCACGGGACGTGACGAGACGCTCTACTGGAAAGGCCAAGACGTGGCCGAGTTGCGAGGGATCGACGAGCGCCGGGAGGCCGTCGTGATCGCGCTCGACGTGGACAACCACGAAGTGGTACTGCGCGACGACAGTCGCATACCGTTCGAAGGTTTGATCATCGCGTCAGGCAGCAGACTCGACGCGCCGTTGGAGGGCGCGGAGCTGCCCGGGATCTTTGATTTCAAGTCCATGCGAATGGCCGACGAACTGATCGGTCGGGTGAAGCGGGGCGACGCCCGCACGGCCCTGGTCGTCGGAAACGGCTTTATTGGTGTCGAGTTGTCCTTGCTGCTCGCCGACCTCGGCGTTGACGTCACCATCATTGGCCGGCGTCACTGGATCATGCCGCGAGTTCTCGATACCGTAACCGCCGCCGTCGCACAACGTGGCTTGATCGAGCGCGGCGTCAAACTTCGTCTCGGCGTGGAAGCGAAGGCCTTCGTCGGGTCACCCGCGGTGAACAGCGTGCGTCTGAACGACGGCCAGCTGCTCGAGGCTGATTTGATCGTGGCCGCCACCGGGGTGAAGCCGCACGTTGAGTTTCTCCGCGATTCGCCGATCGTCACCGAATGGGGCATTCACGTCGACGACACGTTGCAAACCTCGGTTCCGGGGATTTTCGCGGCGGGTGACGTCGCCGAGTCACGCGACTGGCTCACGGGCGAGCGATTCGTGCACGCCATCTTCCCGAACGCCGTCGCCGAAGGCGAAATCGCTGCGAGTAACTTGCTCGGCGCCAATCTGAAGTACGACGGAGCCGAATCCATGAACAGCCTGAAGCACCTGGGGATTCCCATCGTCGCCATGGGTACCACTGACGAGCCCGACGAGGTGCTGCGCTGGGAGTCGGGTTCCGCGCTGCGATCGGTTTACCTTCGAAACGACACCATCATTGGAGCGCAACTGGCCGGCAACATCCAGGCTGCGGGCGTCTACCGCTCTTTGATGCTTCGCCGTGCGGACGTGAGTTCCTTCGGTCGAGGTCTCGTTGAGCCGGGCTTCAGCATGGGCAGCGTCGTATGGGACGCGCTCGTCGCGAGTTAGTGCCCGATCCGTCGGCATCCACACCCTCTCGACCTGTCGATCATCACCTCGCAACGAGAAATGAGGGACGCTGTTCGCGCGGCCGAGAAGGGCAAAGTGGCAGCGTCGAGTACCGAGTTGCGATCGGCCGCCGAGTAGGAAGTCCCGCGGATCGACCGCGAGGCCGTACGGAGGCTCGCGCCTCATGGACGAGTTGGCCTGTCGGGTGCTCTCGACGGGTATCGCGTCGGACGCGACCCCGGCGCGACGCGGCTCGGGCCGGGGAACGACGGGTCAGCGGCCCTTCGGGTTCGCGCCATCGGCGTCCAACGGCAGGGACCGAAGCCGTCGGGCGCTAATATCGAAGATCGCGTTGGCGATGGCCGGCGCCACCGCGATCATGGGTGTCTCGCCCGCGCCCGCCGGCGCCACGTCGGGACGGTCCAGGAGGACCACGTCAATCGGGGGGACGTCGCGGAATCTAGGTACGCGATAGTCGGTGAAGGTCCCGTTCGTGATCACTCCCTCGCGAAAGCGGATCGCCTCGAACAGCGCGCCGCCCAGGGCCATGACGGTCGCGCCTTCGATCTGATTGATCACGGTGTCGGGATTGACGACGGCTCCGCACTCGTACGCGGTGACGAGTCGGACCACCCGAGGGCTTCCCTCCACGTCGCGCACCTGCACGGCGGTGGCGATTCGCCCGCCCTTCTCGACGCCGCACGCGATGCCCTGACCCAGGCCGACACCGTCGCGCACCCAGCCGAACCGCTCGGCCGCCGCGCGCAGCACCGTGACGAGCCGCTCGTCGTCGAGATTGTCCGCGCGGAACTCGACCGGATCCCGGCCGAGTTCGTGGGCGAGCTCATCCATCTGCGATTCGCGGGCGAAGTTGTTGGCGGTCGCGGCGAGGGCCCGGTACGAGGCCTGGGCGAGCGGGCTCGCCGAGGGCTGGTAGTCGATCCGCAGGTTCGCCACTCGGTACGGACTCACGATCGCGGCGGGACCTGAGTTGATGTTGGTGAACGTCCAGGCGGCGAGCTCGCCGCTCGATGAAGCGGCGCTCGCCACGTCGACGATCGCCGCGGGGCGCAACGTGCCGGCGGTGAACTCCTCGTGGCGTGACCACGTAACCTTGACGGGTCCTCCCACCTCTCGGGCCATTACGGCCGCCTCGGTCGCGACGCCGCCACCGTGCTTGCCGCCGAACCCGCCGCCGGTGGGCGGCACGATCACCCGCACCAACTGCTCGTCGAGGTCGAGCGATGCCGCGACCTGGGCGCGCGTCGGGAACGGGGTCTGGGTCCCGACCCAGACCGTGAGGCGTCCGTCGTCATCCCAGACCGCCAGCGCGCTGCGGGTCTCGAGGGGCGCGGGCGCGATGTAGGCAGTCGTGTACGTAGCCTCACGGCGCACCGCCGCCGCGTCGAGGGCTCCGTCGGGATCTCCCTGCTCGACGTGGACCTGTCGGCTCCAGCCGCCGGCATCGGGCGAAGGATGAGCACGAAGGAACTCTTCCAGGTTGTCGTTCGACGGAGCGTGTGGCACGTGCCACGTGGCTCGGAGACTGGCGAGAGCCAGGCGCGCCGCAACGGAGTCGCTCGCCACGACGCCGATCACCGCATTCGTGCGCACCAGGACGACGTCGTCACGATCCGAAAGAGCGCTGGCGTCGAGTTCGCGAAGGGTCGCGCCGAGGACGTGGGGTCGCAGCACCGCGCCGTAGCGCAGGCCGGAAAGAGTGAGGTCCGAAGCGAACCGGCGCGCTCCCGTGACCGCGTCGACCATTCCTTCGGGCACGTGGGCCGTACCGGCCTGGCGCCACTCGGTGCCCGCCATCACGACCGGCTCGCCGGTGATGATCTCGACCCGTCGCACTCCCGCGTCTACCGGCAGCACGGTCCGGGCGTGGGCCGCCACCTGGGCGAGGGCGTGGCCGGCGTCGGGCATCGACCGACTCCCGAAGGTGCCCATGTCGTAGGGACAGAGATCGGTGTCGCCCATCGCCAACCGAATGTTCGCCAGGGGGACTCGCAGTTCCTCGGCGACCAGGAGACGCAGCGCCGTGCAGTTGTCCTGGCCGACGTCGACCTTGCCGGTGAACGCGGTCACCTTGGCGTCGGCGTCGACGTGGAGCCAGGCGCTTGCGCCGGTCGACCAGCTTCCCGGCGCGAGCGGCGGCGCCGGCAGGACCACCACCAGACCGTCACCGAGCACCTCGAACCAGTCACGGTCCTCGGGCTCGGTCATGTCCCACGGGCGCGATGGGCGCGGCGGCGGGCTCTGCGGATCCCCGAGTGCCCAGCGATCCGCCGCCGCAGTGGCGTCCATCGGCTCGGTGCCCGGTTGCGCGCCGAGTTCCACCGCCCGATGCACCGCCCGTCGGATTCGCGGATACGTGCCGCAGCGACAGACGTTTCCGTTCAGGGCTTCGTCGATGGCGGCGTCGTCCGGATTCGGGATTCGGGCCAACAAGGCCAGGACCGACAAGACCATGCCGGGCGTGCAGTAGCCGCACTGGGCGGCGCCGATCTCGACGAACGCCTGCTGCACACGGTGCAGCGTGCCGGCGCGCGTGAGCGACTCGATGGTCGTGACGTCGTGACCCTCCACTTCGCAGACTCGACGCCGACAGGCATGTTCCGGTTCACCGTCAACGAGCACCGTGCACGATCCGCACGCCCCCTCACCGCAGCCCGGCTTGACGCCCGTTAGACCCAGTTCGCTTCGCAGTGCCGACAGCAGCGGCATCGTCGCCGGCAAGCGCCGGGCGACGCCGTTGACCAGCACGGTCACCTCCTGGGCCGGGGCATTCGAACCGTCGTAACCGTCCATAACCGGATGCTAACCCCGTGCGCGAGCGGCGTTCTTCGACGGTGTTGGCGTCAGAACCGACGAAGCGGAACTAGAAATCCAGCGGCTCGCGACACGACCACCACCGGCTGCCGTCTCTTCCACGTTGCTACATTGCGGGCACAGTCTGGAGGCGGCGTCCGGATTCGAACCGGAGTACGGGGCTTTGCAGGCCCCTGCCTAACCACTCGGCCACGCCGCCAGAAGTGACCATCCTACTCGGGGGTTTCCGGGGCTTCAGCCCTTCAGGACGTAGCGCCAGACCAAATACGCCAGTCCGACGACGATCGCGACCTCGATGACGAACGTCAAGGTCGAGACGACGAAGCCGACGATGGAGAGCACCGCGATGATGACGGCGATCACCAGCAGCGTCACCACCACTGCCCGCACAACGTTCACGTGGTCTCCTCGAGGATCAAGGCCATCCTAGGCTGAACGGCCGGTTCGGACGCCGGGCATTAACGTGGTGACGTGAACACTCGTCTGCGGATCGCGAGCACCTTCGGCGCCGCGCTGGTGGCCGCCACGCTGATGCCCACGCTCGGTGCCCACGCGACGAGCGCGCTCAAGGTGACGAGCACCGTGAACCCGACGATGACGGCGGCGATGCCAGTGCTTCGACTCCACTTCAGCACCCCCGAAAAGGCGAGCACGATGCCGCAGTTGTCGGTGCGCCCGGGCTTGGCGACCACGTGGCAACAGATCGGACCGCGCGACGTGCAGGCAGTGGTGACGGGCAAGCTCCTCCCTCTCGTCAGCTACACCATCAAGGCGCCCACCGCCGTGCGCTGTGGCACACGCTGTACGTTCACTCGAGTGCGAGCGGTCAGCGCGAGCGTCTCGACCAACGTGACGTGGGAAGAGCAACTCCTCGCGACCCTGCACTACCTCCCACTCACCTTCACACCGACGAGCCCCTCGAGTGACCCCGCCGCGCCGACGAGTGGGACGTTCTCGTGGAGTTACACGAATCTCCCGTTGCGACTCAGTTCACTCTGGCGCCAAGGCGCAGCCAACGTACTCGTCACGGGCGCACTCATGAACTTTCAGAGCAACCAGCAACTCCCCACGACCGGCGTCGCCGACACCACCACGTGGCACGCGTTACTGACGGCGGTCGAACAGAACCAGGTCGACCCCACTCCCTACAGCTACGTCGACGTCTCCGAGACACTCCCCCAGACCCTCGTCCTCTACGTGGCGGACAAGGCGACCTTCCACACCCTCGTGAACACCGGCATCTCGGTGTCACCGACCGAAGTGGGCACCTACCCGGTGTACCTGCGCTACGTCAGCGCGACGATGTCGGGAACCAATCCCGACGGCTCGCACTACAGCGACCCGGGCATCCCCTGGATCTCGTACTTCCACGGCGGTGACGCCCTGCACGGCTTCCTGCGCTCGACCTACGGATGGCCACAGAGTCTCGGGTGCGTCGAGATGCCCTACAACGACGCGAAGGCCGTCTGGCCCCACACACCCATCGGCACGCTCGTCACCGTTCACTAGAACCTCGCCGTCAGGGCAAGGTCACGTCGGTGGTGCTTTGTCCTCAGGCCCAAAGGCGTGACGGCCGCGCTGGGTCACGACGTCGATGCCGCTCTCGCGCAGTTCGGCCGCCGTCGCGACCGCGGTGCGACCGAAACGCTGGCGAACCTCGTCAACCGCGTCGCGCAGGGCCTCGTAGCTGATCTGGCGGTCCCTCGACACGAGCGCCGCGTGTTCGCGCGGGTCACCCGACTCGGCCTCGAGGCCGAACGTCAACTGCATCTGGTTCTCGCTGCGCTCGAGGAACGTTGACGCGTGCACGGCCAGCAGTCGCACGCACTGGGGATAGTCGATCGAACTGAGGAGCGCCTCGGCGACCGCGGTGATGGCGACTTCGTCGTCGACTCCGAAGGACAACGTCTGGGAGCGCGACACGCTCGTCAGGTCGTCGAATCGAACGATGACGGTGATGGTGCGCGCGACGCGGTCGTGTGCTCGTAACGCCCGCGCGACGACCGCGGCGTGCCCTCGTGCGGCGACCACGACCTCGCCGAGACCCGTGAGCGAGCGCGCAAACGTCTGGTCGTGCCCGATCGACTTGGCCGGACGGTCGGTCACCACTTCACGCAGGTCCTCGCCGTGGGCGTAGGCGACGAGCGTCGCGGCCATCGCCGCGCCGACGTGGCCGGCGAGGGTGTGCTCATCGACCTGGGCGAGATCGCGCACCCGATGAAGACCCAGTTTCTCCAGTTTCGCCGCGGTCGCCGGTCCCACGCCCCAGAGCGATCGGACCCCCATCTCCTCGAGCCACTGCGCTTCCAACGCGGCGCTCACCCACACGACACCCGGCCCGGGGACGAGCCGCCCCGCCTCGACGCGCGGCTTGGAGCGTTTGGAGGCGAGCTTGGCGAAGAGCTTGTTGCGGCCCAGTCCCACGCCGCATTCGAGACGCAGTTCGCCCATGATGCGCCCCCGCAATGCCACGGCCGCGGCGACCGGTCGTACCCCCAGGCGGCGAAGGCTTCGCAGGTCGGCGAAGACCTCGTCGAGGCCGAGCGGTTCGAAGTCGGGCGTAAGGTCGCGCACCAGGCGATGGAACTCACGCGAGTAACTCTCGTAGCGGTCGAATCGACCGGGCAGCATCACCAGGTCGGGACAGCGACGAAGCGCCACCACGCTCGGCATGGCGCTGCGCACGCCGTAGCGGCGCGCCTCGTAGCTGGCACTGGCGACGACGCCACGCTCGCCACCACCGCCGACCGCGACGGGCCGACCGGCGAGACTCGGATCGTCGAGAATCTCGACCGAGGCGAAGAACGCGTCGAGATCGACGTGAAGGATAGGCGCCTCGTCGACCGACGGGTCCTCAGAAGGCGAGTTCAACGCTGCGAAAGGCTTCACCGAACGCGACTCCGACGGGACGACCGGCCTGCTCGGCGCGCTCGTAGACCACGTCACGAATCGCGTCGGCGTCACCGGCGAGTTGCGAGAGATGCGCGAGGACGGCCTTCACCTTCGTATCAATGGTGCGCGAGACGTCGGCGACGACGTCGGGTTCGTGCGTGCCGCTCAGCAGGAGTTGGCGAACCTGGTGGGCCGGACCACGCTCGGGAAAGTAGAGCGGCATCGCCGCGGCGGGCGCGACGGCGTCGAGCATCG
>Ga0207927_1000913_pt1 | contig 12660 bp, 14 predicted proteins | sample NGESurdeep072012_2_FD_184456 | JGI IMG/M metagenome (GOLD analysis project Ga0207927, IMG submission 184456) | Arctic peat soil microbial communities from Barrow, Alaska - NGEE Surface sample 210-2 deep-072012 (SPAdes) | ecosystem: Environmental > Terrestrial > Soil > Wetlands > Peat ... | reverse complement strand
CCGACGGCGCGATCGGCGACGGCCCGGACTTGCAGCCCCGCCGGCCCGGCTGACCGCATGCCCGCGTCCGACCTGACCCTCTTGCTCGCGTTCGGGGCGGGCATCATCAGCTTCGTCTCGCCGTGCGTGCTCCCGCTCGTTCCCGCCTACATCGGGCAGCTGACCGTGGTGGCCGTCGTTCGAGGCGAGGAGCCCGGCGCGGCGGGTTCCGCGCGGTGGCTGGCGGTCCGCCATTCGCTGGCCTACGTGGTTGGGTTCGCGTCGGTCTTCACGTTCCTCGGCGTGAGCGCGTCCCTCATCGGCGGCGGCCTCTACGACATCCTGCCGACCCTTCGAACCATCGGCGGCCTCCTGCTCATCGTCATGGGGCTCAACCTGGCCGGCATCCTGACGCTCCCCGCCATCCAGCGCCTGTTCCAGCGGACGTGGCGCCCACTGGAGGTGGGCGCGGCCGGCCAGCTGGCCCGGTCGAGCGGCACGATCTCGTTCGGCACACCGGGCGCGGGAAGGGGTGCGCCGGGCCTCGGGGAGCGGCTCGGAGGGCGGCTGGTCGGCGGGCGCGGCGGCTGGCTCGCGTCCTTCGGGCTCGGCGTCGTGTTCGCCGTCGGCTGGACCCCGTGCATCGGGATCATCCTGGGCAGCATCCTCACCGTCGCCGCCTCGTCCGGACAGACGTTCCAGGGCGGGCTTCTCCTGTTCGCCTACAGCCTTGGGCTCGGCCTCCCGTTCGTGGCGCTCGCGATCGTGTACGACCGGGCGCCCGGCGTCATCCGGCCGCTCGTGCGCCACGGGCGCGCCGTCAGCTTCGTCGGCGGGCTCCTGGTGGTCGCGATCGGCATCGCCATGGTCTTCGACGTGCTGACGCTCCTCGCGCGCCTGGCGCCCGGCGTCTAGGCAGCATGCCGGCCCCGTCGCCCGAGGCGCCCGACCCGCGCCGCGGCGTGATCGGGCCGTTCACGGGCCGCCAGCTGGCCGCGGCGCTCGGCACGGTCGTGATCGTCGCCGCCGTGCTGGCGGCAGTGACCGCGCCGATCGCATCCACGCCCGCTCCGGGCGTGGCTCCGCAGCCGACGCAGTTCGCGATCGGGCCTGTCGTCGAGGGGCTGCGGGTCGGGGACCGCGCCCCGGAGCTCGAGATCGGCGCCGCCGACGGGACGACGACCCCGCTGCGCGACCTGTCGGGGGCGCCGGTTCAGCTCGCGGAGCTTCTCGGTCACCCGGTCTGGATCAGCTTCTGGGCAAGCTGGTGCCCGCCGTGCCAGGCCGAGACGCCCATCCTTCGAGACACGTTCGCGGCCTACCGAAATCAGGGACTCGCGCTCGTGGCGATCAGCGTCCAGGAATCGACGGTCGATGACGTGCGCGCCTACGCGACGAAGTACGGGCTCCCGTACACCGTTGCCGCGGACCTCTCCGGCGACGTCTTCCGGCGCTACCGGGTCTACGGGCTCCCGACCCAGCTCTTCCTCGATGCGGACGGGATCATCCGGGCGATCGTGCAGGGACCGGTGGACGGACAGATCGCAGCCGCGAACCTTGCGCTCGTGGGGCTCTCACCCGCGAGTGGCAGCTCGCCCGGCGCACCCGGGACGACCCGGCCCTAGACGAGCGGCTCCCAGGCGAACCGGTCCCGATCGGGCACGAGGCGTCCCACGGGCCGCTCACGCTCATGCGAGAGGACCACGGTCCATCGCTCCTCGGCGGCCCGGGCGAAGAGCGTCGCCTTCTGCGCCACCGAATCGAGCGGGAAATCGTCGAACGCCGGGATCCAGCGCGGGTTGGCCGACCAGGGCCGCATCGCGATGTCGCCGAGGAAGGCAAGCGTCCGGCCCGGGGCCCGCACGACGATCGCCTGGTGTCCCGCCGTGTGCCCGCCGGTCGGGACGGCCCAGACGCCCGGCAGCAGCTCCACTTCGCCGTCGGCTGCGCCCGTGCTCCCCCACTCGCGGACGAGGCCCAGCTCCGGCTGGTCGTAGGACGCCATGATCCGCGGGTTCGAATCGAGCGCGATCTCCCATTCCGCGCGCTGCGCGACGATCCGGGCCCGCGGGAAGGCGCGCGTCCCGTCGGCGCGCAGGAGCCCGCCGGCGTGGTCGTAGTGGAGGTGGCTCATCGCCACGATGTCGACGCTCGCCGGTTCGAAGCCCGCCCGTTGGAGGGCCGGAACGATCGGCTCCCCGGCCAGCGCGCGCCACGTGCGGCCGCGCTCGTCGAGGCGCTCGCCGATTCCCGTCTCCACGAGCACCCGGCCCGCCGGCGTCTCGATCAGCAGGCAGTTCAGCGCCTGGAGGAGGCGGCCCTCGCCGTCGATCTCGTCCGCGACGAGCTTGCCCCACAGGATGCGCGGAACTGGCCCGAACAGCGCGCCTGCGTCGGAGCGGAACGTCCCGGCCTGGACCAGCGCGACTCGGACACCCGCCCCGAGGTCGGCCGACCAGTGGACCGCGTCGTTGAGCGCCACGCGCCCGTCAGCCCGCCGGGTCCGCGCCGCGCCGGCGCCCCGCAGCGAAGTCGCGGTGGAATGCCGAGGCCGTGGGCTCGCTCTGGCCCTGGTACTTCGAGCCGAGCCCGGCGCTGCCGTACGGCCGCTCGACCGGGCTCGACATGCGGAAGAAGCTGATCTGGCCAATCCGCATCCCCTGGTAGAGCGCGATCGGCAGGCTCGCGACGTTCGAGAGCTCGAGCGTGAGGTTGCCCTTCCAGCCCGGGTCCACGTAGCCGGCGGTCGAGTGGATCAGCAGGCCGAGTCGGCCAAGCGAGCTCTTTCCCTCGAGGCGGCAGACCAGGTCGTCCGGCAGCTCCACCCACTCGACCGTCTGGCCGAGCACGAACTCCCCCGGATGGAGGATGAACGGCTCGTCGTCCGTGATGGTGAGGAGCTCGGTCAGGTCCGGCTGGGGCTGGCGGACGTCGATGAACGCGTACCGGTTGTTGCGGAAGACCCGGAAGCTCCGGTCCAGGTGGAGGTCGACGGAGCTCGGCTGGAGGTCGACCGGATCATATGGCTCGATCCGCACGCGGCCGGATTCGAGCTCGGCCCGGATGTCTCGATCCGCCAGGACGCTCACCGGGCGGGCTCCGGTTCGATCTCGCGCTGCGCGTAGAGCGAGTCCACCTCGCGCTTGAGGGTGGCGAGATCCTCGAAGCTCTGGTAGACGCTCGCGAAGCGGATATAGGCGATGTGGTCCAGCACGCGAAGCTTGTCCATCGCCAGCTCGCCGACCCGTGCCGACTCGACCTCCGAGGTGCCGCCCGCGCGGAGCGCGGCCTCGATCTCGTCGACTGCCCGTTCAGCGGCGCCCTCAGGGACCGGCCGCCGGGTGAGCGCCTTGCGGAGCCCGGCAGCGAGCTTTTCGCGATCAAACTCCTGGCGAACCCCGTCGCGCTTGATCACGACGAGCCTGGCCGCCTCGATCCGCTCGTACGTCGTGAAGCGCGCCCCGCAGGCCAGGCATTCGCGCCGCCGGCGGATCGTGGCCGCATCGTCGAGGTCGCGGGAGTCCACCACCCGCGAGTCACGGGACTCGCATTGCGGGCAGTGCATCAGCCACTCCTCCGCTCCCGACCACTACATCTTGTGGTGCCGGGTCACGATACCACGACATAGCGGCACGTCGGGACCCTGCGCGACCACGGACACCGCCGCCGCGGACGGCGACGACCGCGAGGACGCGGTGCGGTCCCGGACGACGCAGGCCGCGCAGACTGCGAGGACGGCGAGTCGCTCGTTCCTGTCCTCAATCCGTCGATCGGCCGCTGAACCAGCGCGGCGCGTTCCGGGAGGGGCGCGGCGAGCGCAGGTTGGTGGCGATCTCGACGATCGCTTCCCGGGCGTGGAGGATGTTGAGGTAGCCGCGCTTGATCGCGGTCTGGCCCTCGGCCCCGCGAGCCCGGCCGACGCTGGCAGCCGTGAGCGTCGCGCATCCGTGGTCGACCATGTCGAACGCGCGTGCCGCGCGACCCAGCTCCTCGCCGAGCCGCTCGCGCAGCTGCTCGTACCCGGCCGGCGGCACCAGTGCCTCCGTCTCGACGCGGTAGCGCTCCATCGCGTCACGCGCCGTGTCGAGCGTCTCGATGATCGTGTCGGCCGCCACCTGCCCGCGACGCACCGCGTCGATCCGCTCCGCGGCGCCGGACAGGCTTGCCGCGATCCGGGTTGCCAGGTCACCCGCCGACTGGCGGAAACCGTCCAGCTCCCGGGTCTGGGCGACGACGCGTGCGGCACGCCGCAACACCAGCAGGAACGTGACGGCGAGGAGCGCGAAGAGGAGCAGCGGGATGGCGAGGAGGATCGGCTCCGGCATCGTCGATCGCCCTATCCGGCCCGGGCGCGCAGGGCAGACGCCAGCGCCGGGACGACGGCCGCGAGGTCTGCGACGACGAACAGGTCCGCGAACTCACCGATCGGGGCGTCCGGGTCGCGGTTCACGGCGACGATGATCTCCGACGTCTGCATGCCGACCTTGTGCTGGATGGCGCCCGAGACGCCGAACGCGAGGTAGACGGCGGGCTTCACCGTCTTGCCCGTCTGACCGATCTGGATCGCATAGTCCACCCAGCCGGCATCGACCGCAGCCCGCGTCGCGCCGACCGCGCCACCCAGCAGCCCGGCGAGGTCGGCGAGGCCGGAGAACCCGTCCGGGCCGCCCACGCCACGGCCGCCGGCGACGATGACGCGCGCGTCCTCGATGGCCGGCCCGGTCGACTGCGTGACGACGCGCTCGACGACCCGGACGGGCGCGGGATCGACGATCTCCTGGGTCGCGGCGGCTTCCACGCGGCCGAGAGCGGCGAGCGGCTCCGCGGCGACCATGTTCGGCCGGAGAAGGATGATGCCCCGCTCACCGGTGAAGGCGCTCGTCGTCACGACCCGTCCGCCGAACGGCTGCATCTCCACCCGCGGGCCCGCCGGCAGGCCGTCCGCCGCGTCCGCCCATGCGAGGCCCGTGGCACCGACCAGGATCCCGACTCCGAGGAGGGCCGCCAGCGCGCCCGCGAGATCGCGGCCGTCCGGCGTCGCGCCAACCACGACGTACGCGGGCGGCTCCGCTGCGGCGCCGGCAAGCGCGGCAACCCGAGCGGCGACGACCGCCGCCGCCGGCCGTTCCAGCGCCTCCGGGGCCGGCACCGCGATCACGACCGGGAGGAACGCCGTCATGCTGGCCGCTGCCGCGTCGGGCTCGGCGGCCACCACGACGCCGCGCACGTCGAGCATCGCCGCCTCACCGAGGAGGCGGGACGCCGTCGCCGCTTCGCACGAGAGCTTCGTGAGGGCACCGTCCCCGTCGACCTCGCCGACCACCCAGATCCCGCCCATCAGATGGCGCGCCGCTCGACGAGGAAGTCGACGATCGCCGCGGCGGCGGCGGCGGGATCGGCGCCGCGAACGACGCGCGTCGAGCCGCGTGAGGCCGGCGGCCGGGCGTCGAGCAGCGTCGTGGTGGCGTGCGCACCGCCCACGGCGCGATCGGCGAGCCCGATCTCGGCGAGCGTCCGGATCGCGATCTCCTTCGAGCGTGCCCCCATGATCCCGCGGAGCGTCGGGTAGCGCGGCTCGCCGAGGAGCTGCGTCCCTCCGACGACGGCGGGGAGGGCCGCCTCCAGGACGTCATGGCCGGAGGCGCTCAGGCGCTCGACGCGAACGCCGCCCTCGAACGGCTCGATCTTTCGCGCGTGGGACAGATAGGGGTGGTGCAGGAGTGTCGCGACCGCGGCCCCCACGACCCCGCCGCCGCCGTCCGACGTGTCGGCTCCCACGAGCACGAGGTCGTACTCGAGGGTCTGCAGCGCCGCAGCGAGAACCTGGGCCGTCGACCAGGCGCACGCGCCGGCGAGAGCAGGATCGCTCACGAGCACCGCGCGCGTTGCGCCCATCGCCAGCGCTTTGCGGATGGGATCGGTGATGCCGGCGGGCGCCATCGACAGGAGGGTCACGTCGCCCCCGTTCGCGTCGAGAAGCTGGAGGGCGGCCTCGAGGACGTACTCGTCGTTGCCGTTGATCACCGCGCTCACGGTGCGGTCCAGCCGGCCATCGGCGCCGAGGCGTTCCTCACCGGGGTCCGGCACCGGCTTCACGAGCACCACGATCCGCACGATCTGGATCTCTCCCTGCGTGAGCCGAACGGGGGGGTTCTAGGCGTTGCGGGCGAGGAGCGCCCGGGCGATGACGAGCCGCTGGATCTGTTGCGTCCCCTCGTAGAGCTGCGTGATCTTCGCGTCGCGCATCATCCGCTCGACCGGGAAGTCGTCGAGGTACCCGTAGCCTCCGAAGACCTGCACCGCGTCGGTGGTGACGGCCATCGCCGCGTCCCCCGCCACGAGTTTACACAGCGCCGACCACCGCCCGGCATCGGGCGCGCCGCGCTCGATCTCGTCGCAGGCCGTGTACAGGAGCTGGCGCGCCGCCTCGGTCCGTGCGTCCATGTCCGCCAGCAGGCCCTGGACCAGCTGGAACTCGCCGATCGCCCTGCCGAACTGGCGCCGCTGGCCGGCATACGCCGCGGCCGCGTCGAGCGCTCCCTGCGCGATCCCGACCGCCTGGGCGGCGATCCCGGGCCGCGAGCGGTCCAGCGTCCGCATCGCGAGATCGAAGCCATCGCCCTCGGCGCCGATCCGGTTGGCGACCGGCACGCGCACCTCGTCGAAGGCGAGCTCCGCCGTCGGCGAGCCGCGGATGCCCAGCTTGTGCTCGAGCCGGCTGACCGAGAAGCCCGGGCTGTCCGTCTCGACGACGAACGCCGAGATCCGGCGGCGGCGGTCCGCCTCCGGGTCGGTCACGGCGAAGACGATCACGAGGTGCGCGACGCTCCCGTGGCTGATGAAGCGCTTGGTTCCGGAGACGACGTACGACTCGCCGTCACGGATCGCGCGGGTCCGGACGGCCGCAGCGTCGGAGCCGGCATCGGCCTCCGTCAGGGCAAAGGCGATCAGGTCGCGGCCCGCGGCGAGCCCCGGCACGAACCGCTCGAGCTGCTCCTCCGTCCCCGCGAGCAGGAGGGGCAGCGCGCCGAGCTCCTGTACGGCGAGGATCAGGCCGGTCGTCGCGCAGGCCGCCGAGAGCGCCTCGATCGCCAGGCAGACGGTCAGCAGGTCCGCTCCCAGGCCGCCGAAACGCTCGGGGAAGGGCAGGCCCAGGATTCCCTGCTCCGCGAGCAGGGCTCGGAGATCCTCGGGGAACGTGGCGCTCCGGTCGATCTCGGCCGCCCGCGGCGCGACCCGTTCACGTGCGAGCGTTCGCACCGCGTCACGGATGGCGCGCTGGTCGTCGGTGAGCCGGCCAAGGGCGGGGGCTGCCGTCACCGGGCGATCCTAGCACCGGCCGTCCGCGATGAGATGCGCTTGCGGCCCGGGGCGGGAGCGGGCCGCCTCCCAGGCGAGCGCGCGCGCTGCGCGTCAGCCGGCGTCGCTCCCCCACCCCGCGTGCTCGTGCGGTCCGCGAAGCGTCTCGAGCGCGTGGTCCAGGACCGGCTCGAGGACCGCCAGCGAATCGAGCGCCGCGCGCGGGCTGCCCGGAACATTGACGATCAGCGTCCGGCCGCGGACGCCGACCACTGCGCGCGACAGGATCGCCATTGGCGTCTTCGCGCGACCGTCGGCCCGCATCGCCTCGGCGAAGCCCGGCACCTGGTAGTCGATGACGGCAAGGGTCGCCTGGGGCGTCACGTCCCGCGGCGTCAGGCCGGTCCCTCCCGTCGTCACGATCAGCGGGTGGCGGGACGCCGCAGCCACGAGCATGGACTCGATCCGGCGCCGCTCGTCCGGGACGATCTCGCGCTCGACCGTGAAGCCGAGCGCGATGAGCCGTGCGGCGAGGCCGTCGCCGGACGTGTCGGCCCGGTCACCGCTGGAGCCACGGTCGCTCACGGTGAGGATGAACGCAGTCCGGGATCCCGCGGTCATGGATCAGGGTCCCGGCCGGCGCCCCGGCCGCCGGATCCCCCCGGCCCGCGGGACTGCGCCTGCGCGCGCCGGGCCGCGGACGCCCTTCGGACGGGTCACCGGCGGCGAGCCCGGGACGAACCCAGCCATCGGGCCGGCCGGCGCTGCCGCCGCCTGCGCGAGGTCGAGGCCCTCTCGCCGCCACTCGCCCGACTTCCCGCCGACCTTGCTCACGAGCCGGACGTGCCGGATCTCGACGCCCTTCTCGACGCCCTTCACCATGTCGTAGACCGTGAGGGCCGCGACGCTCGCGGCCACGAGGGCCTCCATCTCCACGCCCGTCGGCCCGACCGTCGCCGCCTCTGCCCGGATCCGCAGGGCGGACGCGACGCGGTCCGGCGTGATCGAGACGACCAGGTCGGTCAGCGCGAGGGGATGGCAGAGCGGGATCAGGTCGGCGGTGCGCTTGCCGCCCATGACCCCCGCGATCTCGGCGACGGTGAGGACGTCGCCCTTCGGGCCGCGGCCGTCGATGACCAGGCTCAGGGTTTCCTGACTGCAGACGACCTCGGCCTCGGCAACCGCACGCCGCGCGGTGATCGGCTTGGCGGAGACGTCCACCATCCGCGGACGCCCGCCGCGGTCCACGTGGGTCAGCCGGCGGCGATCCGCCCGGGGCTGCGACCGCTCGTCCATGCCACCTCCGTGCCGGGAATCCGCCCGGTCGGGTGCCGGACGGCCGGCCCCTCCGACGCCCGTCAGGGGCGGTCGAGCCACCAGAGCTCGACCCCGGCGCCGGCGGGCAGGCCGGCGACCGATTCTGGCACGACCGCGAACGCATCGGCGGCCGCAAGCGCCGACAGCTGGTGGCTCTCCTGGCCGCCGGCCAGGGACACCCGCACGCGGCCGGCCGGATCGCGGACCGGCGTCCCCGTGACGGGATCGCGGCGGGCCGCCACCCGCAGGAAGGTCCGCCGGCCGAGCGACTTCGTGACCGGCTCCTCGAGGACCGCGGCGTCGACCGGCCGCAGCAGCGCATCGTCGGCCCGACCGGCCAGTCGGCGCAGGGCGGGCCGGACGAAGACCTCGAAGGTGACGAACACCGAGACCGGGTTCCCGGGCAGCCCGAACAGGAGCACCGGCGGTCCGGCCTGCCCGGGGCGCGGGGCGGTGCCGAACGCGAACGGCTTGCCCGGCTGGAGCGCGGCGCGCCACAGGTCCACGGTCCCGACCCGCCCGAACGCGCCGCGGACCACGTCGTACGGGCCCACCGAGACGCCGCCGCTGACGATCACGACGTCCGCGTCGGCCAGCGCGACGTGGAGCAGCTCGAGCGTGGGCTCCAGGCGATCCGGCGCGATGCCGACGTGGCGCGCCTCCGCGCCCGCCGCCGCGCAGAGCGCCACGAGCGCCGGCCCGTTCGCGTCCGGGATCCCGGAGGCGCCCAGGTCCGTGTCCGCACGCCGGAGCTCGTCGCCCGTCGACAGCACCGCGACCCGTGGCCGGCGATGGACATGGACCTGCGCGACGCCGCCCGCCGCGATGATCGCCAGCTCCGCCGGGCCGATGGCGCGCCCCGCGGCGAGGATCCGGCGCCCCGCCTGCAGGTCGCTGGCGCGCAGCCGGACGTTGCGAACCGGCTGCGTCGCCTCGTGGACCCGGATCCGCGCGGGGAGCGGCCCGGTCGCCTCCCGGCCACGCGGGCCGGCGGTCGCGTCCTCGGCGAGCGGCGTCGTCTGCTCCACCGCCACGACCGCGTCGGCGCCGGGCGGCATCGGCGCGCCCGTGGCGATCCGGACGGCCGTGCCCGGCATGACGGCCGCCCGGACGGCGCCGCCCGCGGCGACCTCGCCGGTCACGCGCAGCAGCGCCGGCGCGGTTTCGCTCGCGCCTGCGACGTCGGCCGCGCGGATCGCATACCCGTCCATCGCGGAGTTGTCCCAGGGCGGCAGGTCGGTCGCCGCCGCGACGTCGGCGGCCAGCACCCGGCCGAGGGCATCCGCGAGCGCGACGGTCTCGGGGGGCAGCGCCGACGGGATGGCCGCCAGGACCCGAGCCCGCGCATCCTCGATGGGCATCAGCTCGTTCATCGCGGCGCCCGCACCTGCTGGGACCGTTCGTGGACCAGCCGGCCGATCCCGTATCGGGTGAGGATCCCCACGAGCTCCCCGCCGTCGACGACGGGGAGGCCCTCGACGTTGGACGCCTGAAGGCGCGCCAGCGCGGCGCCGAGCGTGTCGCCAAGGGCGACCGGCGGAAGCAGGTCCGCGGGCGTCATGGCCAGGGCCGCCTGGGTTCGAGGCCAGGCGGATCGTCCCGCCCGCCGGAGCTCGCGTCGCCCGACGAGCCCGACCAGGCGCCCACCGGCCATGACCCGGACCACAGACACCGGATCCGGCCCGGAGAGAACAGATGCGAACGTGTCCAGCGTGACCTGCGGCGGAACCACCGGGAGGTCCCGCTCCATGGCGTCACCGACCGTGGCGTCAGCGATCAGCCCCTCCAGGACCTCCTGCCGGGCCTGGGCGCCGCTGGAGCTGCGGACGAACCAGCCCAGCAGCCCGAGGAAGAACCCGTCGACGAGGTCCCCCGTGAACGCGAGGAGCACGCCACCGCCCATCATCCCGACGCCGATCAGGCGGCCGGCAGCACCGGCAGTGCGCGTCCCGCGACCCTCCTCCCCGGTCAGCCACCAGGCGAGCGCACGAAGCAGGCGGCTGCCGTCGAGCGGAAAGACCGGCGCGAGGTTGACCAGCCCGACGAAGCAGCTCAGGAGCCCGACGTCGGCCAGGGCCTCCCCGAGCGCCTGGGCCCCGATGTCCGACGTCGCGGGACCCGCCACCGCGGCCGCCGCGCTGAGGGCGGCGACGCCGATCACGACGCTCGCGAGCGGGCCGGCGGCCGCGATCGCGGCCTCCCAGGCAGCCGTGCTCGCGCCGCGCTCCGGCGTGGACACGCCGCCGAAGAGCAGGAGCGTGACCGAAGCCGGTGCCACGTGGGCGCGGCGCCCGACCGCGACGTGGGCGAGCTCGTGGAGCAGCACGGCGGCGAAGAAACCCGCGCCGGCGGCAACGGCGACGGCCCACGCCAGGCCGTTCGGCCAGCCGGGGTAGCGTCCCGGCAGGTCCACGGCCCCGAGCGACGCGACGAGGAACGCCGCGATCAGCGTCCACGAGACGTGGACCCGGATCTCCGTGCCCAGGAGGCGCGCCACCGGTATCCCGCGCAGGAGCATCTCAGGCCTGCCCGCGAGCGCGGCGGCGTGCGAAGGCCCACGTCGCAAGGGTCAAGAGCAGGCCCACGACCGCGATCGCGACGCTCGTCTCGGTCCAGAAGTCGTACGGGAAGAGCTGGACCAGGCGGTCCGTGGCCGGGTCGAAGGTCCACGTGCCGGACGCGAAGAACAGGTCGTGGAAGATGGTGAACGCCTGCTCGAACACGAGCGCGAATGCCGCGCCCACGACGACGGCGCCGACGGCCAGGATCGCCGACGCCCGAGCGATCGCGCGCCAGTACCAGGCCGCGCCGCGCGAACGAACCCCGCCCACGAGGAGGACGACCGCGGCCGCCAGGACCAGCAGGAAGAACGCGACGACCACCCCGTGCACGTTGGCCATGTGCGCACGCTCTCGATCGTTGAAGACCGGCGTCCCGTCGACGGACTGGGTGAAGGTGCCCGGACCCAGGTAGACCTCGGCGAGGACCGAATCGGTGACGGTCCGCACGACCGCCGGCGTGTACCCGGTCCACAGGTCCGCGCGCGTACGGCCCTGCTCGAACGAGACCCAGAACGGGTTGAAGAAGACCGCGATGGCGATTCCCACGAGGGTCAGGATCGTCGCGACCCCCACGACCAGGGAGGCCGGCGACCGCCGGGCCCCTTCCCGGGGCCGCGCGGCCACGACGACCGTCATTCGTCCTGCAGCGTGCGGGCCTGCTCCCACCACGTCTCGACCACGAGATCGGTGGGCGGCTCGACCTGGAGCCGGCCGGCGGCGCGCGCGATGGCCGCACCGAACGTGGCCAGGTCCACCTTCAGCACCGCGCCCAGCCCTTCGAAGCCGGCGTACGCGAACAGGTCGTGCTCGCGCGACCCGAAGCCGGCGAGGTTCATGAGCAGCGCCTCGTCGCGCCAGCGGAGCACGTCGTTCGTGGACGCGTCCAGCTGGTCGGCGAGCGTCTGGCGACGCGTCGGCGTCTCGGACACCTCCAGCAACAGGCCGGTGGTGAACACGCCCTGGCGGGACAGCCTCTCACGATGGATCGGCTCGATCCTGGTGAGCTCGGTGATCGGCGGCACGAACGCAGGTCCTCCGGCAGCTTGGCGCGTGGACCTGCATTGTACGGTCGGGCGGTCAGCATGCCCCGAGGTGGGAATGCAGCGCCCGCCCGGCTGGTCCACTGCGACCCTTCGTCGCGTCCGTGGGCGAGGAGATCGCGGCACCGGCCAGATTTCAGAAACCATTCAGCGTTCCGGGCGAGACTGGCCCTGGCCGTCGTGCGTCCCGCTCGCCGGCCGTCCTGCATTGCCGTCGCGGACCTTCACCAGCAGGCCTCCGTGATGCGGCGTCACCGCACGGGGAGGTCAACGTGGACGCGCCCCTCCAGCCACGCCTGAGCCGGCGACGATTCCTCGCCTCGCTGGGTCTCGCTGCGGTTGGCGGCGCAGCGGCCGTCGTCGCCGCGGCCGAGATCGGCAGCCAGGTCGGGCGCGCTCAGCCGGCGACGTCCGGGTCGTCCTTCGGGCCGCTGGATGCGGCCACGCCGCCGACATCGCCGCAG
>Ga0207927_1000912_pt1 | contig 12666 bp, 10 predicted proteins | sample NGESurdeep072012_2_FD_184456 | JGI IMG/M metagenome (GOLD analysis project Ga0207927, IMG submission 184456) | Arctic peat soil microbial communities from Barrow, Alaska - NGEE Surface sample 210-2 deep-072012 (SPAdes) | ecosystem: Environmental > Terrestrial > Soil > Wetlands > Peat ... | reverse complement strand
GAGCAAGCTGTCGTCAACGGCCAGAATTTCTCGAGTCATGGGACCAAGATTATGCATCCTTCGGTCCGAGTTTGACGAAACCCCTGGCCGGGCCGCCGTTTGTCGCTAGCGCCAGGAATGTGACCAACTCAGATTGGGTGTGCCAGGATTGTGCCTTGGTGTGCCGGGGAAGAGGGGTGGCAAGCGCTGTAAGTGATTGATTACTAAGCCCCTGAAAACTCCGTCGGCGGCTGAAAATCCGCGTGGCGGAGGTTCAATTCCCTCCCTGGCCACCACTAAGTTCTTTATATTTTTAATAAAATAGCGATGCACGTCGCTCAAAGTCAATCCGATATAGGCCGTACGCCCTTTGGTTGTCGGTTCGGACGCGTCGGCGCAAGAGGGCCTCCTTTATCGTGCGGCTGTCTGGCGATCTTCAATTCCGATTAGGACGGCGTTTCGGACGGGCGAACCTGTTCCAGATGCGCTCCTTCTATCTTGCCTACCGAAATGTTCTCCAGACACTGTCCGGACAATCGATAGACGGCCTATCTCAGACTCGTTTCGCCACAATTTGCGCTAATGGGATATGAAGACTTACGCGTGGGCTTGCCAGTCTTCGCATTGACTATCAGCCCTGGTTAGATCCCTGGGCTATATGAGAATTCTGAATCCAAACCGAAACTGCTGGTGGGCGGCCCATGATCACTCGACGTAGACCCATCAATCTGGATGTTGCCGAAAGTAACACAGCGATTATGCTGTCATGCTTCGAGGGGGGGAAGTCGACTAGCGTCTATCCGCACTGCGATCGCCCCAGCCCGCCAAGATGTGGTATGAACTACTCACGCTGCACTGTTTAACTGTTTCGGAGTGACTTCATGTCGACATCATTTGTGCTCAACGGCGCCTCGATCACCTTGGATGCGGATCCGGCCATGCCGTTGCTCTGGGCCATCCGGGAGATTGCCGGATTACGCGGGACCAAGTTCGGCTGCGGCATGGCGCTGTGCGGTGCGTGCACGGTGCATGTGAACGGCGAAGCCGTCCGGTCGTGCGTAATGCCATTGTCGACCGTCGCCGGAAAACAGGTAACCACCATCGAGGGCCTGCAGAGCAAGCCGGCCAAGGCGGTACAAGCGGCGTGGATCCTGCTTCAAGTACCCCAGTGCGGATATTGCCAAAGCGGTCAAATCATGTCGGCGACGGCTCTTCTCGAGAAGAACGCGGCGCCGACGGATGCCGACATCGACGGTGCGATGAGTGGCAATATTTGCCGTTGCGCGACGTATTCCCGTATCCGCGCCGCGATTCACGCGGCCGCACAATCCATCAAGGCTTAAGCGTATGACCCAACCTTCATTCTCCGCTGTTCGCCCCACCCGGCGTGGGTTTCTGAAAGCCGTCGGCTCCGTGACCACGGTGGGACTCACCATCGGCTTCGAATGGCTGGGCCCGAGCCGTCGCGCGGCGGCCGTTGCCGCCAGCCCTGCTGTCTTTGCACCGAATGCGTTCTTACGCATCGGCGCGGACGGCAGCGTGACGGTCATCGCCAAGCATGTCGAAATGGGACAAGGCGCCTACACTGGCATTGCTACCGTGCTTGCCGAAGAGCTCGATGCCGACTGGGCTCAGGTGCGGGTGGAAAGCGCTCCCGCGAATGTAAAGCTGTATGCCAATTCAGCCTTCGGCATGCAGGGGACCGGCGGCAGCTCGGCGATGGCCAATTCATGGTCGCAGCTGCGCGAAGCCGGCGCCAAAGGGCGGGCGATGCTGCTTGCCGCGGCGGCGAAGGACTGGAAAGTGCCGGTGACGGAGCTTACTACCGAAAAAGGCGTTGTCTACCACGCCGGCAGCAAGCGCCAGGCGGGCTATGGTTCGCTCGCGGGCAAGGCCGCGGCGCTGCCCGTGCCGGACAAAGTGACGCTCAAGGACCCAAAAGATTTCAAGCTGATCGGACACCAAGCCCCGCGGGTCGACGTGCCTTCCAAGGTCGACGGCACCGCTCAATTCACGTTGGATGTCGCGTTACCCGGCATGCTCGTGGCCTTGCTCAAACGGCCACCACTCTTCGGTGCGACGGTCAAATCGTTCGATCCGACAGCCGCCAGTGCCGTGCCGGGCGTGGTCAAAGTGGTGCAGGTGCCGCGTGGCATCGCGGTGATCGCCAAGAATTTCTGGGCGGCCAAGCAAGGCCGCGACGCGCTCTCCGTTGAGTGGGACGATAGCCACGCGGAAAAGCGCAGCTCTTCGGAGATGATGGACGAGTACCGACATCTCGCCGAGCAGCCCGCCTCCTCGGCGCGCAAAGTGGGCGACGCCGCGCCGGCGATCAAAAACGCCGCCCATACCGTGTCCGCGAGCTACGAATTTCCGTATCTCGCGCACGCTCCGATGGAGCCGCTCGATGCGGTGATCAAGCTGACCGCAACCAGCTGTGAGATTTGGGCAGGCGATCAATTTCAAACCGTCGACCAGGGCAATGCCGCCAGGACGGCCGGTCTGGATCCGCAGCAGGTCAGCATCCATACGCTGTACGCGGGCGGCAGCTTCGGCCGGCGCGCCAACGTAGGGTCGGACTACATCGTGGAAGCCGTATCGATTGCGAAGGCGTATGGCGCCGACGGCACGCCGATCAAGCTGCAATGGACACGCGAGGACGATCTCCATGGAGGTCTGTATCGACCCATGTACTTTCACAAGCTCGAGGCGGGCTTGAACGAAAAGAAGGAACTCGTCGGGTGGCGGCATGTCATCGTCGGCCAGTCGATCATGGCCGGCGGCCCCTTCGCGGTCATGGTCAAGAACGGCATCGACCCCACGTCGGTCGAGGGCGCAGCGACGATTGCGTATGAAATACCCAATATCGACGTCGAGCTGTCGACGACCAAGACCGGCGTGCCGGTGCTCTGGTGGCGCGTGGTCGGCAGCTCGCACACCACTTTCGCGGTCGAGGCGTTCATCGATGAAGTCGCTCACGCGGCCGGCAAGGATCCGTTTGCGTTCCGCCGTGATCTGCTCGAGCATGAGCCGCGCATGAAGGCCGTGCTGGAACTCGCGGCCGACAAGGCGGGCTGGAGCAGCGGCCCCTTGCCGAAAGGCAGAGGCCGCGGCATTGCGGTGGGCGAAGCGTTCAAGACGTATGTGGCGCAGGTGGCCGAGGTCACCGTCGATGACGCGGGTCGCGTGACCGTGGATCGAGTGGTGTGCGCGGTCGATTGCGGCATCCCCATCAACCCGGACGTGATCGCTGCGCAGATGGAGGGCGGCATCGGCTTCGGTCTGGGGGCCGTGATGTACGGCGCCATTACTTTGAAGAGTGGCCGCGTTGAACAGGATAACTTCAACAATTATCGCGTTCTGCGCATCAATGAAATGCCGAAGGTCGAGGTGCACATCGTGCCGTCGGCCGAGGCACCCACGGGGGTCGGCGAGCCCGGCGTGGCACCCATCGGCCCGGCGGTCGCCAATGCGATCTTTGCCGCGACGGGCACGCGCATCCACATGCTGCCGTTCCCGAAGTCCAGCAAGACCTGAGCACGAGGCAATTCGATGAACACACCTGAGAACGGACGAGCGGGACATCCTATTCTCTGGACGCTGGGCGTGTTGGTGGCAGCCGCCGTCGCCTTCGCAGGCTATCTGGTGTTTGCACCCGGTCCCACCACATTTGCGCAGGGCAAGCGGGTCGCCCTGGCGGACTATCACGACAAGGACCCGACCGGTGTGCCCGACGAACTCAAGTCGGCGAGCCTCGTGGAGCGCGGCGAATATCTGACGCGCGCGGCGGACTGCGTGGTGTGCCACACGGCCTCGGGTGGCGAGCCCTTCGCCGGCGGCCGCGCCTTCGTGTTGCCGTTCGGCACGCTGTATTCCACCAACATCACCCCCGATGTCGAGACGGGCATCGGCGGCTACACCGATGCCGATTTTTTGAATTCGATCCACAAGGGCATCGGCCGCGGCGGCGTCAAGCTGTACCCCGCGATGCCGGACGCGAGCTATACGTACATGTCGGATGCGGACGCGCTGGCAATCATGGCGTATTTGTTTTCGCTCAAGCCGCTGCATGCGCCGGCGCCGCAGAATACCCTGGCGTTTCCTTTCAACCAGCGAAGTCTGATAAGCCTTTGGTGGGCGATGTTCAACCCCGATAAGCGCTACGAGCCCAATGTCCAGCGTGACGCCGTGTGGAATCGGGGCGCCTACCTGGCCGAGGCCATGGGTCATTGCGGCGAGTGCCATACACCGCGCAACCTGACCTTTGCCTTGAACAATCGGCAGAAATTCGCCGGTGCCGTCCAAGCGGGCTGGCGCGCGTACAACATCACGCCCGATCGCAACAGCGGCGTTGGGGCCTGGAGCGATGCGGATGTGCTGCATTATCTGTCGACGGGACATGCGGATGGGCGGGGTACGGCGTCGGGTCCCATGGGCGAAGTGGTCGATGAAAGCCTAAGTCAATTGAAGCCAAGCGATCTGGCGGCGATGGTGACCTATCTGCGCACGGTGGCGAGTGTCGCTACCGGGGACCTGCCGGAGCCGCGAGCCGCTCCGGCGGCCGCCACGTTTGCGGAGGGTGTCGGCTCCCATGCGAGCCTAAGCGGCAGAGCAGTTTACGAAGGCGCATGCGCAGGGTGTCACGGGTGGACGGGTATCAGTCCTGGAATCGCGTCGGCAACCCTGACGGGTACGCGCGCCGTCAACGATACCACCGCGACCAACGTCGCTCAGGTCGTCATCCGCGGTGGTGAACGGCGGGCGGAGGCGGGGCCGTCGAACATGCCGGCCTTCGGCAGTACGTATTCGGACAGCGAGATTGCGAGCGTTGCGAACTACGTGACGGCGCGGTTCGGCGCCAAGGCGTCGGATCTCACGGCCGACCAGGTGGCGAAATTGCGGACACAGGATTAGGCCGGTTAAGCACAGTCGACCGCGGATCGCGGACTTCCTGCGGCTTGTCAAGAATACGCACAGGGTTCCCTTGAGTTGCGGTAGGTGCGGAACGTCCATTGAGGTCCGCCAACAGCCACGATTTCGACGGGGTAATTTGAGGGCAACTTTGCTCCTAGCTGGATAGAACCATAATTAATTCAATTGGATATACGGGAATAGGATTGCCTCCCTGACCACCAAAAATCCTTTGTTTTTCTTGTATTTACGATTCAGGCTGTTTGTCCGTTCGTGCCGAAGTAGGGCGCGCGAACCTCATCCTGCGACGATCGCCAGTAAGTCCTTCATGATGAGCAACAAATGGTACGGGTCGCTTGGGCTCGCCTCAAACGCGAAGTGTTCATAGAAGGCCCTGGCCTTGTCGTCCTTCGCATGCACCAGCAGCGCCCGAGCGCCGATGGTTTCGGCTGCTTGCGCGGTGCGTAGCAGGGCATCCTTGAGCAGCGCCGACCCAACGCCTTTGCCACGGATCGACACATCCACGGCAAGCCGCGCCAGCAGGATCACCGGTATGGGATGCCGCGCCAGGCCTTTCTTGACTCGCTCGGTCGCCTCGTCAGGGGATACGGATCCGGCCGCAAGACTGTAGTAACCGAGGACGCGCAGGTCCTTTACGAGGACATAGGTCTGTGCGCTGTGCGCCTGCTGCTTGTTCCATGCCTGGCGTATCAGGAAGCGATTCAAATCCTCCTTGCCGCAGTCGAAGTGGTCGAGCAGGTGTTCGCGGCGCAGTTTCTCGATCGCGCCGAGTTCGCTCACTCAAGAACGCTTGGCGTTCTGAGGAGCTTTTCAAGGCGCGGGCGGGATTTCGACGGCGCATCGAGCGCGGCGACAAAGGCGTCATACTGCTTGGCGCTCAGTGAGAACTCGCGCTGGTCGGCGAGCGTCTCGGCGGCTGCCGACAAGCCCTTATCGAGAATGAAGGCACTGACGGTCTTGCGTTCGACCGACGCCGCGCGCTTGAGGATCGACTTCGCCTTGGGTGTCAAGCGAACCTCGAGGCGGTCCTCTCGGCGTTTCGTGGTGCTGCGCATTTTATTGGTCCTCGGCTTCTAGATGAGTTTACTATAGCACCCGTACAATGTACGGACACGAGGTCACGCAAGATTCAAGTCTGGTGGGTCCTGTGCCAGGAATGTGACCAACTCAGATTGGGTGTGCCAGGATTGTGCCTGGGTGAGCCTGGGTGAGCCTGGGTGAGCCTGGGAAGGGGTCGGCAAGACGCTGCAAGTGATTGATTGATAAACCCCTCAAGCCTCTGAAAAATGACTGAAAATCCGCGTGTCGGGGTGCAATTCCCTCCCTGGCCACCAATTTCAATAAAATCAATGGGTTAAATGGCCATATAACCTGCCAAAATCCCTCCCGACATCCGGACCAAAAATCCGGGTGTCTAGGTCGACTGTCTATTATCTTCCCAAGTCACGAGCACGCTTTGTACACAATGTACGATTTGGCTATAATGAGCGAAACGTTCGATGGAGCGAGACATGCGCTTTATATCTGCGACGGATGCCAAACAAAACTTCGCGGCGCTCTTGGATGACGCACAGCGAGGACCGGTGGTGATTCGCCGCCAATCACGGGATCAAGCAGTCGTTATCTCGCCGCAAGAATACGCGCGTCTGCGCGGGCTGGCCGTGGCCGACTTTCAAGCCTTTTGTGATCTCGTAGGCCAAACGGCTGTTGAGCGCGGACTGACTGAGCGAAAACTCGCGTCGTTGCTGCGTACGGATGACTAAACGCGTCATCCTGGATACAAATGTGCTCCTCAGCCGGCTGTTGCTTCCTGACTCTAGGACAGCGCGTGTAGTTCGTCGGTTCTTTGATAGCGCGCAGCCCATAGTGTCTGAGGAAACGCTAAGGGATCTGGCCGAGACGTTGTCGCGGCCGAAATTCGATCCCTACGTTTCCCGGTCGGATCGTCAGAGGTTCTTTGAACTTTTTGCGCGGGTTGCCGAATGGGTCCCCGTGACGACCACAATTCGGCGGTGTCGGGATCCGAAGGATGATAAGTTTCTCGAACTCGCGGTCGACGGCAAGGCGGATTGGATTGTCACCGGGGATAAGGACCTGTTGGGCCTGTCTGCGTTTCAATCAACATGGATTCTGAGTCCTTCGGCGGCGCTGGCGCTGCCGGATTCCGCATTCTCATGAATGAGCCAATTGTCCTTACCAGTGCGCAGGTCGATGCGCGCGGGTCGATTGGGACTTTTCACTGCGAAGGCTACGCTGGCAGCGAGGTTGAAGGCATTAGCGAGTTGTAAACGCTTCGCGCGCCTAAAGGTCTGTCTATCGAGGTGACCCCATTTCGCGCGCGTCCACAAATGCCATCTTCTTAAGCTACGCCTCGCAAGACGCCGAGGCGGCACGTCGCATTTGCGAGGCACTGCGCCGCGCCGACGTTGAGGTCTGGTTTGACCAGAGCGAGCTGCGCGGCGGGTGCGCTTTCGGATCACCCCGGATGTCGGCAACCGTGGCGGCGATGCGCTGTTGCGTGAGCCGAGTCTGGATGTACTCTTCGGCATCGGGATAGACCGTCAAGCCGAGGCCGTGGGCCTCGAGCCGCCGGATGCGCCTGAGCAGATCTTGCAGATCGGTGATGGGCCCTTCTCGGATCGGGCGCACGATGGCGTCGGCCTTCTCTGCCATTTCCGGGCCAGCAGCTCAACTCAGCAGCAGCTGCATCAACGACGGATGAGCACGGCTGCCGGCAAATCGCCAAACACCGCTTGCGCGGACAAGCAATCGCCATGGGCCGTGAGCTCGCGTCCGCTCAGAAGATCCCACCAGGCGTGGCCCTGTAGATTCTCGGGTAGTGCGATGGTGCTGTCGGCGTCGAAGCTGCGGCTCTCGAGCCGGGACGGGAAGCGCGCCGTCAGGCACAGTAATACCTGATCCCCATGTTGGCGTGCAAAGGCGCAGACGCACTCAGCCTGGGTGCCATGCGCCTCTAAATTCTGATAGTTGCCCGCCGCGAACAGCTCCGCCGACTGCTGCCGGTATTGGAGTAGCGTTGTCAATGCAGCGAGCTTAAACCGTGCATCCTGCCAATTTGCGAAGAAGCCGCGCATGGCAGCGCGCCGGTCGAGCTTGAGCGCGATATCTACCTCATCGAGCAGGCGCTGCCTGTGCGCGTAATCCACTGGTCGGCGATTATCCGGATCGACCATGCTCAGGTCCCAGAGTTCGGCTCCCTGGTAAATGTCTGGCACTCCTGGTGCAGTGAGCTTGATCACCGTTTGTAGCAAACTGTTATGTGCGCCTAGCGCGGCAATGCGTCCGGCAAATGGCAGAAAGGTGGCCAAAAACACCGCCGATCGATTCGACAGCAGCGCGGTATCGACGAATGCCAACGTGGCTTCTTCGTAGGCAAGGTTCGGAATCGCCCAAGTGGAGTGCACGCGAGCCTCCCGCAGCGACTTACGCATCGTTTGCCGCAGTCGTTCTGCGTACGCCTGTAGCATGGTCGACTCGAGCCGCTCGGCCCGCAAAAGATCCACCGGCCAACTGCCAAGCAGTAGCTGATAGAACAGATATTCATCATTTCGGTCTGGCGATGACTCGGTTTCAGTGGGGGAACGAGGGCCGCGCAGAATCCGGCTGCAATTGAGCGTCAGCCGCAGCCACTCATCCGGCAGTTCGGACACAACCGCTAGGCGCGCGCGCGCATCTTCACCGTGTTTGGTATCGTGCGTGGACGTTGCCAGCATGGCATGTGGGAAGCTATGCGCACGCTGCGCGTTTGCCTTATGAAAGGCCGCCAATGAAACGCCGAAGCGCTTAGGTGCACCACCCACCTCATTGAGTGCGATGAGCCGGTAGTAACGATATAAGGCGGTGTCCTCGAGCCCCTTTGCCATGACTGGCCCGCTGTATTGCTGTAGCCGCATCACACAGCTCAGTGCGGATTGGCGGCTGAAGCCACTGCGCGGCTGCCACATCGCGCCGCCGAGCAGTTGCTCAAGAAAATCGAACACGCTCGGATCGCGTTCCAAGTCGCTGCTGCGCGCATGCGCCAATGCCCACTCAATGTCACGCCGATCGTTGTCGCTGATCGCGCCTTCCGCATCGATGTAAGTGCGGTACACGGGAAAGCAGGCGATCAGTTCCTTGAGCGCATGGCGTAGCAGAGTGTGAGTGAAGTCGGCAGTGCGTGGATTCTGGCGAGCCAGGCGCGCGAGGTCGCGCGCCAATACGTTAAGTTCGCCCGCCAATTCACCATCCATAATGCCCAATTTGCATTCTCGGACGATTGGATCGAAGGTGCGCCGTTCACCGACAAACTCGGCATAGATCTCAGTGAACCTCGGTTCCGCGTCCGAATCGATTAGGAGCCCAAGCACCTGGTTGGCAAAGTCATAGCCGGTGGTGCCTTCGACCGGCCATTCTTCGCGAAGCCGCTCATGCGGCGCCAATATTTTTTCGACGACGACATAAATGGGACGTCCCGGCGCTTCGGCAGAAATGTGTGCACGCAGGCGCTGCAGATAGGCTTTTGGATCTTGTAGGCCATCAATGTGGTCGATGCGTACTCCGTCAAGCGTGCCGTCCCCAAGCCATTCCAGGACCCTGCGATGCACGTGCTCGAAGACTTCCGGCAGTTCCATTCGCAGCCCGGCCAGTTCGTTGATATCGAAGAACCGTCGGTAATTGATATCGTCGGCGGCCGCTCGAAAATGCGCGACACGCCAGTGCTGTTCTTGAATCAGATCGTGCAGTGCCTGCCAGCTGGCGGCATCGCCCTCCTTGCCTTCGAAGCGATTCAACGCAACATGCAGCGCCTGGCGCACGTCGGCGTGCGTTTGCACGAGCTGCGCGAGTTCCGTCTTGAGGTCGGCTGCGCGTCGTACGATTTGGGGTCGCCGGGCGGTGAGCCACGAAAACGCATCGCTGAGCTTTTCGAGCTGCGCATGACCATTGCCTAGTACACGCCCATAATGCAGTGGCCAGATCGGCAGCATGTGTGTCTCGTAGGCCCATACCGCCAGCGTCCCGGTGGCCTCGTCAAACTTAAGTTGCAGTTTTCCACGCTCAAGTTCCACGCCATATTGAGCGCCGAGTAAGGGTACGAGCACTTTCTCGTGCAAGTAACGGCGATCGGGGTCCCATTCGATGTCGAACCAGCCGGCGTATACCGACTCCTGACCCCATTCGAGGACGTCGAGCCACAGCGGATTATCGGCGCCGCCGACACCCATGTGATTCGGGACCACATCGAGAATCTGTCCGAGGTGCTGCAGCTTCAGCGCAGCGCTCATGCGTCGGAACGAAGCGTCATCGCCGAGTTCGGGATTGAGCTGCGAATGATCGACAATGTCATAGCCGTGCAGACTGCCGGGACGTGCCCTCAAATAGGGCGATGCATACAGATGACTCACACCGAGTCGCGCCAGATAGGGCGCCAAGGCCGCCGCATCATCAAAACCGAAATGCTTATGGAACTGCAGCCGATAGGTGGCACGCGGAATCATGGTAGCGGGCCGCGCCGCAGACTCCAGCGTACGGCCCAGGGGCCGAGGTGGCTACCGTCGCCGACGTCGCCTTCTTGCCAGATGAGTTCACCAGCCTCACGCGGAAAGCCGGCAGTCGCTGTTCTCGTCAAATTTGCCGCGAGCATCAGCGTACCCGCCGAAGTGTCCCAGGATACGGCCACAGCACCCTCGCCCAGTGTAGTGTAGTGCGCGTGTTTGCCAGTCAGTCCGGGTAGCAGTGGCTGAATGTGCTTGCGCCGCGCGCCCAGTGCATCCCGGTACCACTTCAATACCGCACTGTGAGGGGCATTGTCGAGCTTCGACCAGTCGAGTTTGGCTGCCGCAAAGGTGGCGTCTGCCTGCGGATCGGGGATACGCTCGCGCATGGCCTTGGAGCGAAACTCCGCAAATTTCTCGAATTCCTTGCGACGGCCCTCCCGTACCGCTTGCGCGAGCTCAGCGCCAAAATCGCAGAAGAATGCGAACGGCTCCACGCTGCCCCACTCCTCGCCCATGAATAGCATCGGTGTCTGAGGCAAGAACAGGTAGACGGCGGCAATCGCGCGCGCAACCGGCGTCGGCGCAAGCGCAGCAATGCGTTCGCCGCGGGCGCGGTTGCCGATTTGATCATGATTTTGAATGAAGGCGACAAAGGCCGCGGCGGGCAGCTCTGCGCTTGGCTCGCCGCGCGCGCGGCCCTGATACTTGGTCAATTCGCCCTGAAACGCGAAGCCCTCGGCGAGCGCGCGGCCCAGGCGATTAGCGAGCGGCACGTAGTCGACGTAGTAGCCGATATTCTCGCCTGTGGCGGCGACGTGCAGTACGTGATGCAGATCGTCGTTCCATTGCGCGGTGTAGAGCCGCGGTTCATCGGATTCGGTGCGCGTCAGCCAGTGCGCCTGATTGTTTTCATTCTCAAGCAGCAGATGTACCGTTCGGCCGCGTATGCGTTCGCGCACCTGCCGCGCCAGATCCTCAAGAATATGCAGCGGGCTGTCATCGGCGATGGTGTGCACAGCATCGAGCCTAAGCCCGTCCAAATGAAATTCCTCCAGCCAATAGAGCGCGTTGTCGATGTAGAACTCACGCACCGGGCCGCTGCCTTCGCCGTCGTAGTTAATGGCATTACCCCAGGGTGTCTGGTGACGATCGGTGAAAAACTGCGGTGCGTAACGCGACAAACAATTGCCATCCGGGCCGAAATGGTTGTAAACGACGTCCAGCAAGACCATCAGGCCCCTTGCATGAGCGGCCTCCACCAGGGCTTTCAGGTCTTCGGGCCGGCCATAGGTCGCGTCCGGCGCAAATGGCAATACGCCGTCGTAGCCCCAGTTGCGACGCCCGGGGAAATCCGCGACGGGCATCAACTCGATGACTGTAATGCCAAGCGTGGCCAGATGCTCGAGCCTGCCGATGGCGGCGCGAAAAGTGCCTTCCGGCGTGAAGGTGCCGACGTGCAGCTCATAAACGACGGCCTCGGTCCAAGGCCTGCCGGCCCATCGCCCGTCGCTCCAGCGATAGGCAATCGGGTCAATCACCTCGCTGGGCCCATGAACATCTTCGGGTTGAAAGCGAGAAGCGGGATCTGGCACTTCGCTGCGATCAGCCAACACAAAACGGTATCGCGTGCCTGGATGCGCCAACGCGCTAGTAAGCTCGTGCCAGCCGTCGGCGCCAGCGCGTAGCGGCAGCGGTTCGGCATGATCAATCGCTACGCTGAGACTCAACTGTGCCGGCGCCCAGATACTGAACCGTACGCTGTTATCAGCCTGCACTTCAGCTCCAAAGCGCATGCGATGCCGCCGGTGCAGTTGCGGTGTCGCCGCCGATGGCAGCGTCTTCGATGTGTCGGCGCTGCCGGGAAGCGACGTGGTTTCTGGATCCGTCTGCAGCTCAAACAGCACAACCGAACGCGCCGCAACGGCGTATGGATCGCCGAAGCGATAGAGCGATTCCGCCACCCCTGGTGTGACGGTGTTGAGCAGCGGATCCCACGCGCGACCGTCAAGGCACTCCGGTAGCGCAAACGACACGTCCTCGTGATGCGAATTGAAGATGATTAAGAGCGTAGTCTCATGACCTGCCATGCGCGCGCCATGAGCCTGAGCGCGCCCGTCAATCAGCATCGCAAAGCACTTGTGCGCCGGCCAATCCTCTGCGCGCAGCTCCAGTCCCATGGAGTCGAACCACGTCACGTCCTTGACGCCAAATTCCTGATCATATTCACCGGTGAGGAAGCGTGTCCGTCGCAGGACCGGGT
>Ga0207927_1000909_pt1 | contig 12690 bp, 8 predicted proteins | sample NGESurdeep072012_2_FD_184456 | JGI IMG/M metagenome (GOLD analysis project Ga0207927, IMG submission 184456) | Arctic peat soil microbial communities from Barrow, Alaska - NGEE Surface sample 210-2 deep-072012 (SPAdes) | ecosystem: Environmental > Terrestrial > Soil > Wetlands > Peat ... | reverse complement strand
CCCGCCAATGCAAAGCTGCCCACTGCCGCACTGGTTTTGGCGGCCCTGATGGACGCCTATCCGCAAAAATAGTGACGTCACAGAGGGTCAGCTACCTAGTCACCATTAGGTGCCGAACTGGCTGCGACTTAGTTCAAAAAACGCGAGCGTTGTTCTGCGGTAGGAACCAGGCAAGCTTGGACACCGCCAGACAAGCGGCGGCGGTTGCGCGCGATCAGGCGGTATCCCCAGTTGCGCAAGCCGGCGGGAATCAGCGAAGCAATCGTGGCGAGAGCGGACCACGCTCCACCCAGGTACTTAGCTGCACTCAGGATTGCAGTGGACTCCATGGCGGCGTGGCCGTCGGCGATCCACAACATCGACTCCACCGCTTCGAGGCGATAGTCGCGGCGCAAATCCTTGCCCAACGAGGCGTCGCGAGGCACGAAGCGCAGGTCGTGGCGGCGCTCGTGACGCAGGATGAATTGCACTGCGCGACTGCAGAATCCGCAGGAACCGTCGTAAACCAGAAGGGGCGGCATCGCCGCTGCCACCGAATCACCAGCAAGTTTTGCAGTAGCGAGTTTCGCGCGGTTATGGATGTGCCACAGAGGCACTGAGCCACAGAGAGAGAACGGTGGAAATTGAGTGTCGTCCTCAGGCTGTGTGTGGGTGGTGTGTGGCTTGTGATCCATAACGGTCGCTGCGCTCATCCGTTTGATGCGTGGACGAGCACGAGGAACCCAATTTTCCTCAGATGATTAAACGCCCCTGAAAAAGCCGGGAAAGCAGATCCCTCGATGGCTGACGCCCCCTCGTGATGAAAAAAAAGGAGAACTTGTACGGCACAGCTTAAAGGAGTGCCCTTTCAAAGCTGGCTCCGCGCTAGCCCTTGTAGCCAGCACCCCGCAGGGCCGTTCCGAAGCGCGCGAGGAAGTCCTGCACGTGATCTGAAGTTGCCAGCGGCCCCATCAGTCCGATGCGGAAGACTTTGCCGGCGAGCGGGCCGAAGCCTCCTGCGATCTCGATGCCGTCGTCCTTGAGCAGTGTGGTGCGGACTTTGGCGTCGTCAACGCCTGCGGGCACTTGTGGCGTATTGAGGTTCCAGATGCGGTACTCGGCAGGTACGAGCATCTCCAGTCCCATCGCGCCGATCCCCTTAACGAATTCGAGATGCGCCTGGCGGTGACGCTCCCAGCGGTTCTCCAGACCTTCCTCTTCGATCAGGCTGAGACCCTCGTGCAGCGCATAGAAAAGCGTCGCCGAGGCGGTGTGATGGTAGCGATGCGACACGAACAGATAGTCGCCGATGAGCTTTATGTCGAAATACCAGGAGCGATTGGTAGACTTGCGCGCCTGCAGCCACTCGACGGCGCGCGGAGAAACGGTGATGGGCGACAGTCCCGGAGGACAGCTCAGACCCTTCTGGGTGCAACTGTAGGCAACGTCGATGCCGGTCTGGTCCACGTTGACGGGCATGGCGCCGAGCGAGGTGACGCAGTCGGCAATGACTAGCGCTCCCACTTCGTGCGCAGCTTTGCAGATGGCTTCGCCGAGCTGAAACACTCCAGTAGAAGTTTCGGCGGTCACGTACATCACGACCGTGGGCTTCTCGCGATGGATGAACTCGGCGGCTTCAGTGTCGCCGAAGGATCCGCCCCAGTCCTTCTCGAAGCGCACCACGTCAGCGCCATTGCGCTTGGCCATCTCGGTCATGCGGTCGCAGAAGAAGCCGTTGGCGAAGATACCGACTTTCATGCCGGGTTCGACGAAGTTGCTGATGGCGGCTTCCATTCCGCCGCTGCCGGTGGCGGAGATAACGAATGTCCACTCATTGGTGGTGCCGAAGACGTGGCGCAGCATCTTCTGGTTGTTCTGGCTGATCTCGAAGAAGTAGGGATCCAGATGTCCGACGACCGGTTGTGCCATGGCCTGGTACACCCGCGGATGCACCTGCGTGGGACCGGGCCCGAACAATAGCCTCTTTGGGGGATGGACAGTAATTTCCTGGCTGATAGAAGCTGAGTCTTGCTGAGTGAGAGGCATGAGGACACTCCCTTATAATGTCAGTAGAAGTATAGCTACAGGGTTGGGTTCTGGCACGGGCGAAGGATTCGTCGCAGTGCGGAGAACGAAATGCGGCCATGTCAGTAGGAGGCGCTGTGGAGCGGCTGGCCACAACGCGGACGGCGTGGATGCGCCGCGGAATTGCGCGCTTCGGGAGATGGGAATGATATTGCTTCAGCTGCGGCTGCTGGTCGTGGCCGCAGGGTCTGCGGTTTCCGAGCAATGGAAGGCATCTTGATGAATACACTTCTCTATTTGCTCTTGGGCCTGGCCGTTTTCGGAACATTGTCCTCACTTGTTTTCTTATGTATGGCGGCGGTTGCAGCGAGACGTTTTCAATTGCGGCGCCGGCAAGAAAAGAGGCGATCAGCGAACAACAGGCCGAGCGCAGAAAAGTTACCGCTTGTGAGCCTGCTGAAGCCGTTGCATGGCGCCGAACCGAATTTAGAGCATTATCTCGAGAGTTTTTTTCGTCTTAATTATCCGCAATACGAAATTCTGTTCTGCGCCCGTACGGAACAGGACTGCGGGCTGCAACTGGCGCGCAAAGTAGCTGCGAGGCATCCTGATATTCCGGTGCGATTTTTGACTTCCGGTACACCTCCATGGCCCAACGCACGCTGCTACTCGGTTTCCGTCATGGCAGCTGCTGCCAAGAACGATCTCCTGGTGATCACCGACAGTGATGTGTTGGTGAAGCCTGATTTCCTAATGGAGGTGGTGACCCCATTTAACGATCCCGAAGTCGGAGCATCAACATGTCTTTACGTGGGAGCCGCACCCGGCATGGGCATTTGGGCGCACCTAGAGGGATTAGGGATGAGCGTCGAAATGGCGGCGGGAGTAATGGTTGTGGACATGCTGGAGGGTATGCGCTTTACCCTCGGGCCTGCGATGATCGTACGAAAATCGGCGCTAGACGCCTGCGGAGGTTTTGAAAGACTGGGCCATTACTACGCTGACGACTTCAAGCTGGGTAACCTGGTGGCAGAAAGCGGCAGACGCGTTGTACTGTCCACGCATGTCATCGATCATTGCATTGTTCATAATTCGTTCCGGCGCAACTTTTCCCATCAGCTGAACTGGATGAAATCCACCCGTTTCAGTAGGCCGTCGGGACACTTCGGCACCGTACTCACCTTCGCTATGCCTTACGGGTTACTGGGGGCCATTGTTGCCTGGGTACTGGGAATGCCGGTGCTGGGCCTGAGCCTATTGAGTCTCGCCTATGTCTCGCGGGTTGCCCAATCCGTTATGGTCGGAGGATGGGTAGTCGGAGATCGGGATGCGTACCGACTTGCATGGCTCTATCCGCTGCGCGACCTCCTCGGTTTCGTGCTCTGGGTTGCAAGTTATACCAGCCGGGAAGTGGGCTGGCGCGATGACTGGTATCGCCTGGAAGAAGGTGGACTCATGGTGCTGGTCCAGCCCAGGCCAGCCAGCTCCCCGCAAGCCCCGGCGGATACTGATGCGGCCACACCGACGGCCGTCGCCGACAGGTATTCCTGAAACACGGCTTTCACTCAAACTCCAATTTGCTGACCGCCCCATTCCAATTGTGGGCTATCACATAGAGATGTGCGTCCTAGGCTTGACCTCAAGTGGTGGCGGCACTAAAGTGGTGTCATCAATTTCGTTGCCTCGTGTCGGCCCGCCGTTTCCCGCTACTCCTAGGTCGACCTAGTGACAATCTGCCCCCGGGACCTCTCCTTGAACGCGGCCTGCGACGAACTGACGCTCTGCACAACCAGGAGGTCGTATGCGCATCAGTAAATGGTTTTTCATCCTTACGATGCTTTCCCTGGGCTCTATTCTATGGGCACAGAGCGCAACCATTCGTGTACCCGGAGACGCGCCAACAATCTCAGATGCTATCTCGCAAGCTTCGTCAATCATCAACGGTTCCGCTCCCAGGGACGTTGGCATTAAGGTCGATCCGGGAACCTATCAGGGGCCATTTAACCTTTCGCCGCTCAATAACCCGAACTATTCCGTGTCGCTGGTTGCCGCTCAGGGGCCTTCGGTGACACGGCTCATCCGTTCGGATTGCTGCTGGGTACTACAGGGCTCGGGCGTTCGCAATTTCACGCTGGACGGCTTTCAAGTCAGCAACCATAACGACGATCCGCTGAATGTTGCTTCGCAAGGAATGCGGCTCAATGACAGCACGAATATTACCGTCCAGAACTGCTCATTCGACGTCGACTGGCAGGCCATGCTCTTTAACGTGTACGATCCGGCGCTGAGTTCGAGAGTGCAAGTGGTGAACAACTTCGTTATCGCCGGCAATCCCAACGAAACTTATCCGGACGTGTATGGCCCAGCCGTTACCATGCAGATCATTATGTACAACCCTTCTCTTTCCACGGGGGAACACCGCCTGATCGTGGCTGACAATACCTTCCGCACGGCCGCCAGTGCCGTTCGGTTCTTCTATAACGTTTATGACGAAAACGGTAACCAGGTCGGGTACGCACCGGGTGGGACTCTGGAGATGGTGCGCAACGACGTGACCAGTTGGTTTGCCGCGGGCCATAACTTAGGTGGAGGCCACAATCACCACGTCGCCGCCAACCGCATCCACGACGGACAGGTCGGTTTCTACAACTTCTGCGGTGGGTCCGGCGTGTGGGAAAATAACGTTCTGTACAACAATGTCCAGGGCGCGATCTTCGGCAATTACCAAGTCTGCTATGGCGCCAATTGGGTGGCGATTTCCGTGCCGGTTACTGGAGAGAAACGCATTATCCGCCACAACACTATCGTCAACAACCAAGGCGCAGGATTGATCTATTTAGACGATGGACTGCCTCATGACCCATTGCCCGTGCTCTACAACAACATTATCGCCTTCAACGACTACAGCGGCATCGTTACCTTGTTAGAGGATGCGGTTAACAGCTTGCAGATGTACATGCCCTTCAACCTGAGTCTGGATCGTAATGACGTCTTCGCAAACACTTTGAGTGGCCTCACTGACAGCACCTTCTTTGGACTGACTGGCACCGTCGGCAAACCTGGAGCGAACTACTCGGGAATCGTGCCGAACGGGAAAGACATGTCCGTGGAACCGGGCTTCTACGATTCCGTGCGGCGTGACTTCTCACTGAAGAAGAACTCCAAACTCGTCAACGCCGGGTTGGTAAGTCTCCCTGTACCGTTGCGCGACTTTGTGCTGAATCAGCGCGATCCCAAACCAGACATCGGAGCGTACGAATACGTCGAAGCTCCGAACCTCAACGTGCGCGCGAACCCGGCAAACAGAGGGAAAGGCCCAAAGACGGATTGATTGGATGCGAGGCTGGGTGTTTGTAACCCATCCAGCCTCGCAATCGGCTTGGCTTCCCGTCGATAGGAGATGTTGACCCATCGCATTGAGAGGCCCGTTATGAAATAGCTGGTACCCTGGTTTTCGTTTCGTCCCACTTGCACGTGGCTCTGCGCTTGGTGCTTCGCCCGGATTTTGTCTGTCTTCGGATATCCTCCAATTCGCTGCTGCATTCTCGATCACTTTCACCCGTTGGAACTCTTTCTGACTCATCTTCACCATCCTCAGAGGGTGACAAAGTCTCGTCGCAGTTATGGGGTGACATTATCTTGGAGCATCTACAGCCGGTCGTCCGCCTTTGCCTTCCGTTGTCGTGAGTAGTATTATAAGGAGCGTCCCCCCGCAAACTAAGGGTTTATTCAAAGATGAGACTGGCGTCGCGATTCTAGCGCAGCGGCCTTTTCGGGGCGCGCGCGCCTATCTGGTAAGAGTAATGTGAAAGCTAACGCCGAGCATCTTCCCATTTTTCTGCCCCGGGGGCTCGGATTATGAAGCAAACTGGAGACCGTACCATGAAGATCCTAAAAGAATTTCTAGCGGCCATGTTGAGCGGGATTGTCCTGCTAGCCACCACTTCAAACGCAATCGCCATGCCCATGTACGAGCCGCCCTACCAAGAGGCGGACCAGGCGCCGCTTACCGCGTCAGATATCGAAGCCATTGTGTCGCCCATTGCGCTGTACCCCGATCAACTGATCGCGCAGATCCTGGGCGCGGCCACGTATCCCGACCAGGTCACGGCGGCAAGCAACTTCGTCAATAGCAGTGGTCTCAAGGACGCTGCTCTCATGCAGGCGGTAGACAAGCAGCCTTGGGACCCCAGCGTGAAGGCGTTGACGCAGTTCCCGACGGTGCTGGACCAGATGGCAAAGAACCTGGCTTGGACCTCTGCGTTAGGTGATGCGGCCTTCAACCAGCAAAAAGACGTGATGGCTGCGATCCAGAAATTGCGCAAAGAAGCGAAGGACGCGGGGAACCTGAAGACGACCAAGGAAATCAAGGTGGTGCAGGAGAGCCCGCAGACCATTGTAATTCAACCGGCGAATCCACAGGTTGTCTACGTGCCGACCTACAACCCGACGGTGGTCTATGGCACTCCCTACTACCCGCCGGGTTACAGCACGGCGGCCCTGGTGACGACCGGAGTTATCGCATTCGGGGTAGGGATGGCCATTGGCGCGTCGATGAACAACAACTGCTGCGGCTGGGGCTATTACGGCGGAGCCTGGGGCTGCAATTGGCACGGCGGAAACGTGATGTACCAGAACAACGTTTACGTGTCGCGCAGTAACACGTTTTACGGCGGGAACCGCTACACCAATAATCCTTACTACAAGAACAACAATCGTCCCGTGCCATACAACAGCAACAATCGCTACAACAATGCCAGCAACAACAAAGCTGCCTGGAACAGCGGCAATCGCAACAGGGGCAACACCGTGAACAAGGGCGGAAACACCGTGAACGTCAACGGTGACGTGAATGTTGGCAGCAATAACAAGAACCGTTCGGGCAACACCGCCAACAACAATCGCGCCAACGTAGGGAACACCAGCAACAACCGCGCTGGAAACACCAACAATGCTAACCGGCCGAATGCGGGAAATACCAACGCCCGTCCAGCCACCAATAACAAGGCTGCGGCCGGCGACCGCGGTTACGGCCAGAAACCACAGACGAGCAATGCCAGCGCCATGGGCGGCTATAAGCAGGGCGGCAATGCCCGTGCCGATGCCAATCGCGGGAAGCAGAGCATGGGCGGTGGCGGTGGCGGATCACGACAGGCCGCAGCACGTCCAGCGACGTCATCAGCTCCGAAGGGTGGGGGGGCCCGCAAGAAGTAAGCGATTGCGGTCCGTTAATTAAATGGTTGGTTGGAATCCGAAAATTACGTTATTGCGATGGAGATTGCACATGTTGAAGGCGACGGAAGTTCATAGAGCTGTGGGCCCGGTGGCGATGGTGTTGGCCACCGCAATTGCGATGCTGGTAACAGTGTCGGCACAGGAGAGTGGGCAGAAGACGTTCACCGCTCTGCAGGACGCCTCCAAGGCGCTTTACGATGCGGTGAAATCGGGCGATAAGACTGCGATGGAGGCCGTGCTAGGCGCGTCTTCGGCGCCGATCCTTTCATCCGGCGACCCGGTGCAGGACCAGAAGAATGCTGATTTCGTGACCCAGCGCTACGAACAAATGAATCGTTGGGGCAAAGAAACTAATGGCGACGAGACGCTGTTTCTTGGGGCAGAGAACTGGCCATTCCCGGTGCCGTTGAAGAAGAATGCAGCCGGTCAGTGGTACTTCGACAGCAAGGCCGGAGTGGAAGAAGTGCTGTATCGCCGCATCGGGGCTAACGAACTGGCTGCTATCCGCGTTTGTAAGGCATTGGCGGATGCGCAGGATGAGTATTTTGGCGGAACTCATGATGGCGACACGGTCCATCAGTATGCGCAGAAGTTCATTAGCGACGAAGGCAAGCAGAACGGCCTGTACTGGAAGACAGCCGAGGGTGAGCCTCAGAGTCCCATCGGTCCGGTATTCAAGTACGCCGCGGTAGAAGGCTACAGCAAGAGCGCCGACCCGTTTCACGGGTACTTCTTCCGCATGCTGACCGCACAGGGCGCGGCCGCTCCCGGTGGTGCGAAGAGTTACATCGTGGATGGCAAGATGACAAGAGGCTTCGCGTTTGTTGCCTATCCTGCGCAGTACCGCAATTCAGGTGTGATGACGTTCGTGGTAAACCTGAACGGCGCAGTGTATGAGAAGGACCTCGGTCCCAAGACAGCTGACCTGGCCAACGCGATGACGGCGATCAATCCTGATTCGACGTGGCGAGCGGTGGCAAATCAGACTGAGGAAGAGGCGGAAGAGCAGTAGCGTACTTCCAGTTCGCGGTTGTGGTGCCTGGCTGGTGTCGCCAGTGCGCGGCTCTTCTCTCGATTTCCACATTGCCCGGTGCTGACGCGCCGGGCCCACTTTTTCCCGCCGCGTTGCGGCCGCGACGAATTCGGCGCAAATTCGACAGCACTCCGGCTATTCTTGATTCGACCTATGAATAGCTCATGCCGCGTTCTGATATTTGGGTGCCGATTTCTCACGTTCTTCTCCCTGGTCGTCCTGATCGCAATGCCGTTGGCTTCGATGGCACAGCGGCAGGGCTTCGTGCATACAGATGGAACCCGCATCGTCGATGGCCAGGGGCACCCCTTGATGCTGCGTGGTACAAACCTGGGGAATTGGCTGGTGCAGGAAGGCTACATGTTTCACTTCGACCATGGGCCGCAGTCTGTCCGCGAGATCGAAGCGCTGACCAATGAACTGCTGGGTCCAGAAGCGGCCGAGAAGTTCTGGCATTCCTACCGCGAACGGTATGTTACCCGCGATGACATTCAATTTCTGAAACGAGCGGGCTTTAATTCCATACGCATTCCGATTCACTACAAGTATCTTCAGAGTGACGACGCGGATGGATTCGCCTTGCTCGACCGAGTCGTCGAGTGGGCACGCGAGGCGGGCCTCTTCGTGGTGATTGACATGCATTGTGCTCCCGGAGGCCAGACCGGAGCCAACATCGACGATAGCTGGGGCTATCCGTGGATCTATGACAGCCCGCAGGCACAACAGCTCACGATCAGTATTTGGAAACGAATTGCGGCACACTATCGCGACTCGACGACGGTATTGGGCTATGACCTGCTCAACGAGCCAATTCCGCATTTTCCGGAGCTGCGCCAATACAACAGCAAGTTGGAGCCGCTCTACCGGCGCATCGTGGCCGGTATCCGCGAGGTGGACACGAACCACATCGTCATTCTTGGCGGGGCGCAGTGGGACACGAACTTTGACGTGTTCGGGCCTCCGTTCGATGCCAACGTCATGTACAACTTTCACAAGTACTGGATGCCTCCGGAGCAGAAGGAAATTCAGTCGTATGTGGACTTCCGCGACAAGTACCATGTGCCGATCTGGATGAGCGAGTCCGGCGAAAATAAGGACGAGTGGATCGCGCAATTTCACGACTTGCTGGAGAAGAACCAGATTGGCTGGGCGTTCTGGCCGTACAAAAAAATGGATGCCACTACGTCGCCGGTGTCTTTCGCCAGGCCGGTGTACTGGGATGAGATCGTCACCTACGCGAAGTTGCCTGGGGGCACGGGCGACACGGAAAAGCGCATCGCGCTACGTCCTACGCAGGAGCACGTCAACGCAGCGTTCGCCGATTTGCTCGACAAGATTCAGTGGAAGGCGTGCAGGGTCAATCAGGAATATTTGAAGGCGCTAGGGATGGGTGGGAAGGACTGAGGGTATCCTTCGCTAGCCGTTCGATCCTTGCGTGGGTTCGGCGCAAGTGCATCCAAGCAATGCAGGTTCCCGACGTTCACGGAACATTCTCTGAACCCTTCGAGGGACCATGCTAATCTATTAAGAGAAGCTGCGACCCGCCATTTAAGCGAATACCCGCAGTCCCCAAAGACAACCCATGATCTCAGTCAGTGCAGTGTCCATGCGCTACGGCGCAAAAGTGTTGTTCGAAGATGTGTCCACCGCGTTTACCCCCGGGAAGCGCTACGGCCTTACTGGTCCCAATGGGTCTGGGAAGTCTACATTCATGAAGCTGTTGACCGGAGAGCTCGATCCGCAGAAGGGATCGGTGGTGCGTCCCAAGAAATTCGGCGTGTTGAACCAGGACCAGTTCGCTTTCGACGCGTTTCGCGTGATCGATACAGTCATGATGGGCAACAAGCGCTTGTGGGCGGCCCTGGAAGAGCGCGACATCATTTACGACAAGCCCGAGTTCACCGATGAAGACGGCATGCGTCTGGGCGAACTGGAAGGCATTGTAGGCGAGGAAGACGGCTACTCCGCTGAGGCTGATGCCTCGATCCTGCTGCAGGGTTTGGATATTGCCGACGACTTGCACGAGCGGCCGATGAGCGAATTGCAGGGCGGACAAAAAGTCCGCGTGCTGCTGGCGCAGGCATTGTTCGGGCATCCGCAGGCGTTGCTGCTCGACGAACCGACGAACCACCTGGATCTCGACTCGATCCACTGGCTGCAGGGATTTCTCAACAACTATGAAGGCGTGCTGATCGTGATTTCGCACGATCGCCACTTCCTGAACAGCATTTGCACGCACATCGCCGACATCGATTACGAAACCATCATCACCTATACCGGGTCGTACGACGAGATGGTGCTCGCCAAGACGCAGATCCGCTCGCAGATCGAAGGGCAGAACGCCCAGCGCGAAAAGAAGATTGCGCAGTTGAACGAATTTATCGCGCGCTTCTCGGCGGGTACGCGTTCCAGCCAGGTGCAGTCACGGCGCAAGGAAGTGGAGCGTCTGGCGGTTGGCGATCTGGCGCGGTCGAACATCCAGCGTCCGTTCTTGAAGTTCGAACAGAAGCGGCCTTCGGGCAAGCATGTTCTGGAATTGCACGGCGTCAAGAAATCCTATGGCGATAACGATGTGCTGCGCGGTTTCACCGCGAGCGTCAATCGCGGTGAGAAAATCGCGCTGATGGGTCGCAATGGAGCCGGTAAGACAACCTTGCTCAATGCAATCCTGGCGAACTCGCCAACGACTCCGGAATCAGAGTTGCGCCAGACCAGTGGCTACGCGGGACCGCTGATCGATGACGGTAAGGTCGTCTGGGGACACGAGGCGTCGGTGGGGTACTTCGCTCAGGACCATCGTTCGCTGATTCAACCGGGCATGAGTGTCTCGGACTGGCTGCATCAGTGGGAGCCGGGCGCGGCGTACGAAGAAATTCGCGGATTGCTTGGCCAGATGCTGTTTCAGAAGGAAGACGGCAACAAGCGCACCGATGTGCTCTCGGGCGGCGAGGCAGCGCGGTTGCTGTTCTGCAAGCTGATGCTGCAGAAACCGAATTTCCTGATCTTTGACGAGCCGACAAACCACCTTGATTTGGAGTCGATCAACGCGCTGAATATTGCGTTGCAGCGGTTCCAAGGAACGGTGCTGCTGGTGTCGCACGATCATGACTTGATCGATGAGGTTGCGACTCGGATATGGCACTTCGAGAGTGATCACACCATCACGGATTTCAAGGGCGTGTACGAGGAATATCAGGCGGCGATCGCGGCGTAGTCGTTTCGAGGGCGGATTGAGAGCGAATTCCCGCAGGGGCTGACGCCCGACTTTAAACAACACTTGATGGCACGGCTGAAGGCGTGCCCCTTCAAACCCGAAGGTAAATTCAAAGGCCTCGCGGCGATGCGAGGCCTTTTTGACGATGCGGCTAGACGAACCTTAGTCGCCGGCCATTTCGGGCTCGGGATACAGGCCAGGAGATTGCGGGACTTCGAGTTCGGGCATGGGGCGTCCGGCAAACAGCAATCGGCAGGGCTTGGCCAGCCAGCTTGCGATTTTCGTCGAGCGTGCCATTCGCGCGCTGTCGGTGGTGATGCCGGTGTCGGCGTACATCTGGCGGTAGATCTTGGAAATTAGGAGGAATGCGGCGCGGGCCTTCAGCGATTTCAAGAAGCTCGATCGTCGCCAAATCGACTCGAAGCTGTAGAACTTGTCCCAGACGGCTTGCGTGCGTTGCCTCACTTCATCGGCGGACATGGTGGGATGCAGCCCGAAATACTTGGGCCGCGTCTCCTGCGGAATCAGCCAGCGGCGAGTGAGTGGAATGCCATTCACATTGGCCGTGGTGACATCCACGATCTTCTCCCATTTGGCGAAATCGACGGTTCCGGGGAATGGCGTCAGGATGACAAACTGGGCGAAGGTGAGGTCGGCTGCGTCCGCCAGTGCGGCGGTGGCGTCGAAGGTCGAAGGACGGTCGCTGGGCAATCCGAAAATGAATGAACCTAGGACGTGGATGCCATGGCTGCGGAAGTTCTTCAGTCGGGTAATCAGGGCTTGTCCGGAGAGGTTGAAGTCCTTGTAAACGTCTTTCAGTCCTTCGGGAGTGACGGCTTCCACGCCGACTAGCGCTCCCAAGATGTGCGCCGACTTCATGGCATCAAGAAACTCGTCGTCCTCAGCGGCTTCCATCGTGATCTGGGTGTAGAAGACCGTGTCTTTGGGCAGGCGTGCGAGGCGAGACATCAACTCGAAGCGCTCTGCGCGGATAGCCTTCAACTGCTCAAGATGCGCCTTGTTCTTTTGGCGTCCAGCTAACTCGAGATCGGTCAGAGTGACTGGGTAAAAGTTATCGTCGGCCAGCGCGATGAAACGGAAGCCCAGTCGCCGCAACTGCACGATCTCTTCGACAACCGCGTCGGCCGGTCTCTGACGCGGCTTCTGTCCGTCGGTACGCCACACTGAGCAAAACGAGCAGTGC
>Ga0207927_1000907_pt1 | contig 12712 bp, 10 predicted proteins | sample NGESurdeep072012_2_FD_184456 | JGI IMG/M metagenome (GOLD analysis project Ga0207927, IMG submission 184456) | Arctic peat soil microbial communities from Barrow, Alaska - NGEE Surface sample 210-2 deep-072012 (SPAdes) | ecosystem: Environmental > Terrestrial > Soil > Wetlands > Peat ... | reverse complement strand
TGCCGGCGAGTTTGATGTTGGGGTAGCGCTTGAGGGTCTCCTCGAAAAGGATCCGCAGCTCCAGCCGTGCCAGCGCCGTACCGAGACAGAAATGCCGGCCGCCCGCACCGAACGCCTGATGCTCGGCCTCACGACGAACATCAAAGCGATCCGGGTCATCAAACCGCGACTCATCCCGGTTCGAGGAGACATACCACATCACCACCTTCTCACCCTCACGAATCCTCTGCCCATGAAGCTCCGTGTCACACGTCGCCGTCCGCCGAAAATGAGCAAACGCCGGAAACATCCGCAACGACTCCTCAACCGCACCCGGAACAAGCGAGGAATCATCCAACAACAGCCGCATCTGCCCCGGATTCTCCATCAACGCCCGCATCCCACTGCAATACGTCGCCTTCGTACTGTCATTCCCCGCCGCCATCAACAAGAAGAACCCCATCACGATCTCGTGTTCCTCCAATTTCTGGCCATCCACCTCCGCATGCACCAACACACTCGTCAAATCATCCGTCGGACACACCCGACGATCCGCAATCAACCGCGAACACCGCTCAAAAATCTCAGGGATATCGCGTTCCATGACGGCCTCGGTGCCCTCCGGGTTGAGGTCGACGTCACCTGCGCCGAGCGTCGAGTTCATGAGGCGCGCCCAGATGATGTCTTCGTCCTCGTCGAGGCCCATGAAGCTGCCGATCACCCGGGCGACGACGGGCTGGGCGACCTCCTCCACCAGATCGCACTCCGAACGACCCTCCAGACGATCTAGCACCCGCACCACGATCGCCCTGATCGCATCCTCATGCGCAGCAATCCGCTTCGGCGTGAACCCCTTCTGAAACAACGCCTTCACCCGATCATGCTTCGGCGGATCCATCCCAATGAACATCGCCTGGGCGAGCTCGAGCGGGAAGCCGCCGCCGGCGACCAGCACGCCGCCCCGTTCTGAGGAGTAGGTCTGCCAGTCGCGGCTGACCGCGTGGACGTCCTCGGCCGTCGTCACCGACCAGAAGCCGGCCTCCTCGGGGAATTCTTCGAAGCTCTCGGTCCAATGGACCGGGCACTTCCCGCGCATCTCCTTGAACATCTCGACCGGCGGACCGTCGAGCCACAGCTCGCGCTCGGTCAGTTCCACGCTCTCGATGTCACGTCGGACCGTCGCCATCTGAAAAGACCTCCGTGATCGCCGCCGTGGATGCTCCGCGGAGTCTAACTGGCTGGCTGGCCAGTATGGCTCGAGTGGCTCAGGCGAAGCGTTCGAGCACGCGGCCGATCGCTTTGGTCCCGAACTCGACGGCCGGCTCGGGCAGGCGCTCGTCGGGCGCATGGATCAGCTCCATGAATGCCATCTCCTCCGGCAGCTGCATCGGCAGGTAGCCGTAGGTCTGGATGCCGAGCCGCGAGAAGAAGCGTCCGTCGGTCACGGCCGGGAGCAGCAGCGGAACTGCTCGCGCGGTCGGATCGAGCTCCGAGAGGGCGGCGGCGAGCGTCGCGAACATGCCCATGTCGGGCTCAGCCGCGACGGCGTCGTAGCGGACGACCTCGAGCTCCATCTCAACGCCCGTCAGCGCGCGCAGCTCGGCGAACAGGTCCTCGGGGCGGTAGCCCGGCAGCAGACGGCAGTCGAGTTCGAGCGAGACCTCGCCGGGGATCACGTTGATCTTCTCGCCGCCGGCGAGGACGGTCGCGCTGGCCGTGTTGTGGAGGATCGGATCGAACGCCCTCGCCTTCTGGCCAAAGACGTCGAGCAGGCGGTCGGTCGCGCGCGGGCGCAGCAGCCCCCGCAGAGTCGCCGCGAGGGGCGCGGGCACCTCGCCCGCGATCGCCTCGACCATCGAGCGAGCGACGGGCGTCACATGGACCGGCAGGCGGCGCCGGTCAAGCCGGGAGAGCACCCGTCCGAGCCGGCCCATCGCGCCGTCACGAACCGGCAGCGACCCGTGGCCGGCCGCCCCTCTGATCCTCGCGCGCGTCCAGCAGACCTGCTTCTCGGCGACCATGATCGGGTAGAACCGGCGCCCCGCGAGCTGCATAGTGAAGCCGCCGAACTCTCCGAGTGAATAGCGAACCCCGGAGAACAGCTCCGGGTGCTCGCGGACGAGATACTCGGCGCCCAGGTCGCTGCCGGCCTCCTCGTCGGACATCAGGCAGAGGATCACGTCTCCGGCCGGTCTCGCCCCAGCCGCCTGCGCCCGCATGAAGGCCGCCAGCAGCATCGCGACGCCGCCCTTCATGTCGAGCGCGCCACGACCCCATACATAGCCGTCGGCGACGTCGCCCGCGAAGGGCTCGTGACGCCACGTCCCGGGCGCGGCCACGACGTCGACATGGCCCTGGAGGAGCAGTGCAGGTGCCTCGCCACGTCCTGGGATGCGCGCGATCAGGTTGGGGCGCTCGGCGACGCTCGAGACGATCCTGACCTCGCAGCCGAGATCCTCGAGCAGACCCCTGATCCAGTCGATGCACTCGCGCTCGTTGCCCGGCGGGTTGCTCGTGTCGAAGCGCAGCAGCCGGCGCAGCAGCTGGACCGGCCGGTCCTGGATGGCGTCGGGACTCACCGCGACAGTCTCGCCGATATCCCGTATCGAGCGGTTTCACGCCGCTCCCCTGCCGGCGCCGTCAGACTCTCGGTCGTGAGTGCCTCATCCGCTCAGCCGAACGTTCCGGGCCGCGGCATCGTCGCCTCATACGGGGCACGCTTCTGGATCCTGGTGGTGCTCGTAGGCCTCGGCGCCGGTGCGGCCGGCGCAATGCTGATGGAGCTGCTGAAGCTCGTCCAGCACCTTGCGTGGTCATACCGCTCCGGACAGGTGGTGGAACCGCAGACGTTCCTCGTCGCCGTCGAGCACACCGCCGACGCTCGCCGGGTGCTCGTCCTCGCGGTCGGCGGCGTGGTCGCGGGAGCCGGCGCGTTGCTGCTTGCGCGCGGCGGCGCGGCCGAGGTCTCGGAGACGATCTGGATGCGCGACGCGCGCGTGCCGTTCCGCGCGAGCATCGCCCGCGCGGTTCACTCGATCGTCGTCGTCGGGCTGGGCGCCTCGCTCGGACGCGAGGCGGCGCCCCAACAGGCCGGCGCCGCGATCGCGAGCGCCGCGAGCGAGTGGGCCGGCCTGGAGGACTGGCAGCGGCGGCTGCTCGTGGCCTGCGGCGCGGGCGCCGGCATGGCGGCCGTCTACAACGTGCCGCTCGGCGGCGCGCTGTTCGCACTCGAGGTGCTGCTCGGAACACTCACGCTGCCGTTCGTCCTTCCGGCGCTCGCCTGCACGCTGACCGCCACCGCGGTCGCCTGGGTCGCCTTGGGGAGCGCCCCGACGTACCACATCCCCGGGTTCGCGCTCGACGGCTCGCAGCTGGTGTGGGCGATCCTGCTCGGCCCGATCGCGGGGGTGGCTGCGATTGCGTGGATCCGCCTGATCGGCCTCGCCCACGCGCTGCGACCGGCGGGCTGGCTCGCGCTCGCCGCCCCCATCGCTGTCTTCACCGGATTGGGCGCACTCGCGGTCGCCTACCCGGAGCTGCTCGGCAACGGCAAGAACGTGGTCCAGCTCGCGCTGCTAGCCCGCATCGGTGTCGCGACCCTCGCCGTCCTGCTCGTGCTCAAGCCGCTCGTCACAGCCGCTTGCCTGGGCAGCGGGGCGCCCGGCGGGCTGTTCACTCCGACGCTGGCCTTCGGCGTTCTCCTCGGCGCCCTGCTCGGAGAAGCCTGGTCGCAGCTCTGGCCCGGCACGCCTACGGGCAGCTACGCGATCATCGGCGGGGCGGCCGTCCTCGGCGCATCGATGCAGGGACCGCTGGCGGCCATCGTTCTGCTGCTCGAGCTGACACACGGAGCCGACGCCCTGATGGTGCCGATCCTGGTGGCCGTCGTCGAGGCGACCGTCCTCGTGCGCATACTCGGGGCGCCCTCGATCTACTCGGCTCGCCAGCCACTTTGCAGGGCTGGTTAGGAAAAGGGACAGGTGGTACTACTAGGACATGCCTCGTGCCATGTGGACCGGAGCGATCAGCTTCGGCATGGTCACCGTGCCGGTGAAGCTCTACAGCGCCCTCAACCGCAAGAGCGTGCGCTTCCACCAGCTCTCGGGCAAGACGGGTGTACGGATCGCCCAGAAGCGTGTCGACCCCTCGACGGGCGAGGAGGTCGCCTACGAGGACGTGGTCAAGGGCTATGAGATCGCGCCCGAGCGCTATGTGGTGATCGAGCCCGGAGAGCTGGAGACGCTGCAGCCGAAGAAGACGCGGACGATCGAGATCGAGGACTTCGTCGAGCTCTTCGAGATCGACCCCGTGTTCTATGACCACCCGTACTACCTCGCCCCCGGCCCCGGCGGCGCGAAGCCCTACAGGCTGCTCGTCGAGGCAATGCGAGCGACCGGCAAAGTCGCGATCGCGCGGGTGGTCATCCGCTCCAAGGAGCAGCTCGTCGCGCTGCGCCCGATGGGCGATGCACTGGGGATGGCGACGATGATCTTCGCCGACGAAATCCTGCCGCCCGACCGCCTCGAGGAGATCGCCGAGGCCGCCGACGTCAAGACGACCAAGCGCGAGCTCGACATCGCCAAGCAGCTCGTCGACTCGCTCGCCGGGAAGTTCCAGCCCGACAGCTACACCGACACCTACCGCGAAGAGGTGCTCTCGCTGATCGAGCGCAAGGCCCAGGGCAAGGAGATCGCGATCCAGCCCGAGCCCGAAGAGGTCGCGGCGCCGGCGCCCGACCTGATGAGCGCGCTCAAGGCCAGCCTCGACGCGGTCCGAGCCCGTGAAGACGGCGCGGGCGCCAAGAAGCGCAAACCGGCCGCCAAGAAGGCGGCCGCCAAGAAACCCGCGGCCAAGAGGACGCCTGCCAAGAAGATCGCCGCCAAGACTCCCGCCAAGCGCTAGGTGTCGGGCGGCCGCGCACGCGGTGAGGCGAAGGGCGGCGCGCGGCCCCTGCCAAAGCTGGAGCGCTACCGGGCCAAACGGGACTTCGACAGGACGCCCGAGCCCGCACCCTTCTCGGCGGCGGCGTCCGAGCTGCCGCGCTTTGTCATCCACGAGCACCACGCGAGCCGCCTGCACTGGGACCTGCGCCTGGAGCACCAAGGCGTGCTGGCATCGTGGGCGGTTCCCAAGGGAATGCCGGATGCGCCCGGCGAGAACCGGTTCGCAGCCGCGACCGAGGATCACCCGATCGAGTACCTCGACTTCGAGGGCGAGATCCCCGCGGGCCAGTACGGGGCCGGGCGGATCGCGATCTGGGATCGCGGCACCTACGACGCCCTGAAGTGGGAGCCGCGCAAGATCGAGGTCGCCCTGCACGGCGAGCGCCTCGACGCCCGCTATGCACTCTTCCCGATCGACGATGCCGACCCGCCGAAGGACTGGATGGTCCACCGGATGGACCCGCCCGCCGATCCGGGGCGCGAGGTAATGCCCCAGCGGCTCGTGCCGATGCTCGCCAAGCCCGGGGGCCTGCCCGCCGAGGACGCGCGCTGGGCGTTCGAGATCAAGTGGGACGGGGTGCGCGCGATCGCGTACTCGCGTCCGGGGGAGCTGAGGCTGGAGAGCCGCAACCTGAACGACATCACCGACAAGTATCCCGAGATCGGACGCATCGACCGTGCCCTCGGCTCCCACGCCGCGGTGCTCGACGGGGAGATCGTGGCCTTCGACGAGGAGGCGCACCCCAGCTTCTCGGCGCTCCAGCGCAGGATGCAGATCTCCTCGCGCGCCCAGGCGCGGCGGGCAATGAGGGAGACGCCCGTGACGTTCGTCATCTTCGACCTGCTGTGGCTCGACGGGCACTCGCTGATGGAGTTGCCCTACCGAGTGCGCCGCGAGCGCCTCGCCGCACTGGCGTTGAACGGGTCCGCCTGGCAGACGCCGGACCATGTTCTCGGCAATGGGGCCGCCCTGCTGCGGGCGAGTGCCGAGCAGGGTCTCGAGGGTGTCCTCGCCAAGCGCCTGGACTCTCCGTACCGACCGGGACTGCGCACCTCGAGCTGGATCAAGATCAAGACCACCGGTCGACAGGAGTTCGTGATCGGCGGCTGGCTTCCCGGCCAGGGGAAGCGCAGCCTCAGGATCGGCGCCCTCCTGCTCGGCGTCTACGACCCGGACGGCTCGCTGCGCTATGTCGGCCGCGTCGGGAGCGGTCTCAGCGAGGCCGAGATCGACCGTCTCGCGACGCTGCTCGAGCCGCTGCAACGCCCCGACTCTCCCTTCACCGCCGGCGATCGGCCGCCTCGCGGAGCCGTCTTCAGCGAGCCGAAGCTCCTCGCCGAGGTGCAGTTCACCGAGTGGACCCACGGCGCCAACCTGCGCCACCCGGTCTACAAGGGCCTGCGCACCGACAAGGCGCCCGAGCGGGTCCACCGCGAGGATCCCGTCGCCGGCGCAGAGGACGAACTCGGCCCCGCCGCCGGTGAGGCCGGGTCGCTTGGCGTGCGCGAGAAGACGGCGGGCAGCGCCGAGGCCAGCGTCGGCGGACGGGAGCTCAAGCTGTCCAACCTCGCCAAGGTGCTCTATCCGTCGAGCGGCTTCACCAAGCGCCAGTTGATCGAGTACTACGCGGCGATCGCGCCTGTCATCCTCGGTCATCTGCACGGCCGTCCACTGACCGTCACGCGCTGGCCCGACGGCGTCGAGGGCAAGTCGTTCTTCCAGAAGCAGGCTCCGGCCCACCGCCCCGACTGGGTCGCCACAGCGTCGCTGCAGGCGCGCAGCAAGACGATCGACTACGTGCTCGCCGAGGACATCGCGACGCTCGTGTGGCTGGCCAACCTTGCCGCTATCGAGCTCCACACTCCGCTCGCGCTGGCCGTGGAGATCGAGCGTCCGACGGCGCTCGTGTTCGACCTCGACCCAGGTGCGCCGGCCACCGTCGTCGAGTGCTGCCGGGTGGCGCTGCGCCTGCAGGGCATGTTCGAGCACCTCGGGCTCGCCAGCTTCGCCAAGACCTCGGGCTCGAAGGGCCTGCAGGTCTACATCCCGCTCAACTCGCCCGAGATCTCCTACGCCGAGACCAAGCCCTTCGCCCGGGCCGTCGCCGAGCTGCTCGAGCAGAGCGAGCCCGAGCTGATCGTCTCGCGCATGACCAAGTCCAGGCGCGAGGGCAAGGTCCTGATCGATTGGAGCCAGAACGACGCTCGCAAGACGACCGTCTGCGCCTACTCGCTGCGGGCGACCACGCGCCCGACCGCCTCGACGCCGCTGCACTGGCAGGAGCTCCAGGCCACGGCCGAGAGCGGGAACCCGGAGAGCCTCGTCTTCCAGGCGCACGAGGTGATCGAGCGCGTCAGCGAGCGGGGCGACCTGTTCGCCCCCGTCCTCTCGCTCGTGCAGCGTCTGCCGGCGAACGGCTAGGGTCGCCACACAACAAACAAGGGGGCAACATGGCGTATCTGATGACTCACTTCTGGCCGAACGGCACGGAGGAGCAGTACCGGACGAACATCGCGGCCATCCATCCTGAGCGCGGCCTCCCCGCCGGCCAGACGCACCATGCCGCGGGGCCGACCGAGGGCGGCTTCCTGATCGCCGCGGTTTGGAGCTCAAAGGCCGACGCCGACACCTTCGTCAGCGAGAAGCTCTCGGCGCCGATCGAGGGCGGCTTCCAGGGTCACCCCGAAGAGCGGACCGCCGAGATCTCGAACATGCTCGGTAGCTGAGCGACCGCGCCGGGAGCATCGACTGCGGGGGGACGGCTATCCGTCGTCCCCCCAAGCGTCGCACGAGGTCGACGTCCCGCGGCTACTCGAACTCGGGCTCGACCCACCAGGGCATCACGTCGGGCAGGCCGTCGCTGACGCGATCGGGAAACGAGGCAGGACGCTTCTCGAGGAAGGACGTGATGCCCTCGACCGCGTCGGCCGACTGGCCGCGCACGACCATCCCGCGCGAGTCGGCGCGGTGGGCGAGCATCGGATGCTCGGCGCCCAGCATGCGCCACATCAGCCGCCGCGCGAGCGCGACGGACACTGGGGCGGTGTTCTCGGCGATCTCCCGGGCGAGTGCGTTGGCCGCCTCCAGCAGCTCGCCGCCCGGGTGCAGGCTTCGCAGCAGGCCCCCTTCGAGACCCTCCTGGGCGGTGAAGACGCGGCCGGTCGAGACCCACTCCATCGCGCGGCTGATCCCGACCACGCGCGGCAGGAACCAGCTCGAGCAAGCCTCGGGGATGATCCCACGGCGGGCGAACACGAAGCCCATGCGGGCGTCGTCGGCCGCCAGGCGGATGTCCATCGGCAGCGTCATCGTCGCGCCCACACCGACGGCGGGGCCGTTGATGGCCGCGATTACCGGCTTCTCGGATTGGAACACACGCAGCGTGAACTGGCCGCCGTTGTCGCGCTGCGGGCCGTCCGGCTCGCGCTTGGCGTAGTCGAAGGTGTCGCCGCCGCTACCCAGGTCCGCACCCGCGCAGAAACCGCGGCCGGCGCCGGTGACGATCACGACGCGCACCTCGTCGTCAGCGTCGGAACGATCGAAGGCGGCCATCAGCTCGCTGCCCATCTGTCCGGTCCAGGCGTTCAGGCGCTCGGGTCTGCTGAGCGTGATCGTCAGCACCCGGTCGGTGAGCTCGGTGACGATCTGGGGCGCGCCGCTGGTGATCTCTTCGAAGCCCACGCTCACAGCCTAAAGATCCGCGGCCGACAGCTGCCGCTCGTATGGGCCGCGTCCGGTCAGGCAAACGGCGCCGCAGCGCGCCGCCAGCGTGAGCGCGTCGTCGAGCGCCATCCCACTTCCGAGTCCGTAGGTGAGTCCGGCCGCGAACGAGTCCCCGCAGCCGTAGGAGTCGACGATCGCGCCGGGTGGTGTCACCGGCTCCCAGCGGCCACTCTCTCCCGAACGCTGTCGGTAGCGCCCGCCACGGGCTCCCTCGGTCCACACGACGATCTCCGTGGCCGCCTCGAATTCATGGGACGCCGCCAGCTCGATCTCGTCCTCGCCACTGAGCACGAGCGCGTCGATCTCGACGCCGTGGCCGAGGGCCGCGCGCGCCCGCGGGCTTGCCACGAGCACGCGGCTGGCCGCGCGCGCGGACTCGAGAGCGCTCGCCTCGCCGGCGGTGAAGTAGGTCCCGTCCATCGCGGCGAGCCGGCGCCTGTCCTCGCGATCCTCGAGTGTCGGCTCCAGGCGCGCCCCGAAGGTCGTGATCGTGCGTTCGCCCGCGTCGTCGACGAGCGTCAGCGCGCGGCGGGTCGGCGCAGCCTGGATCGAGGCGCGCACCTCGACACCGAGCTCGGCCAGGCGCAGGACCGAGCGGCGTCCATGCTCGTCGTCACCGAGCGTCGTGAACAGCACCGCGCCTCCGGCCAGGCGCGCGAGCTGGACGGCCGCGACGGCCCCGCCGCCGGCCGGCTCCTCGAAGGAGTCGAATGCGTGCGCGACCTCGCCGGCACCGGGGACGTGCGCGACGCGCGCGAACTCGACCCACTCGACGTGGCCCACCACCGCGACGCTCGGCCGACTCGACAGCACCGCCGCAGTCTCACACACCTGCCGCCTGCGCCCGGGTGCGCATGTACAGCGAGAAGGCCTTCTCGACGCGCTCGCGTTCCCCGGTCGTCAGGAGGTCGAGCAGCAGGCCCCGCATCACGCGCGCGACCCCGCGGCCGCGGGGTCCGAGGACGGCATAGGATGCCGGAGCGATGTCCGCTCTCCTGCTCGTCGACGAGCCCGCCGCGCACGTACGCCGCCTGACGCTCAACCGGCCCGAGCAGCTCAACACGATCACCTCCGAGCTGTGCGAGGCGCTCCATGCGGAGCTCGCGGCGATCGCCGCCGAGCGGACGTGCCGGGCAGTCATCCTCACGGGCGCGGGGCGCGCATTCTGCGCCGGGCTCGACCTGCACGGCTACGGCGAGGCGCCCGGCAACGACGGCAGCGACGAGTCGCGCGACCGGCTCGCCAACCAGGAGCGCATGTCGCGGCTGGTGCTCGGCCTGCGCGCGCTCCCCCAGCCTGTGATCGCGGCCGTCAACGGTCCGGCCGCCGGGCTCGGCCTGGCGCTGAGCCTCGGTTGCGACATCCGCTACGCGGCACCCGAGGCGGTCTTCCGGGCGGCCTTCATCAACATCGGCGTGTCCAACTGCGACATGGGCACGAGCTGGCTGCTGCCGCGTCTAATCGGCGCCTCGCGCTCGCACGAGCTGATGCTGACCGGACGGCGACTCGGAGCCGAGGAGGCCCTTCGGATCGGTCTCGTGGCCGACGTGGTGGGCGACGGCGTGCTCGCCGACCGGGCGCTCGAGGCCGCCGTCCAGATCGCGGCGCTGGCGCCGTGGGGTGTGCGCCTGACCAAGCAGGGAATGTGGACGGCGCTGGAGATCGCCTCCGAGCAGGCGGCGATCGAGTACGAGGACCGCCAGCAGATCATGGCCACGTTCGGCATCGCCGTGCCGGAGGCGGTGGCCGCTTTCCTCGAGAAGCGCCCGGCGGACTTCGCGGACTAGACACGTGAGCGATCTGTTCGACATCTCCGGCAAGACCGCGCTCGTCACGGGCGGGTCTCGCGGCATCGGCCTGATGATCGCCCGCGGCCTCGTCGAAGCCGGGGCACACGTGATCATCTCCTCGCGCAAGAGCGCGGACGTCGAGGCCTCGGCGAAGATGCTCTCGGAGTTCGGCGTGTGTGAGGCGATCCCGGGCGACGTCGCACAGCCGGACGGCGCTGCGGCGCTGGCTGCGGCGACGCACGCGCGCTTCCAGGCCCTCGACATCCTCGTCAACAATGCCGGCGTCGTCTGGGGCGCCCCTCTCGAGGAGTTCCCGGCGCTCGGGTGGGAGAAGGTGCTCGCCACCAACGTCGAGGGCGTCTTCCACCTGACGGTGGCGCTGCTGCCCGCCCTGCGCGCCGCGGCCGAGCCCGATGACCCGGCGCGGGTCATCAACATCGGATCGATCGACGGCCTGCGCACACCGGCGATCGAGAACTACAGCTACAGCGCGAGCAAGGCAGCGGTGCACATGCTGACGCGCCACCTCGCCAAGCGCCTGGCCTCCGAGCACGTCACGGTCAACGCGATCGCCCCGGGCCCATTTGAGAGCAAGATGATGGCCTTCGCCCTCGACAATCCCGAGTCACGCGAGATGATCGAGCAGTCGGTGCCGCTCGGACGCATTGGACGCCCCGACGACGTCGTGGGGCTGACCCGCTTTCTCGCGTCACGCGCCGGGGCCTACGTGACGGGCACGACCATCCCGCTCGACGGCGGCATCACGGGCTGCTGAGCGTCGCGGGCCGCCGTCGAGTCCTCATACGGGCTCGGGACGGTAGGGCCCCGGCTTGGGGCGCACCTTGCCGCCGGGGAACGCCAGCCGCAGGATCGTGCGGTGCACGGTGCCGAGCTGCTTGTGCAGCGGTCCCGTGTTGTAGGGCAACCCGTAGCGGCGGCACACGTCTCGCACGCGCGGAGCGATCTCGGCGTAGCGGCTCGAGGGCATGTCGGGGTAGAGGTGGTGCTCGACCTGGAAGCTCAGGTTGCCGGCCATCAGGTGGAACAGCGGGCCGCCGTCGATGTTCGCTGAGCCCAGCAGCTGGCGCACGTAGAAGCCGCCACGCGTCTCCTCGGCCACCTCCTCCTCGTCGAACGTGTACGTCTGGTCGGGGAAGTGCCCGCAGAAGATGATCGAGTACGACCACACGTTGCGCACGATGTTGGCCGTGAAGTTGGCCGCGAGGGTCGACTTGAACGAGCGTTCGGCGGACTTCCTCGATCCGCGTCCGGCCGCGAGGCCGGCGAGGGCCGACAGGGCCGGGAAGGCCACGTAGTCCTTGACGATCTGGTTGCGGGCCTTCACGCCGATCGCCTTGAGCTCATCGATGACCTGGGCCTTGGGCTTCTCACCGGCGAGGATCGCCTCGCCGTTGAGATCGTGCATCGCCACGCCCCACTCGAAGAAGCCCATCAGCAGAAGGTTGTAGAGCGGCTGGAGGAGATAGACGGGATGCCACTTCTGGTGCGGATCGATGCGCATGATCTCGTAGCCGAGGTCGCGATCCTTGCCGCGGATGTTCGTGAACGTGTGGTGCTCGTAGTTGTGGGAGTGCCGCCACGCGTCGGCGGGTGAGGCCGTGTCCCAGTCCCAGCTCTGCGAGTTGATGTCCGGGTCGTTCATCCAGTCCCACTGGCCGTGCATGACGTTGTGGCCGATCTCCATGTTCTCGAGGATCTTGGCCACCGACAGCGCCGCCGTGCCGCCGAGCCACAGGGGCCTGTAGCGCGAGCCGAGCAGCATCGCCCGCGCCGCCAGAACGAGCTGGCGGTGCAGCTTGATCGTGCTGCGGATGTAGCGCGAGTCGCGGTCGCCGAGGTCGGCGAAGACCTCGTCGTGGATCGCGTCGAACTCGCGTCCCAGCTCCTCGATCTGCTCTGACGTCAGACGTGCGAGCGGGCTCTCCACCTCGCCTGCGATCGGATCTGCTCGCGGGTGCTCGGTCTCAACTGTCGACATGCATGTTCCTTTTCTCTGAGAGGGTCAAAGCTCGATCTCGACCGCGCCCTCGGGCGCGTTGATGCAGGTGCGCAGCAGCTCGCCCGGCTGGCCGTGGACGCGACCGGTGCGCAGGTCGCGGACCTGGCCCGCGCGCAGCCGCCCGACGCAGCTGCGGCAGATGCCCATGCGACAGCCGAACGGGAGGCTCGCGCCGACGCTCTCTCCGGCCTGGAGGATCGGCTGCCCGCCGTCGCTGTGCGCCTCCAGCCCGCTGGAGCAGAAGCGCACCGTGCCG
>Ga0207927_1000903_pt1 | contig 12741 bp, 10 predicted proteins | sample NGESurdeep072012_2_FD_184456 | JGI IMG/M metagenome (GOLD analysis project Ga0207927, IMG submission 184456) | Arctic peat soil microbial communities from Barrow, Alaska - NGEE Surface sample 210-2 deep-072012 (SPAdes) | ecosystem: Environmental > Terrestrial > Soil > Wetlands > Peat ... | reverse complement strand
CTCCATATGGGCCACGCAAACGTCCCAGCTCTCCTCCATCGCGACCTCGACCATCTCGTGCAGCTTCGAATTGCCGACATAGCGTTCGGCATTCATGCGATGGATGGATGTCACAAGCTCGCGCAGGCGGTGGGCCGCCGAGCCGGGCCTGGCCGCGATGGCACGCGCCGCATCTTCGACCTCGCCCATCAGGGCGCGCGCGACGCCCTCATGGATCGCCTTTTTCGAATCGAAAAAACGATAGACGTTCGCCGGGCTCATGCGCAGCACCTTGGCGATGTCGGCGACGGTGGTCTTTTGATAGCCGATTTCGCGAAACAAGCGCTCCGCTACCACGAGAATCCGCTCTCGCGTGTCGGGTTCGATATGTTCCGAAATCAGTGTCATGTCGGTACTCAATGTTCAATTATTCCGCGGCCGCGGCAAGCGGAAATGCGGGCTGTGATACGCCTTGATGCTGCGGCGCAAGATCAATCTGTTCGCTCCGGCCACTTTCTTCAAGGCTCTTGCGGAACCAGAGGGCATAGAGCCCCGGCAGGTACAGCAAGGTCAGGAAGGTTGCAACAAACAGGCCGCCCATGATGGTGATCGCCATCGGGCCCCAAAACGCGGAGCGCGACAGCGGGATCATGGCCAGGATCGCGGCCAGCGCCGTCAGCACCACCGGGCGGGCGCGCCGGACGGTGGCCTCGACAATGGCTTCCTTGCGCGCCAAGCCGTGGGCGACATCGGTTTCGATCTGGTCCACCAGGATCACCGCATTGCGCATGATCATCCCGGCGAGCGCGATCAATCCGAGCAGCGCTACGAAGCCGAACGGCTGGTTGGCGACGTTCAGTCCCATTGATGCACCGATGATGCCAAGCGGCGCGGTGAGAAACACCAGCAACAGGCGCGAGAAGCTCTGCAGCTGGATCATCAGCAGGGTCAGCATGACGATGACCATCACCGGAAACAGCACGAAGATCGAAGCGTTGCCCTTGGCGGACTCCTCGATCGCGCCGCCCATCTCGATCCGGTAGGCCGGCTGCAGGCTGTCGCGAATTTCCTGCAGCCTGGGCCAGATTTGATTGGTCACGTCAGGCGCCTGCGCGCCATCGACGACGTCGCCGCGCACGGTGATCGCCATGTCGCGGTTGCGCCGCCACAGGATCGGCTCCTCGTGGGCGTATTCGATCTTGGCGATCTGCAGCAGCGGCACCGCGACCCCGTTGCGCGACGTCACGGTGAGGTCTCCGACATGGCCAAGATCGAGCCGTTCGGACGGTACCGCGCGGGCGACCACGCCGACCTTCTCGATGCCATCGCGTATCGTGGTCACCGGCGCGCCTGAGATCAGCATGCTCAGCGCCTGCGAAACGTCCTGCGGGGTGAGGCCGAGCGCGCGGGCGCGGTCCTGGTCGACCACCAGCTTCAGGTATGGCGACTGCTCGTTCCAATCGAGCTGCGGATCCTTGATCTTGTCGTTCTGCTTGACCACGTCGCGCACCTTGTAGGCGATGTCGCGCACGGTCTTGGCGTCGGGGCCGATCACGCGGAACTGGACGGGAAAGCCGACCGGCGGCCCGAAATTGAATCGATCGATACGCACGCGCGCTTCGGTCAACGCGCCATCATCGACCGCCTTCTCCAGGCGCGCCTTGATCCGCTCGCGCGCCTCGACGTCCCTGGCGACGATCACGATCTCGGCGAAAGCCTCATTCGGCAGTTGCGGATTGAGCCCAAGCCAGAAGCGCGGCGAGCCCTGACCGACATAGGAGGTGTAGGTAAATATGTCCTTGTCGTCCTTCAACAGGGCTTCCGCCTTCTTCGCGGACCGCTCGGTGACGTTGAACGCCGTGCCTTCGGGCAGCCGCAGCTGCAGGAACAGTTCGGGCCGCTCGGACAGCGGGAAGAACTGCTGCTGCACGTGGCCGAATCCGACGATGGAGAGCGCGAAGACCCCGACCGTCGCCAGCACCACCTTGATGCGATGCTCGACGCACCATTGAATCATGCTGCGGAGAATGCGGTAGACGCGTGTTTCATAAACCGCGTGCGGGTCGTGGTTGCGGCTGACCGTAATATTCGGCAGCAGCCTGACGCCGATATAGGGCGTGAAGATCACCGCCACGAACCAGGACGCCACCAGCGCGATCGCCACGATCCAGAAGATGCCGCCGGCATATTCGCCGACCGCCGAGCTGGCGAAACCGATGGGGAGGAACCCGGCGGCGGTGACCAGCGTTCCCGTCAGCATCGGGAAGGCGGTGGATTCCCAGGCAAAGGACGCCGCGCGGACGCGGTCCCAGCCCTGCTCCATTTTCACCACCATCATCTCGACCGCGATGATGGTGTCGTCGACCAGAAGCCCAAGCGCGATGATCAGCGCGCCAAGCGTGATGCGGTGCAGGTCCAGCGACATCGCATTCATGACGATAAAGACGATCGCCAAAACCAGGGGCACCGACAGCGCCACCACGATTCCCGTGCGCCAGCCCAGCGCGACGAAGCTGACGAACAGCACGATCGCCAACGCCTCGATGAAGGAGTGCACGAATTCGCCGACCGCGTGCTCGACCACTTTGGGCTGATCGGCGATCTGGTCGACATTGATGCCCTGCGGCACCGCCTTCATGAATTCCGCGGTGGCGCTGGCAACGTCCTTGCCGAGTTCCAGAATGTTGGCGCCCTTGGCCGTGACCACGCCGATGCCGAGCGCGGGTTTGCCTTCCTGACGCACCACGAAACTCGGCGGGTCGACATAACCGTGGGTGACGGTCGCGATATCGCCTAGCCGGAAGACCCGGCCATTGCTTTCGACCGGCGTTTCCGCGACGGCCTTGACGCCATCGAGCGCGCCGGTGACGCGCAGCGGCACACGTTGCGAGGAGGTTTCGACCGTGCCGGCCGGCACCACATTGTTCTGCTTGGCGAGCGAGTCGAACAGCGCCTGAGGTGTAATCCCGAGCGTCGCCAGCTTGGCATGCGAGAACTCGACATAGATCTTCTCGTCCTGGGTGCCGTAGAGATCGACCTTGGTGACGCCGGGCACCTTCAGCAGCCGCTGGCGCATGCCTTCGGCGGCCTTTTTCAATTGCGCGTAGTCGGCGCCATCGCTGGTCATCATATAGAGGATCGAATCGACGTCGCTGAATTCGTCGTTGACGACGGGGCCGAGCAAATTGGCCGGCAGCTGGCCTTGCACGTCAGCCAGCTTCTTGCGCAGCAGATAAAACAGATACGGCACGTCCTCGGGTGGCGTCGAATCCTTGAATGTGACCTGCATCGCCGTGAACGACGGCTTCGAATAGGTCTGCACCTTTTCGAAATACGGCAGTTCCTGCAGCTTTTTCTCGATGGGATCGGCGACCTGGGTCTGCATCTCGGCCGCGGTCGCGCCCGGCCAGATCGCCGAGACGTTCACCACCTTGACGGTGAAGAAGGGATCTTCCGCGCGGCCGAGCCGCTGGTAGGAGAAGAAGCCGGCCGCGCCGAGCGCAATCACAAGGAACAGAATAAGCGCGGGATGGCTGACCGCCCAGCCCGAGAGATTGAAGCGCTTCATGATGCCCTCCCCGCCTAAAACGACAACGACGAGACGACCCTGACCTTCTGGGCCGGATCGAGCTTTTGCACGCCGAGCACGACAACCATCGCGCCCTCATCGACGCCGCCTGATATGACGACGCTATCGGTCTCGTAGGATTTGACGGTGACCGGCTTCAGCGCCACTTCGCCCCTGGCATCGACGATATAGAGCGAGGGATCGCCGCCCTCGCTGAACAGCGCCGACAATGGCAGCCGCGCCACGCGTTCGGTCGCCGCGTCCGCCAGCGTCAGCGTCGCGGTCATGCCGAGCGAGACGTTGTCGCCGGCGTCGGGCAGTGAAAATTTTGCAAGATAGGTGCGGGTCGCAGGATCGGCGGTGGGCGCGATTTCGCGCAGCTTCGCGGCATATTTCCTGTTCGGCTCGGACCACAACGTCACGGTAGCCACGCCATCCTTCGCGCGACCCACCAGGGTTTCCGGTATAGCGACCACGGCTTCCTTTTCGGCAACGCGCGCGACTCGAAGCGCGGTTTGCCCCGCCGCCACGACCTGTCCGGCGTCGATCAAGGTGGCGGTGACGACGCCGCGGGTGTCGGCGACCAGGGTTGCGTAGGACAGAGAGTTGTTGGTGAGCTCAACCGAACGCTGGGCGCGATTGAGCCGGGCGCGCGCCTCGTCGGCGGCGGCTCTTGCCTGATCCATCTGCGCGTCAGTGGTCCAGCCTTTGGCGCGCAGATCCTTGGCGCGCTGCTCCGCCGCGGCGGCCTGCGCCAGCACGCCGGTGGCGGCGCGCAACTCGGCCTCGGCCTGCTCGGCCTGCAGCTTCAGATCGACTTCATCGAGGGTGGCCAGCGGTTGTCCGACGTCGACAGTCTGGCCGACTTCGACCAGGCGTTTTGCGACTTTGCCGGGCACGCGGAAACCCATGTCGGTCTCGATCCGCGGCTTGATGGTGCCCACAAAGCTGCGCTCCGGCGATTCCGCCTCGTAACGCACCGTGGCCACCAATACAGGACGCGGCGGCGCCGCTTTCTCGGCGACCTGGTCGTTGCAGCCGGTCAAGGCGACCGCCAACAGGGCCAGCGATACACCAGCTAACAACCTGGAATAGCTCGACAAAATAGAATGGACCAACATGACGGCTTCCCCTCGATTAGGCGTGAGGAGAGTGTCGATTGTTTACTGACGAATGCCAATATTCATCATTGATCATGATTCCGTGAAGAGTTTTGACGGTTAGGGGGAGCCCTAATCCCGAGACGGCGAGTCGATTTCCTTGTTGGCCGAGCCAGCTCCGCGGGGCAATCGGTCCCGCGTCTGCGCGAAATCTGCACAAAAATACGCAAATCCTGAACATGCCGGGCAAACGCGCTGCCAATCGGCGGCGCTCGAAATTGCTCCTCCTCGCCCGCTGCTGACGCCGCTGGTATCTGCCGTTGCGCGCGTCGCGCTGGCCGACTGGCTGTTCTACGACTCGGATGTTGGCATCTCGCTCGCACTGTTTCTCGGCGTGCTCGGCATCGTCGGCGTCGCCGGCAACCACGTGCACGCGACGCGCAACACCCAGATCGTCATGACCGCAATGTTCGTCGCCGGCCTGCTTGCCGTGATCGAGGACGTCAATTTACTCTCGGTGCTTCTGAGCACACTGGCAACGGCGCTGTTCGTCAACGTCATGACGGCGCCCGCAAGATCGTCCTGGCAACTTCTGCTGTTCGAAGCCATGACGGTGCCCCTTCGCGGTCCCTTTCGATTGGCCGGCGATCTGTTCGGCGCGCTCCGGCACATGAAATCATGGACACCGGAATGGCTGGGCTCGCTGGTTGCCTGGATCGTTCCGCTCAGCATCTTCGCGGTGTTCCTGAGTCTGTTGTCGTCAGCGAATCCGCTGATCGAACATCGGTTGATGCAGATCGATTTGCGCGCCCTCCTCCAATATTTCGAGCTTTCGCGGGCGATTTTCTGGGTCCTGATCGGCTGTGCGATCTGGCCCGTGATCCATCGCCGCATCAAACCCAGGGCGGTTCGGCAAGCCGAACCCGGCGCCGCCACCGCCGTGGCTTCGGATCTGGACTATCTGCTTGGCGTCCAGGCCATGTCGCGCTCGCTGATCCTGTTCAACGCGTTGTTCGCGCTGCAGACCGGGCTCGATCTCGTCTATCTATGGGGCGGCGTGAACCTGCCCGACGGCATGAGCCACGCCGAATACGCCCATCGCGGCGCCTATCCGCTAATCGCCACCGCGCTGCTCGCCGCCGGCTTTGTGCTGATCGCGATGCGCCCGGGCGGACCGGCGGAGCAATCCAGGCTGATCCGCCCGCTGGTTCTGGCATGGATCGGACAAAACATCCTGCTCGTCATCTCGTCGATCTTCCGGCTCGATCTCTATGTCGCCGCTTTCTCGCTCACCTATCTCAGGCTCGCGGCATTCATCTGGATGCTGCTGGTGGCCACGGGACTGCTGCTGATCCTGATCCAGATCGTGTTGCAAAAGCCTATTTCCTGGCTGGTCACGGCCAACACCGCGACGCTGGCCCTCGTGCTGTACGGATGCTGTTTTATCAACGCGCCGTGGCTCGTGGCGACCTATAACGAAGAACGTTGCCGGGAAGTCGGCGGGACGGGACCCACGCTCGATATGAAATATCTGCGTTCGCTTGGTCGACAGGTCCTGCCCGTCATCGAACCGCGTTTGCCGCAGATTCCGGCGCTGCAGCCCACCGTTGCGGATTTACGGTTCGATCAGGAAATTGGTGAAAACCGGCGGCATTCGGAAAACTGGCGCGCCTGGCGCTTTCGGACGTGGCGCCTGCAGCGATATTTGGCTAACAATCCCGACACACCGTCCAGTCTTTCGAAACGCGACGAAGGCTAGCGCAAACGTGGCTCATTCCATTCTCGTCGTCGATGATCACCCGCATATTCGCGACGTCGTGCGCTTCGCGTTTGAAAAGACGGGGATGCTGATTTCCACCGCCCCGGACGGCAAGGAGGCGCTGCGCCAGTTCGACCGCAACGTCCACGAGCTTGTGGTTCTCGACATCGGCATGCCGGAGATGGATGGCCTCGAAGTCTGCCGGCAGATCAGGAAAATCTCGGATACGCCGATCCTGTTTCTGTCGGCCCGCGACGAGGAGATCGATCGCATTCTCGGCCTCGAAATCGGCGGCGACGACTATGTCACCAAGCCCTTCAGCCCGCGCGAGCTGGTCGCGAGGGTCAATGCGATTCTCCGGCGCGTGCGAAATGCACCCGCGCCGGCCGCGACCAAGGCCATGAACCATGGCTCGCGATCGATCCGGACGCGCGCACGGCAACCTTCCTGGGTACGCCGGTTTCCCTGACGGCGCTCGAATTCGACATCCTGCGAACGCTGCTGGCGCGGCCGGGATTCGTGTTCACGCGCGAGCTGATTCTCGACGCCGCCTATGCCGGCAACATCCATGTCGCGGACCGCACCATCGACAGCCACGTCAGGAACATACGCGCGAAGATGGCCGCCGCCGGATGCGAGTCGGTGATCGAGACCGTCCACGGCGTTGGCTTCAAATTGGGACGCTGCGAGGCATCGCCTTGATCGACGCCATCAGACCGGCGCCCGGGGGCGCCAGAAAGTGGCGGCCAAGCCTCAGCCTCGTTGTCTTTCTCGTTCTTACCAGCGTGCTTTCGCTGCCGCTCTTCAGTCTCTATTTTCTCAGGATCTACCAAAATCAGCTGATCCAGCAGACCGAGGCCGAACTGATCGCGCAGAGCGCGGCGCTATCGGCAGTTTTTCGCCGCGAAATCGAGACCACGGTTCCGCAAGGCGTCGCGCTCGGTACCAGGATTCCGCCTGCCGCTCAAAAGCCAACAGGTGAACCGTATCAGCCGATCTGGCCGGCGCTGGAGCTTGCGAACGAGAACGTGCTGCCGCCGAGGCCGGAAGCTCGTGCGCCTTCCGCGCCGGCCGATCCGGCTTTCATCGCTCTCGGCGCGCGCATGATGCCCGATCTGATCGCGACGCAGAACGTCACGCTCGCGGGATTTCGGCTGCTCGACCCGAACGGCATCGTGATCGCTGGCCGCGAAGAAGTCGGCCTGTCGCTCGCGCATCTCGAGGAAGTCGGCGAGGCGCTGCAAGGACACTTCGGCGGCGTCTTGCGTGCGCGCATCTCCAAGCATGGCTCTCCGCCGCTCTATTCCACGAGCCGGGGCACCGGCGTGCGCGTCTTCACCGCGATGCCCGTTATCGTGCGCGACCAGGTCGCTGGGGTTATTTATGCCTCGCGCACGCCCAGCAACGTCTTCAAGTACCTCTATGAGCAGCGCGGAAAAGTCGTCCTCGCTATACTTTCCATGATCGTGCCGACGCTGCTGATCGGGTTCCTGTTTCATCGCACGATCACCGAACCAATGCGGGAACTGATCGAGCGCACCAAGTCAATCGGCAAAGGCGACCGCCACGCCCTGCGGCCGCTCAGGCGCCATGGCACCAGCGAATTCGCCCGCCTGTCGCAAAGCTTTCTCGACATGGCGAGGCGGCTGAATACGCGCTCCAGCTTTATCTCGACCTTCGCCACCCATGTATCCCATGAACTGAAATCGCCGCTGACGTCGATTCAGGGCGCCGCGGAGCTGCTGCGTGACGATATCGACGCGGCGACGCCTGTCATGACCGACAAGGACAAGCGCAAGTTTCTCGACAACATCGTTGCGGACGCCGACCGGCTGACGAAAATCTCGGTCCGTTTGCGTGATTTCGCCCGCGCGGAAAACCCGGTTGCGGTCGGCGTGGCGACGCTGTCCGGCACGATTGCCGGCTTGCGTTCGGCCTATGCGTCGCTTGATATTCGCGCCAGCGGCGACCTCGATGCTCCCATGCGCATATCCGAGGACAATGCCGCCATCATTTTTTCCAATCTCGCCGACAATGCCATGCGCCATGGCAGTTCGACGCTTGATTTATCCGCGATGCGGCAAGGAAATTTATTGCTGGTAAAAGTCATCGACAACGGCGAAGGCGTCTCGCCCAACAACAGGGCGCAAGTATTCGACAGCTTCTTCACGACTCGACGCGACAGCGGCGGGACCGGGATGGGCCTTGCCATCGTGCGCGCCATGCTTGACGCCCACGGTGGTGCGATCCGTCTTCTCGAATCCGAACACGGAACAGCCTTCGAGCTGACAATCCCTGTCGCAGACGAGCCGGCACCCTGAACACAGTTTCAAACCGCTTGGCGCGAGAACGAACTCGAGAACGAACTTCTGGGGCTAGATTGATCGTCCGCATTTGCCTGTGCCTGTCGATCATTGTCTGCGGTCTTGCCATACGCAGATATGGGCTCGGCCTCGGACTGCCGCCCTTTGTCGTCAAATACGGCGGCTCCCTGCTGTGGGGAATGATGGCTTTCTTTCTTGCCGCGATTGCAGCTCAAGGCCAGTCACGGTGGAGCATCGCGGTGATTTCGGCCTCGGTGGCGGTCTGCGTGGAGCTGTTTCGGTTGGTTCATTACCCGTGGCTCGACGATTTCCGGATCACGACAGCGGGTGCGCTGTTGCTCGGCCGCGTCTTCTCGCCCTGGAACATGCTTGCCTATGGCGTCGGAATCGCTTTGGGAATGCTGCTCGATCGTTTTGCAACGTCGGACGCCTCTCACTCCGCCAGCTGAAACCGTTCGAAGCGGTGCAGCTCCTCCTCGATGCGGCGCTTCAGGTCTTTGCCGCATTCTTTGCACCGTTGCCGACCCAGCTCCATTTCTGCACCAGCAATTTGCGGCGCTTGCGATCGGTCTTCAGATCGAGCGCGGCGACGATGTCGTCGCCGACCAGAACCGGCAGCGCGAAATAGCCGAAGCGCCGCTTCTCCCGGGGCACATAGGCCTCGAAGCGGTGTTCGTAATCGAAGAAAAGATGGGTTCGCTTGCGCTGGATGATCAGGGGGTCGAACGGCGACAGGATATGCACGAGCTCCGAAGCGGCGTCGCCGGCGTTCTCCAGCGTCTCGGGGCGCGCCCAGTGCTCCTGCTTGCCCGCGCCCTCGAGCGCGACCGGCACCAGCTCGTTGCGGCGGACTCTGGCCTCGATCAAGCGCCGAACCCCCGGCTTGCTCGGCGCGTCCAAATGGCAGATCGAATCCAGGCTGACGAGCCCTTGCGAACGCAGCGCGCGACCGAGCAGATAGTTCGAGGCTTCCGTCGCCGAGGCGGGCTTCGGCGGTTTATTTGGCGGCTTGTCCCAGCCGAAGTGCCGCGCCATTAATTCGTAGGTCTTGAGCATGCCGTTGCGCTCGCTGATCGTGAGCACGCCGGTATGGAACGCCAGTTGCAGCGCCCGCTTCGACGGCTTGCGGCTGGCCCACAGATGCACCTTGTCGACCAGCACGTCGTCGTCGATGTCGCGGATCGTCAGCGCGCCGTCGCGCCGGATCAGCCTCATGACCTTGCGCAAATCCGCAGGGCTGACCGAACTGAACCATTTGTGGCCCTCGCGGCGGTGGCGCTTCATGGCGGGAATGAAGAAGCGCAGATCCTTCGCCGGCACGTAGGACAAAGCATGGGTCCAGTATTCGAACACGCTCTTGTCGACGCTCTGGGCCTGACGCAGATCCGCGCGCCGATAGTTGGGGATACGGGTCCAGAGAATATGATGGTGGCAGCGTTCGATGACGTTGATGGTGTCGATCTGCACATAGCCGAGATGCTCGACCGCGGCGGCCGTCGCCTGCGGCCCCTCGCCGAACGGCGCCGAGGTGTCGAGCCGCTGGGCGCGCAGCCAGAGGTGCCGGGCCGCGGCCTTGGTCAGGGGATGGGATGGACTTGCGTTGCGGAGCATCGCGCGGGAATGTAGCCGGATTCGCGCAAGTGAGGAGACGCAGAAAATAGCTCCAAGACTGCGCCGCGCTCCCCTCGCGCGGGCCCAGCCGGGCGATCAAGCTTATCCTGGTAATTCAGCGCTCACCCTTGCCCCGCTCCCCGATACTCCCCGTCGCGATCTCCGCGTCGCACGACGCCTTGCCGCGTTCCGGAGCTCGGCACTTGTAAACGCTGCCGGTGAGCCGATCGATCAACCACACGCTCTCCTCGTTGGAACTCTCCATTCCCACGAACCTCGTGCCCACCGCCGTGATCAGCGTGGACAGCAAAATGGCCGCGGCGATGATGGCTGCGCCGATCAATATGGGCATCGAGTTTCCCAGGCGGTCCGACGTCACCAGCGTGCGATACCCCTGATATTCGTTTTGTCTTTTCGGTGACTGAAACAAGGCCGGGTTACTTCGCTCTGTTATGGTTTTTGTTGGCGAGCGATTTTCTTAAACACGCATCTGGCCGATTTGTTGTTCGCAGATCGGCGATGCGGCGACGGCTTTGCGACCGGGACCGCCACCGCAGCGAAAAAGGCGGCCCGCAGGCCGCCGGGTCCGCCGCCGCGATGAAAATGACGACTGCCGCCGCCGGAGTGGCAGGAACGGCGCGCCGGCTCGTCGTCCGAGCCGACGGCGGAGGTCAGGCGGGTTGCGACGATCTCGGACTGCAGCGCCTTGTGCTGCAGCCTGTTGAGGAAGCCGGTCTTCAATGTGATCTAAATCACATTCGCCGCCTCGAACCGGTCCTATCTTCTGGCCGTCAAACGGTTTCAGGCGTCGCAGCAAGGATCAAGACAATGACCAGCTTTCACAGACTTTCCGCACCCAAGGCGATTACGCTCGGTGCCCGTGGCCGCTCAGGCTGCGGAGGCAACACCCTTAAATCCAGTTCTGGAAGATCATCAGCCGGTTGAATGTCTCCATCGACGTTCCCACGAACGCCGCCGAGATCGGCAGCATCGCAGCAAAGCCTGCGAAGGCGATCGCGACGAAGGCCCATAACAGCCAGCGCGGGCTGCTGCCGCGCCTTGACGCGTACACCAGCGCCAGGCTCGCGATCGTTGCCGGGGGCAGATAATAATACAGGAATCCCAAGGTGCGCGGCAGCATCGCCCAGGCCAGCCAAGGCCCGAAATAAAACGACAGGATCAAGAACGCGTCGACCCGGCGCGTCACGATCCAGTCGCGCAGGCAGATCCCCAGCGCCGGCAGCGCCGGCCACAGCATCAGCGGATTACCGAGGAACACGACTGCAGCGATCCGGTCGTCGCCGATCTTGTCGAAGAGATACCACACCGGCCGCACCAGAAACGGCCAGGACGGCCACGCGCTCATATACGTGTGACCGGCAATTGCGGTCGTGGTGTTGTCGCTGAAGATCCGGCGCTGCGCCTCCAGGATATCGGGAACCGAAAATCCATAGAGCGGGATGAAGGTCGAGAGATAGGCGATCGCCGGAATGAGCACGAAGCACGCGGCGAAATGAGTGTACCTGAAATCGGGCCACAGACCCGGCCGGTACCAGTCGCCGGCGTTGCCGTCGGCGAACTGCGTGCGCCAGCTTTGCATCAGGCGGATCACGGCTGTTATGACGATGCAGATCGCGAGCGCGAACAATCCGCTCCATTTGCAGGCGGTCGAGAGACCGAAAGCCAGCCCGGCGAGAGCGAACCAGACTTGCGGCCGCTGTTTCCGGAAGCCGTGCATGAACGCCGCGATCGCGAACAGGCCGAACGCGAGCGCAAAAATATCCAGCATCGCGATCCGCGACTGCACGAACAGCATCTGGTTGAAAAAGGCGAGCAAGGCCGACGCGACCGCAGGCCCCTGCGCCGCGAACAGTGCCAGCCCGCAGAGATACATCGCGACGATCGCCAGCGACCCGAACAGCACGCCTGGGTAGCGCCAGCCCAGCGGCACATCCCCGAAGGCTCGGATCGACAGTGCCATCAATTGCTTTGCCAGCGGCGGATGCATCGGATTGAGCATCGGCGTTATCATCGCCGGCTCGAGCATCTGGCGCGCGGCCGGCACATAATGCACCTCGTCGAAATAGAATTTTTCCGGCGTCGTCACGCCGACCAGCAGCGCGAAATGTGCGGCGAAGAATATGATGACGGCGATAACGGCATTCCGCGCGGTCGAATTTTCGGGAACAGAAGGTGATTCGGGCACGATGTTCACGCATTGATGGCGTTGCAGCGATCGAGTGTGGGCGGGGGCGACTTTTAAGTCCATTGCATTGAACGCATTTCGATTTCGCGAGCACTAAGCATTGGGTTCGTATGGCGCCACTTGTGACAAATTTACAACATCGCTCACGCGCGCGATCCGGTACGATGGCGGGATAAATTGATCGGGAATGAAAT
>Ga0207927_1000900_pt1 | contig 12764 bp, 10 predicted proteins | sample NGESurdeep072012_2_FD_184456 | JGI IMG/M metagenome (GOLD analysis project Ga0207927, IMG submission 184456) | Arctic peat soil microbial communities from Barrow, Alaska - NGEE Surface sample 210-2 deep-072012 (SPAdes) | ecosystem: Environmental > Terrestrial > Soil > Wetlands > Peat ... | reverse complement strand
TTGATCGCAAAACTACGCGCGCGGCGCCCCGGCGCGAAAGTGATCGGATTTCCCCGCGGCGCGGGCAAAAATATTCCGCGCTATGTGGATGAGACCGGCGTCGATGCGGTCAGCCTGGAAAGCGGCATTGACCGAGGCTTCGCCCGCGAGCAAATCCAAAGCCGGGTGCCGGTGCAAGGCAATGTCGATCCGTTGCTCTTGCGCGCAGGCGGCGGCGCGCTCGATCGGGAAGTCGACGACGTGCTGAACGCTTTTTCGAGCGGCCCGTTCATTTTCAATCTCGGCCATGGCATCCTGCCCGACACGCCGATCGCCCATGTCGAGCGCATGCTCAAGCGGGTGCGGGGTCGGTGACGAACAACCATGTATCTCACCCTCAAAGCCCTCCACATCATCGCGGTCATCTCGTGGATGGCCGGCATGCTCTATCTGCCGCGGCTGTTCGTTTATCACGCGGCGGCCAAGCCCGGCTCCGAGCAATCGGAAACCTTCAAGGTGATGGAGCGCCGGCTGCTCAAAGCCATCATCAACCCGGCGATGATCGCGGCCTGGCTGCTCGGGGCGTGGCTGGCCTGGAGCGGCGGCTGGCTGGCCGCGCCGTGGCTGTACGCCAAGCTCGCGCTGGTGCTGGTGCTGTCCGGCTTGCACGGCTACTTGGCCCGCATCGTCAAGCAATTCGCCGCCGACAACAATCCGCATAGCCAAAGATACTATCGTATTATCAATGAGATACCGACGGTTCTGATGATCCTCATCGTGCTGCTGGCGGTGGTCAAGCCGTTCTAACCAAAGCGTAAATTGGTGCACCGGTGCGCGGCGCACTTGCGAAAAAACGCTTTTCCGCTTATGTTGTTTATTCCCACCGAACGCAGGCGGATGCAGTCGCGTTCCGGCTCCCACAATTTGGGCCGGTCGCAGCATCGGGTTCCGGGCACTTTTCCAAAATCACCGCGTTACCCCAGACCTGCGATCTCTCTCTCCTCAAGTCGACCGGCTTTCCGAGTCTTCGCATTTTTCAAGACTCCACCGGTCACTCTTCCAAGGATAAATGCCCCCCATGCGGGAAATGAAACTCCAGGAACTTAAGTCCAAAACGCCAGCCGAACTGGTGCAGTTCGCCGAAGAAAACAAAGTCGAGAACGCCAGCACCATGCGCAAGCAGGAGCTGTTATTCGCGATCCTCAAGCAGCTCGCGACGCAGGAGATCGATATCATCGGCGAAGGCGTCGTCGAAGTGCTCTCCGATGGCTTCGGCTTTCTGCGCTCGCCGGAATCGAATTATCTCTCCGGGCCCGACGACATCTACGTCTCGCCTTCACAGATACGCCGTTTCGGCCTGCGCACCGGCGACACCGTCGACGGCCACATCCGTAGCCCGAAAGAAGGCGAGCGCTATTTCGCCCTGCTCAAGGTCAACACGCTGAATTTCGAAGACCCCGAGAAGGCCAAACACAAAGTCAACTTCGACAACCTGACGCCGCTCTATCCCGACGAGCGGCTGCAGATGGAGCACGAAGATCCAACCAAGAAGGATCTCTCGGCCCGCGTCATCGACATCGTGGCGCCGATCGGCAAAGGCCAGCGCGCATTGATCGTGTCGCCGCCGCGCACCGGCAAGACCGTGCTGTTGCAGAACATCGCGCACGCCATCACCGCCAATCACCCCGAGGTGTTTCTCATTGTGCTGCTGATCGACGAGCGGCCGGAGGAAGTCACCGACATGCAGCGCTCGGTCAAGGGCGAGGTGATTTCCTCGACCTTCGACGAGCCGGCCTCGCGCCACGTGCAGGTCGCCGAAATGGTGATCGAGAAGGCCAAGCGCCTGGTCGAACACGGCCGCGACGTGGTGATCCTGCTCGACTCGATCACCCGCTTGGGGCGCGCCTACAACACCGTGGTGCCGTCATCCGGCAAGGTGTTGACCGGCGGCGTCGACGCCAACGCGTTGCAGCGGCCGAAGCGCTTCTTCGGCGCCGCGCGCAACATCGAGGAAGGCGGTTCGCTCACCATCATCGCCACCGCGCTGATCGATACCGGCAGCCGCATGGACGAAGTGATTTTCGAAGAGTTCAAGGGCACCGGCAATTCGGAGCTCATCCTCGACCGCAAGGTGGCCGACAAGCGCACCTTCCCGGCCATGGACATCACGCGCTCCGGCACCCGCAAGGAAGAGCTGCTCACCGACCCGGCCGTGCTCAAGAAGATGTACGTGTTGCGCAGGATATTGAATCCGATGGGCACCATGGACGCCATCGACTTCCTGCTCGATAAGCTGCGTAACACCAAGAACAACGCGGAGTTCTTCGAGTCGATGAATACCTGATCGCGCCGTCAGGAGCCGCGCATTGCCGTAACGGCCGCGGCGATCTGATCGGGGCCGCTCACCGGCAGCGAACACCTCTCGCCGACGCAAACGAAGGCCGCGCTCCCCTGTGCGGCCTTTAATTTTTCCTGCGCGGGATGCGTCGGCGGCAGCTCGGCGGCGCTCGCCGCGCGCAGCACGATGCGGTCGAGGAACGGCAATTTCAGCGCGGCTTGCGCAAAGCGGTCCGCCTGCGGCCCCGTCAGCACGATCTCGGCGCCACGTAAACGCAAGTCGAGCGCATTGAGCAGCGCCACGTGGCCGAACAGATTGCGCTCGGCCGTCGACAGGATGCCCTCGATCAACCGGTCGGCCTGCGCGCGCCAGGCGTCGTCGCCCGAGAGCACCGCCAGCCGCAGCAGGTTTTGCGCCGCCACGGCGTTCGGATTGGGCGTGGCGTCGTCTAGCGTGGAATGCGGGCGCAGCAGCAGGTCGGAGGCATCGTCGGCGGATAAATAATAGCCGCCGGTGTCGGGATCGGCGTAATGGGCGTCGAAGGCGCGCTGCCAGGCCAGCGCCCGCTCGAGATAGGCTCTATCGCCGGTCGCCTCATGCAGCACCAGCGCGGCGCGGATCATGGCGGCGAAGTCGGACGCCAGGCCGGGAAACAGCAATTTGCCCGCGCGCCAGGAGTGCCCGAGGCGGTCGCCCTGGATCATGCTGCCCGCGATGAAGTCGAAGGCGCGGACGGCCATGGCGATCCAGTCCGGCTCGTCCAGGATGATCCCGGCATTGACCAAGCCTGAGATCATCAGCCCGTTCCAGTCCGCCAACACCTTGTCGTCGAGTCCGGGCCGGACGCGTTTTTCTCGAAATTCCAATAACTTACCGCGCAACATGGAAAATCGTGCTGCATCGTCTATGCTGCGCTGGGACTCCGCCCCAATTTGGCTGCCCTCACCTATGCTGCGCGGTAAGTGCTTGAGCCGATTGAGAATATTATGGCCCTCGAAGTTGCCGGCGGCAGTCACGTCGTATTGCACTGCAAAATCGGCAGCATCCGGGCCCAGGGCCTGTTCGACTTCGGCCCGCGACCAGACATAGAACTTGCCCTCCTCGCCCTCCGAATCGGCGTCAAGCGAGGCGGCAAAGGCCCCCTCCGGCGTGGTCATTTCGCGGGCGAGCCATTCCACGGTCTCGCGCGCGCGCTGGCGGAAAAGCTCCTTGCCGCTGCGCTGATAGGCCAGCGCCAACAGCTCCAGGAGCTGTGCGTTGTCGTAAAGCATCTTCTCGAAATGCGGCACCAGCCAGCGCTCGTCCACCGAGTAGCGCGAAAAGCCGCCGCCGAGGTGATCGTAAATGCCGCCCTCACACATGCGATCCAGCGAATGCTCGACCGTCTCGAAAAAGCGCGCATCGCCGGTGCGTGCGCCGGCCCGCCAAAGCATCTCCAGAATCGCCGGTTGCGGAAACTTGGGCGCGCCGCGCAGGCCGCCATTGACCGGATCGAACATATTGCCGACCTGCTGCGCGGCGGCGTCGAGCTCGCTCACACCGATGGTGACTTTGTCCGCCGGGCGCGCCTTATCGGCGAGCCGCGCCAGCAACGACGCGCGGTTCTGCTCGATCTTTTTCGGCTCCTCGCGGAACAGCCGCGCCACCTCGCGCAAAATATCGGTGAAAGCCGGCCGCCCGTAGCGCTGCTCCTTGGGAAAATAAGTTCCGCCCCACACCGGCTCCGCCTGCGGCGTGAGAAACATGGTCAGCGGCCAGCCGCCCTGCTCGCCCAGGAGATGCAGCGCGTTCATGTAGATCTGGTCGATGTCCGGCCGCTCCTCGCGGTCGACCTTGATGTTGACGAACAGCTCGTTCATCACGGCTGCTGTGCCTTCGTCCTCGAACGACTCGTGCGCCATCACGTGGCACCAGTGGCAGGCGGCGTAGCCGACCGAGAGCAGGATCGGCCGATTGCTGCGCTTGGCCTCGGCCAAGGCCTCCGGCCCCCACTGCCACCAGTCCACCGGATTGTGCTTGTGCTGCAGCAGATAGGGCGAGGTCGCGGCGGCCAGGCGATTTTCGTGCGCGGTGTTTTGCGGCGAGGACATCGGCGCAGCCTAGCGCGGATTACGCGCCAGACAAATTGGCCGTCGGTCTAATTGAACAGGGCCGCAACGCTCAGCATCGAAACAACCGGCGCTCGATCATGCCGCGCGCACGTGGCGCAGGAACTTGTCGACCTGGGTCTGCAAAGTTGCCGCATGATCGAGCAGACGTTTGGCGCCCGCCAGCGCCTGCCCCGAGGCATCGTCGTTCTCGCGCGTCTTTTGATCCAATTCCACGATATTGTTGGCGACGATGCGCGAGCCATCCGCGGCCTGCTGCGCGTTCTTGGAGATTTCCTGGGTCGCGGCCGCCTGCTGGCCGACCGCCGTCGCCATTTCCATGGTTCCTTCGCCGAGATGGCCGACCGCGCTGATGACCTGTTCCATGATGCCGACGACGGCGCCGCACGAGGCATTCACCGCCGTGATCTTTTGATTGATTTCCTCGGTTGCTTTCGCCGTCTGCTGCGCCAGCGATTTGACCTCGGCGGCGACCACGGCAAAGCCTTTGCCGGCGACGCCGGCGCGCGCCGCCTCGATCGTCGCATTGAGCGCCAGCAGGTTGGTCTGCTGGGCGATCGCCTGAATGAGGCCGGTGATGGGAACGATTTGACTGACGGCGTCGAGCAGTTGCTGGACGTTGGCGCTGGCGTTTGCCGATTCCGCCACGGTCTTGTTGGTCAATTCCCTGGCGTTGTGCGTTTGCGCCGCCAGTTGCTCGATCGATTTCGCGAGCTCTTCGGCGGCGTCCGCCACGGAATCGACGTTGGTCTGCGTGTCGATGACGATGCCGGCGGTTGATTGCGACTTGTCGCGGGTTTGCGCTGCGATCAGCGACATGGCCTCCGCATTATCGTGCATCGCGGCCACCGCGTCGGTAAGCTCCTTGGCTATTTGCTGAACCGATTTCTCGAATTCGCCGGCCAGCTCGTGCATGGCGGCCCTGCGCTCGACCACGCGATTTTGCTCGGCCTGATGGGTCGCCTGCTCCATCGAACGGATTTCGATCATATTTTTCCGGAAGATGTCGATGGCTTGCACCATTTTGCCGATTTCATCGCGGCGGTCGCGATGGCCGATTTCGACGTCGGTCTTTCCGGCGGACAGCTGCTGCATCACATCGGTGATGGATTTGATCGGCCGCACGATCGATGCGCCGACCATGAAGGTCACGAACACGCTGACCACAAAACCCAGGACGGTGCCCAGGATTATGATTGTCTTGGTCCGCTCGGCATCCGCGTAGAGACTGTTCCTGACCGTATTCGCGGCATTTATGGTTTTCAGCGACATTGTTTGAATATCGGAATAGACGGCTTTGAAGCTGTCATCGGTCTGGCCAAGCATCATCGTCGCCATGGCCGAATCGGATTGGCCGACGTCGATGGTATCTTTGGCCTGCCTTATGCACTTTTGCCACTTGATCGTGAGGTCTTGCAGGCTTGCTTTTTCTTCCGCCGATAAATCCGGCCGTTGGCTGAGGTCGTCGATGCGGATCGACAGTTCGGAAAGATCCGAGCTGATCTGCGCATAAAGCGAATCGAGCAGTTTCTTGCTCAAACTATTGCTCGCCCACGACACATAACGAAAAATTTTCATATGGGTTGTGACGATGGCGTCGCTGACATTGGAGACTGTCTGCAGTTTCTGTTCGATCTCGTGCGACAACGTCCGCAGGCCTTCCGCGGACTTGGTCGTGGTCACATAGGCATTGGCGCCTAAGGCCAGCAGGCAGATCAGCAGCACCGCCGAGGCGGCCGACGCCTTTATTTGAATGGACAGATTGTTGAGGACGCCGAACAAGGATCGGAGACCCCAAAAAGAATTGAGGGGGGCCAAAGGTGCCCGTGAAACGGCGAGAGCCTCCATGATGAATTACTGCTTATAGATACCGACACCGACGAAATAATCGCCCATCTTTTCGACGTAGCTCGATTTGTCTTCGATCTTGTTGGTGAGCGGATTGGGCCATTTGTAGTCGATCCATCCGCTGCCCGGTCCCTTCGACATGGCGACCATCTCGCGGATCAGGAATTTTCCATCCTGATCCTTGAGGTCGATGAGTAGTTTTCCGATCAGCGCCGCGCGGGCGCCGTGCGCCACACAGACCCCCTCCATGTTGTAGATGAAGGGATAGAGATCGCGGTCGTGGAAATCTGGGACCGCTTTGTCGGAGACCGCTTTGAAGGTGGCGTCGGGCCCGGATTTTTTGAATTCGGCCTGCACGCGCTTGACCATGGCGACCGCTTCGTCCTTGGAACCGAATTCGGCGGCCGGTGCAGGTGACGCAATGGCGATGAGCGCGGCAAAGACGAGGAACGCGCGAATTCGCATGATTTCCCTCATGGGTAATTGAGTAGTCCCGATAATGTGAGATGGGTATTAATGATTAATTAAGGCTACGTAGCCGGTGCGGCTCGATTTTCCGACGCGGCATTGGGGGATGCAGACGCGCGGCCGGCTACGTCTCTCCACTGTCATGGCCGGGCTTGTCCTGGTCGTCATTCCGGGATGGCGCGTTTGCGCTGGACCTGGAATCCAGCTGCCATCGCTGAGCCTATTTCTGGATTCCGGGTTCGCGCTTCGCGCGCCCCGGAATGACAGCGGCGCGGCATTCTCACTTCCCTCGCCCAGCCGAAGTCGGATTTATCCGACTTCGGTCCATTTAATAGTGGGGGAATGTCGGGTATCGGAAACAAATTGCGCCACTCAGAGCCTGGTTTCGCCGCCGTGCGCCAACGCCTCTAATTTGTGCATTGCGCCAATCTATTAACTAATTGTAAGGACATAACAAAAATATGTGATCGCATGCAATATTGTGCATCGCAGTAAAAGTGCTATTTCTACCGCAATGATTCACTCAACGAGGCACTAAAATGATCTCGCGAAAAATAAAACTTTTCTCCGCAGCCATTGCTGCGGCGGCCTTGATCGCTACGCCAACGCTTGCTCGCTCAGTCCACAAAGGGGTGGCTCCGGTTGATCAAGCCCATGACCGTGCTCAGGGCCAAGGGTATGACGCCAATGCCGTCGTCGGGCCGGACGGCAAATTAATCGGCGCTGCCCCCGACCCGAGCGTGCGTTCCCAGTTGCAGCGGGACGGTCTTCCGGAGTGATCCTGAAGCTTGCGGCGGAATGCACTAACCGTTAGCGCGCGGCGGCCGCCGCCGTTCGTGGAACCACGGGCGGTACTTCGTCATCTTCGAGCGCTGCGCCACCGAGGCATGCCGCTTACAGGTCGCGGCCTCGGCGCTCTTGTCCGGCGCGCCCCAGCGCAGCTCGACGCAGTCGTTCACGTTGTACGCCATCTCGAGAGCCGCCGTGCGGTCGAGCACGTCTTTGAGCGCGAGCGTCCACGCGGAGCCATCGCTGCGCGGATACGAAAACTTGCGCGCCGCAAGCTCCGACGCGAGCGCGCTATCCAATTCGGCCTTCACGTCCGCGATGCTCTTCCCGTTCGGCATGGCGTAGCGCTCGGGCCGCCGCGCGACGCGATCCGGAAACCCGCGCACCACATCGATCGCGATCAACAGACGCAAATCGCGCGACGGCGTCGCGAAATCTTCCCACGCGCCGGTGGTCTCGAAGATCGCCGCGCCGTCCGGCATGGTCGCTTCGCCGTGCCCGCTGTTTTGGAACTTGCGCCCGTTCTCGACCGACGTCACGCGCGTCTTCACTTGTTCTTCGAGCGCCGTGATCGCCTCCGTCAGCGCGCGCGCCGGATCGAGCGGCGCCGGCGACATCACGTCATCCATGCGATCGTAAAAGGCTTCGATCGCGAGCTTCGACTGCTCGAGCGAAAAATCGCCGTACTGCGGATGTTTTGCGATCTCAGCGTTGCTCAGCCGCCGCAAGGAGCCGTTCTGCTCGCGCATGATCGGCCGGAAGCGCTTGAACCCGGGGCTGCCGAGCGCGGGATCCTGGGCGAACAGGAAGTTGCCGCGCCAAAAACGTTTTATCGCAACCGTCCCGTCGGGCTGCGCGTCGGCGGCGAGCAGGACGCCCGCCGCGTCGCCCGTTTGCGGGACGCGCTTCGTCAGCATCAAGACGTGCCCGTACGGATCGGCGTACACGGTCCCCGGGCGCAGCGTCTCCTGCCGCAGCGGCACAGTGTAATAATCGGTGTTGTCGTCGCTCGCCAGCGTTCGCCCGGATCCGGAATGGACAGCGTCGCCGACGATCGGAATATATTGAGCGAACGACGCTGCGAGCCCCGTCCGCTTGCCCGCAACGCCGCTCGGCGCGTTATTTTGTTCGGGCGAAGGCGAAGGTGAACGCGCCGCATCGAGATGCACAATGTTGAACCACTGGAAGCACTTCGGCGGATGGCCGCCGCCGCCGCGCGAGCACGTCGAGTAGCCGAACGGCAGCCCCATCTTGAACGCGAAATAGGCGCGCAAGAAGTACGGCATGTCGGCGCAGTCGGGGCGCATCACGAGTCCGGTCTCGTCCTCGCCGAGACCCAGATAATCGAACAGGACATTGCGCGATCGATCGCGCAACACTTCGTGCAGCGCATTCCACGACGGCGGCGCGTCGAGCGAGGCGTCGAACAGCTTCTCGATCCAGGCCGAATACAGGTTTTCCGTCGCGCGGTTCCATGATGCGCGTAAGGGCCAGACGCTGCCCGGCACCGCGCTCGGCCGCGGCGGCTGGTCGGCGCGCACGGCGATGTCGCGCGTGATCGTGCCGCACCCGGCCGGCGCATGGTCGCGCGCGAGGCTCACGCGCCACGTCCCTGCGGCCGGCGATGCGACCTCGGCGAACCAGGAATACGGCGGCCCGCCGTGCCGCTCACGCGATGTGGCCGCGACGCTGCCGTCGGGCGCGATCAGCGAAAGCTCGCCCTCGAGCGGCTTCTCCGCGGCGAAAACGACGCGTAAGGCTGCGCCCTTCCACGGCGCGATCGGCGAGGACAAGACCGCGAGCTCGGCCGCGTCTTGGCAGGCGCCGGATGCACCTTGGGCCTGGGCGTCCGCGACCGAGAAAAGGATGCCGAAAAGCGCACCTGCGATCAGCGACGATGCTGTCACGGCGGCAGCAAACTGGCGTATTCGAGACAATTGAGCCTCCTTCCTGGTCCCTCGACCGCACCCCCGCAGCCAGGGCCGGATTGCAGGATACCGAATTGACCGGGATCAGTCAGCGGGTATCAGCGCGGCATTCTCACTTCCCTCTCTTATTGGAACTCGGGTTTATCCGAGTTCGGAACTTTAGCTTGGGAGAGAGCCTGCCCCGCGAAGGCGGGGGGTGGCTCGCGCGGCGTGGTGATTTTTGGTAAAGTGAATTCTAGAAGATTATAGGGACAGCCGTGATGGCGCCTTTTGGCATTCCTCGGCGCTCATTGAGCGCGAAGGACGAAGAAATATTGGCGGTCAATTGGCGGCGCGGATTGTTTCGCGTCTGGCTCTTGTTTTGCGCCGCCTGGCTGATGGGCTGGATCATTTATTTGATCATGCAGGGACTTCAGGGCGGGTTCAAAACAACCGGCGATTTCCTTGTGATCCCGGTTCTGCTTTTCGGCCCGCCGATTGCTTTGTTAATTTTCGGGTTAGCCGCCGGATGGGCGGTTCGCGGCTTCAAGGCAGAGAGCGACCCGCCGGGCAAATGAACCGCGCGGCGACGACGTGATCGCGCTCTCTTGTCATGGCCGGCCTTGTGCCGGCCATCCCGCTTAGGCGGGCACCGTGCGTCCCTAAGCGCAATCACCGGGCCAAGCCCGGTGATGACAATAGGGCATGGCCGAGGCCGCGCTTGAAGTTCGCGACCGGTGCGCAATCAGCAGAAGCACACGCCGAGTCGATCGGTTTGTCGCCATGCGACGCGGCAGGCGCGGGTGGACCGGAAATTATCGAAACTCAGTTCAAATGATTCAGGTGCCTGCAATGGGGCTGGAAATTGCAGGCAGGCGCCGCCGCTCGACAAATCGCGCACGATGCAATCGACGAGTGACGATTGATCGTCGAACCCGATTTTGGCGGGTTTATTCACGACGTGTCTCGTAAGCCGGCGTCGTTCTTCCATAGAGCGGCCTTTCAAACGGTAGCTCTATCCGGCTTCCGTTGCACGTAACCTAAAAGGATCGGCAATTCCCTAGGGTGAGTACATACTTAATTTTAATGATAGTTTTAAGCGCCTGCGATGTCGTCGTCATGCCCGGGACATGCCCGGATTGACAACGGCGCGACATTCTCACTTCCCCTCTCCCACCCGAGTTCGGCATTTTAATGTGGGAGAGAGCCTGCTCCCGCGAAGGCGGGGGCTGGCTCGCGCGGCTTGCCTCGCCAAAGCGAAGGCGGGAGGGAATCCGAGCGCGAGCCGGGTGAGGGGTTTGTGCCAATCGCGGCATCTTAATCCCTACCCGAAGCACCCTTCGGCTGTACCAATCTTCTCGAGGATTGGCTTCCAGTCAATATCGCATACTGCTCGGGGATCAAAAATGCTCCGCTCCAACACGTCAAGCAGCGCCCTGTGCTTCTTCTGAAGCATTTGCCACGTTGCGAGGTACTTCATCCGAATACGTGGTGGGAATCGAACATCGTTCATGTGTCGATGAATATTCGCCAAGTAGGTGATATCATAAGATGCGTAGACTTCATTGCCTGTTGGGACGATCAAATTCCAGTCAAGGGGATAGCTGCCTTCTTCGTAACTGATATTGTTCAGCGTCTGCATCAAATGAACGAACTGGCAGCGGTCGTCATAAGAATCGCTCTTGTACCATCCGAGATACGGCACCAACTCGTTCTCAATGAAGAGCCCAGTGCACTGTATCTCGCCTTCTCGTTGATGGGCGCGAATGAGCGCTGACCCGTAGAATGCGTCGATGTTTTCCATGCGCGTGTGCCGGAAATCGCCTCGGCAGATATACGCGCGGAAATGAACGTCCTCGCTCACGAGCCGATAGAACAAGTCTTCAGCAAACTCGCACAGCCGCGTTACGAGCGCAGTTTTGTCGTGGTCATCCCAATCAAGATCATCGACGTTATAGACGAGAATAGTATCTGAGAAGACGAGCGTTTTGAATGAAACATGTTGATGCGCATTAAGATTATCTATTCTCGCGTAAATGTCCTCCACCCGACCTGCGCGCGTTACGAGCGAGGCAAAGCCCAAAATGTCGATGTAGAGAAAATATTTGTCCCGCAGCTTAGCCATCATCCCGCTTCAGGCCGAACTTCTGGATTGTTTTGGTATCCGAAAAGATGAACACCGGAATCTGCGGAAGCCATGTAGAATTACAACGCCGCCATAAGATGGTGAAAGTAATACGCTGCGGCGTCACTTCGAGGGGCAGGCCGTTTACGACGCGCGAGATCAAGAACAATTCTCGTGTTTCGTTTGGCTTCATCGTGAAGAATTGTTTGCGTCCCATGGTCGCTCGAATGATGCTGTCCGTCTGCATGTCATCGGCGAGCCGATAGACATCGCCTGAGACAGAGATGCCCATGATCGCTACGTCGTGTTGCCCCACATTGCTGATTCTTAGACGCGCTGAGGGGCGATCATTTTCAACTGGAAATGAAAGTGTTGCGATCGGCCGGCCGCGCATATAGCGGTCGAACACCACGAATATGCCCGCCAGGAGGCCGACAATCGAACCAATAGATTTGATTGTCTCAATCACGAAGGGGCCTATTTAAATAGTCCGCGATTATTCCCATCCTAGCACGTCGACCTCGACTCAACCCACGGCGCTAACAGATTGAGGCTGCCCTTTTGAGTCGGTGATGCGGGGCCAGGCGCGAAGACGCTTTTGTCCACCCCTTGACCCCACCCTCCCCCCAGCGCTTCCGTTTGCCGCAATGCCTGAGCCAACACGTCCCACCATCTTCGCCCTCTCCTCCGGCCGCGGGCCGGCGGCCATCGCGGTCGTCCGCATTTCCGGGGCGCGCGCGGGCGACGCGCTGAAGGCGTTGGGCGTCAAAATCCCCGAGCCGCGCAAGGCCGGGCTGGCGCGTGTGCGCAATCCCGATCCTTTGGCCGACAACGAGATCATCGACGAGGCGCTGGCGCTGTGGTTTCCCGCGCCGCATAGCGAGACCGGCGAGGACGTCGCCGAACTGCAGCTGCACGGCGGCCGCGCGGTGATCGCCGCGGTGCTGGCAGCGCTCGGCCGCATCGAGGGCCTGCGCCCGGCCGAGGCCGGCGAGTTCACCCGCCGCGCCTTCGAGAACGGCAAGCTCGATCTCACCGCGGTGGAAGGCCTCGCCGACCTGGTGATGGCGGAGACGCAAGGCCAGCGCCGGCAGGCGTTCCGCCAGATGAAAGGCCTGCTCGGCGGCCGCGCGGAAACCTGGCGGCAGCGGCTGATCCAGGCGCTGGCGCTGGTCGAGGCCGGCATCGATTTTTCCGACGAG
>Ga0207927_1000899_pt1 | contig 12769 bp, 17 predicted proteins | sample NGESurdeep072012_2_FD_184456 | JGI IMG/M metagenome (GOLD analysis project Ga0207927, IMG submission 184456) | Arctic peat soil microbial communities from Barrow, Alaska - NGEE Surface sample 210-2 deep-072012 (SPAdes) | ecosystem: Environmental > Terrestrial > Soil > Wetlands > Peat ... | reverse complement strand
GATCTCAATTAGAGCGAAATGGCGCAAGGATAAAACCCCAGGCGTCGACGCTGCACTTTACCCTTGACACCGCCGTCGTTGTTATAGACGTGATGACAAACCTGTGGAGACCCTCGCTCCGCTGCTGATGATAAGCCTGTATTGTGTTGGATTTCCATGAGCGTTGCGCCGGAACAACCCGAAGTGTCCGTAATCGTGCCGGCGCGGAATGAAGAGGCCAACCTGGCGGAATGCCTGCGCTCGCTTGTCGGCCACGCAGGCCCGAGTTACGAGATCATCGTGGTGGACGACCACTCAACGGACCGCACGCGCCAGATCGCCGAGGGATTTCCTGTGACGGTCATCAGCGCCGACCCTTTGCCAGACGGCTGGAGCGGCAAGTGTAACGCCTGCTGGAGCGGGGCCAAGGCGGCGAAAGGGAAGTGGCTGCTGTTCACTGATGCGGATACGAAACACTCAGGCGATTCGATCGAGCAGGGATTGCGCGAGGCCGAGGAGAAGGGTGCTGCGATGCTCTCCTACTCCCCCAAGCAGGAGGTACACAGCTTCGCCGAGCGCGCGCTTATGCCGGTGATCTTCGCGGAGTTGGCGACGACCTATCGGCCGAAGGAAGTGAGCGATCCGAGTTCTCCGGCGGCGGCCGCGAATGGGCAGTACCTGCTGATCCGGCGTGACGCGTATGACGCGGTCGGGGGGCATGCAGCGGTAGCTCAAGCGATACTTGAAGATGTGGAATTGGCCAAGCGGGTGAAGCAGGCGGGATACAAGCTGCAGTTTCAGCAGTCGGACGCGGTTAGCACGCGGATGTACCGCAGCTTTGCGCAGATGTGGGAGGGGTGGACGAAGAACCTCGCGCTGTTGTTTCCGAATCCGCGCGGACTGGCGCTGAGACGCGCTGTCGAATTTCTTTTGATCGCGTGGTGCGTTGTCGGCTTGATTCTCTCGGCTCACGAACACAACGTCCTTGGCATGGTTGGTAATGGGCTACTGGCATTTTCGGTCCTGACTTTTTTCTATCGCCGCATTCGGCGGGCGCATTTTGATTGGCTGTCAAATCTGCTGGCGATCTTTGGACTGCCGCTTTTCACGATACTTTTGCTCAACTCATACATCTGTCATAGAGAAGGATCGGTGCGCTGGAAGGGGCGCCTGTACGGTACGGCACGTCGCCACGCACGCCCGCTCAGTCGTCCGGTGCTGGCCATCCTGATGTGGGTGGTGGTTCGGCTTCTGTTGTCTTACCTGTGATCACTGACCGGAAATCCGAACATTCGCTATAGTTCAGGAGAGCATGATCTACCTAACGCGCAAGTGTGAGTTCTCAGCGTCGCACTATTACCACAACCCGGATTGGTCGGACGAGCGGAACCGTCACATGTTCGGCAAGTGCGCGAACCTCAATGGGCACGGGCACAACTACACGCTGGAAGTCACGGTGAAGGGCGAGATCGACCCGGTTACGGGATTCGTGGTCGATCTCAAAGAGTTAAAGGACATCTTGAACCGCGAGGTGGTTGACGCCATGGACCATCGCCATCTCAATAAAGAGGTGCCGGAGTTCGCCAGCAAGATTCCCACCACTGAAAATATTGCGATCGCCATCTGGCAGCGACTTGCAGAAAAGTTGCAGGTCGCGAAGCTGCATCGGGTGCGGCTCTACGAGTTGCCCGACTTGTTTGTCGATTTCTACGGGGAAGCATGAAGGCCTACCTGACGCGGCGCTACATCTTGTCGGCCTCGCATCGCCTGAACGCGGACTCGCTTTCTGACGAGCAGAACAAAGCGACGTATGGCAAGTGCAACAATCCTCATGGACACGGGCATAACTACTCGATGGAAGTGACAGTGAGTGGACAGGTCAGTGCTGAGACTGGCATGGTGTGCAATTTAGTCGAGCTCGACGAAGCGGTTCGGCACACGGTGCTTGATCGCTTCGACCATCAGAATCTCAACACGCTGGAGGATTTTGCGGCGCTTGTCCCCACCACCGAAAATCTCACCGAAGTCATCTACAACATTTTGAAACAAAGTTTTCATTCGGCTCATCTTGAAAAGGTGCGCATCGAAGAAACGTCGAAGAATAGCTTCGAGTATGCGGGTGGCGCGGAACTGCGTCACTGACTTTCCCCCGGCGAAGCGAATTGGAGAACAATGAAGGAGCTCATGGAAACGCAAACCACCCTCACCAGCGCCAGCCTGGAAGAACTCACGCGTGAGCTGCTGGTTCGCCTGGGTGAAGATCCCCAGCGTGAAGGACTGGTGAGGACTCCGGAGCGGTTTTCCAAGGCCATTCAATATCTCACCAAGGGATACAACGAAGATCCGGCAGAAGTATTGAATGGCGCACTGTTCACCGTCGATTATGACGAGATGGTGATCGTGAAGGACATCGAAATGTTCAGCCTGTGCGAGCACCATGTGCTCCCGTTTTTTGGCAAGGTGCACATCGCCTACATTCCGAAAGGCAAGGTGCTCGGGCTCAGCAAACTGCCGCGACTGGTGGACGTGTTCGCGCGCCGCCTGCAGGTGCAGGAGCGGCTGACGGTGGAGATCGCCGAGGCCATCCAGCATGCGATCCAGCCCTTGGGAGTTGGCGTCGTGATTGAGGCGCGCCATTTGTGCATGATGATGCGCGGAGTGGAGAAACAACATTCCGCGACGGTCACTTCCTCGATGATTGGCGCCTTCCGCGCGCAACAGACGCGTCAGGAATTCCTTGCACTCATTCGCGACAAGAACACCAACGGGTTCTAATCGATGGCTGCCAAGAAGCGGCGGTCCAATCCCAACGCAAAGGTTGAAGGAGAGAGCGCAGCGGCGAAGGCTGCGCCTGCTGGCAGTCGCTTGTCAGGCAAGTTCGCCGTTGTCACCGGCGGAAATCGCGGCATAGGCTTGGCCATTGCTCGAGCCCTGGTCGCGGAAGGCTGCAGCGTCCTGATTACCGGTCGCGATCGCGCGGCGTTAAAGAACGCGAAGGCGGAGCTAACCTCTATTGCATCAGGGATCAGCCCTCAACCCGAAGTGCATGCGGCACGCTGCGAGGTTCAGAAGCCGGCCTCGGTATCCTCCGTGTTCACGAAGGTGAAGAAGCGCTGGGGCCACCTCGATATCCTGATCAGCAACGCCGGCATCTCGCAAGCGAAGTTCTCGGTCGAGGACACTCCGGTCGAGTTGTGGAGGTCGGTGATCGACATCAACCTCACCGGAACGTTCCTGGTTTCACGCGCGAGTGTTCCGCTGATGGCGAGAGGGGCGACGATTGTCAACACGTTGTCGATCGCGGCGAAGATGAACTTCGTCCAATTTTCAGCGTACAACGCGTCGAAGCACGGAGCTCTGGGTTTCACGTTGACGTTGCGCGAAGAACTGATTCCCAAGGGCATCCGGGTTGTGGCGCTGATGCCGGGAGCGACCGACACGGACATCTGGGAGCAGTTCTGGCCCGATGCTCCCCGCCAGAAGATGGTCCAGCCCGAAAGTATCGCGGAGGCGGTGTTGTATGCCGTACTGCTTCCTCCGGCGGCGAACCTGTCGGAGTTGGTGTTAGTGCCGCTGGAAGGCGTGCTGTAGGCAGCTAGCTAGAATCCCCCGCCGTAGTAATAACGACGGGTACGCGCAGGGAAGAGCTTGACCAGCAACATTCCTGCCAGAAAGCCTCCGACATGGGCCCAAACCGCAACCCCACCGGCGTTGCCTCCCTTGACGGCAATTGAGCTGGCGGCCCCGAGCAGGAACTGGCCGACGAAGAAGTAGCCCAGCACGATCCAGGCCGGCAGCCACATGAACCACACGAAAAAGAACGGCACGATGGTGAGGACGCGCGATCGGGGGTAGAGCAGGAAATAGGCTCCCATCACACCCGCAATGGCTCCGCTGGCTCCCACCGTGGGCACCGTGGAATAGAGATTGAACAGGGTATGCACAGCGGTTGCCGCCACGCCGCTCACCAGGTAGAGCACGATGTAGCGAAAGTGTCCGAGGTAGTCCTCGACGTTATCGCCGAAAATCCACAATGACAGCATGTTGAAGATCAGGTGTGCCCAGGAGCCGTGGAGGAACATCGAGGTGAACACGGGTACGAAGGCCGCGGCGGTTGGGATGTAGCGCGTCCCTAGCTGATATACCAGGTCCCAGGGCACGTATCCTTGATTGAACAGGACCACCGGAAAACGCGCGGGCACGACGCCGAACTGCTGCAGAAACATATTGAACTGGCGCGAGTTCCCCATCCCCACCCATAATTCGATCAGGAACATGAAGGTGTTCACGATGATCAGGAAATAGGTGATGTACGGGGTGCCAACTCGCGGGGCGTCGTCTTTCAGCGGAATCATAAGTGCGGGTTACGTTGGCCGTTCAGCAGGGAAGCGAATTCCCTTTCAAATTCGTCGTGCGCACGTCAATTTGACCGATCAACGCCGCAACGTACACGATACCAGAAGCATGTCTCTCAATGGTGTGATCGTAATCGACAAGCCATCCGGATGGACCTCGCACGACGTGGTGGCCAAAATGCGCAATATTCTGGGCGAACGCTCCATTGGACACCTGGGCACGCTCGATCCCATGGCGACCGGCGTCCTAGTTTTAGTCATCGGCAAAATGACTCGCTTGTGCCAGTTTTACGAACACTCTGAGAAAGCGTACGAGGGGACCATTCGCTTGGGATTCGCGACGGACACCTATGATGCCGATGGCGATCCGGCAGGCCCACCACAGGAAGTCAAAGTAACACTTGAAGATATCCAGGGGACTGCGGCTGGGTTCGTGGGAAAGCTGCAGCAGGTTCCGCCGCCGTTCTCGGCGAAGAAGATTAAGGGGATTCCGGCTTACAAGCTGGCGCGGAAGAAGCAAGATGTAGAGCTTAAGGCGGTCGAAGTTGAGGTGAAGGAGTTCGCAATTCTCGGTCTGGATGGGGGCTTAGTGAGCTTTTCGTCGCGAGTTTCGTCCGGTACCTACCTGCGCAGCTTGGCCCATGAGATGGGGCAGAAGCTAGGCTGCGGTGCGCACTTAGCGAGCCTGCGGCGCACCGCAGTCGCCGAGTTCCTGCTAGAGGACGCGCACACGATTGAGCAGGTGGCGGAAGCGGTTTTACAAGGCCGCCTTGAGGAACTCCTGGTGCATCCACGGCGCGTCCTGCCCGGTATCCCGAGCGTGACGGCCGATGATGACACTATAGGTAAGATCCGTCACGGGCGCGCGGTCAACCTGGCAGAGTTTTCCAAATCGAAATGGGTGAAGGTGTTCGCTGGGCAGGCCAACCTGATTTGTGTGGCCAGTCGGGTAGCTGGGAGCCTGTTCCACCCAAAGGTGGTGCTGCTGGGGTGAGAGTGCATCACTTTTAGTAAATGATGCGTGCTGGCTATATTGGCATCATGTCAGCAAAGTGATACACTCTGAGCATGCGGACGACACTTTCTTTGGACGATGAGGCAGCGGCGATTGCCGCACAGTACGCCAAGAGTCGGAACGTGACGCTGAGTAAGGCGGTGTCGGAGCTGATTGTACGGGCGACAAGAAGGAAGCCTCGCATTAAGTACGTGGACGGCCTGCCGGTATTCGACCTGCCGCGTGGGGAGAAGAAGATCACCACCGAACATGTCAGGGCGCTGGAGGCGGAAGAGCGGTGACCGCGGCCTTGCTAGACGTCAATGTTCTGATCGCATTGGCGCACGAAGACCATACTGCCCACCTAAAAACGAAACGATGGTTTCGCGGCGCGGCGGAGATGCGCTGGGCGACTTGCCCATTGACCGAGGCAGGGTTCGTGCGGGTAGTTTCCAATCCAAGCTACCAACAGCCGGCGGTTGACCAGGACGACGCACGCGCGATGCTGGCAGCCCTGAGGGCGCTGCCCGGTCACCAATTCTGGCCGATTGAGTTCGGATTCGAGGAGGCAGTCGCGCCGTTCGCCGAAAGATTCTTTGGACACCAGCAGGTGGCCGACGTCTATTTGTTGGCGTTGGCGATTCGGAAGCGGGGCAAACTGGTGACACTTGATCGAGGGTTGACGTTTCTTGCCGGGGATGAGTTCGCGAGGCACGTAGTCCTGCTATAGGAGCAAGCCAGCTTCAATTCGCGGGTTATTCAATGTCCGATAACAGATATTATGTTAAGTGTCATGAAACGCCCGAAAACTAGGCCTTGGCCGCTGTCGCAATCTGCATTTCCAGCCAGAGCCCTAGATCTTCGACAGTTCCCTGAGATGACTGATGCTGGGCGGTGAAAGCCTGTGGTCATGCAACGGTATTCAACAGCCGGTTAAGGTCGTCCCGAAAACGCTGCATGGCCTCAATCCGCTCGGGCGTAGCTTCGATAATCTCGGACTTCGCCTGAAAGAACTGTCGACCATCGCGCTGAATCAGCACGCCGAGAACCTCGCCCATGCGCCAGCCGGGCGTTCCGATTATTTCCAGGCCGGTTGGAGTGGCACGCAGCAAGGCAATGCAGCCGTCACGCAGGACGCCTACACTGTTCGGGTACCGATCGAAGGATTGGAGCTCAAATCCATCCAGATAAAGGCGTTGCAGTTGCTCTGCGGGGTCTGGCATGGTTACATTTTGTAGCGACCGAGATCGTCTTCGCCCAGGTTCTCGAGGTACTTTCGAAGATCGTCAGCAGACACCTGATCGGTGGCAGCACTGGCCAGCTTGCTGTTCTTCAGGACTTCCTCTTCCACGTAGATCGGGCAATCCATGCGCAAAGCCAGAGCCAAGGCGTCCGAGGGGCGCGAATCGATGCTAATAATCTCTCCACCACGATCGAGCCAGATGACGGCATAGAAGGTGTCATCGCGCAGTTCGGTTACGACGACCTTGCGGACGGTGGTCTCCAATCCCATCAGTAGGTTTTTCAGCAAATCGTGGGTCATGGGACGGGGGGTGCTGACCTTCTCGATTTCCAGGGCGATGGCATTGGCCTCGTAGATGCCGACCCAGATGGGCAGCACGGTTTCCGAGTCCGATTCCTTCAGGAGCACGATGGGCATGTTGGTGACGGGATCCATCATGAGCCCGCGAATTCTCATCTCGACTTCCATCGTGGTCCCTCCTGCTTATTGCCCTGTAATACGCTTTTGCGATATGACACGCAAGAGCTTTCTGATGTGCTGGCCACTGTCATCAGCCAACCAGCTCGCCCAGTAGGCTGTTGGGGAACGCCTGGGTCACCAGCACTGGTGTGTAGCTGCCGATGTTCGGCTCGGGCCGGCCGTTCAATACGAAGTTCAGTGTCTTGTTCTGCGAGGTGCGGCCGACCATCTGTCCGCGGGCCGTGTTCTTCCCTTCCACCATCACTTCCAGGACATGTCCGACGTGCCGGCGGTAGCTCACACGCTGGATCTCGCGCTGATGCTCCTGCAGGATTTGCAAGCGGCGCGATTTCTCGGCATCAGGAACTGAGTCGGGATATTGCAGCGACGGCGTATTGGGACGCGGCGAATACTTGAAGGCGAAAACACCGTCGTAGCCGACTTCCGTCAACAGCGACAAGGTCTGCTGGAAATCGTCTTCCGTTTCGCCCGGAAAACCGGTGATGGTGTCGGTGGTGATGCTAATCTCCCGGTTGCGCGTCGCCTTCATCCAGGCGATAAGTTCCAGGTACTCCTCGCGGGTGTAGTCGCGGAACATGGAATCCAAGACCCGTGTCGAGCCGCTTTGCACCGGGAGGTGCACGTGATCGCACAGGGTCGAGACCGCTTCGATGGCGTCGACGATGTCCCTGGTGAAGTCGCGAGGATGTGAGGTAGTGAACCGCACGCGATGCATTCCCGGGACTTCGCCGACGGCTGCGAGCAATTCGGCAAAGCTCTTCTTGCGCGACGGATCGGCGTAGGAATTCACATTTTGGCCCAGGAGCTGGACTTCGGTGAATCCGGTGTCGGCCATGCGGCGGGCCTCGGCCAGCACGGAATCAGAGGTACGGCTGCGTTCCTTGCCGCGCGTGTACGGCACTACGCAATAGGCACAGAACTTGTCGCAGCCTTCGATGATGGTGATGTATCCGCGATGCGGGTTGCTGCGGGCGGTGAATTCGGTATCGAACGTCTGGTCGGTCTGGCGGTCGTCGAGGCCGGTGACGCGGTTCGCTCCCGCTTCAATCTGGACCAGCATCTCCGGTAGATTGCGGTAGCTGGCCGAGCCCGCTACCAGCGAAACGTAGGGAGCGCGCTCGAAGATCTTTTCGCCCTCCTGCTGTGCAACGCATCCCAACACGGCAAAGCGCTTGCCTTGCTTGTGCAGCTTCTTGAAGTCGTCGAGGCGGTGAAAGACCTTCTGCTCGGCCTTGTCGCGAATGGAGCAGGTGTTGTAGACGATCAGGTCCGCGTCCACTTCGCGTTCGACCTGCTGGTAGCCCTCAGAGATGAGGGTTCCCACGACCTTTTCGGAGTCGTGGAAGTTCATCTGGCAACCAAAGGTTTCGATGTAAAACGTCTTCTGCTCGGTGCTCACTACCATCCTCGATCGCTAAGTATAACCCGTGTATTCACCACGGAGACACAGAGGACACGGAGAAGAACAGCAAAACATTGAGCCGCGGATTTACACGGATAAACGCGGATCGGAATTAGATGAAGAAGAATTAGACTTTGAAAACGATCCGTAAAAATCCGTCAGATCCGCGGCTGATTTATTTTGCCAGCTCGCGCTCGATGTCCGCCGCGATCTTTTCGGGTGTTGTGGTTGGGGCAAACCGTTCCACGACGCTTCCCTGCTTGTCCACAAGGAACTTGGTGAAGTTCCACTTGATGGCGTCGCTCAGGATTCCGCCTTTTTCGCCTTTGAGAAACTTGTAGAGCGGATGGGCGTTGTCACCGTTGACCTCGACCTTCGAGAACAGTGGAAAGTTGACGTTGTAATTGGTTTCGCAAAACGACTTGATCTCGTCATCATTGCCGGGTTCCTGGTGGCCGAACTGGTCACAGGGAAATCCCAGAACTTCGAGTCCGCGGTCGTGGTACTTGGCGTAGAGCTCCTGCAGGCCTTTGTATTGTGGGGTGAATCCGCACTGGCTGGCGGTGTTGACGATGAGCAGGACCTTGCCCGTGTAGGCGGCGAGGGATTGGTCGGTACCGTTGTTGAGCTTGGCGGAAAAATCGTAGACGGACATGCTGCCTTTCGTGGTGCTGGGACTTGCGCCCTCGCGGAATTGTACCGTCATAGGCGAGCGCTGCCTAGCACCCCTCCCCCATCGTGATCCTGAAAACAAAGGATTTACAGCACGACTGTGCGCAAAGTCTTGTAAACAATTGACTTATATGTAAAGTATTGGAAATACAGGAGTTGCCGCCGCAGCCCGCGCAACCGAAGTCTGGATTCTTCGGGAATCCTCATTGTCGAAGAGTCGAATTGGAGCCTCGGTGCCGCTAACGGGGCAGACGAAAGCTCCGTAGAGCCAAAGACAACGCCCTGAGTACCCTCCCCTTACCTGATCCTGAAAACAAAGGACTTACAGCACGACTGTGCGCAAAGTCTTGTAAACAATTGACTTATATGTAAAGTATTGGAAATACAGGAGTTGCCGCCGCCACCCGCGCAACCGCAGTCTGGACCTATGGGGATCCTCAGATGTTGTCAAAGAGCCGGATCGAGCCTCGCCCCGGTGAGGGGCAGAGTGAGAGTGCACGGGAGCCGACGGTAGAGTCACTAAAAATCGTAAAGCTGGCGAAACGAAAGTAACCAAATCTTCCTAATTTGGAAAGCTATTCGGGTCAGGGGCACTCGCCCAGTCCGTGCTAAGCGGTGCCGTTCTTCACCAGTTTGAGGAATTCGGCGTGGACGCGGGGGTCGTCGGAGAGCTCGGGGTGAAATGTCGCGGCCATGACACTTCCCTTCCGCACCAGCACCGGATAGCCATCGCGTTCAGCGAGGACTTCCACGCCGTCACCAACCTGCTGGATGCGCGGGGCGCGAATGAATACCATTTCGAGCGCCTCGTCGCCGAGTTTGGTTTTGGCTTCGAGGATGGTTGAATCGATCTGGCGGCCGTAGGCGTTGCGCTCGACGGTGATGTCGATGGCGTTGAGGCCGGGCTGGTCGGGGTTGGTGACGTGCTTGGCCAGCAAGATGGCTCCGGCACAGGTGCCGAAGGTGGGCCTAGTGTGGACGAATACACTTAGGCGCTCAAGGACGTTCTTGGGCAGCAATTTCAGGAACGTGGTGGATTCGCCGCCGGGAATGACGAGGCCGTCGATCGCGTCGAAATCTTCGGCTTTGCGGACGAGGACCACGTCAGCGCCGAGTTGTTCGAGGCGGCGGCGGTGGGCGTCGAAGTCGCCTTGTAACGCTAGAACGCCAATTTTCATGGGATCGCTTTTCGCCCTTCGCTCTTCGCTATTCGCCAAAGGTGGCTACCAAGGCGGATTTCGTTGACCAGAAGAAACATACATCCAGTTTTGGTCGCAACTCTACCGAAGGTGGCTCCACCCCAATCGCACCGGCAAATTGAGCTTTTCTCTCGGCGATCCAGCCGTCTTTCTTGCTGAGAGGAGCATGTTGATAAACAACGAGGATGTCGTCCCTCCGCATGCTCTGCCATACATCCTTCAACGAAGCATCTCTCACGTGAACGTGTTTCGCAGACGAACGAGGGGGCTCCATTCCCGTATCCGGATCGAGGAATACGACTCTTGGCGTTCCCGACACATCGCGAGCCAGAAGGCGACACACGCCATCAAAATAGGCCTCACGATTCTCGTTAGTGTAGTGGTCCCAACTGGCAACGGAGATTCGAGACGGGCACATTGCCTCAACAGCGTTCATCCGATTTTCTCGGAAATACCTCTTCACGTCGTCTCGAAGATGGTGATCATTCGCGGAGCGGAGTCGCTCATCTGGGCGAGCCATGGGCACGTAGACGACGGTCTTGTCCGGTTCAGCAAGGTCGAGAATCAGCGACCACTTAAAGAGGTCTCTGTCATCACCAACGAACTCGTGTCTCATTGCTAGGAGTCGGTATTCTGCGCTGCTACCAACCGCGAGTCTGCAGCAAATCCTTCTCTTCAATCGCTGATACGGCCAGGCCTTTCATTGCTCCCGGCACCTGGGCGCTTACTTCTGCTAGGACCTTGGCATCCTGGTAGTGGGTAGTCGCTTGGACGATTGCCACGGCCCGCGCCTCGGCGTCGGCGCGCTCAGCTTTGTCGTCGAGGTTGAGCGGAGTTACTCCGCCCTTCATGAAGATGCCCGAGCCGACGAAAACTGCTTCGGCGCCAAGCTGCATCATCAGCGCAGCGTCGGCGGGAGTGGCAATGCCGCCCGCTGAAAAATTCGGTACCGGAAGCTTCCCTGCCTTAGCGACCATCTTGATCAGCTCGTAGGGCGCCTGGTGGTTCTTGGCGGCGGCGAACAGTTCCTGCTCGTCCATCACGGTGAGCTGCTTCATCTCTTTCACGATCTGGCGCATGTGCTTGACCGCGTGGACCACGTCGCCAGTGCCGGCTTCGCCCTTGGTGCGGATCATGGCCGCGCCCTCGGCGATGCGCCGCAGCGCCTCGCCCAGATTACGCGCGCCGCAAACGAACGGAGTCTTGAAAGCATGTTTATCGACGTGGTGCTCTTCGTCGGCTGGCGTCAGGACCTCAGACTCGTCGATGTAGTCAACGCCGATTTCCTGCAGGATTTGCGCTTCCGCGAAGTGGCCGATGCGGCACTTGGCCATCACCGGGATCGACACCGTGCTCATGATCTGCTTGATCAGCTTAGGATTAGCCATGCGCGACACGCCGCCTTCGGCGCGAATGATGGCGGGCACGCGCTCCAACGCCATGACCGCGACGGCACCGGCCTTCTCGGCGACCTCGGCCTGGGCGACGCTCATCACGTCCATGATGACTCCGCCCTTGAGCATCTCGGCCAGGCCGATCTTCAAACGTAAACTGGTATTGCTGCCATTGTTTTCTGACATAAATTCTCTCCAGCCCTGGAACTTCTATTTTACCCTGCAATGACGTGCTGCGTAGTCTAACGGTGAGGTTGCTCTGCCTCTTCGGCAAACATTGAAGGCGAAAAAGCCGCATCCCCTGCGGGTCCGGATGAATCCGTAGAAGCATGAGCCTCCGGAAATGGGGTACCAAAATACGGATTGCGACATGGACAACTGTGGGTTTCGTGGTAGCGGGTTGCTGGGTAATCTACACCTTTGTAACACCGCCGGATTCCCTCATGGTAAGCCTCAGAGAACCTCTGGTTCGGGCTGCGCTCTATCTCAGCTGTCCGGTTTCGTATGCCGGCCGCTACTACCCAATTAAGTTCTGGTGGGTGCTGCTGGTCAACGCAGCGACGTATGCTGCGATCGGGTTGGTCCTCGAAGCGTTTCGACCAAAATCGAAGCCTACGTTAGTGGCGTAGATTCAAGGTCAATCACAGGCTCGAGCGCGCCGCTCTGCTACAACTATGACAATTGCGCAATCGTCCACTGATCTGAGGATTATGTGGCGTCGCTGTGCTTTTCCTTCAGGAACTTGGCGAACATGCGCTTGGGATCGATCTCGATGAACGTTCCGGTGCTGGTGGCCAGTACTTCGCCCTCGGGGTTCCGTATCTCGGCGGCGCGAAAGTGCTCTCGCCCGTTCACACCCACCTCCCAGCCTTCGGTGATCAGCGGCTTGCCGAGTGGCACCGGCCGGATGTAGTTGACCTGCATGGTTGCAGTCACGGCGATGATGTTGCGCAGCTTGCTGACCTTGCCCATGGCTTCGTCGAGGATGGTTGCGATCACACCGCCATGCGCGTGCGACGGCGGCCCCTCAAAGCGCTCTGGCAGCTGGAAG
>Ga0207927_1000898_pt1 | contig 12769 bp, 10 predicted proteins | sample NGESurdeep072012_2_FD_184456 | JGI IMG/M metagenome (GOLD analysis project Ga0207927, IMG submission 184456) | Arctic peat soil microbial communities from Barrow, Alaska - NGEE Surface sample 210-2 deep-072012 (SPAdes) | ecosystem: Environmental > Terrestrial > Soil > Wetlands > Peat ... | reverse complement strand
ACACGCTCGTTCAGGAACTTCACCTTGGCATCGATGTCACGTAGGACGGCTTCGGCTTCCGCTCCCTTGCGCATTTGTACGATGCCTTCGACCACGTCGGTGTTGTCCGTAACGCGCCCATCATCGTGGCGAATCGCCTTGCCCAGCCGCCCAAGGCGAATCTTCGAACCCTGCGTCACCTCGGCCACATCGCGGATGCGTACCGGAGTGCCGTTCTTCGCGGTCAGTACCGTGGCGCCAACGTCGTCGGTGGTCTGCATGAGTCCGACGGCGCGGACATTGTAGGCCTGCTGTCCCTTCTCAATGAAACTGCCGCCACCGTTGACATTATTGTTGGTCAGCACCTGCTCCACCTGCGCCATGGTCAGGCCATACGCAACCAGTTTGTCGGGATTGACCTGTACCTGGTACTCGCGGGTCTGACCGCCAAAGATCGAGATCGAAGCAACGTTGGGCACGGACATCAGGTGCTTGAAGACCACCCAGTCCTGAAGAGCCTTCAAGTCCATCACGTCGTACTGGGGATTGGTGCTCTGTAGAGTGAAAAAATAAATCTGACCGGCGGGGCTGAAGTCGGCACCGATTTGTGGATTCAACCCGGGAGGCAAGCTGACCAGCGTCAGCTTTTCCAGCACTTGTTGCCGGTTCTGTTGGTTATCTGACTCGTCGTCGAATAACACCGTGATGAATGAAAGTCCCGAGATTGAAGTGGAGCGGAGGTGCGTGAGGTGCGCGACGCCATTCAACTCCGTCTCGATGGGAATTGTGACTTGCTGCTCGACTTCCTCCGCCGCGCGCCCCGGCCATTGCGTGATGACCCACACGTACTTGTCGGCGACATCGGGATAAGCCTCAACCGGAAGGTTGTGGAACGAAATGATCCCCCAGATCAGTAATCCGATCCCTACCGCCAGCACCAGCATCCGGTTACGCAGGGCAAAGTTGACCAGGAACCCGATCATCCCTACTGCTCCTCGGCTGCGGAGGAGAATTGCAGCGCGTTGGTGACGACCTTTTCCTGCGGATTCAGTCCGCTGACCACTTGCACGAATCCGTCACTGCTCTGTGGTCCCAGTTGCAGGGTAACTCGGCGAAACTGCTTGTTGCCCGCGGGAACAAAAACCCAGTCCTTGTCATGCAAATGAACGATGGAAGTAGCCGGGACCACGATTCGTTCGATCAGTTGGCTTCCTTTGAACGTAGCGGTCACGAACATCCCGGCCCGCATCAGCCCCTTGGGATTCGGCAACTCAATGCGAACTTTGGCCGATCGCGTCGCGGGATCCAGGACCTCGCTAATATTGACAACCTTCCCCGGAAACTTCTGATCGGGATAGGCATTGAGCGAGATCTCGGCGGTATCGCCAACGTGCACCCGCGACAGCATGTCCTGATACACATCGCAAACCACCCAAACCGTAGACAGGTCGGCAATGGTGAATAGACTGGGAGAATTGTCGAGAGATTTCACACCGGTGCCGCCGGTGATCTGTTGATCGACGATGGTTCCCGAAATAGGGGCAACGACTGGCAGCAAAGGCGATGGATTGTTGATGGTTCCGCCCAGTACTTTTACTCGCTGAACGGCAGTTTGCATATCCACCTTGGCTTTTGCATCGGCGTCCTGGGCCGTTTCTAGATCGGCCAGCGCGATGGCGCCCTTGTCGTAAAGCAATTGGGCGCGCGCCAGTTGCTTGGCAGCCAGTTGCTCGTCAGCCTTGAACTTCTGGTAGTCAGAGAAGGCTTGCGACACATCGGGACTGTCGATCAGCAACAGAGTCTGCCCCTTCCGGACGGAGTCGCCCAACTTGGCTTTGATCTCGACCACCCGGCCACCGCCTAGCGACACCACGGGCACGGAGCGGTTCACATCCGGAGCGATTACGCCATTGACGTGCAACTCGTCGCTGACCCTGCGGACTTCCACCGCGACCGTCGGAAATTGCTCGGGGTGTGGCAAAGTGAAAACATTGGGATCAGCATTCGTTTCTACAGAGGTTTGCGGCGGATCGACCTTGGTCTTCGAGCAGCTTGAGAACATCACAGCGGCCAGCAGCAATGGGAGCAATCCCGCGGTGCGCGCCAGCGCTTGCCCCGGCATACTCATGCGGTTCTTCATCTAGACGTCTCTCTTCTTGAACCTGGCATAGCCGGTCTCAACGGTCTGGATTCCCCGCTACGTACGGGTACCCGACAGCCAACCAGAGAAATTAATAGTGAATGCGTCGTGCCACTTGATCGGCACTTGCTCGCTGATTCAGTTTCAGAGGGAGGGAGGAGGAGCTCGACCGGCAGAAGGAACGATTACGCCGTCCAAGGCGAGCTTCACAGTAACCAACGGACGCCACGGCCGCAATAAGACCAGCCCGAACAGCAGGTAGAGCGCCAGCATGGTCGGCAACAAGGACGACGGCGGGCTCGTCTGTAAATCGTGAACCAGGGCAACCGCGCGTTTCAACTTCTTGGAGGACTCTTCCACGACGGCTTGCGTGGGATGGAGGTCGTCGCTGGCCGAGATAACGGGGAACAGCAAGACCACGACGCACACCAACGCAATCAGCGCCTTACGATAGGGCACTCGGGCGAGCTGACCGGAGACGGAACGGCCTCGCAAGAACCCGAAAACAGCCAACGGGGCCAGCGATATCCAGATCAGGTTGAGGAGCAGTTCCATCGGTCGTTTTCGTAGTTTATCACTCAGTATGGAGCCGTTGCGACGCCGAGTCGGCGTCCGGATACAGGTTCACGAGATATTAATCGCCATGCGAATGGTGGCCGCCCTGCTTTGCCAGTGTGGTTCGCTAGAATTCCAAGACCCCTCATCTACCCGGCCGCTTCAGCCACGCCGCTGCGACCAACCTTCGCCTGTGCCGTTCGAATTTCGCTTAAACGTTCGCCTCTGCTCTAATAGACGCTTAATCCCAGATTCAGCAGATTTCGACGAGGAAGGAACCCGCAACTTGCATTTTCTGCGTAAGCTCTTTTTCGCTCTACTTGTATTGGTAGGTCTTCTCCTGACCGCATGGGCGGCCGCCGCCCTTTATTTCGACTTTCAGCTAGCCAGCCTGCGTGTTCCACTTGCGGTGCTTTATCTCGCCCTGATGCTCGGAGCGTTCTTCTGTCTTCGGCCCCGTCCCAGCCGCGTTCTGGTTCTGTTCGCCGGTTTCGTTCTGGTTGCCCTCTGGTGGTTTTCGCTCAAGCCGACCAACCAGCGCAACTGGCAACCCGACAATGCCCAGACTGCCTCTGCCGACATCGCCGGCGACCACATCACCATTCATAATTTTCGCAACTGTAGTTACGTCACTGAGCTGGACTACACCTGCCAGTGGGAGACCCGCTCCTTCGACCTGGCCAACCTGTCCGGCGCTGACATTTTTATTACCTGGTGGGGGCCAACCTTGATCGCCCATCCCATCGTCAGCTTCGATTTCGGCCCGCAGGGCTACGTTCCGTTCTCGATTGAAACCCGCGACGTCGTCGGCCAGAGCTACTCCGCCGTTCGTGGATTCTTTCGCCAGTACGAGTTGGCCTACATTGTCAGTGACGAACGCGACGTTGTCCGCCTGCGCACTAACTATCGCAAGGATGAAGAGGTCTACATCTTCCGCACCACCGTCCCGCCCCAGTTGACGCGCAAGATATTTCTGGACTACATCCAGCGGGTGAACGACCTGCACAACCACCCCGAGTGGTACAACGCTCTGACTAACAATTGCACCACCAACATTGACGTTTCAGCGTCCCAGGCAAGAGGTCGGAGCACGGTCTGGGACTGGCGAGTCCTGCTGAACGGCAAGATGGACGAGATGATGGACGAGCACGGCACTCTGGTGAACGGAGGATTGCCGCTCCCGGCCCTGAAGGCGCAGGCCCATATCAACCCTGCGGCGAAGGCTGCGGATGACAGGCCCGACTGGTCGCAACTCATCCGCGTCGGCCGCGTCGGCTTCACAAAGCAACCGTAACCACACGGATCGAGCTGCCCAGCAGCGACATTTGGTTTAGCCGCGGGCGTCAGCCCGCGGTCAAAAGGGGGAAGACAGTCGAGCCGCGTAGCGGCGACACCAGTTACATCCCGAACACTCCGCCGACGGCACTATTTCGCCACTAACACCAGGAAGTAATCCATCTTGTCATCCTTGACCCAGTCGTCGTGTTCCTCCAGCAGGCGATAGCCTGCTTGCTCGGCTTCCTGCAGCACGGCTTTTTTCTGCACTCCGTGGTTCTCGCCGTTGCCATCGCGGTCGATGATGCCGACTCTGGCTCCCGGTCGCAGCGCAGCCCGTAAGTTCCGTAGCAACTCGACCGGTTTGGCGATCTCGTGATAGGTCTTCAGCATCAACACCGCGTCCACGCTGGCGGCAGGCAATTGCGGGGAATCTTCTTTCCCCAGCACGGTCTTCACATTTTTCAGGTTTTCCTTCTCCGCCCGCTCCTCGATATGGCGAATCGCCTCGGGATTAATCTCCACCGCATAAACTCTGCCGCTCTCCGTCACTCGCTTGGCTGCACGGACCGTGAACCATCCTGACCCCGCTCCAATGTCGGCGACGACTTTGCCGGCAGTAATGCCGAGCGCATCCATCACCTTGTCGATATGCAACTTCTGCTCGCGGTCTGGGTAATCGAAGATCGACAGGTCGCCGCTGTAAGGAGTGCTGGTTTTACGCTGCTGTACGGACGGTGCGGCGGCGGAAGCTTGTCCCCTCGGCGACCCCATCGCCGGACCTGCCGGCACAACGAGCAACAACCACACCAGGCAAGCCGCGATACTCCGGAACCTCATCAGGACCCCCATCGGAATGTTAAACGTAGCATGACATCAATCGCCGGCCGTAAACGCACTGCGCCTCCAAATCAATGCTTCTAAGTCAGGTAGGCGTTCCGCGCCTCCAGCAGTTACCATAGAGGTTTGGTGCCGGGAATGACTTGATTGCGTTCCACGTGCCGGAGTACCTTTATTCTCTTTAGCGAACCAGTCTTTGCCGGGCAGTGTAGCGACGAGTACTCTCAGCCGTTGGTTTTCGGCCCTCTAGGAGATTCATGACAGCGTCGAAGAGCGCTCTTTCTCTGGTTATCTGCATTCTTTTGTGCGGGTTCACCCTCTCCTGCGCGACCGGCAAGCCTCCCGCCCCGGTGCTTCCGCTGGTCATCAACCCGTTGCCATTGCCTACAGCGGTCATCAGCGTCCCTTACTCTGCAACGTTGACCTCCGTTGGAGGGGTAGGGCCGTTCACATGGGCCATGGCCTCCGGGACTCTGCCTCCGGGACTCACCATCAGCGCTGGCGGCGTCATCAGCGGAACTCCAACCGTGTTGGGCGCAACGACTTTCAAGGTGCAGGTCACCGACTCGCAAACTCCTACCGCGGCAGTCGACATTGCGAGCAAGACCATCACCGTCAACAGTCCCTTGTCGGTCACGACCTCGTCGCTCACCGCCGGATCGATCAACGTACCCTACACCGCTTCGCTCACGGCTGGTGGTGGCGTGCCGCCCTACACCTGGAGCATCACCTCGGGCAGCTTGCCCGCCGGGCTGACCTTGTCCGCATCCGGATTTATCTCCGGCACGCCGACCTCTCAGCAGACCTCAACTTTCACCGTTCAGGTCAGCGATTCGCAAACGCCGGCTACGACTGCCACCGCAATCTTGAGCATCACGATCAACGGTCCCACCTTCCGTTTGAACGGCAACTACGTTTTCTCGTTCTCGGGATTCAGTCAGGGCAACCTTGTGCTCCAAGCTGGTAGTTTCACATCCGACGGCCAAGGCAACCTCACCAATGGCCTCATGGATTCCAATAGCGCCTCCGGGGTGCACACCAACCTTCCGTTCACCGGCACCTATTCTGTGGGTGCGACCGACACCGGCCCGATGACGCTGGTCATCCCGGCGTTGGGAACCTTCTCTTACCAGTTGGCAGTGCCGGCCAATGGCACCATCCGGTTCATCCAGGACGGTAGCGCCGGGGGCCAAGGGTCGGGCACCATTCGCAAAGTTGCAACCACCACTGGGACGAACATCACGGTCAGCAGTCTTGCCGCCACGTGGGCTTTCGGTTCCTTCGGAGCCGACTCCGCTCTCAGTCGCTTCGCTTCCGCAGGCACCTTCGTCGCCGACAACACGGGCAAGTGGACCAGTGGCGTTGAGGACACCAACGACCACGGCAGCATAGCCAATAGCGTGCCATTTACCGGATCGTTCGTCGCCATTGACCCCGTCACCGGACGCGGCACCGCGACCCTTACCGTCACGAACGGCGCCACCACCAATTACAGCTTCTATCCTGTTTCGTCGACCGAACTGATTATGCTGGGTATCGACCCCGTTTCCAGTTCGGCCCCGCTCAACTTGCTTACGCTCGACACCAGCGCAGCACCCACCGGTGGTTGGACGAACGCAATTCTCAACTTCACTACGGTTGCTGAACTCCAGGGTGTGGCGCTTTCCAATGGCAACCTTGTCCCCGATGTTCTGCTAGCCTTGGTAACCTTCGACGGCAAGGGCGGCCTCACCGTCACCACTGACGAGAATTCTGGCGGAACTCTCAGCGCCAACAAATATACCGGTACCTACAACGTCGAGACCAACGGGCGCACCACCTTGAGCGGCTTCGGCAGTTCTTCAACCGTTTTTTACATTTCGTCGAACGTTGCGTTCTCCGTGGGCGGAGACGCGAACGTGACTGCTGGAAGCCTCTTCCGGCAGGCAGGGTCGCCTTTCAGTAACACGTCGATCACCGGTTCCTACCAGGGCGGTACGATCGTAGCTGTGCTGCCCACTGTTACGGTTGAAGCTGACTCAGCCAAGCCCGACGGTAATGGCAACTACCCGCTGACCTACGACACCAGCGGACCGGGTGGTCCGCAACAGGGCTTGACCTTGGCCGCAACCTACAGCGTCGATGCTACCGGCCGCGCTCCGTTGATCGTAAATGGGACAACTACCGGAATTGCTTACGTCGTGGGCCCGACGAAGATCCTAGTGCTGTCGGTCGATGCCAATCCAAAAATAAACTCGCTCGAGAAGTAGCCGTCGCGGTCGTTCGAACTGCGAAACATCGCGCCCCACTCAAGGCGCTGGTGTGTGTGGGCTTCTCGACGTCTGGGAAGCATCGCACCGGATGAGGGTACCAGCCTAACTTGGCTTCTTCTGCAAATCCGCAAGGCTGACGCATCCCAAGCCCGCGGGGCGTCAGAATCGTAGCCTAGCGCGTAAGAGTCTGTGTGAGGACTAGACTGCAAATTTTCAGTGGGAAGAGGATCCGTAGTCGACAGCAAATCAGCCGCGAAGCGGCGGCTGCGAATTTAGCCCGGGGCGCAAGAGGCTGTTACGAAACCAAGAACGCCGCTCCGCGGCTCGGGAATGTTTTCCACTTGGCCCCGGGCTGACGCCCGAGTCTAACACCACATCGCCGCTTCGCGGCTGAATCGAGCACTCCCAGGCGCCCATTGTTCCACCGCACAGGTCGCAATCGGAGTTTCGTAACAGACTCGCAAGCCCCGGGTAAAGTCGAAAATTGACCCGAGCCGCGTAGCGGCGGCACTGGTTCTCACACGGACTCGTAAGCACTGGGTCGATATTGTAAAGAGGGCAAGGGTCCCGTAGGGACGCCAGATCTTGCTACCACGTGTACTTCCGCGCCGGCTCTTGCCGCGCAGCTTCATCCATGACCTGCTGCTTCCATTGCTTGGGGCTCGCGCCTTTCAAATCGCCTACCCCCGCTGCGGCGAGGATCAACGCCCGGTACGACCCCATCCAGGGCAGTTTTAAAAACGACATGTCCGGCGTCTCGGCCTGCGTGACCAGCGCGAGTTGCGCATCTTTCCAATCGGCTGGCGGATTCTTGCCAGACTGCAAATACTTCAGTGCTTCCAGGCCTGTACTACCCAACTTCTGCAGTTGCAGCACACGACTGCTGGCGTCTTGCAATACCGGAGCCTTTGCCGCCATTGCCGCAAAGCCCGGTCCCATGTCGCGCCACTCCTGAAATGTGCGCGCCAACTCGTCTGACGAAACTGCGAATTTGGGCGCGTCCCCAAGCAACTGCTCGACCAGCGCTGCGAACTGCCGCCGGTAAGGCGGATCGGGTACCACCGCATCCGTTAGATGCACCAGCGGCACAAGTTGCGTGCTCGGGTTACCACGCGTTAACTGCTCTCGCACTCCCACGCCTTCTGGCGAGGTGATCTTTCCTAATACGCCCAGCGGGCCAAGTTCGGCAGTGCCCGAAACCTGCCGCAGCATCTTGTCCATGCTCGAGAGTTGCAGCGTGCCATCCTGTTCCAGCCATACCGCCACCACGTCGAGCCGCCGGTACATGTCAGCCACGTTCGTCACGTTTTGTGGTGACCAGAAGCGCTCGGCCGCCGCCGCGGACCTCGGCCAGATCCGGCCGTCAATATTCTCCGGCGAAAGAAATTCTCCCCACGCGCACACTTCGCCTCCCACAATGTGGGATGCCTGCTCCGGCGTCAAACTGCTGCCCACCGGCAGCGGATCAGAGAGGTAGTAATATTCCGCCGGACCCATGTGGTCGAGATAATAATCTGTCGACCAGATTGCCCCGTACCCTTCGCGCGCGGCCTGGTCGAGCGACTTATAGCCGCGCCACGACTGCACCACCGTACCCTTGGGCAAGTCCGGCGTCAGGATCTCGTCCCATCCCACCATCTTCTTGCCGTGCTTCTGCACGATCTGCAGCACGCGCTGATTGAAGTAAGTCTGCAACTCCGCCGTGCTGTGATAGCCGTGCGCCCGCATGAACTCCTGGATTTGCGCATTGGCCTGCCACTGCTTGCCATTGTTCTCGTCGCCACCGATGTGGAAATACTCGTCGGGAAACAGCGCCGCCATCTCCCCGATGAATCCATCCAGGAACCGGTAGGTCTCCTCGCGCGTCGGATCCATCACCGGATCGAAGACGCCCCAGTGCGTCTGTATCGTGTACGGCCCCGGCGCGCTGGCCAAGTCGGGGTAGCCCACCATCCATGCCCCGGCGTGCCCCGGCATGTCAAATTCCGGAATCACCCGCACACCGCGATCCGCGGCGAACGCAATCACCTCACGCACCTGCTCCTGCGTGTAATAGAGGCCGTTGGATCCCATCTCCTGCAGCTTGGGATACTTCTTGCTCTCTATGCGGAATCCCTGGTCCTCGCTCAGGTGCCAATGGAACACGTTCATCTTCACCGCGGCCAAGCCTTCAATGTTGCGCTTGATGACCTCCACCGACTGGAAGTGGCGACCGACATCAATCATCAGGCCGCGCCACGGAAATCGCGGCTTGTCCTGAATGTCGACGAAAGGGAAGTAGTACCCATCGTGGTCCCCTGACACCAGTTGCAGCAGCGTCTCCATGCCGTGCAACGCGCCCCACACCGTATTAGCGCTAAGGGTCGCTCCCGTGCCATCAATCACTAACGCGTAAGACTCATCGTCGCCCAGCCCGGGATACGCAGTGCCCCCCTCCCTGACCCCGACCTTCAGCGTGGCAGACTTTCCATTGGGAGCAATTCCCAGCGGCAGCACAATTCCACTTCGGCCCTCCAGTCGCTGTTGCAGACGGAGAATCGCAGCCTGCAGCCGCGCGTCGGTGTAGCCATCGCTCGAAATCGTAAACGAGCCCTCCAGTTTGAGTTTTCCTGGCTGCACCTGCACAAACGCAGGCAACGGCATGACGTTGATTGTGGAAGCTCCACTCGTCGCGGATTGTCCGGCCGCAAAGGCGAGTACAGGCAGAAGTAGCATCGGTATCAGAATTCGCATGATGGATAATTTGAGGTCGCAGCTCAATTGTGAATTACGCAATCAAGTAACGACATTTCAGATTTGTCATCACGAGCCCGCCGCGGGCGAGGGATCTGCTTTCCTCCGCTCGGCGATAAGCTGGTTCCCAGGCCAAAATTGCAGGCCGCCCGCAATGACAATTGAGTCGAGTGTAACAAATTGCTCGTTTATGATCATATATATGATCGTTTATGTTCTTTTATGGTAGATTATCAAGTGGGGCCGCGCCGTGGTGGGCGGTGTTGTGCCCCAGCTTTCTCAAGGAGCATTCCGCGTGGCGCACTCGCACCAGCCCGATCACAACCGCAAGTTCCCGAACCAGATGCTGAAGGAAATCTACGAGCAACCGGAAGCCATCCGGCAAACCATCCTTCAGCACATCGACCCGGTCACCCGCACGGTACGTCCCGACCGCTTCCCGTGGACGCCGGCCGAAGTTGCCGAACTACGCCGCATCACCATCGTGGCCAGCGGAGCCAGTCGCCACGCCGGCCTTTGCGGCAAACTCATGATCGAGGACCTCGCAGGAATCCCAGTCGAGGTCGAGCACGCCAGCGAATACGGTTATCGCAAGCCGACCAATGGCAAGGGATCTCTGGTGATCGCCATCACCCAGTCTGGCGAAACTGCCGACACCACCGCCGCGCAGCGCATCGCGAAGGGAAATGGGATGAAGACTCTTTCCATCTCCAACGTGGTCGATTCCACCATCTCGCGCGAGGCCGACGCCAACTTCTTCACTCGCGCGGGCAGGGAAGTTGCAATTCCCGCCACCAAGAGTTTCACCACCCAATTGACTGCGCTTTACATGCTGGCGCTGTGTCTTGCCGCACAGAAGCAGACGGTTACTGCCGCCGAAGTCACGGCCCGGGTGGAGGCTTTGTCAGCTCTTCCCGACCTCATCGAGCAGTCGCTCGATCGTTTCAACTCCGAGGCGCAGACGATTGCCCGCGACTTCTACCACGATAAGATGTTCGTGTTTCTGGGGCGCGGCCCCGATTACCCCATCGCTCTCGAAGGCGCCCTGAAGCTAAAGGAAATCTCCTACGTTCATGCCGAGGGCTATCCAACTGGGGAATTCCGCCACGGCCCGACGGCGCTGATCACCGCGAGTCTTCCCGTGGTCGCCATCGTGACCAGCGACCGCCGCGATCCCGAATCGATCGTGCGCTACGAGAAATCAATCTCGCTTATCGAAGACATTCGCCAGATTTCCACGCGCCAGATTCTGCTTGCTTCCGAAGGCGATGAAATAGTGAAGGGCATGGGTGTCGCTTCGTTCTATCTTCCCCACCTCGACGAGTTGCTGCTGCCGATCATGGAAATTGTTCCACTGCAGTTCCTCGCCTATCACATCGCGCTGCTGAACGGGCTCGACGTGGACCGTCCTCGCAACCTGGTGAAATCGGTTATGGTGGACTAGGCATTTCGACTTATCCGCAGTTGCCTTTGATTTCCTGCCTTGTTCTGATCCGTGTAATCCGTGCAAATCCGCGGTTGCGGTTGTTCTTCCTGGTCAGTTTTTCTCTTTCATCTTCATTTCTGATCGAATAGGATCGAATGCGATACGCAGCACTATGCCAGTCAAACGAACATCCGTCCTGAACGAAGAGCGCCGCCGGTCCATCGTGGATTTCGTGAATCAGAATGGCCGCGCCCTGGTGCGCGAACTCGCCAGGAAGCACGCGAGCTCTGAGATCACCATCCGTCGCGACCTCGAGTTGTTGCACAGTCGCGGACTGGTCTACCGCACTCATGGAGGGGCGCTACCCATCCGCGCCGGTTCCGATTCTGACCGCAATCTCACCGAACGCGAGATGCAGCACCCGCGCGAGAAGCAGCGCATCGCCGCTGCCGCCGCGGGCATGGTCAAGGAAGGCCAGTCGGTCATCCTCGACTCCGGTAGCACCACCACGGCCGTTGCCCGGGCACTTCGCGAGTTTCAGCACCTGACTATCATTACCAACGCCATCAACATTGCGAGCGAGCTTTCCGGCAGCAGCCTTGATGTCATCCTGACCGGAGGAACGTTGCGCAGCAATTCCCACTCTCTGGTCGGTCCCATCGCGGAAGAGAGCCTGCGCCGCCTGAAGGCCGATATCTTGTTCCTAGGCGTCGATGGGTTCGACACCCAGTCCGGAGTCTCGACGCCCAACCTTCTCGAAGCTCAGTTGAACCGGCTGATGGTGCAGATAGCGGCGCGCGTCATCGCCGTATGTGATTCCAGCAAGTTCGGCCGTACCAGCCTGTCGTCGATCGTGCCGCTGTCGAATATTCACGGCGTTATCACCGACAAACAGATTCCCCGCCAGCATGTGCGGGCCTTGAAGAAAGCCGGCATCGAAACCATTTTGGTGTAACCGCCGACGAGTCTGATTCGTAGCATCCAGCCCCAGAGGGGCGGAATAGTCTAGCCCAGCACGCAGCCGAAGGCGGAGTGCTGGGCTGAGTGGAGAAAGAATCAGAGTCCCGTCAGGGACGTCAGATATTTTCTTCGAATCTACTCAACTAATCACGAGGTAATGATCATGTCCGAACCAACCTATGAAGAACTGAAAGCTCAACTAGCTGCGTTGCAGGAAAAGAACAAGGGGCGTGGTCCCCGCGCCATCGATTTCAAGGTGAGCGAGAAGGGCGGCGTCAGCGTTTACGGCCTCGGCCGTTTTCCCGTCACGCTCTACTACGAACAATGGATCCGCCTGCTCGACCAGGCCACCGAGCTTCGCGACTTCCTCGAACAGAACAAGTCCAGTCTGAAGCTCAAGACCACCGAGGTCTGAATCGTCTGGGTGCCCCATTCTTTTGCTAAGCAAAAGGATGGGGCAAATTGCCTTGTCCGCATTTGATTTTCGGACCTTGGTATTATCCGCGCTCTCCGCGGTCGCTTTTGTTCTTATTACCTAGGGAACCTCTGAACTAGCCCCACTTTTTTAGGCGGGAATGACTTGAAAAGTAAGATTCAGATCGATGCCTT
>Ga0207927_1000897_pt1 | contig 12772 bp, 13 predicted proteins | sample NGESurdeep072012_2_FD_184456 | JGI IMG/M metagenome (GOLD analysis project Ga0207927, IMG submission 184456) | Arctic peat soil microbial communities from Barrow, Alaska - NGEE Surface sample 210-2 deep-072012 (SPAdes) | ecosystem: Environmental > Terrestrial > Soil > Wetlands > Peat ... | reverse complement strand
CCGAGAGGACCTCGCCGGTGCGCTTGACCTCCTGGCCCTCCTCCACACCGGAGAAGTCACCCAGAACCACGACACCAATCTGGTGGGCCTCAAGGTTCAGGGCGATACCCAGTGTGCCGTCGGCGAACTTCAGCAGCTCGTTGGTCATCGCCGAGGGCAGCCCCTCGACGTGCGCAATGCCGTCACCGGCGTCGATCACTCGGCCGACCTCTTCGCGCGAGGCCGCGCCGGGCTCGTAAGACCGAACAAAGTTGTCCAGCGCGTCCCGGATCTCCTCCGGACGGATCGTGAGCTCCGCCATCAGTGTCTCTCTCCTGGTATGCGGCCCGAATTCAGTTCGGACCGAAGCCTTGTGTCTTGTTTCTGCGTGGATTCAGTTTCCTGCAATGCTCTCTTGGCAAGCATCTTGCGCTCTCAGGTCGGCAACCGGGCTACATCCCCATCGCGCGTTCGGCTTCCTGGAGCCGGCGCAGAATCGTGCCGTCGACAACCTCGTCGCCGACCTGAACCCGGATGCCGCCGACAACCGCGGGGTCGAGCACGACGGTGACTTGGACCGCCCTGTTGTAGATCCGGGACAGAGCCTGGGTAAGTCGCTGAGCCTGAACGTCGTCCAAGCTGACCGCTGCGGTGACCGTTGCGGTCAGCTGCTGGCGGCGCATGGCCGCCACGGCGAGGTAGCTCTGCAAAACCCGGCCGAAACGTCGCCCCCGTGGTGAGACGGCAGCCTGACGAGCCAGCCGGATGGTCTCGGTGGAAGCCTTGCCCTGCAGCAGTGCCTCGACCAAGGCAACCTTGAGGCTCTCTTGCCCGCCGTGCGCCGACAGGGCGTCACGCAGGCCAGAGTCTGCCTCCACGACCCGTCCGAAACGGAACAGGTCATCCTCCAGGGCATCAAGGCGGCCGCCCGCTTCGGCCGAGGCGACCAGGGCTTCGACGGCCAGGTCCTCGGTGGCATCACCGAGATCTTGATCATCTGCCCAGTGCTGTGAAACCAGGGCGTTCACCACCAAAGCCGCCGCCGCGCTGATCTTGGATCCGAAGAGCCCCTCGACCAATCCGCGTTTGGCGGCGGCGTCACGGGACGGGTCGACCAGCGCGCGACGCAGCGAGGCGCTCGAGTCGAGCGCACCCGTCACGGCGAACAGGTCCCCGGCAAGTGCTGACCCGTAGGCTCCCGAACCCAGTGCTGCCGCGAAGGCGTCGTGCCCCGCGGCGAACGCCGCACGCGAAGAGCCCTGCATCAGACGTCCTGCCCGACCGTCTCGGGCCGGACTGCGCCCAGCTCGAGCTCGGCGAGGAAGCGATCCACGATGCCGCTCTGGCGAGCCTCGTCGTGCAGGGACTCGCCCACGATACGACTGGCCAGATCGGTCGAGAGGCGACCCACCTCACTGCGCAGCGAGACCACGGCCTGCTGGCGCTCCGCCTCGATCTGCTTGTGCGCAGCCTCGGCGATGCGGTTTGCCTCGACCTGAGCCTGAACCCGGAACTCCGCGATGATCGCAGCGCCCTGCTCCTGGGCCTTGCCGCGGATGCGCCCGGCCTCAGCCCGAGCCTCGGCGAGCTGGGCCGTGTACTGCTCAAGAGCGGCCTGGGCCTGCTGCTGAGCCTCCTCGGCCTGGTGCATGCCGCCCTCGATGGCCGCGGTGCGGTCGGCGTACGCCTTCTCGAGGTTGGGTACGACCTTTTTCTGCACGATGACGTACAAGATGGTGATCGCGATGATGCCGAAGATCAGCTCGCCCCAGTGGGGCAGAACGGGGAGCTGGCCGGCCTCGCCGGCGGTCACCAAAGCTGCGACATGCGTCGCGCCGGCGAATAGCTGCACGGGAGTCTCCTAGTGCCTGTGTACCAATAGAACTGCTGCTATGTGTGCTGCTGGCCGCGTTGTTCGCGGCGTCGACCTACAAGACAAAGGCGAGCACCAGACCGAAGATGGCCAGCGCCTCGGCCAGGGCGAAGCCCAGGATGGCGATCGACTGCAACATGCCGCGGGCCTCGGGCTGACGGGCGACGCCGTTGATGTAGGCGGCGAAGATGAGCCCGATGCCGACGCCGGGCCCGATCGCGGAGAGGCCGTACCCGAGGATGTTGATATTTCCGGTCACGATGTGATCCTCTTTCGTTCTTGGTGCCCCGCACGGCACGTCACCGCGCGGAAGTCTGGGTGCGAATGAATCTGTCTGTGCATGTTTGTGTGCAATATCAGTGCGTGTATCCGTAAGTGCATATCTCGGTCAGTGCTCGTCGGACAGAGAGCCGGCGATGTACATGGCTGCAAGCAGGGTGAAGATGTACGCCTGCAGGAACTCGATCAGCATCTCGAAGGCGGTCAGCACGAAGGCCATGACGAACGAGCCTGCGCCGGCGACCTTGATGCCGAGGCCGCCGTGGATAACCATGTACTGCCCGCCGGTGATGAACAGCAGCAGCAGCAGGTGGCCTGCGAACATGTTGCCGAAGAGCCGCAACGCCAGCGTCAGCGGGCGCGTGACGAAGAAAGTGATGACCTCAAGAACGAAGATGAGCGGCACGATCCAGCCGGGCAGTCCGGCAGGAACGAGGTTCTTGAAGTACGCGCCCAGACCCACCCGCTTGATGCCGATGTAGTGATAGGTGACGTAGACGACCAGGGTCAGGGCGATCGGGATGCCGATCCGGCTCATCGTCGGGAACTGAAAAGGCGGGATCACCCCGAAGAGGTTGTTGACCAGGATCAGCACGAACATCGAGAACAGCAGCGGCACGAAGCGCAAGAAGTCCTTGCTGCCGATGATGTCCCGGGCCACACCGTTGCGAACAAAGCCGTACAAGCCCTCGGTGACCCACTGTCCCTTGCTCGGGACGATCGCCGCTCGCCTGGTCGTGACGACCAGCCACAAGGCGATCAGGCCCACCGACAGCAGCAGCAGGACGGCCGGTCGGGTGATCGCCAGGGGACCGTCGAACCACAGCGGCTGATAGAAATCTGCGGCGGTCGGCGTCTGGAAGCCGCCGCCGCCGGCCGTGGCCAGGCTGACCAGCACGTTCAGACTCAAAGGGTCTCCTCGATCAGGTACATCGAACCGGTGCGGGAGGCCGCCAAGACAGCGGAGCTCGCTTCGTGCCCGGGCATGGCTCGACCGACTCCAGTGCGCCCAGCGGACGTCACTGCTGCGTACCGTACCGGACCCAGACCAGGTACAGCGACACGGCCATCCCTGCCAGGATCCCGAACGGGACAAGGAAAGAGGTCCCCAGCCAGCGATCCAGCGCCCAGCCGATGCCGGCGAACATCACCGGACCCGAAATGAGGTAGGACACGACGTTCCACATGTGCGCCTCTTCGAGCCGTGCGTGCCCCGCGTCGGGGTTCGGCGGCCCGCCCGACGGCTCCTCGCGCTGGTCCATGTGCTCCTCCATCGCTGCTGGTCACGCGGACTGCGTCTGGGAAGGCTTGTCTGCGGGCTCGTCAAAGGGCTCGTCGGCCGGCCGGTCATAGACGGGTTGACGCATCCTCATGAAGGCCACCACCTGGCACACCTGCCAGATCAGGGCAACGCTCAGGATGGAAAGCCCGAAGGCTTTGCCATCCAGCCAGCGTGCGCCCGAGAAGGTGATAATAACCACGCCGAGGAAGATGACCTGGCCGAGGTAGACGGCAAGGGCTCCGGCCAGAACCGACACCGGGTTCGCGTTGGTGACCCGGCCCATGACATACAGACCGCCGGCGAAGAAGGCCACCGCGATGGCGACCCCCAGCAGCGCAGCCAGCCCGCCACGGGACGCCCGGGTGACCCAGAACGCCGCCACGATGAACGGAGTGGTGGCAACCATCGGAATCACCGTGGCACGAAACATCGCCGCGAACGGGGCAGCCGGGGCTGGCCCCGAAACCTGCGCCGCGCTCATGTCTTCTGGGTCATGTGGAGATCTACCTCGTCTGCATCGTCCTCAGCCACGCCTCTGCATCTTTCTCAGCCACGCCGAAACCATCCCCCGAGCGCTTGTGAAAGGTATCACAAGCGTCGGACGGGCATCCACCGGGGTAGCCAGAGCGTCAGGGCCGTGGCCGAGGTGCCAACAAGGCTGATGACCACGATGGGCAGCCAGCCGTCGACAAAGGCGAAGGACACCACGCCAAGGGCGACCACAGCGGCCCACAGGTACAGCACCAGTACCGCCTGCACATGGGTGTGACCGAGCCGAAGCATCCGGTGATGCAGGTGCTCGGCGTCCGGGAGCCAGGGACGGCGTCCGGCACGGGTGCGTCGCACCACCGCGAGCAGGACATCCAGCAGGGGTAGCGACAAGATCGCCAGGGGAAGCACGACTGGAAGCAGGATCGCGACGTTGGGGGTAACTCCGACCTGCGCACTGGGGTCGATGTTGCCGGTCATCGAGATCGTCGCCGCCGCCAGCAGAAGTCCCAGCATGAGAGAGCCTGAGTCGCCCATGAAGAGCCGGGCCGGGTGGAAGTTGTGCGGCAGGAAGCCGACGCAGCAGCCCACCAGCGCGGCAGTGATGAAGGTGGAGGAGGAGAAGACGTTCGGCGGGTCGTAGCTGCGCGACAGGAGGTAGGAGTAGCTGAAGAATGCCACCCCGGCTATCGCGACCACTCCGGCCGCCAGACCGTCCAGACCGTCGATGAAGTTCACCGCGTTGCTCGAGATGATGACGGTAAAGATCGTGAGGGTGATCAGAAGCGACGCTGGCAGGACGGTCACACCGAACAGAGGCAGGGACAGCAGTTGTACGCCCTGGAATGCCATCACGCCCGCCGCGAGCATCTGGCCGGCCAGCTTCGTCATCCAGTCCAGCTCGCGGATGTCGTCCAGCACCCCGACGGCGCACACGATGATGGCCCCGATCAGCACGCCGGCCATCTCGCCGCCCTGGAAGATCTGGGACAGGTAGGGCAGCCGCCTGGCTACCAGCAGCGCGGCGACGAACCCGAGCAACATCGCCACCCCGCCAAGCCGAGGGATCGGATGGGTGTGGATATCGCGGTCGCGCACCGCCGTGATCGCCCCGGTCGCGAAGGCAAGCCACCGCACGAACGGCGTGGAGGCATAGGTGATGACTGCGGCCACCACAAAGACCAGGAGGTATTCCCGCATGGATCAGCGCCTAGCTCGAGAACGAAGGAGTCGGTGAATCAGCTGCTCGAACGAGGGTATGCCGGGAAGGCGCCCACGAGGTCTGTCACCTCTGCGCGTATCTCCTTGGACTTGGGGTGGTCGGGATCTCCGTCGGTCTGGGTCACGGCCTGGGCAATGAGGTCGGCGATGACCTTCATCTCGTCGGTCCCCATGCCCTGGGTGGTCACCGAGGGGGTGCCGACCCGGATGCCCGAGGCCGTGTTCGGAGGCTGCGGGTCGAAGGGGATGGCGTTCTTGTTGAGCACGATGCCGGCCGCATCCGCGCGCGCCTCGGCATCCTTGCCGCTCACCCCGACCCCCTGCAGGTCGTGCAGTGACAGGTGGGTATCCGTACCGCCGGTGATCGGGCGGATGCCCTTGTCCGCCAGTGAAGCCGCCAGCTGTCGGGCATTGGCGATGACCTGCTTGGCATAGACCTCGTATGCCGGCTGGGCACACTCGTGCAGGTTGACCGCCTTGGCTGCGATGCAGTGCATCAGAGGGCCGCCCTGCATCATCGGAAAGACTGCCTTGTCCAGCTTGGCAGCGTGCTGCGCCTTGCAGACCAACATGCCGCCACGTGGCCCCCGCAGCACCTTGTGCGTCGTGAAGGTGACGACGTCGGCATACGGGACCGGGCTCGGGATCGCCTTGCCGGCGACCAACCCGATGAAGTGCGCGGCATCAACCCAGAAGATCGCGCCCACCTCGTCGGCGAGGTTGCGGAAGAACTCGAAGTCGATCAGGCGTGGAATGGCCGAGCCGCCCGCAACGATGAGCTTGGGCCGGTGCGCCCGCGCCAGCTGCGACACCTGGGCATAGTCGATGTCCTCGGTCTCCTTGTCCACGCCGTAGTGCACCACGTTGAACCACTTGCCGCTGAAGGAGACCTTCGATCCGTGGGTCAGGTGACCGCCGTGTGGCAAGGACATCGCCAGAACGGTGTCGCCCGGCTGGCAGAAGGCGCCATAGACCGCCAGATTGGCGTTGGCCCCCGAATGCGGCTGGAGGTTGGCATGGTCGGCGCCGAACAGGGCCTTGGCACGCTCGATGCCGATCGACTCGGCCTTGTCGACCTCGGAACAGCCGCCGTAGTACCGGCGCCCGGGGTACCCCTCGGCATACTTGTTGGACAGGGTGGAACCCAGCGCGGCCAGCACCGCGGGGCTGGTGAAGTTCTCGCTCGCGATGAGCTGGAGGCCGCCGCGCAACCGATCGAGCTCGGAGAGCAGAACACCGGCGATCTCCGGATCCTGGCTGTTCAGCTGACCGAAGTCGGCGCCGAAAAAAGTCTGGTCCATGGACATGGAGCGCTCCCAAGACGAGTAAAGGCGAACGTGACGGTGGGGTGCCAAGGTGGCGCGCCCAACTCTAAGGGGTGCTCGCCCCTGCTTTCGAGACGGGGGCGCAGAGCCTGTTTAGTATGACGGACCAGTGTTCAGGGGCAACCAGCGTGATGGCCAACACGAGGCAATCCGGCGACGACGTCGGTGCTCAGACGAAAACCGGGACGCAAAGAGCATCACGTGCAACGAGTTCACCACCCGGCAGGCCTGAGCGGCGCACCCGGCGGTGGCCCGTGTGTCTGGAGCTCCCGCCCGGCTGACCCCCGTGCCGAAGGGAGAGCCTGACCGGTACCAGACGGCGCCAACAGGGCAAGACTGTTCGCGCTCCACGTCCTCGCGAGTCTTCTAGCCTCTGTCCTGGGAAAGTCGGGGCTCAGCCCGACTCATCCGATCGGATGAGCACCGCCGGGTTGGCCATCGCTGGGCTAGTTGCCCAGCTCGACGGCGCCAAGGATCGCTTGGATCTGTCCGGCGGAGACGGCGCCGGCCCGCAGGATGACCGGAGTCTCATGGGTGCAGTCCAGGATCGTGGAGGCCAGCCCCCCGGCCGATGGGCCCGCCTCCAGGTAGACACTGACTGCCGAGCCGAGCTGGGTCGCGGCATCAAGGATGTTCGTGGCAGGCGGCTGACCGGAGATGTTGGCACTGGTGACGGCCATCGGACCGACCTCGGTCAACAGCCTCAGCGTGACGTCATTCTGTGGCATCCGCAGTGCGACGGTGCCGTTGGTCTCACCCAGGTCCCAGATCAGGGAAGACTGCGCGTGCAGCACCAGCGTCAACGGACCGGGCCAGAACGCTTGGATCAGGTCGCGCGCGTAGGCAGGGACGTCGGCGGCCAAGCCATCGACCGTCTGTGGGTTGGGGACCAGGACAGGCAGCGGCATCTCACGGCCCCGACCCTTGACCGTCAGCACGGCGGCCACGGCATCGGCAGCGAACGCGTCGACGCCCACGCCGTACACGGTGTCGGTCGGCAGCACCACCACCTCTCCGCGACGAATGGCCTCGGCCGCAGCGCTAATTCCTTGGGCCAGGCCTTCCTCGCTCGTGCAGTCAATCACCGGGCTCATGCCTGCGATGGTATACAGCGAGATGAGCAGCGGCGCCCGCGCCCGGCCGGCAACGCCTGGCTGAGCGACACCGCGCCGTCCCCCGACGGCGAGTCCCGGTTCACCTGGGGCAGCGTGAGCCCTGCATGTTCGGGCAGCAACGCCTTGATGTTGCGACCAAGAGATTCGCGACCAAGACGTTCGCGATCTCGCCGAACGCATCCACCACGTCGGCCGGGCGACCGGCCCGGCTTCGCTCATCTTCAGGAACCCGCGCCTCAGGTCGTCCGCCGTGGCGGCATCGGTGATCGGCTGCAACCCGCTCGCGGCCACGATGCTCAGATCCACCTCTGATCCATGTTTGCCCCACGGGGCCTCCCATGACTGCGTCTGCCTGCGCATGGCACCGCAAAAAGGACTGCGAGGGCATTCCGCAAGCGCGGGGCACCCAAGGCGGGAAGGCAGCCAGGACAGACGGCAGACTGGAGCCTCCCACCAGCGACCAAGGGACGTGCGTTGTGGCCAGCGAGCCTTTGCAGGACCTCGATCTGCACGGCACCTCGCTGCGCGAACGCCCAGAGCTGGGCGCCTCCCCGCTGACCCTGGTGCGCTGCGATCTGTTAGGTGCCGATCTGCGAGGACTGGATCTGCCCGGCTGGCAGTTCCATGACTGCAACCTCGACGAGGCAAAGCTGAACGGGACGCGGCTTGATTCCGCACTGCTGAAAGGCGGCAGCGCACGCAGCGCAGCTTTCCTCGACTGCGATCTCGCGGGTGCGCGGTTCGAGATGGTGGACGCCTCGGACGCGCGCTTTGGGGGCGCTCTCATGAGCCAGGTGGAGTTCCACGGTTGCCGGCTGATGGGGACGAGCTTCGAGGGCACGCGAGGCCTTGGCATGCTCCTGCAGAACAGCAACCTCTATGCCGCGAACCTGAACGGCTGCGCCCTGGGCAATGCCGCACTGACGGGCTTGCGCCTGACCGAGGCATCCCTGCGCGGGGCGGATCTGCGCGGCAGCGACCTGGCCGGATCTGTCCTGCTCAATGCCGACCTGTTCGATGCCAAGCTCAACGACGCCGATCTGCGCGGAGCCGACCTTGGGCCGGTCGACCTCGACCGGCTGCGCGCGATGTCCGGCGCCATCATCAGCCACGCTCAGGCCGAGCGAATCCTGGTCGAGCTGGCGAACGTCGTGGTGACGGACTGATCACTGCCCCTGATCAGCGTGCGCGGACAGCCGTGACGGCGCGCGGGCGCCCGTTGAGGTCTTCGTGATCCTGGATGTCCTGCCACAGTCCGGTCGTCGCTAGGGCTGCCGGCAGTGAGCGCCCTTGCACGTCAGCGTGTTCCATGACGAAGAGACCCCCGGGTCGCAGCAGGAACCCGGCCCGTGCAGCAACCTCCAGCGGGATCCGCAGACCGTCATGGCTGCCACCGTAGAGAGCAATCTCAGGGTCGTGGTCGCGGACCTCCGGGTCATTCGGGATCGCGCCCACCGGGATGTATGGCGGGTTGCACACCACCACATCCACGTCCCCCTCAAGATCGGGGAACGCCGCCGTCGCATCGCCCAGCCGGATGTCCACATCGAGCCCGAGGTCGTCGCGGTTACGGATCGCCCACGCATGAGCCAGCTCGGACAGCTCGACCCCATAGACCTGCGCTGCAGGCACCTCGTCCTTGATGGCCAGGGCGATCGCCCCCGACCCGGTGCACAGGTCCACCACTACGGTCCGCACGCGGGAAGCCTGGCGAAGATGCGCGATGGCGAGGCCGGCCACGAGCTCGGTCTCGAAACGGGGCACGAAGACGCCCGGCCCGACGCAGAGCTCGATCCGGCGGAAGCCTGCCCTGCCGGTCAGATGCTGCAGCGGCACCCTGCGGGCGCGCTCGGCCACCAGATCATCGAAGCCCGCCGGGACCGGCGCGCCCATGATCATCAGCTTGTGCACCTCGCTGGTGGTCGTCTTGAGCGCACACGCCGCCAGCGCCACGGCATCAAACTCGGCACTGCTGATGCCGGCATCAGACAGGGCCCGGACAGCCTCGCGAACGGCGTCGCGCAATGACACCACCGAGCCCGAGGTCACAGACCCGATGACCCGTCCGCAACAGCCGACATCCGGGCCGCGTCGTCGGTGTCCACGGCCGACTGCACGATCGGGTCGAGGTCACCGTCCAGAACCACGTCCAGGTTGTAGGCCTTGTATCCCGTGCGGTGGTCGGCGATGCGGTTCTCCGGGTAGTTGTAGGTCCGAATCCGTTCCGACCGGTCAACGGTGCGGATCTGGGACTTGCGCTGGGCCGAGGCCACCGCGTCCGCCTCGTCCTGGGCGAGCTGGTGCAGGCGCGCCCGCAGCACCCGCATGGCCGACTCCTTGTTCTGGAGCTGGGACTTCTCGTTCTGGCAGGACACGACGGTGCCCGTCGGCAGGTGGGTGATTCGCACTGCCGAGTCGGTGGTGTTGACGCTCTGGCCACCCGGCCCGGACGAGCGGTAGACATCGACCTTGAGGTCGTTTGTGTCGATCGTGACCTCGACGTCGTCGACCTCGGGCATCACCAGGACGCCGGCAGCCGACGTGTGGATGCGGCCCTGGGACTCGGTCACCGGCACCCGTTGCACGCGGTGCACGCCACCCTCGTACTTCAGCCGCGCCCACGGCGCGTCACCAGGCTCGGTGGCGCCGCGCGCCTTCACCGACACCTGCACATCCTTGTAGCCGCCGAGATCGGACTCGGTGGCGTCGATGATCTCGGTCCGCCAACCACGACGCTCGGCATAGCGCAGGTACATCCGCAGCAGGTCGCCGGCGAACAACGCGGACTCTTCCCCGCCTTCGCCGGCCTTGACCTCAAGAATGATGTCGCGGTCGTCATCGGGGTCTCGGGGCACCAGCAGCCGGCGCAGCTTGTCCTCGGCTACAGCCAGCACCCCCTCGAGCGCGGGCAGCTCCTCGGCGAACGCCTTGTCCTGGGTGGCCAGCTCCCGGGCCGCCGCCACATCATCGCGTGCGGTGTGCCACCGGTGATATGCCGCCACGGTCGGCGCCAGCGCGGCATACCGCTTGTTCAGCTTGCGCACCAGTGCCTGGTCGGAGTGCACCGCGGGGTCGCCAAGCTGGGCCTCAAGGTCGGCATACTCCTGCACCAGGGTCGCGGCGGACTCCAGCATCTGGGGCACCTTCCATGAGTGGCTCTTAGCGAGAACGGACAGACAACAACGCCGGCCCCGCGACCATCACAGTCGGGGACCGGCGTGCAGGCAAGCTACTTGTCGACCTTCTCGTCGGCCTTCTTGCCGTAGCGCGCCTGGAAGCGGGCGATGCGGCCACCGGTGTCGAGGATCTTCTGCTTGCCGGTGTAGAACGGGTGGCACTGAGAGCACACGTCAGAGGAGATCTTGCCGCCCTGCACGGTACTGCGGGTCTGGAACGTGGCACCACAGGTGCAGGTGACCGTGGTCGGTACGTAGGTGGGGTGAAGGTCCTTCTTCAACGTGTGCTCCTTGAGGTTGGGGCAGTGCCGGATCGTGTGCTCAGGACTCCCTCGCACGCGGGAACCGGCCGCCAACACATCAGTGTGCCAGATCAGGCACCTATGCCAAAAACGTCGCCGGGGTCAGGGTCATTCCCGACGGTGTCATCTGCGGCGGCGCGCGGTGTCACTCCCAACAGCCCAGAGGCTGCCCGAAGACTGCGAAACCCGTTCAGAGTCACTCTGAACGGGTTTCGCCACACCATGTCAGCGGATAACTCGTGTCACCGCAGTCAGGTCACCGGATGCATCCGAACCGGTCGTCAGTCGTCCTCGTCCATCTGAATCGAGGACGTCTTCTGGACCTGCATGAGGAACTCGACGTTGCTCTTGGACTTCTTGAGCCGGTCAATGAGCAGCTCGATGCCCTGTTGCTGGTCGAGGGCGGAAAGCACCCGGCGCAGCTTCCAGACGATCTTGAGCTCCTCGTTGGCCATCAGGATCTCCTCACGGCGGGTACCCGAGGGATTGACGTCGATGGCCGGGAAGATCCGGCGCTCGGCGAGGTGACGCGACAGGCGCAGCTCCATGTTGCCGGTGCCCTTGAACTCCTCGAAGATCACCTCGTCCATCTTGGAACCCGTGTCGACCAGGGCGGTGGCCAGGATGGTCAGCGAACCGCCGTTCTCGATGTTGCGGGCGGCACCGAAGAAGCGCTTCGGCGGGTAGAGCGCGCTGGAGTCAACACCACCGGACAGGATCCGACCGCTCGCCGGGGCGGCGAGGTTGTACGCCCGGCCCAGTCGAGTGATCGAGTCGAGCAGTATGACGACGTCATGACCCATCTCGACGAGCCGCTTGGCCCGCTCGATAGCCAGCTCGGCAACCGTGGTGTGGTCGGTGGCCGGCCGGTCGAAGGTCGAGGCAATGACCTCTCCCTTGACCGCCCGCTGCATGTCGGTGACTTCCTCGGGGCGTTCGTCCACCAGGACGACCATGAGGTGAGCCTCAGGGTTGTTGGTCGTGATCGCGTTGGCGATCGCCTGCAGGATGAGGGTCTTGCCGGCCTTGGCCGGGCTGACGATCAAGCCTCGCTGCCCCTTACCGATCGGGGCGATGAGGTCGATCAACCGGGTCGAGAGAATGTTCGACTCGGTCTCCAGACGCAGCCGCTCCTGCGGGTAGAGCGGAGTGAGCTTGGCGAAGTGAACGCGATTCAGGGACTGCTCCGGCGTCAGGCCGTTGATGGTGTCCAGGCGAACCAGCGCGTTGAACTTCTGGCGGGCCGGGATCTGCTCGCCCTCGCGCAGGGCCCGGACAGCGCCGGTGACCGCGTCGCCCTTGCGCAGGTCGTTCTTCTTGACGATGCCCAGCGGCACATACACGTCGTTCTCGCCTGGCAGGTAGCCGCTGGTGCGAAGGAACGCGTAGTTGTCGAGCACCTCGAGAATGCCGGCCACCGGCACCAGGACGTCATCCTCGTGAATGGCCTCGACGGTCTCGTTCTGGCCCCCGGAGCCTTCGCCCGGACCGCCCCGACGCTTACGGTCGCGGCTGCGCTGGCGGTTCCGTCGGCGACCGCCGGGTGAGTCCTCGTCCTGGTCATAACGGCCACGGTTGTCGTTCTGGCCGCCCTGGCCACGGTTGTTCTGTCGACCGCCCTGCTGGCGATCGTTCTGCTGACCGCCCTGCTGGCGATCATTCTGCTGACCGCCCTGCTGGCGATCATTCTGCTGACCGCCCTGCTGGCGATCATTCTGCTGACCGCCCTGC
>Ga0207927_1000896_pt1 | contig 12778 bp, 17 predicted proteins | sample NGESurdeep072012_2_FD_184456 | JGI IMG/M metagenome (GOLD analysis project Ga0207927, IMG submission 184456) | Arctic peat soil microbial communities from Barrow, Alaska - NGEE Surface sample 210-2 deep-072012 (SPAdes) | ecosystem: Environmental > Terrestrial > Soil > Wetlands > Peat ... | reverse complement strand
AAACCCCCACATCATGGTGGCAAAAGCCGAGCTGCAGCGTATCCCTGACCGGCGACAATTAGAACTGCCGGTCAAGCACAATTAAATCTGCCGGTTGCCGAGCCTCATCAGAGGTCTGGTTTACGCTGCCCTACCAACAAAGGGGGTGGCGTGGTTACAGACGAACAGGTGAGGTTACTCATGTCATTGTTAAAGCAGGGAATATCGCAAGTGACTGCAGCGGCAAAAGCAGGGATGAGCGAGCGGACGGCGCGTAAATATGTGCGCTCTGGCGGGACACCCTCGGAGGCGAAGGCACCACACACATGGCGAACCCGGGTGGATCCGTTTGCCGAGGTGTGGCCGGAGATCGAGGCGTTATTGCGGCAAGACGCGGGGCTACAGGCGAAGACGGTGTGGGAGGAGATGAACCGCCGCCATACCGGGCAGTTCAGCGCCGGGCAGCTGCGTACGCTGCAGCGGCGATTTCTAGCGTGGCGCGTGAAGGCGGGACCGGAGTGCGAGGTGTTCTTTCCGCAGACGCATGTGCCGGGTGAACAAGGGCAATCGGATTTTACGGACATGCGCGACCTCGAAGTGGTCATCGCCGGCGAGCCGTTCATGCATTTGCTGTATCACTTTGTGCTGACGTACTCGAACTGGGAGTCGGTGTCGATCTGTCCGAGCGAGAGCTTTGAGGCACTCAGCGCCGGCATGCAGACGGCGTTTTGGCGGCTCGGTGGCGTGCCGATCGAGCACCGCACCGACAACTTGTCGGCGGCAACCCACGAGCTGGCGGAGAGCCGCGGCCGCAAGTTCACCGAACGATACCGCGAGCTGACAGATCATTATGGGTTGCGCGCGTCGCGTAACTTCCCCGGTAATGCGCATGAGAACGGCGATGTCGAGTCGGCGAACGGCCGGCTGAAGAACACCATCGACCAGCGATTGCGGCTGCGCGGATCGCGTGCGTTCGCCTCACGCGAGGCATACGAAGGCTTCCTCGACAGCTGCGTGCAAGCGCGTAATGCCACCCGCGCCGCACGGATCGAAGAGGAACGCACGCATCTGCGGCCGTTGCCGGTGCGGCCATTGCCGGCGTATCGAGAGTCGTACGCGACGGTGTCGCGCGCCAGCGCGGTACGGGTACTCAAGCACTCCTACTCGGTGTCCTCGCGCTTGATCGGGCACCGACTGCGCGTGCGGTTACACGCCGACATCGTGGAACTGCATCACCGCGGCGAAAGCGTCGCCGTGATGGATCGGATCATCGGTAGCGGCAAACACCGGATCGACTATCGGCACATTATCCACACCCTGGTGCGCAAGCCCGGGGCGTTCCGCCGCTATGTGTTCCGCGAGGCGTTGTTCCCGAGCTTGGACTTCCGCCGCGCCTACGACGCGCTCGTGGTCGAGGGAGCGGACCAGGCGGACCTGGATTACGTGCGGATTTTGCATCTGGCAGCAAGCGATGGCGAGGAATGCGTACGGATCGTGCTCGCGACGCTGTTGGCCACTGGGGTGGCCCCGACGTACGAGGCGGTCCGAGCGCAGATCCGTGGCGAGCGTGTTCCGGAAGGGATACCGTATCTGAATATTACGGCACCCGATCTCCATATTTACGATCGGCTCCTGGGCGCGAGCACCGCGGCGGTGTGCGTATGAGCGCCGTGACGATCACACGCGACGAAACCCTCGAGTTACGACTGAAGGCGCTACGTCTCCCCTCGTTCCTCGAGCAATACCTCGAACTGGCCGAGCGTGCGGCCGCCGAAGGCTGGAGCCACGTGCGATATCTCGCTGAACTGGTGACCCAGGAAGCCGGCGACCGCGCCGACCGGCGCATCACGCGGTTACTGCTCGACGCGAAGCTGCCGAAAGACAAGTCGGTGGCCACCCTTGACATGAACCGCTACGCCGCGCCGCTGCGTGGGCAGATCCGTGAACTCCTGCGGGGCGAGTTCCTCGCTGGTGCGACCAACGTCTGCCTGATCGGTCGCCCTGGGACCGGCAAGTCCCATGTGATGGCGGCGCTGGCCCGAGCGCTGGTCGAAGCGGGTCATCCGGTGCTGTTCACGCCCGTGGTGCAACTCGTCGAACGGTTGCTCGAGGCGAAGAAGAACCTGCGACTGGCCCGGGAGCTGAAGCGGCTCGATAACTTTGACTGCATCGCCCTCGATGACATCGGGTACGTCCAGCATGATCGTGCCGAGATGGAAGTCCTTTTTGCATTGCTCGCGGAACGATATGAGCGTAAGAGCGTGATGATCACCTCGAACCTCGTGTTCTCGAAATGGGACCAGATCTTCAAAGACCCGATGACAACCGCGGCGGCGATCGATCGGGTCGTGCATCACGCTGTCGTACTCGAGTTCCTGGGCCCGAGCGCTCGGGCAGAAGTTGCAGAGGAACGTGCGCGCGCAGCGCAGAGCAAGCGCAACCCCGCGCCACCGGCGGACGCATGACCAAGATGCGAGAAGCAGGTCAAACCGGGGATGCTGAGGTGGCGGGTAACACGAGAACGCCTTTCCTGGATGATCTCCTGCGTTCGATAAACGGTGCAATGTTCAGTAAATGTCGGAAACGGAGCTTCTGACGCCCTTGGCGTCAGACTGCGCAATGGTGGACCAATGATGAAGGCTCAAGACCGGCAAGAATAATTGTCGCCAACGGAAGAAGTAATTGACGGAGCGCCGGGAGACCGGCAGAGATCAGATGGTGAAAGTCCATTGCGATGAAGGAGTAGCGATCCGCATCGGCCCCGAGCCGTGCGCTGGCCCCCGCGAGGGGGTCGGCGAAGCGTCGGTAGGGGTACGTGCAGGCCAGCCATTGAGCCGCGTAAATATTTTCATTCCGAGCGCCAACACGGTCGTCAACGTGGAAGGCGATGCGACCGGATGCGACAGCGCAAGTATCCGGTCGGCTCGGCGTGGTCGCAGAACCTGGCATGTACGGAAGATCTCTGCACGGGAACCGGGAGATCTCCGGCCTGACCACCCGCCCTTTGGGGTGGTCCGCATCGGGAAGGCGAGGAGCCGAAGCCGATGACGAACGGGCCGGAGAAGTCAGACCCCTCTACAGTAGCGAAGAAGCCGGCGAACAACCCCGGACGATCGGGTGCGGAGTCGGTGGAGCGAAGGGAGGGGGCCAAGGGGAACTCGGGTCAGCAACGCACGTACCGGACTCCGAGCCGGGAAAGCGTGTCTTCGGGGCTGCTCCGAGTACGAGAACGAGCAAGACGTGACAAGAAGGAGCGGTTTACCGCTCTGCTGCATCATGTAACGGTCGATTTGCTCCGGATTGCATTCCTGTCTTTAAAGAGGAACGCAGCTCCCGGCGTGGACGATGTCACGTGGCCGCAGTACGAGCAGAACCTCGAAGTCAACCTCGTAGATTTGCATGGGCGCGTGCATCGCGGTGCCTATCGGGCGCTGCCGTCGCGGCGCACGTTCATTCCTAAGGAGGACGGAACGCAGAGGCCGCTCGGCATTGCTTCGCTGGAAGATAAAATTGTCCAGCGTGCCGTGGTGGACGTACTCAATGCAATTTACGAAGAAGACTTTCAGGGGTTCTCGTACGGGTTCCGACCGGGGCGTAGCCAGCACAATGCGCTGGATGCACTCGCTACCGGGATTACCCGCACGAAGGTGAACTGGATTTTGGATTGCGACATCCGGTCCTATTTTGACTCGGTCAGCCATGAATGGTTGGTCCGTTTCATAGAGCACCGGATTGGTGATCCACGCGTAATCCGACTGATTCGCAAGTGGCTGAAGGCGGGAGTGCTCGACGATGGGAAGTGGTCAACGACTGACACCGGTACCCCACAAGGGGCGGTTATTTCGCCGCTGCTTTCCAACTGTTATTTGCACTACACCTTCGATCTGTGGGCTAAGCAGTGGAGACATCGCCACGCCCGCGGGAATGTCGTCATTGTGCGCTACGCCGACGATAGTGTCGTCGGGTTTGAGCACGAGGACGATGCACGGCGCTTTCTGACGGATCTTCGTGCACGGATGGAAAAGTTCGCGCTGTCGCTGCATCCGGACAAGACGCGTCTGATCGAGTTCGGCCGTTTCGCGGTACGAGATCGAGAAGCACGCGGGGTTGGTAAACCGGAGACGTTCAACTTTCTTGGATTTACGCATATCTGCGGACGGTCCCAGGCTGGCAAGTTCCAGCTGTGGCGAACGACGCGGCGGGACCGCATGCGTTCCCGGTTGCGAGCCATCAAAGAGGAACTGCGGCGGCGGATGCATGAACCAATCCCGCTACAGGGACGGTGGCTCAACCAAGTGGTTCGCGGCTATTTTGCGTATCACGCGGTACCCACCAATTCGAGACGCCTCAGGGCATTTCGTTACCACGTTCTGCGCCTTTGGCATCGCACGCTCCGGCGTCGCAGCCAAAAGGATTTCACGTCGTGGCATCGCATCTGTCGCTTGGCTCTTGATTACCTGCCTAGTCCGCGCATTCTCCATCCTTGGCCCTCTACTCGCTTCGACGTCACGCACCCAAGGTGGAAGCCGAATGCCTGAATCAGGCCCGTTCGGTTTTGTGCGGGGGGCGCCCAGCAATGGACGTCCCTACCGCGATCCGGCCACCGCTTTCGCGCAATAGAACCTCTGCGGCTGAATTACAGGCCGTGCGCACTTTGGTTATCGACGATCGTTTCCTTTCGCTAATCGTGCGCCTACTTCCACGCTCGGGATAACAGCTCGTCCAACGCCGCAATGATTTGCTGACCTTCGTCGCTGAATGATCCCACAAGAGCGCCGAGCTGCTCAATTGGGATGGAGACTATCTCGAGCGGATGCAGGACAACAAGCGTTCCACGTACTCTGAAGGTCGGGTTGAAACTTGCATGACTTAGTTTGCCGACGGCCGACTTTCGAACCAATGGAATGACGACTCTGCGGCGGTAATCGTCAAACTGAGAGGACTGCACCACGACAACAAACGGGATTGAGTCCCTATGTTTCCCAATATTTCGGTGCACATCGAACTGGGCCATTAAAGCGAGGAATACTCATCAGCAAATGACCCGATCTTGACGTCGAAATCGTTCCAAACCGCGATAGTTGTCTCAAGTGCCTTTGATTTGGCCAAGCGGTGTTTTTGTTCTTGCGCGACGAAATCGGAAAGAAGCAATTCGACGACTCTTGACAGGTTATCCGTCATGCCCTTGGCTTGTTGCACCAGATCCTCATTAAGGGTCAGATTGACCGGGCGTTTTCGCGCTTCCAAGTTGTAACCGTACTTCATGGTGCCTCCATATGCGCATTGTATGCGCATCTACGGGCGGGCGGCAATGCCAAATCCTTCCCCACGGACTTTCCTAGGACCAGATCACCGGTCGACTTCCGGTAAACCTTACGGCTTCGTTGCCGGTAGACCAGCCTCGATCAGATTGGCTGAAGCGTGCCGCTTTCGTCATGAGGGTGAGGGTTGATCCGCGAAGCCTGCTTTCCAACCTTCTCCCTCGCCATCTCAAGATCGAAATGCGCCTGCAAATTGATCCAGTAGCCGTCCGACGTGCCGAAATACGCCGAAAGCAACACCGCCATCTCCGGAGAGATCGAGCGCTTCTCACGCACGATGTCGTTAACCCGCGGCAGCGGCACGCTGAGGGCCTTGGCGAGCGCGTAAGCCGACAAACCAACGGGCCCCATGAACTCCTCACGAAGAATCTTGCCCGGATGGGTGAGCTTGATCTTTCTCGTTGCCATGACTGATCTCCAACCTTAGTGATAATCCGCGATCTCGACATCCGACGCATGGCCATCCCGCCACCTGAAGCAGATTCGCCATTGCTTGTTGATCCGGATGCTGTACTCGCCCTTCCGGTTACCCTTGAGAGCCTCGCGCTGGTTCGAGGTCGGAATCGACAGATCCTTCAGATCACCCGCAGCATTCAGCTGCTGCAACTTCATCAGTGCCCGCTCTTGAATATCTCTTGGGAGACGCTTGGAATACTCGCGTTTCCACACTCGTTCCGTCTGCTTGTCGCGAAACGATTTGATCACCTACTTATAGTAACGCGCCACGTTAGTGCTGTCAAGCGTTACTATGAGGCAAGCGATCAGCCGGCGGCGCTTGTTGACGCAATCCCCGGCAGAACGGGCACCTGGATGAAGGCGCCGCGTTCAAATGCGACCACTGGGTCCATTATCGACCGAATCGATATTTACGGTCTCCGACGGAGTGCGCCACCGCTCCTCAAGGCCTTTAGCGTCGGTAGTAAAGACAATCTCTGCGCCAAGGCTGCCGATCGATTTCCTGTCTTCTGTATCCGCGAGCTTATTCCCCTGCTTGTCAATCCATTGCGCTTGCGCACTAGTGAAGGCGAGAAATGCCACGAAGGACAATGCTTTCCTCGTGCTGGATGCTACGCCGCGCGTAGCCGGTCATTGCGATTCTTTGCCGAATAACGCTTTACGTCATTTGCCAGCACCTTCTTTCGCGCCCGCGCAAGGTCGTACGCCGTCTGTAGCGCCAGCCAGGCTTCTGCCGTGCCCCCGAAAGCCTTATCTAGACGGATTGCCATTTCCGGCGAAATCCCGGCCCGTTCATTGACAATGTTATTGAGCGCCTGCCGAGTCACACCCAGCACCTTTGCGCCAGCCGTTACAGAAAGTCCTAGTGCTTCCAGACAATCAAAACGCACCGACAACCCAGGATGCGGTGGTACTTTCATCGTCATGAGCACATTCTCCGTTAGTGGTAATCAACCAAGTCGACATCGACTGCATCGGTGCCCCGGAACCGGAAGATGATCCGCCAGTTACCAGATACCCAGACCGACCAGAACCCCTTCATCTTTCCTTTCAATGGATGCAGCTTCCATCCCGGCAGATCCATCTGCCCCGCACTTGTTGCAACGTCCAGTCGCGCAAGAATGCGCTCAACCTTCGGCAGCAAATCGGGGGCGACTCCTCGGCGCTCTCCACGCTGGTATAGGCGCGCAAGACCCTTATGCCGGAAACTGATGATCACTGGTCCAGGACCTCGCCAATCGAATCAATCTTGTATACTGACAATCGTCACTTGTCAATTTCTGCGGAAGAATTCGGACTCCACGTTCGCTCGTCTGCCAGAGGGGGTGATGCGGTGCGTTCGTTGTTCTGGAATACAGCCTTTCAGGCTGGACTCCAACATGGTTATCCGTCGCGATCGCCGAATTTTGGGATCTCGAGCCGACCGTCCGCGTTTGGCAGCAGCACGTCAGGCCCTTCTGGTGGCCAAGCTCTTCGCCGCGGACTTTCCTGTCGGCGGTTCGCCGGTAGACTTCCGGTAGACGTCGACGCCGAAATCAGCTGGCGTTTTCCCGCAGAAATACGCGGATCTTCGGCTTCGCCGCGTGGTAACCCTCTGGTTACACGCAAGCACCACCACTTAGCCTACGATCACGCCTTCTCCCCCACCTGTAACTCTGCGAGTTTGAAGGGAACTCCGCAGCCCCCAATCCCGCAGTACCCGTTCGGATTCTTCGCCAGGTACTGCTGGTGATAGTCGGCGTTAAAGCGTTTTCCTCCACGGAAATCACGGAGTTATCACATCGTGGCCAGTCGACCGGTAGACTTTTGGTAGACGTTGCCACCGCGCGCACGCAAACCAGAAGGGCCGTTTAGAACCGCCGGAGCCATTTGCTCAAGGAACGGTAAACTTGCTCGCCAAAGCGCCACGCTACGACAACACATACCGCCATCGATAAGCCGACCACCAAAAGCATTTCAATCGAACTTGCGTAGAAGCTCAATGTTGCGGCAACGATGATGAAACCGACCGTCAGGCCAATAAACGCGCCGCAACCAATTCGTATGAGAGCCTCTGGAGAATCTCGCGCCGACATGTCAGCAACGGCTAACTACTAATTAGACGCCGATAGTGGGGTATAACTCTCTGCATTCTGATTACCCTCTGACCTCGATTCTCAGCATGGTAACGCAGTCCATGAATGTCGGCTAACGGGAGCGCAATCTCGACGGGTCGAAGTCCGCGAGCGGTTTAGTCCTTTGGCCGGGAAGCGCCTGATAGTCGTCCCATTAGCTGACATTCAGCGCGCAGAACCCATGGCCACCGGCAAAGGACGCCTCACCCCCCAAGTTGACTGTGGTGAGTGGCCGCTTCGCGGAAGTCTAATCAGGGCTTTTGCTTTGCCACCCCGCCTCGCGCGTTTCCTTGAGCTGCTTCCAGATCGGCGCGTACTTGAGCGCCTCGTTGTACTTTGCGAGCGCCTCTTTCGTCTGTGTCCTTCCGGTAAGCGTGCATGACTGACGTCGGGTCGGGTTGATAATGTGGCACCCACACCGATTGACGGTGATGGGAGCAAGAGATGGCGAGAGCAGCGAGTGTCACGACCGGGCAAGCCCGAGATTTAGCCCGGATGCGACAGCGGTTGGATGATTGGCGAGGTAGCCACGCGCGTGGCGTGGCGTTTCCAGACAAGCTGTGGTCGGCGGCAGGGCGACTGGCACAGCGGCACGGGGCGTACGTGACGGCGCGTGCTCTTGGCCTGGAGTACAACAAACTCAAACGGGCGAGTGGCGGGGTGATCACCCGGGTTCGCGGCGAGGCGAAACGGCGGTCGAATCGCAAGCCAATGAAGTTCATCGACGTGACCGGCGTGTTGCCGGTGAGCCCGAGCGGATGTCGAGTGTCGCTGCAAGGTCCCGACGGCCAGCGGCTGCAACTGGAGATGGCGGCGAGCGCGGCGGCCGAGGTGGTGTTGCAGCTGTGCCGTTCGGGTTGGGGCGCTTCATGATCCAGCTCACGGCGCAGATGCGGATCCTGGTGGCGGTGGCGAGCATCGACTTTCGCGCCGGCATTGATGGATTAGCGCGGGTGTGCCGAGCACAGCTTCAATCCGATCCATTCTCGGGCTGGCTGTTCGTCTTCTGTAATCGCCGGCGCACCGCCGTAAAGATTTTGACCTACGATGGCCAGGGCTTCTGGGTGTGCCACAAGCGGTTGTCGCAGGGGCGTTTCCCGTACTGGCCGACGGACGGGCCCATCCAGGAGCTTCAGGCGCACCAGCTCCAGGTGCTGCTGATGGGCGCCGATCCGCACCAAGCGCGGGGCGTCGCGCTATGGCGGCCGTTGCGACGGGCGGCCTGATCTGGAAGCACGGCTTGCGTTCCATCAGCGCGGGTGCTAAGTTGCTCCGCCATGGAGACGCTGCTGCGCTACCGTGGCCGTGCCGTCACGCGGCACGACGTGCATCAGATCCGCGAACTCGTCGCTGCTCACCCGCAGCAGAGCCGGCGGGCGCTGTCGCAGACGCTGTGTAACGCCTGGGACTGGCGCCAGGCGAACGGCGCGCCGCGCGAGATGGTGTGCCGGGGCTTGATGCTGGCGCTGTGGCGCGCGGGGCACATCGATCTGCCGGCGGTACGGCGGCGGCCGCCGAATCCGCTCCTGGCGCGCGCGCGGCCGCAAGTCATCACGGTCGATCGCACGCCGCTGCGCGGGAGCTTGCGCGAGTTGGGGCCGCTCACCTTCGTCCAGGTCCGCCGCACGCCCGAGGAGGCGAGCTTCAACAGCCTGATGCAGGCTCATCATTATCTGGGTTACTCCCAGCCCGTCGGCGAGCACCTGAAATTTATCGTGTACGCCGCAATGCGGCCGATCGCGCTGTTCGCGTGGAGTTCGGCACCGCGGCATCTGGGGCCCCGGGACCGCTTCCTCGGCTGGTCGCCCGAGGTTCGGCGTCAGAACATCGGCGGCATCGCCTACAACACCCGGTATCTGATTTTACCGTGGGTTGAGGTCGAGCACCTGGCCTCGCACCTGCTCGGGCGCATGACGCGCGAACTCTCGGGGGAGTGGCAGCGGGTGTATGGCCACCCGGTGCATTTTGCGGAGACCTTCATCGATCGGACGCGCTATCGGGGCACCTGTTATCGGGCGGCGAACTGGCGATACCTCGGCCAGACGCAGGGGCGTGGCAAAGACGATCTGACCCATCGGGCGAACCGGACCTTGAAGGACGTGCTCGGCATGCCGCTGTGTCCGGACTTTCGCGATCGTTTGACGGGTTGCGCATGAGCGACGACAAAAGGCATCGCCGATCCGCCCCGGCAGTGCCCGAGCACGTGGTGATGTCGGTGGAAGAAATCGCCGCCATCGTCGAACGGACGCAAACCGGCGCGCTCAATGCGCAAGAGCATGCGAAGCTCAAGACCGCGATGGACACGCTGACGTTCCTGACCGCGGAGCTACAAGCGAAGAAGACGTCGTTGCAGCGGCTGCGCCGCATGCTCTTCGGTGTGCGCACCGAGACAACCGACAACGTGCTCGGTGATGCAGGCGATGACCACGGTGGTGCATCCGGCATTGAGGCGGCGGGCGTAGAGACGCAGTCCCCACCCATCCAAGACAGCGCGCCGGCTCGCCCGCGAGCGCCCGGCCACGGGCGTAATGGTGCCGCCGCCTATACCGGGGCTAGCCAAGTGACGGTGGCGCATCCCGATCTGCACGGTGGGCAGGTGTGTCCTGGCTGCACGAGCGGGAAGCTGTATGCACAGAGCGAGCCCGCGAAGTTGGTGCGCATCACCGGCATGGCACCGCTGACGGCCACGGTCTACGCCTGCGACCGGCTGCGTTGTAACTTGTGCGGGGAAATCTACACTGCACCGGCACCCGACGGCGTTGGCAATGAAAAATACGATGCGACGGCGACCAGCATGGTCGGCCTCCTGAAATATGGGGCCGGGTTACCGTTCAACCGCATCGAGAAGCTGCAGGAGGGCATGCGCATCCCGCTGCCGGCCGCCACGCAATGGGACCTCGTTCAGGCAGCCGCAAAAGCGCTCGCACCGGCCCACGAGGAGCTGCTGCGTCAGGCTGCCCAGTCCCCCGTCCTGTACAACGACGACACCACCATGACCGTGCTGCAGTTGAGCAAGGCGCAGCGCGCCGCGGCGTTGGCCTCGGATGTCAGCGAGGAACGCACCGGGATCTTCACCTCCGGCATCGTCGCGACCGATGGGGGACAGAAAATCGCTCTCTTCTTTACCGGCGTGCGCCATGCCGGGGAGAACCTCGCGGCGGTACTCGCGCGACGGTCCGCCGACTTGCCTGCCCCGATCCAGATGGCCGATGGGCTCTCGCGCAACGTCCCCAGCAACTTCGACACCGTGCTCGCGTCCTGCCTCGCCCATGCACGGCGAAAACACGTCGAGTTGGCCGAAAGCTTCCCCCACGAGGTGCGCTTCGTGCTCGAGACGCTGCGCGAGGTGTACATCACCGATGCCCGTGCTCGAAACGAAGCAATGAACCCCGAGCAGCGGTTGCTATTACACCAACAACACAGTGCGCCTCGCATGGCGGCGCTCGAACAGTGGATGAAGCGGCAATTTGCCGAGCGCAAGATCGAACCGAACTCCACGCTCGGCGCCGCGATCCTCTATATGCAAAAACGCTGGTCGGAGCTGACCCTGTTCCTGCGTGTGCCGGGCGCGCCCCTGGACAACAACATCTCAGAGCGCGCCTTGAAGAAGGCCATCCTGCATCGGAAAAATGCGTTGTTCTATCGGACTCTCGCTGGCGCCCACGTCGGCGATGTCTTCATGAGCCTGATCCACACCGCCGAGATGAATCACGTCGCCCCGTTCGACTATCTCGTCGCCCTCCAGCGCAACGCCGCCGCCCTCGCCGCAAGCCCCGCCAACTGGATGCCCTGGAACTATCAGGCCGCGCTCGCACGCGACATCGCCGGCGCGGATCCGCCCGGGTAGGCGAGCCGGCTGCGCGTCGCCGCAGATTAGGCTACGATCTCGCTCCCCATCACTTGGAGATCACCCATGGCAGCTCGAAAACGCGCCGCCCCGAAGCTCTATGAGCTGCACGTCGAACTCGAGAATATAGAGCCGCGTATCTGGCGACGGGTCCTCGTGCCAGGCTCGATCAAGCTGCCGAAACTGCATGATCTACTGCAGCTCGTGATGGGCTGGACCGACTCTCACTTGCATAGCTTCGAGTTCGGCAAAAAAGTCTTCAGTGCCGCTGACGCCGACATGGAAGAGCTGGATATGTTGGACGAAAAGAAATACACGCTCGAGAGCGCTCTCGATGACTCTGTTCGCGAGTTCGTTTACGAATACGACTTTGGTGATAGCTGGCGCCATCGCATCAAAGTGAGCTCCGTTGCACAGCCGAATACGGACTGGTTCTATCCCCTGTGCATTGCCGGAGAACGCGCAGCCCCACCCGATGATGTCGGTGGCGTGATGGGCTACGTGGAGTTCCTATCCGCCATCAAAGACCCGAAACACGATGAGCATGACAGCATGCTCACGTGGATCGGCGGGGCGTTCGACCCCGAGGGGTTTGATCTGAACGCGATCAATCGAACGTTGCGTTATGGTGGTCCTTGAAATACTCACCATCCGGCGAAATACGGACCGGAAACTCGTTTGCTACGTCGGCTACCCCGACATCACTGCAGGACTCGGTAACCGTTGGCCAGGGCGCAGTCCAGAGCTGAGCACAGGCCATCGAGTTCCTCGAGCAGCGCGCGGTTACTAATCTGCCTGGCAGATCTCACGATGTCCGCCAGCATCATCTCGACCCAGTACGAATCGATGCGCACACGGTGGTAACCCCTCACGGCCTTGCTCTCGCGCAGCGTCTCCTCCTGTTCGGGAAAAGGGTAGCCGTACTTCAGTAACAGACGCCGCTCGCGCGGAGTCAGTTCAACAGTCCGTAGATTACTGTCGTCGTCGATCAGGTCGTCCACGGTTCATCCAGCCTGCCCGGCAGTGAACGGGGTAAACAAAGTTGCCATCAGCAATGCATA
>Ga0207927_1000894_pt1 | contig 12783 bp, 9 predicted proteins | sample NGESurdeep072012_2_FD_184456 | JGI IMG/M metagenome (GOLD analysis project Ga0207927, IMG submission 184456) | Arctic peat soil microbial communities from Barrow, Alaska - NGEE Surface sample 210-2 deep-072012 (SPAdes) | ecosystem: Environmental > Terrestrial > Soil > Wetlands > Peat ... | reverse complement strand
CCTCGAAACGGCGCGCGCCGAGGCTCTCCTCGCGAACGCGTCGGCCCAGATTCCCGCCCTCGAACAGCGCATCGTGGCGCGTGAGAACCAGATCACGCTCCTCCTCGGGCGCGCGCCCGGGCCCGTGCCGCGAGGCACCGCGCTGACGGAGCAGTCGATGCCTCCGATCGTGCCCGCGGGCCTGCCGTCGGCGCTCCTCCTGAGGCGGCCGGACATGCGGGCCGCCGAGCAGAGTCTCGTCACCGCGAACGCGAACGTGGGCGTGGCGCGCGCGGCGTTCTACCCCACGCTGAGCCTGACCGGGTTCTTCGGCGGGCAGAGCGCGGACCTCACCGATCTCTTCACGGCGGGCCGAACGTGGTCGATCGGCGCGAACCTCCTCGGTCCGCTGTTCAAAGGGGGCCGCCTCAGGGCCGAGGAACGCGTCGCCCGCGCGCTGTTCGACCAGGCCCTCGTCTCCTACGAGCGGGCTTTCACGCGCGCCTTGGGAGAGGTCTCGAGCAACCTCGTCGCGATCGAGAAGCTCGCCGCCGAGGAGACGGAGCGCGACCGTTCCGTCCACGCGACGCGCGAGGCCGTCCGCCTCGCCACGCTGCGGTACGAGTCGGGCCTCTCGGCGTACTTCGAGGTCCTGGACGCGCTTCAGTTGCTCCTGCCCGCCGAAACCGCCCTCGTTCAGACGCGCCGCGACCGGCTCACGGCCTTCGTCTCGTTTTATCGCGCGCTCGGCGGCGGATGGAGCGACGCCCCGCCTCCGCCGCCATCGGCGGCGTCCGGCGGGGCGGAAAAGCCCTGAGCGGGGTCATCCGCTCACCTGTAAACTTCCCTTCGCACATGGCCCACTGGGAGCGCAACGAGATCGTCCTCCGCACGAACGCCGTCGGCCAGCCGATGACCGCGCCGGTCTTCTGGTGCCATGGGCGCAACCCGCGCCCGCTCGCGTACGTCCAGGCCAACGTGCACGGAGGCGAGCTGCAGGGGAATGCCGCCATCCTCGCGCTCTTCGACCTCCTCGAGAAGGAGCCGCCGCGCGGAAGCCTCATCCTCGTGCCGCGCGTCAACCCGATCGCCGCGAGCCAGCAGATCGGCGACTACGTCGCCGGCGTCTACGATCTCGCGACCGGCGTCAATTTCAACCGGGGCTACATCAACCTGACCGGTCCCTCGCGCGGAAGCTCCGCCTGCTACGTCGACGTGGACGCCTTCGCCGCGGTCCATCGCGACGCGACCCTCTCCGAGATCCGGGACGGCTTCCGCGAAGCCCTGAAGGCCGCGCTCGGCGCCGTGCGCGACGCGGCCGGCCCGTGGGGGATGGAGGCGCGCCTGGAGTTCGCTCTCGCGATCCAGGAGGTCGCGATCGAAGCCGACGTCGTCCTCGACCTCCACACGGGCGACCGCGCCCCGCGCTACGTCTATGCGCCCGAGGGCGCGACCGCGGCGACGCGCGCCTTGGGGTTCCCGTTCGTCCTCGAGGTGCCGCCCCGCTTCGCCGGCGCGCTCGACGAGGCGTCTTGGGTGCCGTGGAACGACCTCGCCGAGGCCTTCCGTCGCCTGAATCGCACGGACGTGCGGCGCTTCGTGGACGGATTCACCGTCGAGCTGGGCTCGATGAACGCCTTCTCGATGGCGCAGGGCGTCGAAGACGCCAAGCGCATCGCTTCGGCGCTGCGCTATTACGGGGTCCTCGACGGCGAGCCCGACGATCCCGCGTACCGGATCGTGGCGTGCAGCGTGAACGACTACAAGTCGATCTACGCCCCGGCCTCGGGTCTCGTGGACGCCACGCTTTCCCCCGGCACGCCCGTGAGAAAAGGTGATCTCGTCGCCCGCATGGTGGACCCGACACGCTGCACTCTTCCGCCCCGGGCGCAGGATGCGTTCGTGGAAGTGCGCGCGCCCGAAGACGGCGTCGTCCTCCTCTTCCACGCCTTCTCGTCGATCCCGAAGGGCCTCAGGCTCCTCTCGATGATGACGAATACCCGGTCGCTCTGACCGGCCCCGCGGCACGGGGCGTCCGTCACCTCAAATAGCCGAGCGAACGCAGGTTCTCGACGTACTCCTTCGGGTCGATGGGCAACTGCGCGGCCACGCGCCTCCGGCCCCACGACGCCACGGTCTCGCCGTCGACGGCTCCCTTTGCGAGGAGATCGCCCCGCACGCGCCCCGCGATCTCCCGCGAGGCGGGGACACCGAGCACGGAGAGGACCGTCGGGGCGAGATCCGCGGGGGCGAGCGTGGCCTCGGCTCCCGCGCGCGCCAGGGGCCCGGATAGCCGGACGATGCCGCCCTCCTCGCGTCTTCCGGCGTCGAGGACGTCGACGAGAAGGTCGGGCGCGGGCGCGAGGCCCGGGTCGAGGAGGAACGCGCGGAGCTTCGCCGTCTCCTCGGTCAGGGCCGCGGCGAGCGCGACGCGGTCCGCCGCGCCGCGCTCGGGGTCGGCGAGGGCGGACGAGAGGATGTCGGGCCCCGGCAGGTAGAGAAGAGCGAGCCGCGGGCCCTCGCGCCGCCAGGCGTCCCGAAACGCCGCCAGCGCGAAATCGTCGAGTCCCCCCGCGTCCGCCACGAGGCGCTCGAGCGAGCCGGGCTCCGGCGCTACGCGCGGGGCGAGGCGCGCCGCGCGTTCCGCCGCGTCGGCCGGCCAGCCCTCCCCCGCGAGCGCTCCCCCCGAGCGGGCAGCGAAGAAGAGATGGTTCCCGAGAATCGTCCCGCCCCCCTCCTCGGAGGGGTACGTCGTCCACCAGTTCACCGTGAGGGACGGGATTCCTCCGCGGCTCGCGACCTCCCAGAGGGCCGGCACGCGCCGGGCGCTCGCCGTGACCGATTCGCGCCGCGCGAGGCGCAAAGCCGGAAGGACGCTTCGGAGGTACCACCTGGCGCCCGCCAGAGGGCGCACGGGCGCGCCGACGCCCGCGACGCGCACGAGATCCAGCGAGCCAATTCCGTGGCGTTTCACGCTTTCCCCGGTCGCGACCGTCGTCCAGAAGGCCGCCGGATCCCGCGCCTCCTTGACGTAGGACGCTCGCGCGCCCTCTCCCGAAAGCGAAGCGGTCCATCCGTCCACGCCGACCACGACGACGCGGCGGCCGTTCGCCGCCACGACGAGGGGGGCGTCTCCGACCACCGGAACGCGGAAGAGGACCGCTGAGATCCCCACGAGGACGAGCGTTCCGCCCGCGAGCGCCCACGCGAGGAACGTGCGTGAGGGACGCGTCACGAAGAGCCGCCCCGAGGCCGCGAGCACCGTGAACGCGAGGCCGCGCGCGACGCGCACGGCGATGAGCACCGCGAACGCGACGGCGGTGAGCACGGCGGCCGCAGCCGGCACGCCGGCGCTTTCGAGCGCGGGCCGCGCGGCGAGGATGCCCGCGACGCCGGCGAGAACGCCGAAGGCCACGGCGATCTCGGTCGAACCCTCTTCCGCATCACCCCGCACGCGGGCCCGGAGCAGGGCCAGGAGGACGAGCGCGAGGACGACGAGGGAGGCGACGGCGGCCGCGCCCGCGAAGAGCCAGAGGAAGAGCACGGCCGCGTCGCGGAGCGGCAGCGCCGAAGACACCGCGTGCAACACGGTCTGGGCGAGAGCCACCGCCCCGGCGAGGAACGCGGCCCCCGTGGACGCGCCGAGGAGGAACGCTCGTGTGCGTGTCCGAGCAGCCAGCGCGCCCTTGAGGACCGCGCCCTCGACCCCCCTCTCGAGATAACCCCGCTCCCTCAGCCTCTCGCGGGCGGCGTCGAGCGAAATCATTTCTTCCGGTCCCGCAGCATCGCCGCAAACTCGCGCAGCAGGTCCGCCCTCTTCCCGAAGGGCTTCAGGGAGTCGAGCGCGTGCTGCGTCAGCTCGGCGACGAGCGTACGGGCGCCCGCCTCGCCGACGTGCCGCACGAACGTGGGTGCGGGCGCGCGGCGGGCGGACTTGCCGGTCTCGCCCGCGTCGCCGCGCGTCTCGAGGAGGTCGTCGACGATCTGGAATGCGAGTCCGACGTTGCGCGCGTAAGAGCGAACGGCCCCCAGCTCCTTCTCACGCGCGCCGCCCAGCACGGCGCCGAACTCGGCAGAGGCCACGAAGAGGGCCCCCGTCTTGCGCGCATGAATCGTCTCGAGGCGGTCGAACGTCGCGCCGGTCTCGTCCGTCGCGAGATCGAGCGCCTGGCCGGAGGCGAGCCCGAAGAGCCCCGAGGCGTCCGCGAGGCGTGAGACGAGGTCGAGCGCGAGAGAACCAGGGATGCCGCCGCGGCGCGCATGCAGTCCCGCCTCCGCCAGCAGGCCGAAGGCGCGCGCGAGAAGCGTGACGGCGGCGAGAATCGCGTTCCCTTCTCCGTGCGCCACGTGCAGCGCCGGCCTGCCGCGCCGCAGCGTCGCGTCGTCCATCGACGGCAGGTCGTCGAGGACGAGGGAAGCCGCGTGCACCATTTCGATCGCGCATCCGGCGTCGATGAGGCGCGGGCGGGACGCCTCGAACAGGTCTCCCGCGAGAACGACGAGCGCCGGTCTCACCCGTTTCCCCGGCGACAGAAGCGCCTCTCGCGTGGCGGACGGGAGAGGATCCCGCGGATCGGGGACGTGCGCCTCGCCGGCGAGAAGGGCCGGAAGCCGCGCGTCGACCGCGGCGCGCACCTCGGCGAGGAGACGCGAAAGGGCGAGAGAGGAAGCGGGAGAAGCAGCGGGCGCGGCCACGTCGTTCACCTAGGAGGGAAGACGGGTACCGCGCCCTCTCCCGAACATCAGAAGCTCGCGAGCGCGTCCTTCTCGTTCGTGAACACGTCGAACACCGTGATGAGTTGCGTCACCGTGAGGACGTCGCTGATCTTAGGGGGAAGGTTCACGAGCTTCAGTTTCGCGCCCTTGTGCGTGGCGGTCGTGTAGCAACCCACCAGCTCGCCGACGCCCGAGGAGTCGATGGTCGTGACGTCCTTCATGTCGATGAGGAGCTTCGTCGCACCGGCGCTCACGGCCGTGTGGATCGCCTCCCGCATCTGCAGGTCGCCGGCCCCGATCGTGATCTTGCCGTGGAGCTCGACGATCTTGACGTCATCGACATCGCGCGTGGTCACCGTGGTCTTCATCGTGCTTGTACTCCCTTCTTCTGGTCTCCGCCGAGGTGTTTTCTCATCGTGAGGATGGTGCCGCCGCGCGCGCCGCGCGAGAAGGTCACGTCGTCCATGAACGTCTTCATGTAGAAGATGCCGCGCCCCGAAGTCTTCATCTGGTTCTCGGGCGCAAGCGGATCCGCGACTGCGGCCGTCTCGAAACCTTCGCCCTCGTCGCCGACGACGATCTCGAGGTCGTCCGTCGAGCCTCCGAGGGTGAGCATGACGCGACGCGACGGATCCTGGCGGTTCCCGTGTTTGATCGCGTTCGCAAGGGCTTCGCGGAGCGCGACCCCGATCCAGTGCTCGGCGTCGTTCTCGATGCCCCGCACACGGCAGACGTATTCGAGCACGGCCTGGCCGAGCTCGAGGTTCTCGTACCGGCTGGAGAGCCACAGCACGATCGGTCCCGGCGAAGCGGACGATTCCGTCATTGCAGATGAACGAGGAGACGCGCTGCTAAGCTCGACCCTCGATGGTTACCTCCCCCGTCATCCCGAAAGGCGGGCGCATGATACGCGAGCGCGCCGCGGGCCGTCCATCGCTCCGGCTTCCCGCCTTCGCGCTCCTGGCCGCCCTCCTCGTTCCGGTCGCGCCCGCGGCGGCCGAGCGCCCGATCGCCGAACGCCTCCCCGAAGCGGTAGCGGGCGCCCAGAAGCTCGTCGAGAGAGTCCGGGGCGTGCCGTTTCCCGGGACGGTCGCTTCGGCGATCCTGCACGAGAAGGACCTCGCCCGCGTGCTCGCGAGAAAGCTCGTCGAGGACCTGCCGGCGCCGTTTCCCCGCTACGCCGCCTCTCTCGCGGCCGCCGGCTTTTTCGACCCCGAGCCGGGCCTCGAGCAGAAGCTCACGGCGCTCTACGCCAGGCAGGTCGCCGGCTTCTACGATCCCGCCGAGAAGAAGTTCTTCATCGTGCCGGAGCGGACGGCCGAGACGGCCGTGGCCGGGGCCCCCGCCCTGGGCCTCTCGGCCGAAACCCTGCTCGAGGACACGCTCCTGGCCCACGAACTGACGCACGCGTTGCAGGACCGCCGCCTCGACCTCGTGCCACGACTCAAGGCGCTCCAGGATTCGTCCGACGGCCTCCTCGCACTCGAGGCCTTCCTCGAGGGAGAAGCCACCGTCGTGATGATGGACGCGCTCCTGACCCGGCTGCCGGACGAGGCGAAAACACTCTTCGGCGAGGAGACCCTTGCCACGATGATGTCCGGCCTCGCCAAGGGCGCTGCCGTGGAGGGCGCCGAGGGCGTGCCGCCGTTCTTCGTCAAGGAAATGCTCTTTCCGTACGTGGGGGGAACGGCGTGGATCCAGGCGCGGAAGAAGACCGGCGGCTGGCCCGCGGTCGACGCCACCTATGCCCGGCCGCCCCGGACGACATCCGAAATCCTCCACCCGGAACGCGCCAGCGCTGCGCACGTTTTCCTCAACGCCGGCGATCGCCCGTCGTCCGCGAGCGTTCCCCCCGGAATGCGCCTTCTCTACGAGGACACCTTCGGGGAGTGGATGCTCGGAACGCTCCTCGAGCGCGCGGGGGCCACGAACGCCGCTGCGCTCGCCGCCGAGTGGCAGGACGATCGCGTCGTCTTCTTCGAGCCGAAGGAGTCGCTGGGCGCCGGCACGCTGCCGGTCGGATTCGTGTGGCGCCTGCGCGCGACGTCGCCGGCCGCGGCGAAACGAATCGCGACTGCGCTGGAATCGCTCTACGCCCGCCCGGACGGCCGCTTCGCCGCGACGGTGACCACGGTGGCCGATCGCGTCGAGGTCGTGCGCGGCCGGACCGCGGCACACGCCTCCGCGCCGGAAAGGACCCTCAGTTCTCCGCTATCAGCTTCAGCGCCACGGGAAGGAAAATGAAGAGCTGAACGGCGTCGAACGTGCCGTGCGCGAAGATCGACGCGACGGCGTTTCCGGTCTTGCGGAAGGCCGCCGCGAGGACGGTCGTGATCGCGAGCAGTCCGACGAAGAAGAACGGCTCGCCGTAGCCGGCGTGCGCGAGCAGGAACAGGATCGACGCCGGGACGGCCCCCAGGCGGCGCTGAAGGAAGGCCCGGAAGTGAAATTCCTCGAGCGTCATTGCAAGGAGGACGAGGAGGCCCCTCTGCGCGGCGGGACGGGAGGCGAGCCAGCCCACGAGGGGAGGCACGGTGTGGTGCGGGTCGTAGTCGAAGGCGCGAAAGAGCACGGCCGCCGAGACGCCCACCACGATCGTCAGCGTCCAGCCGATGAGGCCCAGCGCGACGCCGGCGCCCGCCTCCGCGAGAGGGCGCTTCGAGTCGAGCCCGAGAAAGGAGCGCAGCGGCGGCCTTCCGCTGAGCAGCCACCAGCCGAGAAGGAAGCCCGCGAGAATGGCCTGCACGGCAAACACCTGGAAGAAGCGGAGCGTCGAGACGTCCGGGGCGCGCCCCCCGGCGGCCGCGGGCAGCAGCGTCGTCGCGATCAGGACGAGAACGAGGAGGAGAAGCGCGGCGCGCTTCCGGGAGGGCGACGAGAACACGTCGTGCCGGAAGGCCCCCTTGCGGTCGGCCACGAACACGATCGCGAGCACGAGCGGGAGGCCGGCGCCGAGGAGAAGGGATCGGTCGAGAGCAGTCACAAGGGAATCCGGCCGCATTGGACTCTAGCAGAGCGCTACACTCAGACCCCCGGGAGACACCTTGATGCGAGCGGAACTCACACAGATCGACCTGTCCCCCATAGGCGAGCTCGTCCGAATCCGCAAGGAGGAGACGGTTCTCGAGGAACGCCTCGCGAAAATGGAGGCGAAGAACGAAAACGTCTCGCCGGTCGTGTACGCGCGCGTCAAGAGCGACTACGAAGCGCGCAAGAGCGAACTCGCGCGCGGGTCGCAGCCCCTCAAGGAGAAGGCCCTCCGCGAGTACCAGCGCCTCAAGGTCCTGCGCGTCGAGGTCGAGCGCGCCGTGCAACAGGTCTCGCTCGAGAAGGAAGAGCTCGAATTCCGTAAGGGCCTCGGGGAATTTCCCGACGACGAATTCACGAAGCGCCTCGCCGACTGCGAGAAACGCCTCGCCGAGGAGCACCGACAGCTCGAGGACGTGCTCCAGATGCGCAGCACCTTCGCAGCCGCATTCCGCTCGGAAGAGGAGCTCGAGGCCGGAACGCTCCAGCCCGGGCCTCCCCCGCCCGCACCGCCCGCACCGCACGCGCCCGTGCCTCCCCCGCCCGCACCGCACGCACCTCCCGCGCCTCCCGCGCCTCCCGCGGCGCACCCGGCGGGAGACGACCTCACGCCCGACGGGACAGTGATCACCGCCGTGCGGCCAACATCTCCCGGCGCCAAAATCCTCTCCAGTCCGGGGGTGCCCGCCGACGGGACACCGGTGGCGACGCCGTCTCACAGTGCGACGATCGTCCTTCCGCGCGCCCGGCTTTCACTTCTCGAGGGCGACGAGCCCGTGAGGGAATTCCTCCTGAAACCGGGCGCTTCGGTGATCGGCCGTCTCGTGCAGAGCGACATCCAGCTCCCCTCCCCCGATGTTTCGCGCCGGCACGCGCAGGTCACCGTCGGGCCCGACGGATGCTTCGTCTCCGATCTCGGCTCCGAAAACGGCGTGGTCGTGAACGGCCACCGCGTCGAGCGCCACCGGCTCGAGGACGGCGACGTCATCGTGCTCGGCAAGCAGCGGCTGATCTTCCGGGCGTGACGGCCGGCGCTCGGATGCGCCGCGCCAACCTCCCGTCGTTCTGCCCGCCTTCTTGACGGCGCCCCGGGGAAATCCGATCATCCTGAACAGTGCAGGAGCCTGGAGAGATCGAGACCGTGCGACTTCTGCCGCCGGCCGTTGCGAATGCTCCCTTCGGCCTGCACGTCGTCCTCGATGCCCCGGACCCCAGCGGTGCGCGTAGCCCCTGGGTGCGGCTTTCGGAGGTTGACGACTTCGCACGCGTTTACTTGGCCGCGGTCAAGGGGGATCACGGCACCCTCCTCGAGCTCTGCGCGCTGAAGTTGATGCCGGACGTCTGGCCGGACGGCGCGACACCGGCGGCCCTCGGCGTGACGAACCGCGACCTCGAGGACCGGTGGGAGAGGGAGAATGCGCGCCTCGTCGAGCTGCGCGCGCTGTCGCCGCACTTCCCGCGCCTCGTCGGCATCGACGCCTCCGCCGGTGAAATCGTCCGCCGCCTTCCCCCTCTTCTCTATTCGCATCCAGGGCGTTCGTTCTTCGTTCCACCCTGCCCGCGCTGCCGGAATCCGCTCTCGCTCTGCCGCGACGAGGCATGGCTGGCCGGTGCAGGACTCCCGTCCTTCGCCACGACACTGGACCGCTTCGTCTGGTGCGAACGCTGCGCCCGCGAACCCGAGGCGCCCACGGTCTACACGACGTCGCGGATCAGCGCGCCGCACACCGCCGTCCGTTCCGCCACCGACCTCCTCGACGATCTGGGCCACGCGCTCCGCGAGGTCTGGACGCAGGATGAGGCAACCGCTCTGGTCGGCGCGGAAACCGCAAATGCAGTGCGCTCGTTTACCGCGACCGCGGCCGGCGGCGCGAGTGTCCGGGACCTCTTCACGCCTCTGACCTTTTATGGGTCGCCGTTCCTCCTGACCGTGGCGGCGCCCTTCGACCTCGAAGCGCTCGCCGACGCCCTCGGCGGCAGGCCCTGGGAGGAGCTCCCGGTTTCCAGCCCGAGAGCAGGCAGCGTCTTCCCCCCACGCTGGGCGTGGCTCGTCCGTCCGCCGGTGCCGACGCGACGGCTGCTCTTTCCGTCCGAGAGCTCGGGCCTCGACGTCGTCGAGATCTTCTTCCTGAAGCTGACCGCCTTCCGGCAGATCCTCGAAGGACTCATCGACTACTACCGGGCCACGGGACGACCGCACCTCGACCTCCACCCGCGCCACCTCCTTTTCGAGCTCTCGGGAGCCGGAGACGGTCTTCCCGTCTTCTGGACACTTCAGGCGCGGATACACGGCCTCGCCGCGGCCGCGGTGCCGCTCCCGGCCCCGGGATCACCGACGGTCGTCCTGCCCGGACAGGGGCTGGCCGTTCCATACGCGGCCCCCGAGGTCCAGGAATTCCGCCTTGCCGGGTACCGGCCGGGCGAGTTCGTCTTTACCGACCTCGACGAGGAAGGGACCGCCGCGCGACGCTTCCGCCTCCGCGGCCGCCTGTCCGACCCATACGGTCTCTATCCCGCGCCGCGACCGCGCGACACGATCTTCCTGTCGCTCCCGGATCCGACTCTCGGCTTCGGTTTCACGGGCCTCGCCGTCAGGGCGACGCCCGGAGACATTCGCTCCGACGAGGCGGTTTTTGCGAGCGACCTTCTCGAGCTCGAGGAGAGCGGCCTTCGCCGCCTCCGCCTCGCGCTCGGCACGAAGCTTCCCGGCGCCCGCTATCGTGTCTTCCCGGATTTCGGCACGCCAACCGATCTGCACGCCCTCGGCGTTTCCCTGCTCCGTCTGCTGCTCCGAAACGATGAGCAGGATCTGGCCGCCGTGCTCAAGGCCACCGACAGGCTCGGGCGAGAGGTGGCGGTGTGGGCGCCGGAGGCCCGGCGAGACGTCACGCTCGCGGCCCTTCTCAAGCGCGCTCCCGACGCGGCACCCGCCTTTTCGAAGACACAGATTCTCTGGGGCAAGGACGACCGCCGCGGGAGCCGGCCGAATGCCGTTCCGGACGGACTCTGGGAGCGGGCACTTCTCCTCGCCCTCCGCCTCGTCACCCGCGTGACGGGCTTCTCGGTCGCGGCCGGCCCCGCCGACTTCGATCCGCTCTTCCGGGAAGAGAAGCTCGAGCGGATCCTGCCTGAAATCGTGGGCATCCTCGCCGAGCTGCAGTCGCTCCTCTTCGAGCGGCAGCCGCTCCACCTCGAGATCCAGCAGGTCCTCGCCGAGATCCGTGAGGACGAGCGCTCTTCCGGGGCGCTGCCGTGAGCCGCCCGACCTTTGTCGCCGTCGAGGTCTGGCTCGGACCGATGGAAGGGCTTCGTCACGTGACCCCGGCCGGGGACGCGCCCGCCACCGTCCATATCGGCCGGGTCTCGGTGGACAAGAAGACGAACACGAGGAACGAGTTCGTGCTGTCTTACGGCTACGGCGTTTCGTCGGCCCACGCCGAGGTTCGCTTCGAAAGAGGGCGGCTCTTCCTGAAGGACAACGGGAGCACGAACGGGACCTCCGTCCAGTCCGGGCAGGTCACCGGGGAGATCGAGATCCACTCGGGTGACGTCTTCCTCGTGTCTTCGACACCGGTCCGGGTCCGCTTCGTCGACGCGCCGCTCCCGGAGATGCCCTTCCCGCGCGTTCTCCGGGGAGAAGCGTGGCCGGACCCGGCCGTCCAGAGCATCGTGCGCGGCGCCCGCGAGGCCGCCACCCAGCGCGGCGAGCTCTTCACCGACACGCGCCACCTCTGCGACGCGCTCCTCCGCTCGCGCAGCGCGAGCGTTCAACGGATTCTGAGGGACGCGAACTGGTCGCGGGAGCAAGCGCTGACGGAGCTCTGGGAAGGACATCTCTTCGCGGGGCCCTACGAGTGGCTGAATGACCTCTTCCTGCAGCCGCTCGGCCTCAAGACCGGCTCCGACGAGCTGATCTTGTCGCCGAAGGTCGGCTTTTTTCTCGAGGAGTGCCAGCGCCGGTCCATCGAATCTTCGGCGATGGACCTCGAGACGACGCTCCGCCACGAGTTGTTGAAGCTGCTGCGGCAGGACGAGGAGAGCGCCGTCGGCTCGTGGCTCGCCCGGCGGCTTCCGGGCTTCACACCTAGGGAAGAGCCGCCGCCGCCAGCGCCGGCACCTCGGCCCTCGCGGCCTGCCGCCGCCGTCCTTCCCGGGCCCGAGGCGATGCCGAAAGCGGGCGCCGCGCGCCGCCCAGAAGCGTCCAGGCGCGACCCGGTGCCCGAAGCCGCCGCTCCCCGGGCCGGAATAGCCGGCTCTCCGCTCACGGAGGTCGAGATCGCCCTCGACCGGAAGGCGCGTGAGCTGGCCGACGGGCTGCTTCGGGAGTGTGCCGCTTACCGCTTTTCGACGCCGGCCGACCGGCGTGAGGCGCTCAAATCGCTCGTCGTCCGGGAGCTTCACGCTCTCGCGCCGGACAAGAGGCCACGCGTCCTGGAGCAGCTCCGGCTGCAATTTCCCGTCGCCGTGTCCGGCGACGTTCCGAACCCCGAGGAGCTCCGGCTCCGGCGCCGCGTGGCCGAGCTGGAGCGGCGCCTCGCCGAGGCGGCCTCAAAGCCGGCCGCGGCCGCCCCGAAAACGGCCGCCGGCGCGGCCCTGCCGTGGCGGATCTTGCTGACGCCGGAGGACGGCAAGGCCTCGACCCTCGAGCCCCGGCTCGCTGTCCTCCGCGATGTCCTCCGCTTCGCCCAGGACGTCGAGACGTTCACCCTCGGCCTCGTCGAAGCGATGACGATGCCGGGCGCCGAGACCGCGAGCTTCCGCCTGCCTAACTTCCGCTACCGTTTGAGCGGCTTCCTCGCCGCGGCAGCCGAGGGGAAGGACGTGAACCCGAACGACGTGCGGGACTACCTCAACGAGCTGCGGCGCTGGCAGATCGCCATTTCGGCGGGGCATCACGAGGCGCCGAAGTTGTGGTTCAACAGGCTCTGGAAGAGAATCAGCCCGGCAGTCATCGAAGCGGGAAAACCGGAAGCGGGGTGGAAGCTCCGCGGGGAGACGGCGGAATGGTGGAACCAGTATCGCGACCTCGTGAAGGACCTCAACCCCGATCTCGTCCAGGAT
>Ga0207927_1000885_pt1 | contig 12838 bp, 9 predicted proteins | sample NGESurdeep072012_2_FD_184456 | JGI IMG/M metagenome (GOLD analysis project Ga0207927, IMG submission 184456) | Arctic peat soil microbial communities from Barrow, Alaska - NGEE Surface sample 210-2 deep-072012 (SPAdes) | ecosystem: Environmental > Terrestrial > Soil > Wetlands > Peat ... | reverse complement strand
CTGGGCATCGACGACAATGCCGCCGCGCGAGCCGATGGCGAGACCGGCATCCCTGGCCAACGCAATTTCGGGCCGCACGCCGATCGCCAGGATCACGAGATCGGCTGGCAGCCGCGCGCCGTGCTCTGCGACCACCGTCAGGCCGCCGCCAGGGTTCTCGTCGATACGCGCCAGCCCGTCGCCTAGATGCAGCGTCACACCGTTGGTCGCCAGGTGTTCTTTGATGAGTGCCGCCATCTCCGGATCCAGCGGGGGCATGACCTGCGGCAGCTTCTCGAGCACGGTCACGGCAAGGCCGCGATGGACGAGATTCTCAACCATCTCCAAGCCGATGAAGCCGCCGCCGACGACGACTGCCGTTGTGGCGCCCCGATCGCTGATCCACGAACGGATGCGCCGCGAGTCGGGAATGTTTCGGATCACGAAGACGCCAGCCAGATCCACGCCTGGCAGCGGCGGCCGGATCGGCGCCGCGCCCGGCGACAGGACGAGCGCGTCGTAGCGTTCCGAGCGGCTGGCGCCGCTCCGGAGATCCCGCACGCTGATCACGCGCGTCGAGCGGTCGATGGCCGTCACCTCGGTGTCCGTGTACACCTCGATGTTGAACCGCTGGTGGAACATTTCCGGCGACGCCACGAGCAGCGCGCCCTCGTCCTCGATGACGTTGCCGACGTAATACGGCAGACCGCAGTTGGCAAACGACACAAAAGGCCCGCGGTCAAAGACGGCGATCTCCACCGACTCGTCGAGCCTGCGCAGTCGCGCCGCGCACGACGCGCCTCCAGCGACGCCGCCGACGATGAGCACACGGCGCGGAGGGTTGCTGCGGCGCGAGACAGTCGGGTCAGGAACGGCTTGCGGGCTCATGGGATACTCCAATCGACGAGGCGCTCAGCCTCGTAGCATACCTGGCGAGAGGCCAGGCCTTCGCGCCAGCCCGACCGGCTCGGCGAGTCGGGTCAACCCCGGCTGCCCGCGGGCGACTGTTTCACCATCGCCCATCAGCCGATAAGAAGCGCGTGATCACCAGCGAATTACTCGAAATCATCGAGTGGAACGACGACTCGCGCGATACGTTGACTTATAGGTATCCCGATCACGATCGGGCCATCAAACGGGGCGCCCAGCTCATCGTCCGCGAATCGCAGGCCGCGCAGTTCGTCTATCTGGGTCAGTTCGCCGACACGTACGGGCCCGGGACGCACACGCTCGTCACCGGCAACATCCCGATCCTGACTCGGCTGAAGGGCTGGAAATACGGCTTCGAGTCGCCGTTCAAGACGGACGTCTATTTCATCACCACGCGCCTGTTTCCCGGGAACCAGTGGGGTACGGCAAACCCCGTCATGGTGCACGACAAGGATCTGGGCATCGTCCGTGTCCGCGCGTTCGGGACGTTCGATTTTCGCGTGCGCGATCCGAAGCGTTTTCTCCACGAGGTGGCCGGCACCGACGATCACTTCCGTCTGGACGATTTTTCGAGCACCATGCGGTCGCGCATCGTGAGTGTCTTCTCCGACGCGCTGGCCAACAGCCACCTGCCGGTGGCGGAAGTGGCGACGCGATTCACCGAGCTGGGCCAGGCGCTCCTGCCGCTCATCAATCCGGCGCTGACGGAAAAGTACGGGCTCGAGATGACGAGCTTCGTCGTGGAAAACGTGTCCGTGCCGCCCGAGGTGGAGCAGGCGATCGACAAAGGCGCGAGCATGACGGCCATCGGCAACCTGAACGATTACGTGAAATACCAGATGGCCCAGGGGTTCGAGAAAGGCACTCCTGGCACGGTCGGCATCGGCGCAGAACTGGCGGTCGGCTTGTCGGTCGCGCAGCAGATCATGAAGCAGCAGGGCGGCCTCGACTCGACGTCTTCGCCCGCGGACGTCCTGAGCCCCGCGCAGGTGGCCGGCATCCTCAGCGTCCCGGAAGCCGATGTGATCGCGAGCCTGGAAAAAGGCGACCTCAAGGGAAAGCGGATCGGCACTGAGTGGCGCGTGACCCGCGCCGCCGTCGATCAATTCCTGCGATCGTAATCGCGCGGGCCGAGCCCTTCGCTCACGCTCAGGACAGGCACGCTCGGCTCCTACCTCAATAACCTGCCCAGGAGGCCGAGCCCCGTCTCGATCAATCCTGGCGGGGAATCAGTGCGGCCAGCCGTCTTGAAGGCCTGCACCAGCGCTTCAATCTCGCTCGGGTCGCTCTGTCCGCGCGGAACCGCCGGGGGCGGTGGCCCATCGGCCGCCTGACGGCCGGACGCCGCCGCCTGGAGTTGCCCGACCGTGCGCGCCATCTGCTGCAGGTCCAGCATCGACACCGCCGAGCCGCAGTGCGCGCACACCGAGTCCTTGACCAGGTTGATCGCCGCGCCGCAGTTGGAACAGTTAATCGTCTGTATGTTCTGCCGCAGCTCCTCGAGTTGCTGCGGCGTGAGCGGCCGGACGAAATCCTTCTCCCGCAGGAAATCGACGAACGTGATCAGGCGCCCGTGGCCGCTGTCGCATCGCCAGTACTGAAACGGCGTGCTGCGCTGCATGTCGTGCGTCAGAAGCAGGCGCCCGTTGCAGCGCGGGCAGTGGAGGGCGGTTGGAAACAGCGTGGTTGGCCGGCCGGCCGGTTCGCTGATCAGTCCGAAGAGCTTCAGCGTCGCTCCGGGCGCCAGGCGCAATTCCTCGAAGCGGTCGAACCAGATCGCCCGGCAGACCGCGCACAAGTCGATCTCGATTGTCGTGCCGAGCCGTCCCTCGAATGCGAGGTGCGTCATCTCGGTCGCGCAGCCGGGGCAGTTCATGGCTCGCGTGGCGCCAGCGCAGCCTACTTCAGCAGGACGCGGGTGCCTTTGATCTTCTGGCTGCTGAGCGTGCTGAGGAAATCGGGGACGATGCGGTCCATCAACTCAAAGTACGACGAGAGCGCCGGCGTATTCTGCTGCGCGTTGTACAGAATCTCCTCGCGGTGCCTCTCCGAGTACATCGTCGCCCCCGTGCGCCCGTCGATGAAGACGAACTTTGGCGCCAGGATGAATCCCTTGCGCTCGACGTAGACGCGCGTCGAAACGGTGCGGTGCCGCCCCAGTTGATCCATCACGTCTTGATCGCGGACGACCGGACCGGTGATCGAATGCGGAATGAACAGCACCGTGCCGGTGACGATGAGCGGGTTCTGATATTCCTCGCCGATCTTCTTCCAGTAGGCGACGTTGGCGAAGAGGCGCTCGTACGGCTCGAGGTCTTTCTCGTCCCGGATCTGCGGCGGCAGCCCCATCGGCTGCGCCTGGGCCCGCGGGTCGGCGCCGACTGCGGGAGGGTTGTTGCCGTGGACCGCGGAGGCCGGCGGCGTGCCGGTCGGCGCCGGCGCGTCCTCGCCGGCGGCCGCCTTGCGCTGATCCTGGGCGATGGCCATGAGCGACATGATGTCGGCGTCGATCACTTTGAGCTGCGACTTGGTGCGCAGCTGGCTGCGGAGCAGACGCACCGTCTCCTGATTCGCATCGATATCGTCGCTGCCGCCGGCGACGAAGCCGGCGACGAGCACGCGCTGAAACGCCGACACGTCCAGCTTCGGCTGGATCGGCGTTTCGATCGGGATTTCGAAGAACTCCGGACCGCACGCAAGGGCCAGCGTGGCCGCAAGAGCCGCGAACGCGGCGAGCGCGAGCCGGCTACTTGTCTTTACCGGTGCTGCTCCGGTCATTGATTTCCTTGAACAGGTCGAAGTTCTGTTGAATCTGCGAGTTGTTCGGCTCGAGCTCGAGCGCCTTCTCGTAGGCTTTGCGGGCCTTGACGAGCTGGCCCTCGTGCTCGTAGGCGATCGCGAGGTCGTTGTAGGCGGCGGCGTACGTGGGATCGGTTTCGACCGCTTTTTCCCACCGATAAATGGCTTCGCGCCAGAGGCCCTTCTGCGCGACGCTGATGCCGAAATCGACAAGCGCTTTCGCGTCGCTGCGCGCGTCGGCGGCGGCCGGCGACGCCGCGACGGACGCGACCAGGGCAAAGAGCGTCGCAAGGCGGACGGTCATGAAGGGATCGCGGCCACTATACCAGAAAAACAGCAAGGCATGTGCCATGGCTGAAGCGCAAAAACGCTCCATTTTCGCGTGATTGTGTCCGCCAGCGCTTACGAAATACGGTGGACGTTGTCCTGCTGCGTGACGTGAAGAGAACGCGCGCTGTTATAATAAATATGGAGGTCGAGCCGCCGCGTTTTGAGTCGCGGTGGGCGCGGCCTCCTTCGCTTTTTGGGGCCGCCGCACGCCCGGCATCGGATGCCAGGGGGCGGCCATGTCAGATCTCTCCGACCTCATCGCCTTGTCGCTGCTGCCGGTCTGGCTGTGGCGTCTCATCGGCGAACATCTGCGCGCGGGCGAGCCGCCGTCGGCGGTGCTCGAGCGGCTGCTGGAGCGGTGGGCCCATCAGCCCGGCAAACGCGCCGAGCTTCGCGCGCGTGCCGCGGAGGCGCTGGCGCGGGCGTCGACGGGCGGCATCACGCCGATTCCCTGGAGCGACGCGGCGTATCCGCCGGCGCTCGCCGCGATCGTCGATCCGCCGCCGGTGCTGTGGATGCGCGGCGTCGGCGCCGCGCTCGAGCGGCCGGCGGTCGCCATTGTCGGGTCGCGCGCCGGATCGCCCTACGCGCTCGCGGTCGCCGAGCATCTCGCCGCGGATCTCTCCGCGCGCGGCATCAGCGTCGTCAGCGGCCTGGCGCGCGGCGTTGATTCGGCGGCGCATCGCGGCGCGCTCGGCGGGCCGGGGTCGACGATCGCCGTGCTCGGCTCGGGCGTCGACGTGATCTATCCCGCCGAACATCGCTCGCTGGCGCGCGAGATCGAAGCAAGCGGCGCGATGCTGTCGGAGTTCGTACCGGGGACGCCGCCCCTGCCGATCTTCTTCCCGCAACGAAATCGCGTCATCAGCGGACTGTCGCGCGCCGTGGTCGTGATTGAAGCGGGGGAGAAGAGCGGCTCGCTCATCACCGCGCGCTGCGCGCTCGAGCAGGGGCGCGAGGTGCTGGCCGTGCCGGGCAACGTGCTCAGTGGGCGCAACCGCGGCGCCCACGCCCTGTTGAAGGACGGTGCAAAGATCGTCGAGACCGCGGACGATATCTTGGAGGAGCTGGCCATGCCTTCTCCGAACCCCGAGAGGGGCGGAACGGCGTCCAACAGGCAGGTCGACCCGATTTTGGCCTGTTTGACGCCTGGCGAGCCGTGCGATCTCGACCGGATTTCAGAAGCGTCGGGCCTGTCGCCGGCGCGTTTGCTGCCGCGATTGTTCGACTTGGAACTGCAGGGGCTGGTGGGTCGGGCGGGCGGCGGGCGCTTCGTCCGGTTTGACAGACCGTGCTAGGGTCTAAATAAGGGTTTAGGAGTCGATGGCAAAAACACTCGTCGTGGTCGAGTCGCCGGCGAAGGCGAAGACCATCAATAAATATCTCGGCCGCGATTACACGGTCATCGCGTCGATGGGGCACATCCGCGACTTGCCGAAGAGCAAGCTCGGCGTGGACGTCGACAACGATTTCGCCGAAACCTACGAACCGCTCGCGTCGCGCAAGAAGGTGCTCAAGGAGCTGAAGGACGCGGCAAAGGGAGCGACCGACATCTACGTCGCGACCGACCCCGACCGCGAGGGCGAAGCGATCGGCTGGCACCTCGCGCAGGAGCTCGGCGGGAAGAAGCGCAAGATTCACCGCCTGATGTTCAACGAGATCACCAAGAAGGCGATTCAAGAGGCGATCAAGCATCCCAAGGCGATCGACGAAAAGATGGTCGACGCGCAGCGCGCGCGGCGCGTCCTCGATCGGCTCGTCGGCTACAAGATCAGTCCGCTCCTGTGGGACAAGGTCCGCCGCGGCCTGAGCGCCGGCCGCGTCCAGTCGGTCGCCTTGAAGCTGGTCTGCGACCGCGAACACGAGATCGAGAAGTTCGTGCCGGAAGAGTACTGGAATCTCTTCGCCCGGCTCGCCGGTCCGCAGCCGCCGGAATTCGACGCGAAGCTCTTCAAGAAGAACGGCGACGCGATCCGTCCGACGAGCGAGGCGGAGTCGAACGCGATTCTCGCGGATCTCGACAAGGCGTCGTGGATCGTCTCGTCGGTCACGACCAAGGAGCGCAAGCGCAACCCGGCGCCGCCCTTCATCACGAGCAAGCTGCAGCAGACGGCGCGTTTTCCCGTCAAGAAGACGATGATGCTCGCGCAGCAGCTGTATGAAGGCGTCGAGCTGCCCGGCCTCGGCGTCGACGGCCCGATCGGCCTCATCACCTACATGCGCACCGACTCGGTGCGCGTCGCCGGCGAGGCAATCGCCGCCGTGCGCGACCACATCACGTCGGCCTTCGGCGACACGTACTTGCCGGAACAAGCCAACACCTACAAGACCAAATCCGACGCGCAGGATGCGCACGAGGCGATCCGGCCGACCTCGATGCAATACGACCCGGAAACGGTGCGGCCCTATCTCACCCAGGATCAGTACTCGCTCTACCGCCTGATCTGGAACCGGTTTGTCGCGTCGCAGATGACGCCGGCGACGTTCGACGAGACGACGGTGGACGTCGCCGCAGGCGAGTACGTCTTCCGCGTGAAGGGCACCGTGCCCAAGTTCCCGGGCTGGCTGGCGACGTACGCGACGGCGCCGGACGAGCAGAGCCCCGACGGTGCAGCACTTCCCGACGGCACGGCCTCCGATGATTCCCGAGCGCGAGCTGGGGGTGGGGCCCCGGCGAGCGGAGTGGATGACGTCGACGCGATATCCGGCGTCCTGCCGGTGCTCGCCGAAGGCGACCGTCTGGAGTTGAAGGCGCTGCGCCCGGAACAGAAGTTCACGCAGCCGCCGCCGCGATTCACGGAAGCGACGCTCGTGAAGGAGCTGGAAGAAAACGGCATCGGCCGTCCGAGCACCTACGCGTCGATCATCAGCGTGCTCCAGGATCGCGATTACGTGAACAAGCTCGAAGGCAAGTTCAAGCCGACGGCGCTCGGCCTCATCATCTGCGATCTGCTCGTCAAGAGCTTCGACGACATCCTCGATGTCGAGTACACGCGCAACCTCGAGGACGATCTCGACAAGATCGAACAGGGCAAGACGACCTACGTGAAGACGCTCGCGGCGTTCTACAAGCAATTCAAGAAGGATCTGACGCGTGCCGGCAAGGAGATGCAGAATCTCAAGGAGGGCATCAAGACCGACGAGATCTGCGACCGCTGCGGAGCGCCGATGGTCATCAAGGTCGGCAAGTTCGGCCCCTTCGTCGCCTGCAGTGCGTATCCGGAGTGCACCAACACGCGCGAGCTCGAGAAGAGCGAGCCTGACGCGGAGGGTGGCGCGGAAGCCGAGATCGAGCCGTGCGAGAACTGCGGCAAGCCGATGGTCGTCAAGCGCGGACGCTTCGGCCAGTTCCTCGCCTGCACCGGCTACCCGGAGTGCAAGACGACGCGGAAGCTGCTCGAGACCAAGGGTGGGCTGAAAGCCGCCAAGCCCGATCAGATTCTCGACGAGAAGTGTCCGCGCTGCGGGTCCAATCTCGTGATCAAGCAGGGACGCTTCGGCGAGTTCACCGCCTGCACGAAATATCCGGAGTGCAAGTACGTCAAGCACAAGACGACCGGCGTGGCGTGTCCGAAGGACGCCGACAAGGGCGGCGAGGTCGTCGAGCGCAAGTCGCGCCGAGGCAAGACGTTCTTCGGCTGCTCGAACTATCCCGACTGCGACTTCGTGCTGTGGAACCGGCCGCACGCCGAGACGTGCCCCAAGTGCGGCGCGCCGTTTCTGGTCGAAAAGACGACGAAGAAGCTCGGGCGCCAGATCCTCTGCAACAACGAAGAGTGCGACTACGCGCGCAGCGAAGAGTTGGTTGAAACCCCTGCGTGATTAGGATCGTCGGCGGTGGCTTGGCCGGTTCCGAGGCCGCGTGGCAGGCCGCCTCGCGCGGCGTGCCGGTCACGCTCCACGAGATGCGGCCGGTCCGGCCGACGGCCGTCCACAAGACCGACCGCCTCGCCGAGCTCGTGTGCAGCAACTCCTTCCGCGGCGACAAGCTCGACAACGCGGTCGGCCTGCTGAAGGAAGAAATGCGGCGCCTTGGGTCGCTCGTGATGCGCGCGGCCGAGGCGAGCCGCGTTCCGGCTGGCGCGGCGCTGGCGGTTGACCGCGATCTCTTCGCGGAGACGATCACCGGCGCGCTCGCGTCGCATCCGCTCGTCACGATCGTCCGCGAAGAGATCCTCGCGATTCCCGACTCGACCGAACGCGATCCGGTGATCATCGCAACCGGCCCCCTCACATCGGACGCGCTCGCGGCCGACGTCGCGCGGCTGGTTGGCGGGACTCATCTGTACTTCTACGACGCCATCAGCCCCATCGTGCTCGCCGAGAGCATCGATCGCACGAAGGTGTTTCGTGCATCGCGCTGGAGTCGAAGCCAGCGGGGCCTCGTGGAACCGGTCGGCCCCGCGTGCGGGGTGGACGATGGGGAAGGCGATTACCTGAACTGCCCGATGACGCGCGAGGAATACGAGCGCTTCTACGACGCGCTCGTCCACGCGGAGTCGGCGACGGTCCACGATTTCGACAAAGAGCGGTTCTTCGAAGGCTGCCTGCCGATCGAGGTGATGGCGCATCGCGGCGTCGACACGCTGCGCTTCGGGCCGATGAAACCGGTGGGGCTCGTCGATCCGCGGACGGGGCGCCAGGCGTACGCGGTCGTCCAGCTGCGGCAGGACAACCTCGCCGGCGATCACTTCAGCCTCGTTGGATTCCAGACGCAAATCAAATGGGGCGATCAGGCGCGCGTGCTGCGGCTGATCCCGGGGCTCGAGTCCGCCGAGTTCGTCCGCTTTGGCATGGTGCACCGCAACACGTACGTCAACGGACCGGACATGCTCGCCGACACGTGGCAGGTGCGCGCGCGGCCGTCGCTGTTCTTTGCCGGGCAGATGTCGGGCGTCGAAGGATACGTCGAGTCGGCGGCGTCGGGCCTCGTGGCGGGGATGAACGCCGCCGCGCTCGCGAGCGGCGAGGCCGCGTCCGCGGCGCCGCGGACGACGGCGATCGGCGCGCTGGCGTACTACGTGTCGCACGCCGACCCGGCGCATTACGAGCCGTCGAACATCACGTTCGGCATCATGCCGCCGCTGGCCAACCCGCCGCGCGACAAGATGCGGCGCAAGCTGGCGCTGGCGGAGCGCGCGCTCGCCGATCTCGACGCGTGGATGGCGCGCCGCGGGTTCGCCAGGGGCCGCGCGGCGGTAGGCTCGGCCCTGGGTGCGGACCAGCCATGACGACCGAGCTCAAGGAGTTTCTGCGATTCCTCCGGTTGAACAGAAACGTGTCGCCGCACACGGTCCGCGCGTACGAAAGCGACCTGTCGCAGTTTCTCGCGCATGCCGCGCTCGCGGCGGGCGTGAAGGTGAGTGCCCTCACGCCCGACCAGCTCGATCGCACGGCCATTCGCGGTTTTCTCGCCGATACGCACAAGCGGGGCCAGGCGCGCGCGACATCCGCGCGCAAGCTGGCGGCGCTCAGGACGTTTCTCCGCTATCTGCGACGCGAAGGCCTGATCGCCGGCGATCCCGGCGCGCTCGTGCCGACGCCGAAGCGCGAAGTCCGCATGCCGGCGCATCTGTCCGAGGACGAGATGTCGGCGCTCATCGCGGCGCCGGCCGACACGCCGCTCGGGCGGCGCGATCACGCGATCTTGGAGCTGTTCTACGCGTCAGGCCTGCGCCTGAGCGAGCTGGTCGGCCTCGACCTCGAGGATCTGAATCTGACGGCGAAGATGGTGCGCGTCCTCGGCAAGGGCGGCAAGCAGCGCATCGTTCCGTTCAACAACAGCACGGCGACGGCGGTGCGTGCATATTTGAAGGACCGTGAGCTGCTGATCGGGCAGGAAGGGCGGGATGGGCGGGACCGGAAGAACCCTTCCAGCCCGTCTCGCCGTTCCAGCCTCTCCAGCCCGTTGTTCGTGAATTATCGCGGCACGCGGCTGACGGTCAGGAGCGTGGATCGTCTCGTGCGTCGTCACGTGGCGTCGTGCAGCACCCGCATGGGGATCAGCCCCCACGCGCTGCGCCACTCCTTCGCGACGCACTTGCTGCAGCGCGGCGCCGACCTCCGCGCGATTCAGGAGCTGCTCGGCCACGCGCGCCTCAGCACGACGCAGCGCTACACGCACGTCGACGCGGCCCAGCTGCTCGCGGTGTACCGCAAGAGTCATCCGAGGGCTGGGCGGTAAATTCTATGACGCTGCCGCCACCGGATGCACCGGCGCGGGGGCGCTGCGCCGGCCGCGGGGGAACTCGATCCCGAGCGTCTTGATTTTGTAGTTCATCACCCGCGGGCTGATCGACAGGAGCTCCGCGGCGTCCTTCTGCACCCAGTTCGACATCTTCAGCGCTTCGACCAGGGCGTGACGCTCGATGTCCTCGAGCGGAATGCCGGTCGGCGGAATCTTGACGACCGCCGCCTGATCCCGTCCGCCGGACGCGCCCGGCACTTCGCCGAGCCGTAGATCGATCGCCCCGAGTGCGCGCCCCTCGGTGAGGAGCATCGCCCGCTCGATCGTGTTCTCGAGCTCGCGGATGTTGCCGGGCCAGTTGTAGCGCATCAGCATCTTCTGCGCGTCCGGATCGAGGCCGTCGATCTTCTTCTTCAGCTCGGCGGAGAACTTCCGGATGAACGTGTCGGCGAGCGGGACGATGTCGTCCTTGCGGTCGCGCAGCGGCGGCATCTCGATCGACACGACGTTCAGCCGGTAGTACAGGTCCTCGCGGAAGTGCCCGTCCTGCACCATGGCCGACAGGTCGCGGTTGGTCGCCGCGATCAGGCGGACGTCGACCCGCAGCGTCCGCGTGCCGCCCAGCCGCTCGAACTCGTGCTCCTGGAGCACGCGCAGGATCTTGGCCTGCGTGCTCGGCGACATGTCGCCGATCTCGTCGAGGAACAGCGTGCCGCCGTCGGCCTGCTCGAAGCGGCCGATGCGCTGCTTGTCGGCGCCGGTGAAGGCGCCCTTCTCGTGCCCGAAGAGCTCCGACTCGAGGAGGTTTTCCTGGAGCGCGGCGCAGTTGACCTTCACGAAGTTGCGTGACGCGCGCAGCGAGTTGTGGTGCGTCGCGCCCGCGATGAGCTCCTTGCCGGTGCCCGTTTCGCCGCGGATGAGCACGGTCGTGTTGCTCTTGGCGACCTTCTTCACGATGTCGAGCACGCGCTGCAGCGCGGCGCTCGATCCGACGATCTTGTCGAACTCGTAGAGGTCGCTCTGCGCGCCGCGGAAATACTCGAGCTCGTGCTTGAGGCGCCGGATCTCGAGCGCTTTCTCGATCTTGACCTCCATCTCCTCGATCTCGAACGGCTTCTGCACGTAATCGAAGGCGCCGATTTTCATCGCCTCGACGGCGGTGTTGACCGATCCAAACGCCGTCATCAGGATCACGGCCGTGGTCGGATGCATCGCGCGCGTCGTGCGGAGCACGTCCATGCCGTCGCTGCCGCCCATCTTGAGGTCGCTCAGGACCACGTCGAAGTAGCTGTCGTGCAGCCGCTCGATGGCGGCGTTGCCGTTCGATGCCTCTTCGACCTCGTGCCCGGCCTCGGTCAGCCCGCGGGCCAGGCCTCGGCGGAGCGCGTCGTGATCGTCGGCGATAAGAATGCGACCCATCTGTCTACCTCTCGTTACGTCTCGCGGGTCCCGACCCCGCTTCCTACTTGAACCACCCGCTGGCGTTCGCGACCGGCAATGTCACCCTGAACCGCGTGCCGGTCTCCGGACTGCTGTCGAGATCGATCTGCCCGTCGTGCGCGTCCACGATCTTCCTGACGATCGCGAGCCCCAGCCCCGTGCCCTGAGGCTTGGTCGTGAAGAACGGATTGAAAATCCGATCCGTCAAATCCGCCGGCACGCCGGGCCCGTTGTCCGACACCTCGATGACCACGGTGGGCGTCGAAGCCTGGGCCTGCGCGAACGCCGGCTCTTCGTCGATCGAACCGAGTGTCGCCGCGATCGCGATCCGGCCCTTGCCATCCAGCGCGTCGAAGGCGTTCGCGACGAGATTGATGAACACCTGACACAGCTGATGCTGGTCGACCTCGAGCATCGGCAGCTGCTCCGCAATCTGCAGGTCGACGACGACCTCGCCGCGCGCCGCCTTCGACTCGGCGAGCGTGATCGCCTGATGCAGCACCTCGGCCACATCCGTGCGCTCGACCTGCAGCCGGATCGGCCGCACGAATTCGATCATCTCGACGACGATCGCGTTGGCCAACTTCGCCTCGCTGATGATGTCGGCCAGAAGCGACTGCGCGTCCTTCGAGGCCGGCACCTGACGCCGCAGCAGGCCCGCCATCACTTCGATCCCGGCGAGCGGATTCTTCAGCTCGTGGGCGATGCCCGCCGCCATCTCGCCGAGCGAGGCGAGGCGATCGCGCAGCCGCTCGCGCTCTTCGAGCTGCTCGACGCGCGTCAGATCCTTGAAGAACATCACCGCGCCGATCGGCCGGCCGGTGTCGTCCTTCACCTGCGACAGCGTGTAGCCGATCACGCGATCCACATCCTTCAGCCGCAGCTCGACGCGGTTCGGCAGATGGCTGAGCTCGAACGCGCTCGCGAGCGCGCGGATGATGTCCGGCCGCCCCCGCAGCACTTCGGTGAAGGGCCGGCCCGAGTCTTGGTCGGCGCGCGTCAGCGAAAAAATTCGATACGCCTCGTCGTTCATCAACGCCAGCGAGCCGTCCCGGCGGATGGCGATCACGCCGTTGCGCATGCTGCTGACGATGTGGCGGAAAAACCGGTCGTCGGGCAGCCCGCCCCGGCGGGTCACGGCCCGCTTGGGAGTCGAACGGATGCCACGGCGCG